>Ga0268299_1004587_pt1 | contig 10542 bp, 10 predicted proteins | sample NOBtaG_FD_193484 | JGI IMG/M metagenome (GOLD analysis project Ga0268299, IMG submission 193484) | Activated sludge microbial communities from bioreactor in Nijmegen, Gelderland, Netherland - NOB reactor | ecosystem: Engineered > Bioreactor > Aerobic > Activated sludge | place: Netherlands... | reverse complement strand
CTGCTGTCACGATTCACCGCACCTGCTGTCACGATTCACCGCACCTGCTGTCACGATTCACCGCACCTGCTGTCACGATTCACCGCACCTGCTGTCACGATTCACCGCACCTGCTGTCACGATTCACCGCACCTGCTGTCACGCCCCCCACCGACAAAACCCTTTATTCATCGGCCTTTATTCCATTTTTTAAGTCGTCCAACATATTCCGATATATTCAGACATATTACAACAACATTCTGATAGAGCCGTTACCACCAATAACCGCTAACCAATCAAATTCTTGTTGTTGCTTTTTAAGAAACCAAATGCAAATATGTTCGACACAATACAGAAATTCATAGCAAGAAATTTATTAGCTAAAACACAATTCAAAGAAATTATTGACGCAGTAGAAAAAACAAAAAAAGAACCTACTGCAATGGCAGTAGGGGAGAGGGTAGAAGAACAAGCAATGGCTGTTAATGATAATCAGACGCAAGAAAAAGAAACTAGCATAGAACTAGCTGCGAAAAAAAATAATGAGCTAACAGAACAGGAGTTTGTAAAAGCTGAAAAAAGCCTAATCGAATTTGGATTTTTCAGTCCTGTTAAAAGTAAAAAAGAAAGCCAATCAAAAAAAGTTATTCCAGTTAACAGAATTGAAAACGGGAATAAAGTAGAAGCTACAGCAACTATTTTGCCATCTGCTGAATATGGTAGACCAACCATAGCAGACCAAGACAAGTATTTAGCCTTACAAAAATTAATAGTTGAAAAGTATAAGAAGCACGGGGAAGTAAAGAACCCAATAGTTTTTTCTTCTTCGGAGTTGCTATCAATTTTGGGGAAAACTGACAGCGGAAAAAACTTTAAGGATGTAGTTCAATGGTTAGATAGGATGTATGCTACAACAATATTTTCTGAAGGTGCAGTTTACCTTGCCGGAAAAAAAACTTGGGCAAGAGACAGGCTTAGAGTATTTGAAAGAGCCATTAGCGCAGGTCAAGAATTAGAACCCGGTAAGGTAACAGATAAAAACGCTGTTTGGCTTTCAGACTGGCAATTAGAAAATATAAATAACAATTACCTTTTACCAGTTGATATTGATAGCTACAAACACTTAAAACAAGATATTGCAAAAGCCCTTGCCCCATTACTACAAATCTGGCTTTACGCTAGCCGCAACGAAAAAAAATTTGAAAAGCTCTACAGCGACATTTGCAAACATTTAGGCATTACTTGCTATACAAAACTTTCTGATATTCAAAGACGCTTTTGTCCCTCCCTTGATGAACTCAAAAAAGAGGGATACTTAGCAAAATGGGAACTAGTCCAAACCGCCGACAAAAAAGCCTACAAAATAATTTTCTATCACGGCTCAAAATTTTACCAAGACCGCGTTAAGCAACTCGAACGAAAACAAAAAACTCTTGAACCACCCAAACCCAAGAAGCAAACCCAACCGCCAATTGACATAACACCAGAGCCGCAGCCAGCAGCTACACCACAACCCAAGGAAGCAGGGGAGAGCAAGCAAACTCCACAATCAACCACCCAACCCCAACCAGAAACACCCCAAATTAGCCGCTTAAATGACACGCAGCAACACGATTTACCCCCAACCCATACCGAACTATCACCCGAAGCCCAAAACGCGCTCTACGAGCTTATAAACGCTTTTGGCGTAGGGGAATCAAAAGCCCTTGAATTAATCACCACCAAACCAGAAGAAACACAAGACCAACTAGCTGCATTCAAATACCGCTACCCAAAAGAAGTAAACCAGCCAGCAAACAAAGCCGGTCTTATAATCAAAGCCATAGAAAACAGCTACCAACTACCAGATGCTTACCTTGCCGATAAAAAGCAGCAGGAAGAAAAACGCAGAAACGAAGAACAACAAAAAATCCGCGAAGCTTGCAACATTTGCAACGGAAAAAGTTTTGTTAGATACACCGAACTAGAAACCAAACAAAGCGGACTTAAACCTTGCAAGCACTCCGAAGAATTTCGGCAAGAAATTTTTGCAATCAACCAAGCAGGAAAAGTACAAGTGACCACAATAGATTATAAGATTATAAACAAATAACCCCGTTAGTAGTGGTAACAGAGTAGGGGAACGCTATCGCTTAACAAGCCCATAAGATAGCCTATATAGTTATCTGCCACTAAAAGAAAAACCAGTTAATTTATCCGCTTTAACAAGCGGAAAAACTAACTACACCGCCCCGCTATCGCGCGGGCTAACCTCAACCCAGCCTTGCGTGCTGTCCTAAATACCCGCGCTAAAACTCCCGCCTTGCTCGCCGTTTTGCTTTCCGTTACCACTCTGGTTATTTACTCCTTAACCGCACGCTTCCGGCCACGCTTTTTTGACAGAAAATCTAAACGGTATTACCTAAATTTTCCGTCAAAAATCAACTTCCGCTAACCGCGTTAGTTGAGCGCGTGCAAATTACCAGCTAACCGCTTGCCAATTTGTTGCTTGAGGTTAGCCCGCGCAACGCGGGCGGTGTAAACTGCCTTTATATCAACAACTTGCTTTAACTAAACTGCCTTTACTGTACTCTAAAACAAACCGCCTATGCTCGAATTTCTAAACCCTTTTTCCAAAAAAACTAAACTGCCTGCGGAAAAAATAGCTCTTTTAGAGCAAGAATCAGCGGAGCAACCACAAACCACAACCCTAGAACGACCCACGCCCACAAAAAGACTACCAAAGTTTAGACGTACACCAGAAAAACTACCACGCCGCGAGATTACGCGCATTGATTTTGACATTATTAAGCTACTACACGACTTCAAATTTCTATCTAGCATTCAAATTTGGAAGCTAGTAGCAGCAGACCGCAAAGCGGTTTATAAGCATTTACAAACTCTTTATCATCAGCAACTTATTAACCGTTTTCACTTTCCAACAATGTTCGGAGCAGGGGAATTTTACTATTATCTTGATAACACCCAAGCCCTAGACCTACTCACAAGCGAAGCAGGCCACCAAAAAGCAGACTTTCACTATGAGGAAGTGAGGAGAAACAAACAAAAAGGCTACGGTGATATGCTTTTTGACGGCGACGAGAACCACCACCAGGAGGGAAAATTGCTCTTTTTGAGACATTCCACAATGATTGCACGGTTTCACGTTGGCTTATCCTTAGCGTGCCGTGCTAGTAATGGCAGAGTAGAACTTAAAACGTGGAAAGAGGGAACAGAGCTATATAACTATGTTCACGCCCCGGCCTACAGTTTCACTAAACACACCCAAGAGGGAGCAGTCAAAATCCACTACGAAGAACACGAACGGAAACAAGAACGCATACCCGTCAGACCAGACGCATTTTTTACCCTAACTTTTCCCAAAGACCCAGAAAAGAAAGAGGCGAGCTTTATTTATGAAGCAGAGCGAAGCAGGAACGACAGCAAAACACTTAATAAAAAACTACGGGGACACTTTCACGCTTTTGCACGGCAGAACCTCCACAAGCAAGACCCCTACAATGTCACCAGCATTCGAGCCGTACTAGTTGAAACAACCAGCTATGACTGGGCAGAGCATATCTATAAGGAAGCTCATAACAAAGTAGTAAGCCCCAATAAAAGTAAATTGTTTTGGTTTACCTGTCTGGAGAAACTCACCAAGCCAGAGAAAATAGAAAAGGGAACAGCAACAACTAAACGCTACCCTTACTTAGAAGACCCTAAAAAATTCTTTGCGAAACTTTGGCTACCAGTAGGGCAAGAGCAAACTTATTCGTTATTAGATTAAAAACTATGTCCCATTCCTTTAAGTGCGATTGTGGGGAATGCTTAAACGGAATAGTCCAAATACGCGACCACGACCACACACCAGCAGAGAAACACTGCAATAACTGTGGTGCTAATTATCCAAGAACTGCTTACCACGATTGCTAGATTCTTGACTAAGATAAATTCATATATTATTATTACTTAGAAAATATTATGATTCTAAGATATTGATCCTCTTCTAACTACTTAAAGATGGTCTTTATTCAAGTACAAAAACGAGTGGTAATAGTAGTAAAGTAGTAAAGGCGTTGTTTTATCTTCGGTTAATCTTTATAGTATCAATATGTTACAGAACTTTTGCGAATGATTAACTTTAGTACATTAAATTTTAATTAAATATGGAGGAAATATGAATGCTTCTAATAATGTAAAGCATAACGATCTCAATAATGTTAGACCAGACCTTGAAACCTTGAACCTACAATCTAAAGATAAAAAAAGTAAAAAAAATAGGTTGCTTAAATCTGATCCACACTTTTTTGACAAACAAAACTTAGCCGAAGAAAATGACTGTTTGAGTGATTTATCTCTCAAAGAAGTTAAAGGATTTAACAGGATTAGCACAATAAAAAAAGTGAGGGCTTCTTATACCATTAACGAGACACTTGATTTGCAATTAGAGTTGTTTAGTTTGTTAGAAAATTATAAAAAAAATTCTCTTGTTGAAGAAGCACTTAGCCATTTTCTCTTGGAAAACGGCTATGACCCATATAACTACCCAACAAAGCAAGCACTTAGCAATGTGAGAGAAGAACCGAAACCCTCTTTTCCAAATCAAGAGCCACCCAATATAGAAAAGAAAAAAAAGAAGGTTTGTTATGTTGTTGCTGAAACAATAAATAAGCAGTTAGAACTATTTGCTTTATTAGGTGATAGGCAAAGAAATGAACTTGTTGAAGAAGCACTTAGCCATTTTCTCTTGGAAAACGGCTATGACCCATATAACTACCCAACAAAGCTAACAATAAGCTAACAAATAAATAACGTTAAAAATTAGCAGAATTTTAGTGTAAAGCCTTGGTTATTCAGCCAAGGCTTTTTATTGCTCATTTTAGCTTTTCCATAATAAGCTATTGATTTCAAAACTATTTATAATAAGCGATTAGTAAAACTTAGAAATACCGATTTTTTGTAAAGTGGCTTTACAAAAAATTTACAAGAAAATAGTGATTTCTTATTGTTTGCGTCTTGACTTATAACACCATTTCATTAAACTAAAAATCAATTATACTACTTTACGAATAATATATATTACGAATTTATGAGTCATATGTATTTAGTAGTAAAGTTGTTTGGCACTAAATGAACCGCTGTTGACCCAAGGGGGTTTTATGAAAATTACTCGTAGGATTTTTTTTACTCATGCTGCTTTAGCAGTGGGTGGTGTTGCCTCAATGCCACAAGTTTCAACAAACACATTTATCATTGACAGAAAAGGTGAGCTTTCTATACACGAAGTTGCTGAACTTTTTTTTACTAGATATAACAATAAAAGCTCCTTTATTGCTCAAGCTAATGTTTTAGTTGGTGCAGCAACAGTTCTTGGTGTTGCTGCTTCCATAATAAAAATTTTGGAATATTTTGATGTTCGACCAAATTTTTCAAATAGGCCTTCATATGCCGAGGCAAGTCAATGTCGTGAGCAATTACAAAGACAAGAACGGCATATGCGGATACAACACAACCTAGAAGTATTTACTAATGTGGAACGTAGCCCATTAAACCACGATATAGCTATTCTGGCCGGTCGTACTGAACGCAATTCTAATCGTGCGGAGATTGCTGTTCAGTACCAAGCAAATGCCGCACTTAACTACGAAGGTATTGAACCGGATTTAGCAAGAATTGCTGCTAATTACATACGTAATAACCAAAGATTAAATGATCAGGACTTTGCTAAAAGTATAGCAATAACTGGTAAATCTTACAGTTCTATTGCCACAGGACAAACCGCAGTTTTACAAAATGCTCTTGGGGGTGGAATAATTTACGACCCAACACCATTTAGATATGGAAATCAAATTTTTGATAGAGGCCGCGTTGGAATTTATATTCCTAGGCGGACTAACCCTAATTACTTGCCAGAAATTGGATTACATAGCTAATTAAACCGAGATAGATAAAAAAAACTATCTGCTAAGAGCAGATAGTTTTTTTGATAAAAGGTATTTTTTGATAGTAGTACACGACTTTGAAGGTTTTTACTATTATCTATTGATTATGAACGAGATTCCCGTTAAAAATTCAATGACTTTTTTACTAAGTAAAAGAAAGGCCTTTTACTTAGTAAAAAACCTTTTGGGTTTTACAAGAAAAGGCATAAAAACACTACGGGAATTATTCCCTATATACCTTTCCAATATATACAACTATGCGATTCTTGTAAAGCCTTACTAATTAACGTCTTAGCTCTCATAAGCAAAGGCAATCCAACAACCTAAAATGGCAAGCAACAGCTTAATATTTACTAAGGAGTAAATAACTATGTGGGATTTCTTTTCATTTGACGATAATAACGATAAAAAAGAGAAGCAAGAGACCTATCAAGAAGGTTATGGAAAAGGTAAAGAAGAAGGTTTCGTTGACCAACTTATTAGCGGTTTTATGAATGTTGCAGCAGACTGTACTATACCTTCTACTGATACTTACGAAACTTACGAAAAAGGCCGTCTTGATGGTAATGAGGTTAGAAACAAAAGACAGTGGTAAGTTATAAAAAACTTGCTGATTTGGAATAAAGTCTAGCTACGTTTTGTAGCTAGATTTTTCCCAATTAAACATTACAGTCTAAAACTAATTATTCATAACCACCCTCAACCCCCAATAAATCCAGGTTTGGTATGTGCTACAATTAAACAAAATAGTTATAATGTTTAACTCAGAAATTGCCCACCAATGCCCAGAAAAAGCCAAACCGAAACCATAAAATTTTTAACTCCTGATGAACTGGTGCGACTAATGAAAGTAATAGCCCAGGAAGAAAGCAAGCGCGACCGTGCCATATTTGCCTTAGCTTACTACTATGGCCTTAGAGCTAGCGAAGTTGGCAAGCTCTACAAAAATGATGTAGACCTAAAAGCAATGCGAATAAACATTCATAGAGTCAAGGATAGTGAAAGCAAAGTTTACCCAGTGCAATCCAATGAAATTAAAATCTTAAAAAGTTATTTACGTTCACGCCTAGACAATTCTCCAATTTTATTCCCTAGCCGCCATAATCAGCCTATTAGCCGCGTTATGTTACACGTCCTGATGAGGAAATATGGAGAGCTTGCAAAGCTACCCCCAGAGAAACAACACTTTCACGTACTCCGGCACAGTGTAGCCACTCACCTTTTAGAAGCTGGTGCAGACATTCGCTTTGTACAAGACCGCTTAGGACACCAGAACATACAAAACACGGTTATCTATACCAACCTAACCGCCAAGCACAAAGAAGCAAAATCACGAGAATTATTTGCTAAATTGCCAAAGTTTTAAGAATTGAGCTAATTTCTTGATGTTGCTATACTTAGCTATATTAAGTTTAATTTTATGTCTCTAACTACAGAAGATTTACAACAAATCAAAGCTCTATTAGCAGAACAAAGCACAGAACTTAAAGCCCACACCAGCAAAGCAATAGACGACCTTAGCCGTGATGTGTTAGCTCCTAGTTTTGAACACCTAGAACGCCACCTTGACGCTATAGAGAATGTTTTAGTAGAAGACCGCTTGCCAGCAGTAAAACAGGAGCTTGAAAAATTGGAGACTTTCCAAGCAGCACTCAGAAAAGCGCAGCAACCGCAGACCAGGTTTGCAACAGAGTAGTCCCCTACTCTGTTTTTATTTCTTTGTCATTTGCTAAGTTGCCGATGTTTTAATAACTATAGTTTTACCAGCAACTTGCCATCTAATGGCAGATTATGCCATACTATAGGCAAGGAGTTTAATTTTATGGCAACACTTACAAGTATGAATATTTCATTACCTGACACTATGCGAACTTACGTAGAGGAGCGAGTTAATAAGAGTGGTTACGGTAATGTAAGCGAATATGTACGAGAACTTATTAGAGCAGACCAAAAACAACAAGCTGAGGCGCGTTTAGAAGCTCTCTTGCTTGAAGGTATCAATAGCGGCGAGCCAATTCCGGTTACTCCTGAATTTGTGAAAGAATTTAGGGAGCAGCTACTTGCTAAATACGGTCAATTAAAGAAGAGCTAAAATGAATTATTATCTTTCTGTTAGTCCGCGAGCTAAAGTTGATGTTGAAGAAAATTTTGCTTTCATTGCTAAAGAGAATGTAGACGCAGCCCTAAGATTTTATGATGCTGCTTTTGCTAGCTTTGACCAACTGGCAGATACACCATTCATTGGCACAGTAAAACATTTTGCTAATTCTGTTTTAAGTTTACGCAGGTGGTTTGTCCAAGGTTTTAACCATTATCTTATTTTCTATCGTGTCTCAACTAGTACGGTGGAAATAGTTCGTGTCTTACATTCGTCACGAGATATTGAAAAAGCATTAGTTGGAGATGACGAAGAAATAGAGTAGTCCCCTACTCTATTTTTATTTCCCTATTCACCTCTTGCCACTAACTTTTCTAGGGAATAAGTTTTCTTTCATACTCCACATATACTAGTAACTAAAAAATAAAAATATAAAAAACAGATGGCTTTGGGATTGGCATTAAAAAACAGGGCAAGAGGGAATTAAAAAACCTCAAGAGTAATAACTAGCTGCGAAATAAATAAGTTACAAGATTTGTTTTGACAATCGACTTAGCAAACAATTGTTTTTCATTTGAGACTGAGCAGCAATTCAATTGATCAGAAACCTAACAAATTAATCAAGCGATTAGCAACACCAAAGACTATACAAACCTTATAAAATAATTAAGTAATTTTGCTGTAAAAAGTGTATAAACCCGGACTTTATAGGGTTTATACATCTTATCTTTATGACGGCGCAACTATTTAGCAGTTTTGTAATGTGTCCAACAGAACAGAAACACAGTTTAACGTGTTGGTATAGAAACACGCCTTATTTTTTTGAAAACCAAAATGAAAAGAGCAAGAAAGATACTTGCTCTTTATATATACATAAAATAACTACCCTAATAGGACTGATAAATTTTTCCTAACTTAATAACAACCTCACGCCTACTTTTTAGTAAGCACCTCTCGAAGTTCTACTATGCCCATTTCCCCAGGGTCAACACCATTGAGCATTACCGCTTTCACATAAAGATCATTACAAGCAAGTTTAGTCACAATGTCCCCTACTGCTTTTTTGCCTTTGTCGTCACCGTCTAAAAGCACAATTACGGAAGTAAAATATTTTTGTAATAGCCTTACCTGTTCATCACTGATTGATGAGCCAAGCAAAGCCACAGCAGGAAACCCAGATTGATAGACCCTAATAACATCAAACACACCTTCAACCAGCACCACATAGTTACTATCTGCAAAATCTGCTAAGACCCGATGTAAATTAAAAAGTAAATGGCTTTTCCGAAAGCCTTTTTCAATTGGTGGCAACATATATTTAGGCTCGCTACTATCAACCGCCCGCCCCACATAGCCGACAAACTCGCCCCGTTCGTTATGTAATGGGAATACATAGCGACCAGCAAACAAACCTTTAGACAAACAAAGCCCACATTCAAAGTATTTAACGGCACGGTCTGATAATCCTCTCTCAATTCCGTACTTATGGCCTCCGTCCACTTTCAAAGCAAAATGCAGCACCGGATTAATGACCACAGTATCATCAATCTTTTCCTTCTCTTCTTTTCCGCAGCCAGTTTGTAAGCTAGTTGTATTGCTCGCCTTTGCCACCAGATTTTCTTTTTTCTCTACTCCCCTACTTTGCCCTTTATCACCATTACCACTATCAACCTTGAACCATTCAGTAAGTTTTAAGGCAGCATCTCGAACCGAGCAATTTTCTTTAGCTACCACGAAGTCAATAACATTGCCTTTGAGCTTACAGCCAAAGCATTGAAAATTATTTTTAGAAGTATTAGCACTAAACAACCGTTTGTTAGTTTTGCTATGACCACAACCAAAAGGACACGCGCCCACTAATTCATCAGCTTTTCGCTTTAAGTCATTTAGTCCGTAATGAGTTAGCACGTCCGTTATAGCAACCTGCGTTTTTACTTTTTGGAAATTCACCCATTTTTCCATTGTCAGCAATCCCCCTTTCTAAGAATCTAAATAGTATCAGTATGCTTAAGTATTTTACTGATTAGGTAGTATAGCTAACTTGTGGATAGTCAGCAATTTACTGGATAACAAGGATTGGTACAATAACAAATAGCTCTTGGCTACTTTCCGATGTTCACCAGCCTATCAATGTAAAGTCTGGTAGCTGGACAGAGACACGCAAGCTCTATGGAATATTTGTTTACTGGTGACGCGCTTAAAAGACCAAGACAAATTAAAAAGGTTTGTCCCCTTTCAAGTTCACCACCATAATTATCAATGGGGATTTTTTGACTTTACTTAACCAGAGATAGAAAGATAGCCAAGAGTTAGACCTTTAGAAAATTATTATTGTGGTATGATTAGTTTAGAAAAAATACTTCGTCGCCAGTGTCGCCTTTTTAGAAATTTTCTTACGTAAAAACGTCCCGTCGCTGCTGTCACGATTCACCGCACCTGCTGTCACGATTCACCGCACCTGCTGTCACGATTCACCGCACCTGCTGTCACGATTCACCGCACCTGCTGTCACGATTCACCGCACCTGCTGTCACGATTCAC
>Ga0268299_1004586_pt1 | contig 10544 bp, 12 predicted proteins | sample NOBtaG_FD_193484 | JGI IMG/M metagenome (GOLD analysis project Ga0268299, IMG submission 193484) | Activated sludge microbial communities from bioreactor in Nijmegen, Gelderland, Netherland - NOB reactor | ecosystem: Engineered > Bioreactor > Aerobic > Activated sludge | place: Netherlands... | reverse complement strand
CTGGCGCAGAATTTCCGTTTGTCCCAGGTGATAGGTTTCATGCCACAGCAGAAAATGAAGCTGCTCCCCGATGGTCTGTTCCTCGCCGTCGCGGAGCGTGGCAAGCGATTCGGCTGATGCACGGCTCAACGCGGTGACGATGCGGCCTTCCCCGGTTTGCAAATCTTCGAGAAGGCGTTCGAGGCGTTCCGGCTGCGAAACCGAGGTTATCGGATCGGAACCCGGACAATAACGGGCGGCCTGTTCGGCGTTCCACAGCGGCGCTTCGCCCAGCAGCCGCAGCATCTTATCGCGATGCTCAACCATATGCCCCAACACCCAATTGAGACAATTGCCGCGAAATGGCAGTTGCAGCAGGCTGTCCTCGTGGGTCAGGCCTTTGGTCTGGCGGAGGATCACGCGGCTGTCTACGCCGATCATGCCGATGAGGGTTTGCGGGTCGATTATCTGTGAAGTCATTGGGCTGCTGCTCCTGAAATTTTTGAACATCTGTTTCGATCAAATGTACAACTTCAAGTCAACTTTAAGTCAAGTGATTTCCTGGCGCAATCTGATCGGCGTCCATGATGTCCGATTCGCTACATCGGCACATCGGCACATCGGCACATCGGCACATCGGCACATCGGCACATCAGCACATTAGCAAGGGATGCCCTTACGACGGATGCGTTTCGCGCGTGTGGGCGACGGAGCGCTCGACCATTTCGCGCAGGACATTCATATCCACATCTTTCAGCGACTTGACATAGAGGCAGGATTTGCCCGTTTTGTGCTTGCCGAGCTTGCCCAACAGCGAATCAAAATCCTCAAACCCGGCAATGCCATACAGCGCCAGATTTTCTTTGCGCGGCGAGAAGCCGACCATCATAAAATCGCTTTCACGCCCGCTGTCGTACTTGTAATGATACTGGTCGAAGCCGACAATCGCGTCGCCCCACATTTTGGCTGGCGCGCCGGTGACATCTTCCATCAATTTCACCAGCGTTTGGCAGTCCTCGCGCTTTTTTTCGTTCTCAACCGTTTCCAGAAAGGCCGCGACGCTCTGTTCCGTCGCTTTAGTTTTGTTGTCTGCCATTTTGTGACACACTCCCTAGCGTTATCCCATTCAACAATCCGATTTTAGCACATTTTTTCGATTTCTTGGCTGTAAATCTAGTGGACGAGGCACCCCAAAGGGGTTCCCTTCGGTCATGCCTCGGCCCTACAGGATTAAATTTTCGGATCGATATTTGAGGAAGGCGCTTGTAATCCGCTGACAAATTCGTCAATCGCGGCGCGGATTTCGGTCATGTGCGTGGCAGCAATCAGATGAGAGCCATTTTCAATCGTCATCAGGCGCGCGTTGGGGATCATTTTTGCGGCTGCCTGGGCTGCACTATAGATTGCAGCAGTATCGTGTGTGCCGTGAATCAGGAGCGTCGAAACGGTCACTTGGGCAGCGAGAGTCGGATTCATAGCATACACCTGCTCAATGTCGTTGAGCGTCCCTTCGCGCCACAAGCTGACCGGAAACATGCCCTCGAACAGGTCATGGATCATCTTTTGTGCGGCTGGGTTTTGCAGGCGTTCTGGCTCGTTCCCGCCGAGTGCCGTTATCAAACCCTGCAAGCCAAACTGAAGGATGAGCCAGTAGGTATAATCCGATAGCAGCAGTGCCTTGAGAATAGGTACCATATATGGGCCAGGGAGATGAGCGAGAATCGACGGTGTAACAGCCGAAAGCAGCACTAACCCGGCACAGCGGTCTGGATGACGAACGGCAAATTGCAGCGACGATAATCCACCTGCCGAGATGCCGACCACGAGGGCGCGCTCAATGCCCAGGTGATCGAGCAGCGCGCAGGCAGCATCGGCCTGATCTTCCGGCCTGCGCCCGGTGCTGAGAGGTGTTCGTTTGTAACCGGGTCGTGAAAAGGCAACGATCTGGTAGCGCGCTGGGTCGAGGCCTTGCGCCGACAGCATTCCCTGGTCATAGCCGCCACCCCCGCCGTGTATCGAAAGTACGGGCGTCCCCTGCCCGACAACCTGATATTCCAATGCGCCAGTGGGCGATTGAAAAATTTTGCTTCCGAGGCGCAGTCGAGCGACGGCTGCTTCTTTCTCACGTAGGTAGCGCGGATAAGTATAGGCGAAGGCAGCCCCGGCGATCACAGCGGCGAATTTCAATAGACGGCGATTCATGATTGATGCCTCCTGGTTATGGAAACCATTATCGTTGAAATTTTGCGAACCCGCCGGGGGGCTTGACACGTTCCGTATAATAGAATTAGAACGCATGTTCCTATTTCCCGGAGGACGACCACCCCCCACAACGGAGAATCCTAAAAATCATGACCTCCCCACCCAAAGATGCCGCCGAATGGGCGCTCAAATTTCTCGCCGAACTCCGCAAAATGCCCATCGTCAGCCATGCTTGTGAAGCGGCGGGCATCTCGCCATCCAAAGCCTATTCGCATCGCAAAAAAGCCAACTGGTTCGCCGAAGCCTGGGACGAAGCGCTCGAAGAAGGCATCGACCACCTGGAACAAGCCGCATGGCAGGCCGCGCAGGATGGAGACCGTCAGCTTTTGATGTTTCTGCTCAAGGCGCTGCGTCCCTCCAAATATCGCGAAAATCGGCGCACCCGCTCCGACGACACAATTGAAATTGTGCTGACGCGAGTGCCAGCGCGTCCAGACGAAACCCTTGATTAAATACTCAACGCAGAGGCGGAAGGAGGCCAGGACGCAGAGGAAATATTTCGATCTTTCGCTGCGCCTCATGCTTCTTGGCGTCTTTGCGTTGCGCATTTGTTATGACCCAACTCGACATCCATCTGTATGATCCACAGGACAATTTTGTCAATGATCCGCGCCGATTTTCCGTATTCGTCGGCGGAATAGGATCAGGAAAAACCGTAGCGGGCGCAGCGCGGGCGATTTTCGCCGCCAGCGGTGACATCGGCGGCAGACGCATCCAGACGCCCAACGTTGGCATGATAACCGCGCCGACGTACAACATCCTGCGCGACGCGACGATCCCCACCTTTCGCGAACTCGCGGGCGACCTGATCGTCAAAATGAACACCTCTGGCTCGATCAACGCGCGCTTGAGCAACGGCAGCGAAATTTACTTCCGCAGCGCCCACACCCCGGAGAATCTACGCGGCCCGTCGATCTCGTGGTGGTGGGGCGACGAAGCCGCGCTCTACAGCCGCAAAACGTGGCATATCATGATCGGGCGCTTGCGTCAATTTGGCAAGTCAGGTTACGCCTGGTTGACCACAACGCCCAAAGGTCGCAACTGGATTTACCAGGAATTTTTGGGCAAGTCGCGACCCAATTACGCCCTATTCAAAGCAGCGACCCGCCAGAACCCGTTTATCGACCTCGAATATTACGAGTTTCTGCGCGAAAGCTACAGCGGCGATTTTGCCCGACAGGAACTTGATGGCGATTTTGTGGCCTACGAGGGACTGATCTACTGGGAATTTGATCGCGCTGCACACGTCATCACCTCCGCACCACCCTCTCCACCGGATGCCTCATCATCCAACCTCTACCCTTCGCCCCTCTCTGCTTTCGGTTCACGACACGACAGTTTTAAGGGAAGGGGGAAGGGTACACAAAAAGCAGTTCATAGGGCATATTCAAGGGCAGTAACCAAACAGCTCAAAGGATAGGCACTATGAACATGCCGTTACTGTATCAATGGAATGCGATGATTGACAAGGGATTTCCAGGGATGGGACGGTGGCAGAAACTGACGTTAGGGTTGTTGAGCTATGGGATATTGCTGGCACAAAGCTGTACCTTGAGCAAAGTGTGTCAACATCTGAGCGGAAAAGCGGCGAACAGCAGCCTGGAGCGGCGCATCCAACGCTGGTTAGCCAATGAACAGGTGGGGATGGAACCCTGGCTGCGGCTGTGGGTGAAGCAGGTCTTGGCGCGGTGGGGGAAAGGGGCGTTGTTGATCCTGGTGGATGAGACGAAACTGAGCGATCATGTGGCGGTGATGATGGTGGGGGTAGCCTATCAGGGCAGTGCCGTCCCGCTGCTGTGGCGCGCCTATCGGGTCAAGGATTATCCGTCTGAGGGACAAGTCGGCTTGCTGAAGGGGTTGCTCGATCAATTGCGCAGCCTCATCCCTGCCGATCAAGCGGTGCTGCTGCTGGCGGATCGCGGATTAGGCACATCGCCGAGTTGGCAAGCCCATCTGAGTGAAAGCGGTTGGCCGTATTTGCTGCGCGTCCAGCGCGCCACGCGCATCCGTCTAGCAGGTCAAAAGCCACAGCCGCTGTGGCATCTGGTCGGCTATGGTCAGTCCTGGACAGGGCGTGGGCAGGTGTTCAAGAAAGCCGGTTGGCAGTGGAAATGGGTCTACCTGACCTGGGAAATGGGCTATGCTGAACCGATGTGTTTGTTCAGCAACCACTCTGACCTCTCCACCAGTCTGTATCGCCGACGCTTCTACCATGAAGCCAGCTTTCGTGATTTGAAGAGCGATGGCTTTCAGTGGCAGCGCTCTCACATTTGGCTGCCGTCGCATGTCGAACGGCTCCTGCTGGCCTTAGCCTTAGCCACCCTCTGGACATTGGCTGAAGGCACCCGAGTGTCCAATTTTCACCCTTTGTCCGTTCACCAGCAGCGCCTGAGTGTCTTTCGCCGCGGTCTGGACTATCTGTTTGAACGTTTTCACACCCTTCAAAATAAGTGTCTGGAGCTTTATCTTGCCCCAGACACTCCATTAATGAAAACTGTCGTGTCGTGAACCGAATTCAAAGAGGGGGAGCAAGAAGGTTTCAGAATGACCATCCCATCAGATGGCAAAATATTGTGATATTAACCACGTCATCCTACCATATGACCAGCACACGATTGCGCGTGAGGATAATCCGTGTTTACAGATGGCGCGGGGTATGTTGAATTACGCCGATTTTGCCGACGATGAAAAAATTGACTGCATCCCCTCGATGGCAGCGGCGACCTGATCGACGGCGGGTGTCCAGCTTTGCGCGCGCGCCCATGCCATGCCGCGCTGGGCGATGGCGGCGCGTTCGTGCGGGTGATCGTGCATTCGCTGAAGTTCGCTGACAACGTGGCTAATATCTGGAAATTTGTCGAGCGCGTTGCCCCAGGTCGAGACCGAAGTGTAATCCAACGGGCGAATCAATAGTCCCCGATTTTGATGTTCCGTCCCCACGATTTCCGCGCCGCTGCACCAATCCAGCGCCATCGTCACCACGCCGCAGGCCATTGACTCCAAAAGCGGCAGGCCAAAGCCCTCGCGGTGCGACAAAACGCTGTGAACGTCGAGCAGGTTGTAGCGCTCGCGCAGGTGGAGCAGTCCGGCGCGCTGGGCATCGATGCGAAAAATCAGCTTCGACGCATCCCAACCGAACTGCTGGCACATCGCCGGGATATTCCAGCCAGCGGGCGAGACGGCATCCATATCCAGCAGCAGGCGGGCGGATGGCTTGTCGGCAGAAAATTCGAAAAATGCCCGCAGCGTGTCGCCGATATTTTTGCGCCCCTGATTCTGCGCGAACATGCCCATCACAAAGGCGTCCGGCGCGACATTCAATTTTTGGCGCAGGGCGAGACGTTCCGCGTCCGGCAGGCGATAAAAGGTGTCGGGGTCGATGCCAGGACGACACAGGCCAACGTTCACGCCCGCGTCGCGAAAGGCTTTCACGCCAAATTCACTGATGGTCAGGGCGGCGTCGGCTTTTTGGATCGTGTCGATCCAGTCACCCAAAATAGGTGTTCCATCGACGGGTGTAATCACGATGAAGCCGTGCTGCGACCAATCAACGGGCGCGTGGCGCAGGTGGTGGGCATAGGGAGCATCCTGAATGGTCAGCACGATGTCGGGGTTGTAGACGCCGATCAGCTTGACCGTTTCTTCGAGCCAATTTTTTCCGGCGAGTGAGGCAACCCAGTAGGGCAGGGGTTGGCCTTCGTACTGCGGCGGGAGCAGGCCATCATATTGAATCGAGGCCGCCATGATGGAATAACCGCGTTTGGTGAGCGCCGTGTTGAGCGACATGGCAATTCTGCCAAATCCAGAGGCGACACCATCGTCGGAGAGAACGAGAATTTTTGTCATGTGAAGTCCTTTTGGGCTATCAGCTATCAGCGGTCAGCATTCAGCTTTTTGTGGTCAATTAATTTTTTGTGGTTTGGAAGATGGGGAGTTAGGCGAAGGCCGCCGTATGCAGCACCCAGACGCCTTATGGTTTTACGGGCGAACTGATCGACCCAGACTACAATCCCTTGATTTACCTGCGCGCCCGCTATTACAACCCATCCCTGGGTGTCTTCACGAGCCTCGACCCATTCGAAGGCACACCTGACCGCCCGATGAGCCTCAATGGCTACAGCTATGTTGAGGGCAATCCGGTCAACCGTGTAGACCCCAGTGGTATGAGCGGCATTGAGATTGCGGTTGGAGCGTGTTTGGCAACCCCTGGTTGTGGTGAAGCGCTAATAATTGGTGCAGGTGTCGCAGTTTTCGGTCTTTCTTTGGCAGTTGCTACAGGCATCGTCAATCCAAATGACATAAACCTGAACTTTTTCCAAGCTGGTAGCGGTCCGGGTCTGTCATTTGCCCAAAACACTGTACTAACCTTTGAACAACAATTGCATGTTGTCAACAGATGTGGAAACTACTCCTCAGCCAGCCCGATGTGTGTAGCCTCAGTGTTGGCTGAACAGGGTTTAACAGTCTCCGTGAATCCGTATGGTCAGGTAGCTATACTTGGAGGTAATCCAACACCGCAATCACCTTATACAGATGAAGATCTAATCGCGCTGACAGATTATATACTCAGTTTGGATGACGCTAAAAAAGCGGCGGAGTTATGTAATTCAGGTCTCTGCGGGACTCTTTCTCTTCGTCAGTTATTGGCTAACACCGCTCTTACTGCTATTGGAGCACAAACGGCAACACAAACGCGTGTAGATCCAGATGATTGTCCAAGTAATACTGTGAAGGTTATATGACCCCCTCCGACTTGGATAACAGCGGGTTTGGGAGATACTGGTGCTACTAGTGGTAAAAATGATCGACCTACTCGTCCCATAATTGAAAGAGTCGCTTCATCCCGCAATCCTACGATAGTTAACCAATATCATGCTATTAAATCCTCTACTCAGATTTCCAATCGGTCAATTTTTGATAAACTTGGTGGCGGGGCAAAGATTCGAGTACATCATAAATGGCCTCGATTTATTGAGGGGCCAGACGATCCAGATAATTTGGTTTACATGACTAAACTGGATCATGACGCATGGCATGATATACTTTATAGCCAAGGTAAAACGGGCTACATGCCTCATGATCCTTTAGGGACGGAGTATTGTGTTATCTGATAAACAACAGAACTGGTCATCTACTTTCGATAAAGCAACAGAAGCTTACATGAAGGCTCTTCATAGCGGGAGTTCTCTAAATCCGTCTGAACAAATAGGGGCTGTGATAGAATTTCGTAACTGGATTAACCAATTTAAAGTGGGTGGGGCAAATGCCCTGCCCATTTTACATGAGGAATTGTACAACCAAAATGCTTATCGAAGAGACACTGCTGCACGAATTTTGATTGGAATGCCAGATTTAGCAACATTGTCTACTTTAAGCGACTCTATTGTAAGAACAGGAAACCCTCGATTGAGGGAGTCTGTACTAAAACGATTGTGGCAACTTGTTCCACAGACAATAGAAATATTCAAACATATACTGAAGACGGGTAGACAAGAGGGTGTACCAATGATAAAGGCTTTATTTACTCACCCGTCACAAATAACCCCTTCGATTATAGAGCTCATTGAAAGTAGTAAGGACTATAGCACTCTTCAAGCGTATCTCGGTTCTATTTCCGCTTGGCGGGAGGGAGAATTTTTACTGTTTGGCTATATGAGACGTTCATTGTTGGACGTAGATGAGTTGAATAATTCCCATATTACTGACACGCGTATACTTGCAGGATTTTATCTTGGATTACAAGGTGTGACCGATGGGGTCGAATTTCTAAAAACACAAGCAAGCGGCGATCATGAGATTCAAGCTGCACATGCCTGTCACTATCTAGTATTATTGGCTTCACCAGCCGCCATTCAACCCATTAAGTCGCTCTTGCGTAGTTCAAATCCTGATGTAGTTGCTGTTGCTATACAGGCAGCACGTGAGTTGGGTGTTGCGTCACTCATAGACGACTTGGCGTTGGTTACTCAACGCGATGAATATACAGAGTATTATCCAGTACCGATATGTGATGAGGCTGTACGGACACTATCAACAATCATTGGGGGAACACTTGCAGAGATTGAAGAAGACTATGTATGGGGTTCTATCCCCGAGCGCTTCACTGCTAATTACAAGAAACGGGTAACTGAGCAGGGTCTGGCGTTGATGAGGTCGCTCAATCCAGAAAAACGTTATCGAAGTGGTCAGCCATTGACGCTGAAGACGCTGGCCGACGACTTAGCGTCTCTCGATATCGAGACGGTGAGATTAGCATATTGTAACCTCAAATCCATTACAGGAGAGGCGCATAATTACTCTCTGGATGGTGACTTAATCGATAATGTCGACTCTGTTATTGCTTGGAAAAACCGTGCAACCAATCCTGAACCGTTGATGCCTGGTGGTTGGGCATATATGGGTAAACCATTATTTCCGCACTTATAGATGTCGTCACTTCTATAAGATACTCAATATATCTTCTTTCTTCCTGCGGTCGCTGAATTCGGCTGTAGCCTAGAAGTAGACAAACCTTAATTCCTACATGACCGACCCAAAGGCTGGTAGCAACTTTATCAACTTGAACTTACAGACCCAAGATCACACGTTGCTCGGAAAGAAAGTGGATTGCAACAGAAACGGCCCAGAGTATCGAAAAGTCGGTAAATGCCCATTTGTCAGGTTCTAAAGCCTTAGAGGCCATTTGGAAATTAAGCAACGAGACGCTTGAGCAAAGTATGAATAGAAGCGAGGTAAATCATGCCCTCACTGCTACGGGTGCATTCCTCATAATCTTTGCTCAAGCGACGATAATTACCCAACCAAGCGAAAGTACGTTCCACGACCCAGCGTCTGGGTAAAACCTGGAAACCGGATTGATCGGGTGGGGGCAACACAATCTCCAAAGTGATCTGGAACCATTCCTGACACCAGGCCAGAAGTGCGCCTCTGTAACCGCCATCAGCCCAGATTTGCAACAGACGCAAACGCAGCATCGGCAGCAGGGCCGCCAGCAGGAGTTTGGCACCATCCCGATCTTGAATATCGCCACGATGCACCACAACGTGCAATAAATGACCTTGGGTATCCACCAGAATATGGCGTTTGCGCCCCTTTGACCCTACCCCGAATCAACGGACAGTAAAAGTGTCAGGGGAGGCAAGTTGCTCAAACTGGGCAGGGCTGAGATAACCCAAAGCCGAGTGCCGCCGCTGACGGTTGTACCAGATTTCGATGTACTCAAATATGGCCTTGCGGGCTGCCGCTCGTGACGGAAAGGGACGATCCGCACACTCGGTTTTCAACCTAGCCCAGAAGCTCTCTTTCATGGCATTGTCATAACAGCGACCCACAGCGCTCATGCTGATTTGCACCTCAGCAGTTTCCAGCAGGCGGAGATAAGCCTCACTGGTGTATTGACTACCCTGGTCGGAGTGGTGCAGGCGCGGTGTGCCATAGCGCCCAACAGCCATGCGCCAGGCAGCGCAGACCAGTTCTTTGGTCAGCCGTTGACTCATTGACCAGCCCACGATCCGCCTTGAGAACGTATCCTGGATACCTGCCAGGTACAGCCAGCCCTCTTGAGTCGGAATATAGGTGATGTCGCACAGCCACTTGTCATTCGGGTGTATCGCCTTGAAATCGCCCGCCAGTAGGTTCGGTGCGCGACGCTGCGCCTCATCGCGCTGTGTCGTCACCCGAAAGCGATGCCGACCTTTGGTTTGCAGTCCCATCTGGCGCATCAGGCGGGCGACGCGATGTTTGCCCACACGCTCACCATTTGCACACAGCTCAGCATGAACGCGCAGATAGCCATAGGTCTGGCGACTGTGTTCATGCACTTGACGGATGCGGTGTGACAGGGCCGCGTTGGCCTGTGACCGAGGGCTTGGTTTTCGCTTGAGCCAGTCATAGAAGCCGCTGACCGAAACCTGCAACACCGCGCACATCTGCCGCACCGGATAATGACCGCGTTGTTGGGCGATGAAGCGGTAGCGGCTCACAACTCCCCCCGCGAGAATACCTGAATGGCTTTTTTTAGGATGTCGCGCTCCTGCTTGACGATCTCCAGTTCGCGTCGCAACCGCCGCAGTTCGGCTTGCTCAGCACGTTCCTCACTGGCTTGAAGCACATCCCCCTTCACCCGATAACGCTGCTGCCATTTATAGATGAGTCCTGACGTGATCTCCAGGTCGCGCTCAAGCTGGGCCACGCTGCGACCCCCTTCCGCAACCAACGCCAGTACATCCCCTTTGAACTCATCGCTATATTTCCTGTATCCCATCTTTCACTCCTTACACTCAGTTTATTGGACATTTCTCCTG
>Ga0268299_1004585_pt1 | contig 10544 bp, 5 predicted proteins | sample NOBtaG_FD_193484 | JGI IMG/M metagenome (GOLD analysis project Ga0268299, IMG submission 193484) | Activated sludge microbial communities from bioreactor in Nijmegen, Gelderland, Netherland - NOB reactor | ecosystem: Engineered > Bioreactor > Aerobic > Activated sludge | place: Netherlands... | reverse complement strand
GTCGAGGGTGGAGCGGTGACTGTCGAGTCCACCTGCAATGGCGGGGCAATGGACGCTTCTAGGAGCGATTGATCGACGACGGTTTGGGCGATCTGGGGTAGGGCGTCGGATGTTGCGTCGTTGATGCGGGCGACGAGGTGGGGGTAGAGGCGGATGCTGCGGCGTCGGTCGTTTATGGCCCACAGCACCACCGAGAGCTCGGCGGCGAGGACGGCGAGGTGGACAGCGAGGACGGCTGTGGCCAGGACGGCGTCGCTCCACACGGCGTCGTGGAAGACGTCGATCCGGCCAAGCAGGTCGACCGGAGCGCTGCGGGCCCGTTCGGCTTCGGTGATGGCGTAGTCACGGGTGGTTTGAGCGGCGACGCGGTCGTCGTTGAAGCGCCCGGCCTGCCTGCCGGCCCGTTCAACCTCGGCGGAGTGGGCGGCCTCGGAGCTGGCGAGGCGGGTTTCTGCGGTTCCGAGCTGGGCTGTCGCTCGATCAAGAGCTTGCTCTGCGTCGCTGATCTGGCGATCGAGGGAGTCGGTAGCAAGGCCACTGTCGCCGCTCCGGCCCGAGGTGAGGGGCTGGCCGTCTTCGTCGAGCACTACCCGGCCGGTGACCTCGGCCGTTCTGAGTTCGTTGAGCTCGGCGAGCTGACCCTCAAGGTCTCGTACGGCGGTCAGCGCTTCGGCCGCTGCGGCGCGATCGGCGACCAGCGATTCAGGTACCGGCGTTCGGGCCTCAGATTCCGCAGCCCCGATGTTGGAGATCGCGGTGAGGTAGCCGGCTTCGGCGGCGACTACTGCCTGGTCGTACTGCTCGGTTCGACGCTGTTGGAGCTGTTCGTCAACGAAGGGCGAGAACAGGGCGAGGAGGACGATTTCGCCGACGAATAGGGCGTTGACTGCGGCGATGACGCCGCGGACTCCGAGGTGCCCGTCGCCGGCGATGAGTTCTCGATCGATGGACCAGACAACGATTCCTGCGGCCAGGCCGGCCCCAACTGCGACCACGATTCGTGGCAGCAGCCTCAAACTGGCCGCTGACCATGAACCGACGAGTGCCCAGCCAGCGGCGGCGGACACGACGGACACCAGCATGGCAACGGCGGCTGATGCGTAGCGCACCGTTTCGGATGCCGGTAGGAGGTTGAGGTAGGGGATGTGAACGCCGGCCTGCCCCGCGAGCCAACGAGTCCGCCGGCTGGTGTGGGTGGACTGGGACATGAGTACTGCTCCTCTCCAGCCCCCCGAGACCCGAACCGCCGATGGCTGGTGGCTTCATCTCGTTAGTGCTCCCGGCACCAGCGATGTTCCAGCCACATCGACCTCACGGGCTCCGTGGTGCTGCTGTTTCCAAAGCGCCGGTGATGGCACCAGGGCTACGCCTTGGGAGGCCCCGGGGTGCGGGTCCGCACCACCACGGAGATCCGTCGCAGCTCGAAGGGACGCCGTAGGCGAGCAGAGAAACAACTCGACCCCTTGGAGCTCCTCTGATGAACAAGCCCTCGCCGAGGAAGCCGACATCGGCGACAGTGTGTGCGAGCTTGTCTGCGGCCCTTCGAGACACGTCGGGCCCGTGGTAGGACCCGGAAGCACCCCGCCTCCCAACCAGGCGCCCCGCGCTATCCAAATGCCTGCCCCTGTCCCCCGTCAGAAGAGATGGTCTCCTGGGTGTCGATGACGGCGCATTGGGCCCGGCGCCTACTGCTGGTGGCGCCCGGTCGGGGCTTTGGAGAGTGGTCGCTCGAGTAGGGACCCGGCCCCCGCGTTGGCGTCCGCCGGGGCGCCAACGCTGGTCACCCGGGCAGGGGTGACCGTGGGGGCCGGGGTTCTCCCCGGGGCAGGGACTGCCACCGGGTCGAGCTTTGCGGCCTGTGGTGGACCATGATCGGGTTCGGGCTTGGCGCCCGCGTCGTGGCGGGGACGGGCGGTCACTGGGTCACCCCGAGGACGAAGAAGCTGCCGAGGGCGACGACGAGGAGGCAGCAGAGTGCGGCGACTACGACATCGGCGGTGCTGAAGTCGGGCTCGGTCATTATGTGGCCCCAATCTGAATCTGAGAGCGGTTGATGGCTAGGCGGTTGAGGACGAGGAGGGCCGAGCGAACCGCGGTCCGGGTGGCAGGACAGGGGTGGAGCAGGGACCGGTTCGGCCGTTGCGTCGTTCGCAGCGAGGTCGGGTGACCGGTCGAGGTCACATCCAGAGCTTCGGCGAGGCTGGTCACCGCGTCGTGGGATAGAGCGCTGGGGACCTCAGCGGCGGCCTGGACGAGGGCCACGCTGGGCAGCCGTGGATGGTGCTCACGGTCATCGGGTGGTCCTGAGCTGGCGTGGTTCTCGTAGGCCGCGATCGAATCCGCTGCGGATGGTCGCTTCGACCTGGCGTTGGTCGTAGCCCTCACCGGGTGCCTGGGCCTGGGATCGTGCCGCCGAACGGAGGACCTCGAGGGCGTCGCTGTCGGTGAGCAGGTCGGCGCCGACGAGCTGGCCCAGCGCGATCGAAGCGAGGAACAGTGCATGGTTCCGGCCGCCAACCTCCGCCGATACCACTCGATCAATCTCGCCGTCGATAGCGGCCTGCACATACCGGAGGTGGTGATGGACAATAGACCCGGACCCCGACTGGTCTGACTTGGGCGAGCTCGTCGAGCGGGCAGGTGCAGTGAGCTGGTCGACAAGCCATCGCGGTGCGGGCGCCGGGCGTGCCGGGCACACGACCCGATAGGCAACGTCCGGGGTCAGGGTCGTCGGTGGCGCCACGACGTAACCACCTCGGCCTCTGGTGTCGAGCCCCGGGCCGAGACGCCCGGTGGTGGTGGTCGGGAGGTGTGCGGTGTCGGGGGGCATGTGGAAGTATCGGTGCTGACCGCCGGAGGGGGTGGCCACGGTGAAGGTGCGCTCGGGAACCCGGCGCCCACAGCGGGCTTCAAGGTGTGCCAGTGACTGCAGCCCGAGGCGCCCACCGTCGAGCTTGGAGACGTCAATGTCGACCACGAGCAGCCGAGAGGGGCCGGTAGCGATCGCCAGGCCATGCTGGCCGGCCGCCCAGAGGGCGTGGATCTCGTCAGGGTCGGTGGTCGAACGTTGCTCCCAACCTTGGTGGCCGTCGGCGCAGTAGGGGTCCGTGCGGTCGCACTCCCCCGCCGTGTGGGACGGGATCGCTGGTCGTTTGGAGTGGGGGGCAAGTGGAAACACATGCCATCCCCTGGTGGCGTAGTCGACCGCAGCTTCGATGAGGTCGTTCACGCGTCGAACCCTTCGGTTGTGGCGACCTGCCGGCACGGATCGCAGAGCCCCGACTCCAGGAGCTGGCGTCCCTCGTGCGAGGTACTGGCGAGGGCTTCGAAGTTGGGGGGTGTGGTTGCCATGGCTTCCTCCCATTCCGCTGGGACAAGGGTCAGCGTCACGCGATGCCCAGACAGACATTGGGTGTTGACCGTCAGAGGGACTCCGGCGTCGGGGTGTTGGCCGGCTAGGGGGCGCAGGGCGTGACTCAGTCGGACAAGGCGAGCGGTGAGAAACTGCTCAACACGGGGGTTGTTGTGGTGCATGGCGGCGACCTCGTGGCTTCGGCGGTTGTTGGAGCCGCCAAGTGGGCCCGGGCGTGCCGCGGCCCAGAGGAGGTGGAGCCCCCGCAGCGCAGCGAGGAGGAACGACCTTCGTAGGGTCGTGTGCCGGTCGGGCAGGCTCCAACGAAGCAACCGCCGAGGGCCCGCCGTGTCGCCAACGGGGGACCCGCTCTCCCAGATCTACCTGCTGGCGACTACCCCAGCTGACGAGCGACGAGGACGAGGACCGCTACCACCGCTATCACAATGACAGCGATGGCGATGCGGGTTGCCCGTCGAGCGGTTGCAGCGAGTTGGGCTGCTTGTTGCGATGCGCGTTTCGCTTCGAGTGCCCGGATCCGCGTTGCTGTTTCGCGTGCGAGGCGAGTCTGGGAGTCTCGCCGTTGGATGAACCATTCGGCCGCTGCGGTGGGGGTGGCGCAGGACCGGAACGCGACGAGGTCGGCTACGTGTTGATCGTGGTGATGGCCGACGGCTACCACCACTGGTATGGGTGACTCGACGATGGCCCGGGCCAGGTCCTCGGTGTCGAACGGGGCGAGCTCGGCTGGTGACCCACCTCCCCGGCACACCACGATCACGTCGACGGTCGCGGCTGATGCGCTGGTGGTGATCGCTGTGGCCATCTTGGACCCGGCGTCTTCGCTGCCCATGGGGACTTCGAGGACCTGGATGTCCCAGGGCTGGCCGCTGCGTTGGAGCCGTTCGATAAGGTCGGTCCCTCCGGCTCCCCGGTTCACGGGGCACACCACAACCAGCCGTGAGGCGCTGTCAGCGAGCACGAGTCGTTTCTGAACGCGGTCGAGGTGTTCGTTTCGGATCGACACGATCAGCTGATCGACGGCGGAGGCCGACTCGGCTCGGGTTTCAAGCACGGTGGTGTGGCTGACCTGAAACTGCACGGGCCCGTAGCGATGATCAACGATGAACCGTCCAACGACTCGGACCTTGTTGCCGACTTCGAGCTGTGCCTTGCCTGGCGCAGCGTCGGGAGGGAACGAGAGCTGTAGTTGGGATTCGACATCGCCGTTGCTGTAGGAGGCGATCTCGCCGGTGGCCCATCGTCGCCCCCGTTTGTAGGCGGTGAGCGTCCCGACGATCGCCACGGTCGGCGTCCGGGCGATCAGGGTTTCCAGGGCGTGGAGGGCGTCGGGGATCTCGAAGATGACCGCCGGTTGGGGTGGAGGCTTGGCCATCAGCTACGCCCCAGGGTCGGCCCGGGCACGATCGGCGCGAGCGAGTGAAGTCCGGTGACGGTGCGACGTATACGGTCCCACTGGGCGGCGGCGCCTAGTTGGGTTGGTTGGGGGCCGATCGCTCGGGTCAGCGGCGATCCTGTTTTGGCGGCTGGCCCGTCGGCGGGTGCGAGGCCGAGGTAGCTGACCCGGTAGGTCTCGATGGCTCGACCGGTGGTGAGCCACTGGTCGGTTTGGCCTTTGCGGGGTCGGACGCCGATGACGTCGGTCAGATAGGGCTGAGGGTGGGCGAGGGCGGTTCGGGCGTGGTCCTCAGCGATCCGTCCCAGGGCTTTGCGTTCGATCTGGACGCGAGTTGCGGCAGCGGGGAACGGTTCCGATCGCCCGGTGAGAGCTTGTGCGTCTCGGATTGCTGCGTCGGTGCGGGCCAGGTCCCGGGTGGCTCGTTCGAGAACTCGGCGCTGTCGTTCGACCGCGTCGGGGTCGATTCGTCCTTGGGATGGGCGGCTAACGGTCCGGTGACGGTCCGCTGCTTCGTCCACGGCTTGAGATTGGATGTGGCGCCGGGCGTGGAGGCGGCGTTCCAGTTCGATGGCGGTCTTGGTGTCGGCGACCGCCGGGTGGGTGCGGGAGGGGAGCTGCCGGCGCCGGCGGGCGACCTCGGGGGGAGGGAGTGGGCCGAGTTGCTCGGCCCTCGCTTGCGCCAGGGCATCGATCAGTTGCTGGTGCTCCTCTCGCTGCGCTGGGGTGGCGTCGTTGGTGGGGGTCGTGGTTAGTGGATCGTGGCCCCATCGTTCCCGGTAGTGAGCGAAGCGGGCGACCGCGGTCCGCCACCGGGTGGAGTCCCGTTCGGTTCCGATTGCCGCTACGAGGCCGTGGGGTAGGTCTCTGAGGGTGCGTTGTCGTGCCCGTCCGAGTTTGACCCGAGCGGCCCGGGCTGCGATCGGGTCTTCGAGTTGTTCCAGGTGTCGTACCGGGTGCTGTTGGTAGTGGTGGAACTGGGCCAGGTCGGGGTCGGCTCGGGTTGCGAGCTGGGTCGGTAGCGGGCGTGCCAGTTTGGCTTCGATGCGTTCTTCGAGGGTGCGGCGGTCGCTGGAGACGGGAAGGTTGTGTTCTTCAGCGGGGCTGGCCGGGCTGAACGTTGAGGCGGACACGGCGTAGAGCCGCAGGTCGTGTTGTCCTCTGGTGAGGGTGACGTAGGTTCCGGCTGCTGAGGAGCGGTCGGTGACGACGCCTCGGCTGGCTTCGTAGGTGTCGCCTTGGGCGGCGTGGGTCGTCATGGCGTAGGCCGGCGCGAGGCCGCCGGTGACTCCGGGCCGGAGGCGTTTGGTGAGGAACTCGTTGGGGACGGTGATGAGGCCGCGTTGATCGAAGTCGACGACGAGGTTGGGGGCTGCCCCGTGTGGGGCGTCGATAGCGACGACCACGCCCCGGGTTCCGTTGCGTACGAACGAGTTCCGGTCGCCGCCGACGGGTTTGAGGTTGCGGTGTTGTTGGCGGGCGATGACCTGGTCCCCGATGTGGAAGGTGGCTTCGCCGATCTTGACGCCGTTGGGTTCGATGAGGCCATCGGCGCGGAGGAGCTGCTGGGCTCGTTCGTTGAGTTCACGGCGAACGGTGTGGTTTTCGGCCAGCATTCTCGATGGGGCGACGTCGGTGGGGGCTGCGAGGTGGCGGCGCCAGTCGAGGTACCAGTCGACCGACAGGGTGTCGAGCAGCTCGGTGGACGTGGCGGCAGTGACGAGCCGGTCGGCGCTTTCGAGTCGCCGCAGGGCCTGGGCGATGTGACCGTCTCGGTACTCTTCGGCGGCCTGGCGGACGTCGGCCATCCGGTCGCCCTGCATCCGCCGGTTCTCGGTCAGGGCCGGGGTTGCCGTCGGGTGTTGTTCCACGATCGCGGCCCAGGCCCCGCCCGCTTCGACCGAGGAGTGCTGGGCCGGATCGCCAACGGTCCGCAGGGTCGCTCCGGTGTTGGCGACGTGGCGTAGGAGCTCGGCGTGGTCCCGGTTGCTCAGGGTTGAGGCCTCGTCGACGATGACCACTGACCGGGGTGTGAGCAGAGGCTTCGCCGCGGGGTGGCCCGGGGGGAGGGTTTCGTCGTGGCGGAGTCGTTCGAGGAGGCTGGCCACGGTGCGGGTCTTGAGTCCGGTCGATTGGGCGAGGACCTCGGCCGCGTTGCCGTTGACGGAGGCTCCTATGACGCTGTACCCGTCGGCCGTCCAGGCCCGGGCGGCGACGTCGAGGGCGGCGGTCTTCCCGGACCCGGCTGGGCCGACGACAGCCTGGAACTGGTGACCGGAGGTGGTGATACTGCGGACCATCGCTACCTGGTCGTCCCCGAGCCGGTGCCCGGTTGCGGTCTCCCATGACGTGATGGCTTCCTCGACGGTTGGGGCGGAGGCGATCCCGGTGCCGCGGTTGAGTCCGGTCTGGTAGGCGTCGGTGATGGCGAGTTCGGTGGCAACAACGTGGGGGGTGGTGTAGTGGATGGTTCCTGGGGCGAGTGCCACTCGCCCGGCCCGGCCGATGAAGTCATGGCCGACCGACCCGGGAATGGGCCGGAGGGGGATGACGGCATCGGTGGTGAGCCACCGATCGGCCTGGGCTTGGACCTCGCGGGCGTTGAGGCGCCCGCCGGTGTGGTCGGTGATGGCGTGGATGACGTCACGCCGATCGAAGATGCCTGCTGTTTTGGTGACACCGTCGCTTGAGGCGAGGAACCGGTCGAGGCGTTCGGTGTCGGCCGGTGTCCACAGCAGGGGTGCGGGATGGCTGGTCGCGATCTGGAGCTGCTCGGGTGTCATCCCGTTGGCGGCGAGGGTGTGTTGCCAGGTCGTTTCGAGCTGGTCCCGGTCGACACCGTGGACTTTGGCGGCTCGGGTGGCGTAGGCGACGTTTTGGCGGGCGGCCGGGGAGTCGATCCCGAGGGCGCCGACCTCTTCGAGGATCTGGGTTCTTCGGGTGGAGAACGCATCGACGGCTTCGGTGGGGATCTGTTCGAGGTGGGCGATGCCTTTCTCGGTGGGCGTGAATCGGTAGCCCTGCTTGTTCAGGATGCTTTGGATTTCGGATTCAGCGAGATGCCCGGCCGTGGTCCCCTCGGCGAACAGGCCGCGACCATCGAGGGCTTGGACTTGCCCGCCTGCGGTGGTGCCCATGTTGGCGACGACGACGTGGACGTGGAGTTGTGGTTCGAGTTCACGGCTGGTGTCGTGGAGGAACGCGGCGGCGACCATGCCGTGGCCTTTGGCTTGAGCCCGTCCGACACGGACCTTGAGGCCGTTGTCCTCGATGTAGACCAGTGACCGGTCCACGGCCTGGTGGAGAGCGTTCTCGATAACAGCACGGCCGTGGTGGTCGGAGGCGGCCCAGGCGACCGACACGCTCTTGGGGACACTGAAGGTGAGGTCGTACCCAAGAACGACCCGGGGCTCGGAACGATGAGCGATGAACCGCTGAGCCTCCTGCTGGGTGACGAACCACTGCCGGTCAACCCGGATGCCGTGAAGATGGGTTTTCGGCAGGTGGAGCTCTTGACCGCTCGTGGCGGCGTTCGCGGTGAGTTCTGCGGTCCGTTTCAAGACCCGCTGGATATGGGACTTGTCGACCCCGGCTGCAGCCGCTACCTCCTCGGTGGTGAGTAGCCGTTCAGGGTCTCGTTCGGCTGCGACCTGGAACGCCGTTGGTTCCCGGTCGGTGCGCCCGGCTGAGCCTCGGGCCCCGACGAGTTGCTCGCCGGTCTCGGGGTGCTGACCGAGGAGCACCCGTTCCAGCATTGCCCCCTCGACGTGATCGCGGTGTTCGGGGCTGATCAGTGCTTCGGCGCCGGTGCCGAGCCACCGGCCGGGGAGTTCGGCTGAGTCGGCGTAGTAGGAACCGGGCCCGCTCTCGGCCTGAAGTTCGGGTTCGGGGCCGTGTTTGCGGCCCCCGGGCTGCTGGGACTGGCCGCTGAGGTAGTCGACGATGTTTCGGGCGGCGGCCCCTGCGGTGCTGGTCCCGCTGCCGAGGGCGGTGACGCTGACATGCATCAGTCCGTCAGGTTCTGACCCCAACCCAACGCCCGAGGTTCAACTCGACCGTTCCCGGAGCTGACACCAGCCTCGATCGAGACGGCATGGGTGACCCGCGGGCTCGATGGCTCGTAGCTGGGCAGGTGTTCGAGCACCTCGGTCGGTGGTGCGGTGTCGGCTCGAAGGGCGGCCTCCAGGGCTGGGGGCAGGGTCCACGGGGAGAGGGTGGGACCGTGCCCGTTGGCGATCTGCGTGAGGCGGGGGTCTTCCCAGTAGCGCTGGGCCCGGATGTGAGCTGGCGGGAGGGTCCCATGGATGAGGAGCCCTTCGCCGGGAGCGATCTGGCGCAGCACATCGGCCGGTAGCAGCCGGCGTTGTTGGGTCGCTTCGCCGATCGACCGGCGGCCGGGCCCGCCGAGGTGGACATCGGAGCTGGCTGAGCGGTGGGCCACTTCTTCCTCCCCGACGATGCCGGTGATGTAGTCCAGGGTCGGTTTGTCGGAGATCCCGGCGAAGAGGATCTTGGTGCCGTGGTTGGTGACCAGCGGGGCGGCTTGACGCTGGTAGATGGCCTCGATCTGGGCGTAGGACTGCCACACCGTGACCAGGAGGACCCCGACGCCAGCGCAGGTCGACGCAACGCTGGGAAGCCACTGCAACGGGGTGTTACCGGCCTCGTCGATCACGGCCAGCAGGTCGGGAATGGGGCCCTGATAGTGATGGGATGCTTTGTAGGCCTGGTCCTTGAGGAGCGAACCGAGGAGGCCACCGAAGACCACCGAGAACCGGGTGGCGCTGCCAAGCGGTTGCACCACGTACAACGTGTTTCGGCCGCTCATCAACCGCAACAGGTCAATGGTCGGACCAGCCTCCGCGGATGACGCGTGCGAGAAGTAGGGGTCTTCCCAGGGTTGCACCAGGGTTTGGGCGGTGGAGTAGATGTCGGATCGGGTCCTAGGGTCGAGGGCCCAGAACCCGTCGAACTGGGCCAGGGCGTGTTGGGCCTGGATCGAGTCATCGGGATGCCCGCCGGCGATGACGGTACGGAGGATCTCGCGGATCTCTCCTACGAGCCGGGGCGGTTCGTCTTCGTCGTCGGCGGCCTCGACCTGGTTGCCGTCCTGGACGGCCAACCATCTGGTCACATCGGCCATGTTCCGATCACCGAGCGCGGCGGCGAACAGGACCGGCCACAGCAGGGCCTCGCCCTTCTTGCTCCAGTAGGTGGCGTTCGTGGTTCCTTCCAGAGGCGCGGCTTCTTGGAGCACCGCGGCGGCCTCCATCGCCCCGGAAACATCACCGGCCCGGGCCAGCGGGGACCAACTCACCCGGGTGACACCAGCCGGGAGGTCGCCGAGTTCCCGCAGTGGGTCGAACACGAACACCTCCCCCATCGCCCGCCGGGCGGTGAAGGTCCGGGTGAACAGATCATCACGTACCGAGGACAAGATGGCGGGACCGTGCCAATCGAGTACCCCGGCGATCACGTTGGCGGTCTTGCCCGACCGGGCGGGACCGATGACGGCAACTGCTGACCGGTCGCCGTCTCGCTCTGATCGTTCCCGGTTCGCTCCAGGCGCGTTCGGGTTCTCCGTGGCCAGCAGACTGTTGTCGAACGTGCCGATGATGAGCCGGCCCTCGGTCGGCCCGATCACGATGAGGGGCCGCAGGTCTCGCCGTTCAGCAAGCCGGGCGTTGGTACTGACACCGAGCCGCTGACGTTTGGCGCTGCCAACGTGGAGAGTCAACGCCAGCCGAAGAACCAGTCCAGCGACCGCCAGGCACA
>Ga0268299_1004583_pt1 | contig 10550 bp, 7 predicted proteins | sample NOBtaG_FD_193484 | JGI IMG/M metagenome (GOLD analysis project Ga0268299, IMG submission 193484) | Activated sludge microbial communities from bioreactor in Nijmegen, Gelderland, Netherland - NOB reactor | ecosystem: Engineered > Bioreactor > Aerobic > Activated sludge | place: Netherlands... | reverse complement strand
CATCTCCACGCTGGGTACCGGTGGCGCCGAGCGAGCCATGGCGGAGTTGTCGGCCCATCTCGCCGGCGCTGGCTGGCAGGTGGCGCTGGCGACGCTCGAGTCCGGCGCGGAGGCGGACTTCTACGCGACGCCTGCGAGCGTCCGGCGCATCCGCTTGCGGCGGGCATCCCCGTCGCCCGGACTGGCCGGCAAGTTGACCGCCAATCGCGCGCGCATCGTCGCACTGCGGGAGTGGCTGCGGATCGAGCGGCCGGCGGTCGTGCTCAGCTTCATGGAGACGACCAACGTCCTTTGCCTGCTGGCTGCCGCGGGCCTGCGGCTCCCGGTGGTGGTCGCCGAGCGCACCGACCCTTCGATGCATCGCACGGTTCCCGCCGCCTGGCGCCTGGCGCGCCGCCTGCTCTATCGACAGGCCGCCGCTGTCGTGGCGCAGACGGAGCCGGCTGCGACCTGGCTGCATCGGCATTGCCGGACACCCGCTCAGGTGATCCCGAACGCGTTGCGTGCGCTGCCCCCCCCGCCCCGGGCGGGCCGCGAGAACCTGATACTTTCGGTGGGCCGGCTCGAACCCGTGAAGGGGCTCGACATCCTGTTGCGCGCCTTCGCCCGCATTGCGCAACGGCACCCACAATGGCGCCTGGCGATCATCGGCGAGGGCCCGCTGCGTGCGTCGCTCGAGGGACTGGCGGATGAACTCGGCGTTGCCGGACAGGTCACTTGGCTGGGCAGGCGATCGGACATCGAGGCCTGGTACGCGCGCGCGGCCGTGGTGGCATTGGCGTCGCGCTACGAAGGCTTCCCGAACGTGCTGCTCGAGGCCATGGGCATGGGCGCGGCGGTCGTCAGCACCAACTGCCGGTCCGGCCCGGCCGATCTCATCACGCACGGTCGCGACGGCTGGCTCGTCCCGGTCGACGACGTGCCGGCGATGGCCGAAGCTCTGGAAGCCCTGGTAGGCGACGAGGCCCTGCGGGGCCGGCTCGGCGTTGCGGCTCAGGCGGTCCGGCACCGCTATGCTGCCGACACCGTGCTCGCGCGTTGGCAGCAGCTGCTCGCCCGGGCCGCCCAGACGGGTCCCCTCAGATGACATCACACGCACAAGAAATCGAGCGCGGCGAGCGCTTCTCCTTCGGCGCCAACTGGGCCGAGTTCCTGAGCCGTCTCGACGATCAGCGCGTCGCCGAAGCCGTGCAGTCGCTGCAGGCCATGCTCGGCCTGCGCGAACTGCGTCAGACCAGGTTCCTCGACATCGGCTCGGGAAGCGGCTTGTTCAGCCTGGCCGCGCACAAGCTCGGCGCGCGTGTCCACTCGTTCGACTTCGACCCTCAATCCGCGGCCTGCACGCGGTCCCTGCGCGAACGCTACGCCGGGGCAGACGCCGAGTGGGTGGTCGAGGAGGGCTCCGTGCTGGACAGCGCCTACCTGGCCCAACTCGGCGAGTTCGACATCGTCTACTCCTGGGGGGTTCTCCATCACACGGGCGCGATGTGGCAGGCGATCGACAACGCCTCGCAGCGGGTGTGCCCCGGGGGGCGCTTGTTCATTGCCATCTACAACGACCAGGGACGAGCGAGCCGCCTGTGGCTCAAGGTCAAGCAGGCCTACAACAGCCTGCCGCGTCCGCTGCGTTGGCTCGTGCTCTGGCCCGCCGCACTGCGGCTGTGGGGGCCGACGACGCTGCGCGACCTCTTCGCCGGCCGCCCGGGCGCCACGTGGCGCGCCGTCAAGCGACAGCGCGGCATGGACCCCTGGCGAGACGTCGTCGACTGGGTCGGCGGGTTGCCGTTCGAGGTGGCCAAGCCGGAGCAGATCTTCGAGTTCCTGAAGGCGCGTGGATTCGTGCTGCAGCGGCTTGTCACCTGTGCGGGTGGCCTGGGGTGCAACGAGTTCGTCTTCCAGCGCGGCGATGGTGTCCGGCCGGCCCACTGACGCCGAGGGTCATGCGCCGGCCATCCGCGTGCTCGTGCTGCTGCCCAACCTTCGCGGCGGCGGGTCGGAGCGCGTGATGCTGACGCTCCTTCGCCACTTCGACCGCCGGCGCTTCGTGCCGACGCTGGCGGTCGTCGACGGTCGTGCCGACGACATGGCGGCCGATCTGCCGGGCGACATCGTGCCCGTCGACCTGCGCTGCACACGCGTGCGGCACGCCGTGACCAAGCTGGCGGGGCTCATCCGCGCGCAGCGGCCGCACGTCGTGCTCTCGACACTGGGCCACCTCAACCTGATGCTGGCCATGCTGCGGCCTCTGCTGCCGGCCAGCGTGCGCCTCGTGGGGCGCGAGTCGAGCCTCGTCTCCGCCAATGTGCTGAGCGAACGCCGGCCCGCCGTCTGGCGCCTCGGGTACCGGCTCTTCTATCGCCGGTTCGACCGCCTCATCTGCCAGTCAAGCGCGATGCAGGCCGACCTCTGCAGCAACTTCCGCGTCCCGGCCGAGCGGACCGTGGTGATCCCGAACCCGGTCGACCTGGCGCGCATCGATGCAATGGCGGGAATGCCGGTGCCCGCGCCTGCGCACGAGGGCCTGCGTTTCGTCACCGTTGGCCGGCTCTCGCCGGAGAAGGGTTTCGACACGCTCCTGCACGCCCTGCACGAGTGCCGCGAGCTGCCCTGGCGGCTCGACATGCTGGGCCATGGGCCCGAAGCCGCTCGCCTGCAGGCCCTTGTCGACGCGCTGCAGCTCTCCGAGCGAGTGCGGTTGCATGGATTCGTTGCGAATCCGTTCCCCTGGGTTCGCCAGGCCGACGCGTTGTTGCTCGGTTCCCGCCACGAAGGGCTGCCCAACGCGGTGCTCGAAGCGCTGGCCTGCGGCACGCCCGTCATCTCCACGCCCGAGGCCGCCGCGCTCGAGATCCTGCAAGCGGTCCCGGGCGCGGAGATCGCGGCCGACTTCTCCGCCACGGCCTTCGCCGATGCCCTTCGCCGCTGGGCGGCCGGCCCGCGCCGCCGCATCGACCGCGAGTCGATCGCGCCCTATGCCGCCGCCAAGGTGGTGAGCCGCTACGAGAGAGCGCTCGCGGATGTTGCCGGCCTTTGACATCGGCCTGCTGCTGCTGCCGGCCGCAGTGATCCTCGCCGTGACGACAGCGGCCGCGTTGGCGAGCGGCTGTTCACCGGCGCTGTCCTGGACCATCGCCTGCGCGAAGGCAGGGCTGTTCGCCATCTACTACGGCTTCGTCTTCGATGGGCGCTTCACCTTCCTGGACGACTGGAGCTACCTCGGCCGCGGCGGCGCGCTTCGCGATGCCGGCGTGGGCCTGACGAACCTGTTCGACAGCCTGCCGCTGCTGATCGCCGCCGGCGAGGGCAACCACTTTGCGTACTACCTGTACAACGCCATCGCCTTCGACTGGTTCGGCGAGGGGTACTACGCGCCGGTGGCACTCAACGTCGCGGCCTCTGCGATCGTGGCCTGGGTGTCCACGCGCCTGGTGGTCGTGGAAGGGCTGTGCCCCCGGCAGCGGGCACCGCTGTTCTTCGCCTTCGTCGCATTGCACCCCGACATCCTCGCCTGGTCGACAGTGATGAACGGCAAGGACACGCTGGTGCTGCTGCTGCACGTGCTGTTGTTGACCTCCGTCTCGATGTTCCTGCGCGGTCGCCGGTTCTCGGCCCTCGTCCTGGCGGGCGCCGTGACCACGGCGCTGCTGTTCCTGCGCTTCTATGTGCCGTTGATGTTCGCCGCAGCCCTGGTGCTCACAGCGACGCTTCGGCTGCATGGCGCGGCACGGGCACGTGTGGCACTCGCCGCCGCACTGCTCCTCGGCGGTCTGGCCTGGCAACTCGGTGTCGGCATGCTCTCCTTCGTCATGGAGACCTTGCAAGCGAATCTCGTGAACCCGGTGACGGGCTTCGTGCACTTCCTGCTCACGCCCGTGCCGTTCGGGACGGACGACAACTACGCCTTCCTCAACCTGCCCGCACTGCTGCACTGGCTGCTCCTGCCGATTGCGCTTCTCGGGCTGCGACGCGTGGCTGCGCAACGCACCGACTTCTGCCGCTACCTCGTGATGTACGCGTTGACCTTTGCCGCTCTCTACTCGGTCTACGGCGAGCTGCAGGGACCAAGGCACCGGCTGCAACTCGACTTTGCCTGGGCGACGTTCCAGTTCCTCGGCCTCGTCATCGCGCCTCACGTGTTGCGCGACCTGCTGGGCGGCTTGCGGCGAGTCCGGCAGCCCTCGGCCTCCACCCCGGGGGCGCCCGCTTGATCCGCCTTCTCTTCATCTCCACCGGCCTGGGTGTCGGTGGCGCGGAGATCTCCCTGCTCAACCTGGTGCAGAACCTGGACCGTGATCGCTTCGAGCCACACGTCGTGTCCCTCACCGACCGCGGCCCGATCGGCACGCGCCTGGCGGGCCTCGGCGTGCCGGTCGTCGCCCTGGACCTTGCACGGCGGCCGCTGGCCGGCGTCGTCGACCTGGTGCGCCTTCTGCGACGCATGAAGCCCGACGTGGTGCAGACCTGGATGTACCACGCCGATCTCCTGGGCGGGGTCTTCGCGCGCCTGGCCGGCGCTCCTCGCGTGGCCTGGGGCGTGCGCAATGGCGAACTCCGGGCCGGCGTCGACCGCCGCAGCACGATCGTCGTCGCCCGCCTGTGCGCATGGCTGTCGGCGTTCATTCCGCGCGCCATCGTCTCGTGCTCGCACACGGCGCGTGACATCCACCGGGCCCTGGGCTACCGAAGCCAGCGCTTCGTCGTGATCGCCAACGGTTTCGATCTCTCGCAGTTCAAGCCCGATGCGAGTGCGGCAGACGCCCTGCGAGCCGAACTCGGACTGCCGCGAGAGTCGGCAATCGTGTTGCATGTGGCGCGACTGCATCCGCACAAGAACCACCACGGGCTGCTGCGCGCCGCCGCCATGGTCCGCCGCCAACGTCCCGACGTGCACTTCGTGCTTGTCGGCGAGGGGGTCGCCAACGACACCGTTGCGCTGACCGAGATGATCACGGCGCAGGGCCTGCAGGCCGGCGTTCACCGGCTCGGGCTGCGCGCCGATGCCGCGCGGCTGATGGCGGCAAGCGACGTTCTCGTGCTCTGCTCGACGACCGAGGCCTTTCCGCGCGTGCTCGGCGAGGCCCTTGCCTGCGGCACGCCGTGTGTCAGCACCGACGTCGGCGACGCCCGCGACATCGTCGGAGAGTGCGGTCGCATCGTGCCCCCGGGCCGCGACGAGGCCCTCGCGGCCGCGCTCCTGGAACTGCTGGGCCTGCCGGCGCCGCAGCGCCAGGAGCTCTCGCAGCGGGCTCGCGCACGTGCGGAGGCTTCGCTGGACATCCGGCGCGTCGCCCGAGAGTACGAGGCTTTGTATCTCAGCTTGGCGGAGGAAGCACCATGTGCGGCGTAAACGGACTCTGGCAACCCGCCGGCTGCAGTGCGGAAGAGGCTCGTGCCACCGTGCTGGAGATGGCCGCGCGCATTGCGCACCGCGGGCCCGACGACGCCGGCGCCTGGGTCGATGGCGCAGCCGGCATCGCACTGGGCCACCGGCGGCTCTCGATCGTCGACCTCAGCGCCGCCGGACACCAACCGATGCCGTCGGCCGGCGGTCGCTACGTCATCGCCTACAACGGCGAGATCTACAACCACCTCGATCTGCGTCGCAGGCTCGAGGCCGCGGCCGGGCAGCCGCTGGCATGGCGGGGCCACTCCGATACAGAGACCCTGCTCGCGGGCTTCGAAGCCTGGGGCGTCGAGGCAACGCTGCAGGCGGCGATCGGCATGTTTGCCATCGCGCTGTGGGACCGGCAGGAACGCAGCCTCACGCTGGCACGCGACCGCATCGGCGAGAAGCCCCTGTATCACGGCTGGGTCGGCAGCGGACCCGGGCGCACGCTGCTCTTCGGTTCCGAGCTGAAGGCACTGCGCGCGCACCCCGCGTTCACGGCCTCCTCGGCGGCCGAGATCGACCGCGAGGCGCTGGTGCTCTACATGCGCCACGGCTACGTGCCCGCCCCGTTCACCATCCATCGCGGTTTGCGCAAGGTGCCGCCGGGGCATCTGCTCGTGCTACGCGGCACCAGCGCGCCTGCCGAACTGCGCTGCTACTGGGCGGCAGGCGAGGTCATGCTGCGCGGCCACGCCAACCCGTTGCAAGTCGGGCCGGAAGAGGCGGTGGACCGGCTCGAGGACCTGCTACGCGGCGCGGTGCGCCAGCAGATGGTCGCCGACGTGCCGCTGGGAGCCTTCCTGTCCGGTGGCATCGATTCATCAACCGTCGTCGCGCTGATGCAGGCGCAGTCGGCAACCCCGGTGCGCACCTTTTCGATCGGCTTCCACGAGCAAGGCTACGACGAGGCCCGGCACGCGAAGGCGGTCGCGGCGCACCTCGGCACCGACCACACCGAGCTCTATGTCACGCCAGCCCAGGCGCTGGACGTGGTGCCTGCCCTGCCAGACATGTACGACGAGCCGTTCGGCGACTCTTCGCAGATCCCCACGCATCTGGTGGCGGCGCTGGCTCGCCGGAGCGTGACGGTGGCGCTTTCGGGCGACGCAGGCGACGAGCTGTTCTGCGGCTACAACCGGTACCAGGTGACCCACGATCTGTGGTCCAGGATCAAGGCCGTGCCGCGGCCGCTGCGCCGCGCCTTCGCGGCCGCCTTGACCGCCGTACCGGAACAGGCCTGGGACCGCCTGGCGCACGGGGCCGGGCGCGTGCTGCCGATGGCCCGCCGCTTCAACCGACCGGGGGAGAAGCTGCACAAGGGTGCGCGCGTGATGCACAGCGGCAACGCCGACGCGCTGTACCTGCACACGGTCTCGCAGTGGTCCGAGCCGGAGCTGCTGGTGCCGGGTGTCACCGAACCCTCGACGGTCCTCACCGGAGCCGGCCACGGCTTGCAAGCCCTCCCCGACGTCCCCCGCATGATGGCCTACGACCTGCTGACCTACCTTCCCGAGGACATCCTGGTCAAGGTCGACCGGGCCGCGATGGCCGTCTCGCTCGAGACGCGCGTGCCCCTGCTCGACCATCGCGTCGTCGAGTTCGCATGGCAACTGCCGCTGCAGTACAAGCTGCGCGAAGGCGTCGGCAAGTGGGTCCTGCGCCAAGTGCTGTACCGCCACGTCCCACGTGCACTGATCGACCGGCCGAAGATGGGCTTCGGCGTGCCCATCGACACCTGGCTGCGCGGCCCGCTGCGGCCGTGGGCCGAGCACCTGCTGGAGCCGCGCCGGCTGGCCGAAGACGGCCTGCTCTCGCCTGCGCCGATCCGGCAGGCCTGGCAGAGGCACCTCGAAGGCCACGCCAACCTCCAGTATCCACTCTGGAACGTGCTGATGTTCCAGGCTTGGCGCGAGCGACAACGGGCCTCGAGCGCCCCGCAGGCCGCCGCGGCATGAGCCCCAGCGCCCGCGTGCCTTCCGCGGAGGCCACGCGATGAAGGTCGCGCTGGTGGCCAATACCAGCTGGTACCTCTTCAACTTTCGGCGCAACCTGGCTTCGGCGCTGCGGGCGTCGCGCCATGACATCGTCACGATCGCCGGGCCCGACGACTACGCCGACCGCCTGCGGGCAGAGGGCTTGCGTCACATCGTGGTGCCCTTCTCCGGCAGCGGCGTCAACCCGATTCGAGAACTCCGCACGCTGCTGGCGCTGCGCCGGGCGCTGCGGATCGAGAAGGTCGACGTGGTGCTGAGCTACACACCCAAGGGCAACATCTACACGGCCCTGGCGACGCTTGGCGGGGGAGTTCGCTTGATCCCCAACGTGTCCGGACTGGGCCGGGCCTTCATCCAGGGTGGCTGGCTCGGTACCCTGGTCCGTCTCCTGTACCAGCTCACGATGCGCCGGGCGAGTTGCGTCTTCTTCCAGAACGCGGACGACCGCGCACTCTTCGTGCGGCAGCGCCTCGTCGCGGCCCCGCGGGCCCTGCTGGTTCCGGGCTCGGGGGTCGATCTGACGCGGTTCGCGTACGCGCCGCCACCCGACGAGGGTCAAGGCCTGCGGTTCCTGCTCGTCGCGCGCCTGATCTGGGACAAAGGCCTGGCCGAGTTCGTGCAGGCTGCGCGCGCGGCGCGCCGCATCCGGCCGGATCTGCACTTCGCCGTGCTCGGGGCGCTGGACACCTCGCCTCGGCGCGGCGCCACGCGCGAGGAGATCGCGCGCTGGACCGAAGAGGGCACCATCGAGTACCTCGGCATGACCGACGACGTCCGTCCGGAGATCCTGCGCGCGCATTGCGTGGTGCTTCCCTCGTACCGTGAAGGCGTGCCGCGTTCCCTGCTCGAGGCTGCTGCGATGGGCCGTCCGGTGATCGCCACCGACGTGGCCGGCTGCAAGGACGTCGTCGAGCCGGGCCACAACGGACTGCTATGCAGACCGCGCGACCCGCAGCACCTGACCGAGAAGATCCTCGAGTTCGCCGGCCTTCCCGCCGACACCAGGCACACGATGGGGGCCAACGGCAGGCGCAAGGCGGAACTCGAGTTCGACGAGGGAACCGTCATCGGGCGCTACCTCGAGGCGCTCGGGCAGTTGCGTTGAACACCGAGCCGCCGCCGTACCGCCTCGCTCAGCCGCCGTCCAGCGGCACGAAGTGCCTCGCATTGCGCAGGGAGTGTTCGCGCGCCTCGATCTTCAGGCGCACCCACTTCTGCGTCGACCCCGGCAATGCCGAGAAGACCGACCTCGCCGCCCGCCGCAGGAGGCTCGCGCTGGGCGCCGGGCCGACGGGGCCCGGCACGTCGACCGCGGGCCCCGAAGCGTCGCTCCACAAGGCCACGTAGTCGCTTTGCTGCGGGAACCCGCGCGCGAACGGGTCGTCGAGGTGGAGCACCTTGCGGGCCTGGACGAACAGGCTCAGGGGGCGACGGTTGACGACCATGACGCGGCTGCGCAAGGCCTCGGGATCAAGCACGCTGTAGATAGGCCCGACCGAGCCGTGCTCACCACCCAGATGGCGCGACTCGAGCGCCCACACCCGCTCGGCCTCGAAGCCGAAGGCGGGCGCGAAGATGCGATAGAAGAGTTCGGGGCTGAACTGATAGAACCCATGGCCCATGCAGTTGTTGGCTGCCGTCGAGGCGTAGAAGCGGCCACCGATGGCCAGCATGCGCATGCAGCTGGCGATGGCGACGGGGAAGTTGAAGACATGCTCGAGCGCGCCGCCGTCGAAGACGGCGTCGAAACGCTGCTGGAGATCCCCTCCCACCGGCAGATTCAGGTCGTGAACCAGCGCTGCGCTCTCGTAGGAAGACGCGTCGAGGGAAACGATCGACTCGGCACCCAGGAACGACGCGAAGAAGCGATCGGCATAGGCATCCGTGTGCAGATCGTCCGGGTATGAGCGCACGCCGTACCGCGCGGCCAACTCGGCAACGGCCGGCGCGGTGAGGTACATCGACTGCCTGCCCAGGGTCAGCATGCGACGGAAGGAAGCCCCGGAAGCGGCTGCCCGGCACAGGAAGTCGGCGTTCTCTCTGACGATGCCCATGGTTCGACGGTGTCCACGTTGCCGAGTCGGGCCAACGCCCCCGGGGCGAGTGTACGGGCGTGCAACGCCATGCCGCGCCGAGCGGACCGATGGCATGGTCAGGCAGTAGTGCACGCCGCCCGTCACGGGCGGGAACCCGGCTCTCCGTACCATTGCCGTCCCACGCGTCCTGGCGCGTCAGCCGAGTTCCCGCATGCCCGTCAGCCCGAGTTCCCCCGCGCCGCACGGACCGCTCGTCGACATCATCGCCGGCGCGCGGCCCAACTTCATGAAGATCGCGCCGATCATTCGCGCGATCCAGGCAAGGCAGGCCGGCGGCAGCCGGCTGCGCTACCGCCTGGTCCACACCGGCCAGCACTACGACAGCCGAATGTCGGGTGACTTCTTCACCCAGCTCGGCATCCCGCAGCCGGACGTGAACCTCGAGGTGGGTTCGGGCACGCAGGCCGAGCAGACCGCGGGCATCATGACCAAGTACGAGCGCCTGCTGCTCGACGCCCGCAGCGACCTGTGCCTCGTCGTCGGCGATGTCACGTCGACGATGGCCTGCGCCATCGCGGCGCAGAAGCTGCGCGTGCCGGTGGCGCACGTGGAGGCCGGCATCCGCTCGGGTGACTGGGGCATGCCCGAGGAGATCAACCGGCTCGTCACCGATTCGATCACGAACCACTTCTTCACCACCAGCGAGGTGGCCAACCGCAACCTGCGCCAGGCAGGTGTCCGCGACGACGCGCTGTTCTTCGTCGGCAACACGATGATCGACACGCTGCTGACGAACCTCGAGCGGCTTCGCCCACCCCCGTTCTGGGCTGATTCGGGCCTTCGCTCCGGCGGCTACTTCGTGATGACGCTGCACCGCCCGGCCAATGTCGACGACGCCGGGGGCTTCGCTCGCCTCATCGAGGCCGTGGGCAAGGCGACACGCGGGCTGCCGGTGGTCTTCCCCGTGCACCCGCGCACGGCCAAGACGCTCGCCGCGTTGCCGAACCGGCCCGCGGCGATCCTGACGGTGGAGCCGCAGCCTTATCTCGAGTTCAACTACCTCGTGCGCCACGCCAAGGGCGTGATCACGGACAGCGGCGGCGTGACCGAGGAGACCACGGTTCTGGGCAT
>Ga0268299_1004582_pt1 | contig 10551 bp, 15 predicted proteins | sample NOBtaG_FD_193484 | JGI IMG/M metagenome (GOLD analysis project Ga0268299, IMG submission 193484) | Activated sludge microbial communities from bioreactor in Nijmegen, Gelderland, Netherland - NOB reactor | ecosystem: Engineered > Bioreactor > Aerobic > Activated sludge | place: Netherlands... | reverse complement strand
CCTGGCTCGACGGGAGCCGGCCTACGGGCGATTACGTCGCCTTCCGCAACGTCATCATCGACCTGGGCGGCGACGAGGTCGTCGAGGTGCCGCACTCGCCGGAATGGTTCTCGACGACGTGCCTGCCGGCGGACTACGACCCGGCGGCGACCTGCCCGGCGTGGGACGCGGCCGTCGCGCGGGTGCTGCCGAACGCCGACGACCAGCGGTCGTTTCGCCAGTGGGCCGGCTACGCCCTGACGCGGTGTAACGTGGCCCAGCGGTTCTTGGTGTTGAGCGGGGAGGCCGCAACCGGGAAATCGACCCTCACGAACGGGGTCTGCGCGATGCTCGGCGAGGACAACCACACGGCGAGCGACCTAGAGACGCTGTTCGCCCGGTTCGGCATCGCCGACACGATCGGGAAACGGCTCGTCGTGTGCGCGGACGTTCACGACGCCGGGAAGATCAGCCTCCAGAAGCTCAAGCAGTTCACGGGCTCCGATCCGATGCCGTGCGAGCGGAAGGGGGTCGATATCTACATGGCCCGGCCGACCGCGAAGCTGATGGTGACGACGAACACCCTGCCGCGTCTCCCCGACCCGTCGAACGGCGTCTGGCGTCGGCTGCTCAAGATCGACTGCAATACGGTCATCACCGACCGGGTCGCCGGCATGAGCGAGCCGTCGTACTGGGCCGACCGGGGCGAACTGGCCGGGATGGTCCTCTGGGCCTTGGCCGGACTCCGCGACCTCCGCGGGCTCGGGTGGCAGTTCACGGAGTCGGACGCCGCTCGGCGGTCGAAGGACGAGCACCGCGACCTGTCCGACCCGACGCGGGTCTTCATCGCGGACCACGTCCGCGAAGCGCCCGGCGAGGCGACCGACTCGGCGACGGTCTACCAGGCGTACCGCAACTGGTGCGTCGGCAACGGCACCCTGCCGGTCACGGCCCGGATGCTGTCGATGCGGATCCGGTCGGCCCTCGGTCGCGACAAGGTCGAGAGCGTCACGTGTTCGAGGGACGGGAAGAACGTCCGACGGCTCGCGGGCGTCAAGCTGGCCTGACCGTAGCCCAGGTGTCGCACTGTTGCTGCGTTCGCACCGAGCCTCGCACCGATCTTCGGTGCGAGGCGATTTGCCTTGTTTCGTAGGGTGAAAATCTCCCTCGCACCGATCGCACTCAAGAATCTTGATTCCGTGTGAAGGGAGAGACACAACCACACCGCAACCACCTGGGCTACGGTCGAGGGGTGGTGTGTCCCGTCTCTACAGACACACAGAGAGGAGACTGAGACCTTCAGTGCGTCGGTGCGTCAGTGCGGATTTGACGCAAACCACTACTCCGCAGGGATCTACGCTCGCACCGAACCTCGCACCGAAGGCCGAGCCGGCTCGGATCGGTGCGACCGACCGCCTACACGGCCCGCCACGCCTCACCGTCGCGAGGTAGGGTCAACCCACGCCGAACCCCACGAAACTCGCCAGACGCGACGTGGCGATTTTTAATAACCCCTCCCGCAGAAAGCCACGGCCAGCCGGCCGAGCCGTGGCGACCCATCACCTCCAGGCCGGATCAGGAGCCTCACCGTGTACGAGAACGTGTCCAGCTACGCGAATCGCGTCACCCGCAGCGTCAACCGGTGGTCGTCGAGCCCGCCACGCGTCGTCGCCGGGGTCGTCCTGCGGATCGGGATGACGGAGCTTCACCTCGCCCCGACCGACCTGATCGACGGCGTCGCCGATCAGGTCGCCTACGCCGTCGCGCACGGGCTGCTCAAGCCCGGCGTCTTCGCGACCGAGCGGGCCGCGAAGGAGGGCGCGCCGCACCCGGTGTTCACCCTCCCGACCGGCTTTTGCGAGAAGTGCGGCAGGTAGAGATTTCTTGACATCGGCGTGGTGGCTGGCCGGGGGTTCTCGGCCGGCAACGCCGCGATCCCTCTCGGCAACCCCGCGCTCGACGCGCCGATCCCTCGACTTCAAGACGGCATTCGCGGCGTATCCCACACGCCGCGAATGCCAAGAATCGCTGTGTTCCGAGTTCCAACCCGTGAGGTAGCACATGACCGTGAATCCCAAAGGCGGCCGGCCGCGGAATGCCGTCCTCGCCCTCGACGCCTTCTGTGAGGTGTTCGAGCAGCTTCCCCGTATCCGCCGCCTGTCGCTCGACTTCGTCCCGCCCCCGGATGCGTCCTGGCGCGACATCGAAACCTCGCTCGCTCGCATCGGCTTCCGAGACATCATCACCGACAGGGATGTCAAAACCATCGCCCAGCGCGCCGGTACGCACGAAGACATGGCCCTCGGCTCGCGCCTGGCTGACCGCCTGACCGTCTTGGTCGATCGGTTCGCCGCCCTCGTCGCCCAGGACCGTGAGTCGGGGTGGTTGTCGAAGGCGAGCTTCGCCGAAACCCAGATTCTTCGTCTGCCGGACGGCCAAACGATTCTCGCCGCGCCGATCGACGCGCGCACCGCGCCGGCCTGGGCCGTCGAGCTGCGTGACGCCCTACCCGCCGCGTCGCTCGTCCAGAGCAGCCGGGGTGGCGAGAAGCCTATCAACCTCGGCCCCGCGGATCTCGTCGCCGTCAAGATCGCGCGGCTCAAGGAGGGGCGGTCGTGAACCACGCCCAACAACGCCTCGCTGCCGCCCTCAAGGCCCTGGCCGCCACGCTTCGCGTTTTCGCCGACCGAGTCAACAAGAGGACCAAGCCGTGAGCCCAGAGCAAACCCGTCAACTCGCCGAGATACTCGCCCGCCTGAGCGCGGCCATCGATCAACTCAAGGCCGCGCTGGAGCCGGACCCGTTCACCGTGGTCGAAGCGCTGTTCCGCGCCCACGGCCTGTTCCCGTTAACCCGAACCGAGTGGGACGCCGCCTGCCGGCGTCTCGAAGCCGATCCGTTCCATCACCAGGGAGCCTGAGCCAAATGTCCGCGACGTTCCAGTTCAAAGGCAAGACTTTCACCGTCAGCCCGATCGACGACGACCGGAAGGCGATGTTCACGCGCTGGTTGAAGCTTCACGCCCTGGAGTCCATCCGCGCCCTTCGCCCGGACCTGTCGGCCGAGGAGTACCACCTCCAGATGTCCATCTGGCAGGCGCAATGCACGGCCGGGGCGTTCGCGTATGGCGGCCCGCTCGCGGCGCAGGCGGCCCTCTCGCCGGACGGGGCGAAGCGGCTCGCGCTGCTCGCCCTCGCCGAGCACAACCCCGGCGTGGACGAACACTTCATCGACGGGTTGTGGAACGACCTCGACGCCTGGAAGCGGTTCTGCGCGATCGCCGAGGCGCTCAACCCGTGAACATCCCCTTCTCAGCCGCCGTCGGCGCGACCGTCGAGCTTCGGCTCGGCGGTCGTCGGTTCGTCGTGCGTGAGCGGACGCTGCGCGACGAGGCCGACTTCGGCCTCGTCGTCGCCCAGCGCCGCCGCGCCGAGATCGACGAGCTACGCCCCGACCTCGACGCCGCCGAGTATCAGCACCTCGTCGCGTCGCACCACAAGGACGTGGAGGCCGGCTTGTTTGAATGGCCGGCCGACGCCGTCCTGGCCCACGCCGTCGCGGACGACGGCAAGCGGCAACTGGGCTACTACGCCCTCAATCGCGACGACGACGCGATCGCCGCCCTCTGGAACGATCCGGACGGTCGGACTCAGCTACTTGACGCCATGTCCACGCTGAACGACCTGACGCCGGGCGAGTTGGTTCCGTCCGGCGGGGGCGTGACGCTCACGCCGTTTCAATGCGTCGTCCTCCTGCACGACGCCGGCTACACGCGTGAGGAGGCGGCTCAGCTACCGCGCCGGTTCGTGCGTGCGTTGCTCGCCGTCGATCGCGAGGACGGCGTCCCGACGTTCCTGAAGCGCAAGGCCAAGCCACCGGCCGACCCGTGGGCCGACTATCTCGACATCTATATCCAACGCGGCCTGCCTCGCCACGTCGCGCGGCGGAAGGTCGAAGAACTCAAGGAGCGGTACTGTGCCCGACGGAAATGACATCATCGCCGCGTTCGACCGCCAGGTCGCCGCGCTACGGGAGGTCGCGTCGCTGGATGACCGAATCGCCGCGTCGCACCGGACGATCGTCGCCTGCGTCGAGCAGCTGAACGAGCGGCTCGCCCTCGCAGCGAAGGCGTACAACGTCAGCGCCGCGCCGCCGTCGCGGTCGCAGCAGCAGCGACGCGAGCAAACGGCCCGGCCGGGCAGCACCGCCGACGTGCCGGCGGTCAAGCCCGCCGTGGATACGGCCGACACCCGGGCGAAGATCGAGGCGCTCGCGAAGTCGCTGGGACCAGTTTTCGAGCGGGCATTCTCGCAGGGCCGCCTCGCAATCCAGGGGATGGTGGACGCTGCGGACGGCGGGTCGGCGATGGACACTTTCCGCGGCAGCGTGACTATGCTGTCCGGCAGCATCGGCGAGGCGTTCATCCCGTACGTCACGGCCGCCTCGGCGCAGGTCCAGGCGTGGGCGAGGTCGTTCCAGTCGCTCGACGGGGACACGAAAGCCACCGTCGCCCGGGTGACGCTCGCCATCGGGGCGATCGGCGGCATTTCGGTCGCGGTGCGGACGTTGACTCCGCTCGTCACCGGCGCGGCCCTGGCTCTCCGTACCCTGTCAGCGGCGGCGATGTCGCACCCGGTCGGGGCGCTCGTGTCGCTTACCGCGGCGGTCGCCGGGCTGGCCTATGCGTGGTCCACCGTCTCTAAGTCGAGCACCGACGCCGGCCGAGCCCAGCGGGACGCCGCGGCCGTGCAGCCCGGGGCTGGGCCGCAAGCCGCGCCGGTGCGCGAGTACACACCGGCCGAGGTCGCCCAACTCCCCGCGCCGTACCGCGCCCAGATGGATAAGCACGCCGCCGACGAGGCGAGGGTGCCGCAACTCCCCGCCGACAAGCAGCAGGCCGAGCGGGACCGGATCGCGGCCGCGCGGCGCGGCACGGTTACCCAGATGGAGCGCGACACCCCGGCCTGGGTCGGCACGATCCCCGAGCCGTACCGCTCGCGCCTCCAGAAGCCGGACATCACCGCCGACCAGACGCGCGAGGTCGTCAGCGAGTTCCTCAAGGCCCTCGAAGCCGAGACGGACAAGCTCCGTGGCGGCCTGGTCCCGGGAGCGGCGAAGGAGGCGGAACTCGCCCCGAAGCGCCAGGCGTTTCTTGAGGCCGAGCTACCCGCCGTCCGCGCCGAGTACGACAAGCGCCTCGCCGAATACCGCAAGCGGGTCGGCCCGGACGCGCCCGGTATGCAGCCGACCGACCCGGAGCATCGCGGCCTCGCGGCGGTCATCAACGCAGCCCGAGAAGCCGCGATCAAGAAGGCTGGGGCTGCCGGTATCGAGATCAGTCCGGAGGAGTCGCGGTCCCTGCGGCTCGGCGGCACGATGCAGAAGCCGGTCGAGGTCGCGCCGGTCAAGCCGCGCAACGTCGCCCAGCCGGCGGGCGGCGAGATCGCGAAGCTCGAAGCGCAGATGTCGGTGATGCGCGGCTTCGCCGAGCGGATCGGCGCGAAGCCGGGCGACCCAGGCGGCTTCCTCCAGAACTTCAAGAGCCCTGTGGCGTCCAGGTGGACCGACCCGGCGAGCTTCCAGGAGTCGGCGCAGCTCGCCGTGCTGAATCAGGGCAGTCTGGACGCTCAGAACTTGGCGGACCAGATGCGGCGGCTATACGAGGCGATGGGGACGACGACCCGGGCGATCCAGGACGCGGTCCAGCAGTACCAGCGGAGCGTGGACAAGGGCACCGCGGATACGTTCCTCCGCGGCTGGGTAGACCTTTCCCGCTGACGCCGTAACGCATACGACGCCGCGCGGCACGGTAGCCGCGCGGCGTCGCGTCGTTTCTGCCCGCTACCTCGGATAATCGAACCGCAGCGCCATCGGCCGCGAGTCGGTCACGGCCCGGACGGCGGCGACGCACGTCCGGCAGAGCCCGGCGGGCCGACGGGCGGGCGTCCCGTCGGCCGCCAACGCCGTGAGGATGATCGTGGTGACTTGCCGGCCGCACGCCACGCACGTCGCGGAGGCGTCTTCGCAGCCGGCGGCTATCGTCGCGACGGTAGTGATGTCGTTCTTGGTCGTCACGGTCGTCGTCTCCTGGGGTGGGTTAGAGCTTGCCGGATTCGAGAAGAGCGGCGATCCCTTCGACATGCTTGCAGCGTGACCACTGCGCGAAGCCGACGCAGCCACACGTCCGGAGCCCGCCGACGTGGACGTAGTACGTCTGGGTCGGGCCGTCCTTGATCTCGCGGACGGCGAAGCCTCGCCCGCCGAACTGGCTCGGCACCTCACGCACGGCGTACAGTGCGGTCTTCCGCCCGGTGACCTCGATTCGGACAACGCCGGGGAGCGTGCTGTCCGGTTTGGCGACGAGGCGGATCGATCGGCGGCGCGGCGGCTTCATGGCGAGACTCTCCGGTTGGTATCGATTCTACTTCCTCTAGAGGTTATAATCTCTAGAGCTAATATCTGTCAAGCTCTAGAGCTAGCATTTGGCCTGCTTTTTCTCGAAGGAGTGGGTAGGCTCAAAGAGAGAGAGAGAGAGAGAGAGAGAGGGACGACGATATGACCAGACGGGGCGAGCAGGGCGTTTGGAAGCCGACCGGCTTCGGCGAGATCCTGCGGCGAATCAGGGACGAACGCGGCCTGTCGCAGCAGGCCCTCGCCGACGCGGCCGGCTGCCACGTCATCACGATCAGCAAGTTGGAGCGCGGCAGGCAGGAGCCGGCCTGGCCGCTCGTCCTCCTGCTCGCGAAGGCGCTCGGCGTCGGGGTCGAGGCGTTCGCCCCGGCCGACTACTGACGGACGACCTCGCCGTCCTCGAAGTAGTGCAGCCCGTCCGCGGTCCGGACGTAGCGAGCCCGGACCGTGACGATCGCCCCCGGAAGGATGTCGCGCGGCTCGGCCTTCAGCTTGAAGACCGCGCAGCGCTTGTTCGGGTCGGATTCGGCGGCCGACGGGAAGAACCGCTGCTTGGCGACGATCTCGGCACCGCCCCGGGTCGATGCGACCCAGATGCGGTAGGTGCGAACCTCGCCGCTCTCGGGCGTCTCGGTCGATACGTCGATCGGCCGCGCGTCGGGCTTGCCGCGCGGCCAGGCCGCCGCGAAGCCGACGCCGATCGCGAGCAGGACGTACAGGCCGAGCAGCCAGATCCAATCAGTCGGTGGGTCGGCCGGCGGCTTCTGAGTCCCCCGCTCGGCCTCCACCTCGCGCGACACCCCACCCTCGGCCTTCTTCTCCGTGATCCGGTCCGACATCTCGACCTCTCCGCGACGGGCGACCCGTCGAGCGTACCGCCCGGCCGTGGGGGCTGGCAAGGTGCGAAAGTCGCGTCTTTGAAGAGTGAGATATCTTGGATCGGATGTGCGCGGGTCACCGCGCGAGAAAGTTCGTGTGCGACCGTCAAAACGGGATGTCATCAGCCGCAGCAGCTTCCTCTACTTTGCGATCCTCCGCCCGCTTCCATACCAGAACTTTCACTCGGATCTCGTTTGGCATCAATTGGATAGTTCGCGACATCAAAGTCCGCCATTCTTCGTCAGATCGGTTGGCGTAAGCGGACGCGAAGAACGCCGACCAATTCTCCATCGTCAAGTACTCATGGATGCCAGTATACATCCGGGCAGGCGGAGTCGCAAAATCGTCAATCCTGGAGAACAGATGGTCGAGAACCATCCGCCGTTCATTTTCCTCGCAATAAGCGAGGTCAGCGGCCATGAAGAATGTCTCCTCGTACCAGGCGCGATTATAAGAGGTGTCTTCGCGTAGAATCTTGACATAATTCGCAACCGCCGCTCGCTTCGTCTTTTCGTCGGAGCCGTCAAATACAATGCGGAAGCACTCCCGGAGCGCGTACCTAACATCTGCGTATCGCACGAGCGCTCCGAGCTTGCCGCCTTCCGATGTTCGCGACTGGCTGATGAACTCTGCGTCGCGATCCGGAATTAGCTGGAGAAGTAGCTTCGACTTCTCCGCTTCCTTCACGTCTTTCAGTAGGTGAGCGATGTATGCGATCGACTGCGGATCACCGACCAGTTTGTGTAGAAGCTGCTCGGCCGTCATTCCGTACTTTTCCGCCTTCGTCTTGCTGATCTCGTCCACCAGCATTTCGACGAGCGTTCGGGCGACGGTCGCCCCGCGCGAGTCCGCCTTCTCTTGAAGTCGCAAAACGCGGCCCGGATGGATCAGGTTGCGATAGCTTCGGATAACCTGAGACAGATGCCCCGGTCGCTCGGCAATCAGCTTGTTCGACTCGCAAGCATTGACCAAATCCGAGAGGACGAGGGTTTCTACATCCTTGCTCTTGTGCTGCTTGACGCCGTTGGCCAGAAGCCAGTCGAGGAGCAACGCCTCGACAATGCTCCCAGCCAGGACGTGCGCGGCCTTCCACGCCTTCGCCCTCATGCAGGCGCAGAGTTCGCGATAGTCTGATTCGAGCGACTCCCGCAGGTCGTCATCTGACACGAAGTCAAAGCGAACCTCGGGAGCGGATTTCGCGGGCATAACGAATCGCCTTATCACTGATGCGGCCGGGTTATCGAGGCAAACACGTCCGGCCGTCATCCGACGGCCGGGGTGCTGAACGTCAGGAAGACATCATCGACCGCGTCACCTGGAGGCCGTGCGACATCTGGGAGACGATCCGGTCCAGCCGAGCCACCTGCTCGCGAAGCGTGGCGACTTCCCGCTCCAGTTGCTCGATACGCTGCTGATCCGTGGGCGACGGGGTGGGGTGCTCGCCGCGTTCGGTCGGTCCGATCCCGGGCTGTCCGTTCATTGCAAGACTCCTTGAGCGCCAGGCGGCGATACGCCGCCGGTTTCCGCACGTTAGCAACGCCACGGCCAAATTGCAAACGCCCCGAACCGGCGAGGCCGCCCTGCTTGGCCAGAACCGGAGCGACCTCGCCGGTTGCGCCGGCTGTTACCCTGCGACGGCCGCCGTCGCAGCCTCAACCAGCGCTTCACAGCACCCGCTGATTTGGAACTTGATGTTCTGAACCTTAGTGCCGGACACCGTGACGCTAGCGTATTGCCCGTGTTCGGGGCACCGGACGCGCCGCAGGCGAGCCAGTACGGCTTCGGCCGCGGTCTTCAAGACGGCCCGCTCGAACTCGCGGGCGTCGAAGCTAAAGCGCACCTGGAGCATCGCCTACCTCCTTGATCGAGGATACTAACCTGCTAATGTACATATATTCACAGCGTCCGCCAAGTCGGGAATCGCGGAATCTCGGGCCGCCGTGGCCCGCGTGACGAGGTTCCCGAACCCGTGGCGACGCTCGCTCGTCTGATAGGAGACACATCACCGGATGGAGGACTGCCCATGTCGGGCTTCGCTGGTCACGAGATCAACCCCGACGGGGCCGGTCCGACTCTATTCGCGGTGGGCAAGCTCATCGTGAACTTCGGCGCGATCGAGTGGCAGACCTACGTCTGGATTCGCCGTATGCGCGGCGTCGGTCCGGAGTACGATTCGGCCCTCGGACGGATGTTCGCCGGCCGCGTCGAGATCGTCGAGAAGCTCGTCGCTGCCGCCCCGATCGACGCGACGCTGCGGACGGAGTGCCTGGCGGCCTGGACCGACGCGCGGGGGCTCGCGACGCTCCGCAACAAGATCGCGCACAGCCCGGTCGCTCTGGTATGGCGCAACCGTGATGCGGTCGGCCCGCCGGACGGCCTGGCAATTCTCGACGCGAAGAGCGCGACCGGCCCAAACCGCTCGAAGCACGAGGTGCTCGCGCTTGCGACGCTCTCGCAAGCCGTCGATCAGGCTGTTGGCCTCGCTACTCGACTCGAAGCATTGTGCGAACGGCTACCGCTCGCCCCGTCGCTTTGATCTCAAAGCGACGCCCGCCCCTCGCGACGGTTTGACCGTCGCACCGGCAAGCCGTCAAGACGACGCTTGCGGGGGGTTATTTCCCTCTTGACGGCCGAGGTCATTGGCGGGCCGGCCAGGTGGCGCGTCGCGTCCCGGTCCGGCTCTGGTCACTGGTCGTTACGCCGGTGGTGCTTGAAGTCTGCAACCGCCCAAGCCAGGGCGATCACCCACCCGACCAGTGTCCACCCGAGGAATAAATTCACGACCACGATCGGGGCCAAGTTGTTGTGTCCCCGAGCCCTCGCCACCACCGTCGGGGCGAAGTAGACCCCCACCCCGACCAGGATGACCGCCACCCCCTCCAACACGATTCCCAAGTCGGATGGCTTGGGGTCGGCGGGGCGCGCCCGCGACACCGCGACGGCTAGGAGCCCGAACACGAACAGCCCAGCGACGCCCAGGCCGGCCGCCACGACCCACGGCCCGAACCGGTTCCCCCACCGTCGCTGCGGTGCGGAACGGTCGCCGTCGGACACGATGAATCGGGTGCCGCAGCTGGGGCAGGCCCACTTCACCCCGATCAACTCTCGGGGTGCGATCGCCTCGTGGTCGCATTCGGGGCAGGTGACAAGCGGCACGAGTGACTCTCCTGCGCTCGGCCGCAGCACGCTCGCTGAGCGGCGGCTCGGGGCTTTGAAGCCGAAAGAAGCCGTGCAAGTAGCGGGTCCACGCCGGCGAGGTATTACACCCCGGCTCTCTCCAGG
>Ga0268299_1004580_pt1 | contig 10552 bp, 11 predicted proteins | sample NOBtaG_FD_193484 | JGI IMG/M metagenome (GOLD analysis project Ga0268299, IMG submission 193484) | Activated sludge microbial communities from bioreactor in Nijmegen, Gelderland, Netherland - NOB reactor | ecosystem: Engineered > Bioreactor > Aerobic > Activated sludge | place: Netherlands... | reverse complement strand
AACATGCTGCCGTATGTTTCCTTCAGCCGACCGGAATCACAGTCTGCCAGCATCGACGACCAGAAAAGTTCGCCTTCGCCGATCATGACGGAATCCGCATGGCTAAGCGCCTCTTCGGTTTCCGCCGAAACATGATTGCCGCCCATCACCACCTTGGTTCCGGCGGCTCGAAGCCTGTCCGCAAGCTCATATGCCTCGCCAATCTGCGCGCTAAAACAAGAAATCGCAGCCAGGTCATAGCCCTGAGGCAGTTGTTCCATCTCATTTATGTCCGGCACTTCGATATATGTCTGTTCGTGAGTGCCGGGCGTCAAAGCGCCCAGAGTCAGCAATCCCAGACTGGGCAAGGAAGCAATTGCACGGCTGCGCTCTACGAACCCCGGAAGATTCAAGCCCAAACGCAAAAGCTCCTTGTCGTTGGCTCGAATGCCATTCATTGATATAAGCGCAATTTTCAAGCTTATGCACCTTGCAGGATGACGATGATAAGTGCCGATGCGCCAATGATAAGGCTGAGCACCGGTATGAAAAACAAGTTGCGCAACACTTTCTTAAGTGATGCTCCATAACAGATTGTCGGCATCGCAATCTGCGCAACGATAAAAAGTATCGAAGACAGCCGCACGAGATCGCCCGTCAAATTCAGGTGCCCTACTGTGAAAGCAAAGGACAGATTGACAAACGCGATGCCGAAGAAAGAAACATGCCCCAGTCTCATCAAACGCCGCGGCCAGCTAGAATAACCACCCATCCATTCTTCGTCGTGAAAGAAGAGACCGGCAATGACGCCGGCGAAAAAACCGACCAAAATTGCAATCCAGGCGGCGATGATATTGGCTTTTTCCATGAACCTCCGCCCGCAGGTGGTATGTAGGAAACCTTTTGCGCTCGTCGGTGTCCAACTAGCTGCACTTTAGCGTAATTTGGACGCCCTTAGCTAAGGCGGCAAACAGTCCCTAAAGTGCACGCTTTCGGCTCTCACATCTATTGGCAAGCACGGGCTGCTATCATTTCACTGCAAGAGTCGGGGTTTCCAAAGAAGACCATGCCCAATTGTGAGCCCACATCTGAGTCCAAGCCCAAGTCCGGGCTTTCATCCAGCGAGCTGACGAGATACAGCCGTCATTTGCTCTTGGACGAAGTGGGAAAAGAAGGGCAGTTGCGGCTGAAGCAGTCGAGCGCGCTGGTGATTGGCATGGGCGGGCTCGGCTCCCCTGTCAGCCTGTATCTTGCTGCAGCCGGAGTTGGCACCATCGGCATCGTAGATTTCGATGCAGTCGAGCTTTCTAATTTGCAGCGCCAGATTTTGCACTCGACTGACAGCGTCGGCATGAAAAAAGTTCAGTCAGCGAAGAAACGCATGCACGAGGTCAATCCAGATATTAACGTACAAGTGCATGAGGAGCGCATCTCGCTCGAGAACGCGCTGGAGATCTTCGCGAACTACGACGTGATCATCGACGGCACGGATAACTTTCAGACGCGCTATCTCGTCAACGATGCCTGTGTGTTGAGTAAAAAACCTCTGGTTTACGGTTCGATTTTCCGCTTCGAAGGACAGGCAAGCGTTTTCTTCCCACCCGAGGGACCCTGTTACCGCTGCATTTATCCACAACCGCCGGAGTCGGGAGCCGTGCCAAACTGCGCCGAGGGCGGCGTTCTTGGCGTGCTTGCCGGTGTCATCGGTTCCATTCAAGCTGCCGAAGCAATCAAAGTTTTGCTGGGCAAAGGTCAAACACTGATGGGTCGATTGCTTTTGTATGACGCGCTGGATACTAATTTCGACACACTGAATTTGAAGCGCAATCCCAACTGCCCCCTTTGCGGAAAACAGCCCACAATCACAAGCTTGAAAGAAACAAATTTCGTATGTGCGAGTGAGGTGAGATCTCAGGAATCAAAACGTGCAGAACGAATAAATGATGAAGATGAGGACGAGTTTAAAACTGATATTTCGGCCACGGAATTAAATGACCTTATCAAATCAGGCAACAGCCCGTTTCTTCTGGATGTTCGCAGCATGGAAGAAACATTGATCTGCAATCTAGCCGACTCAGTTTTGATACCGCTGCCGGAATTGGAAAGACGAATGAATGAGTTGGACAAGAACGAAAACATCGTTGTCTACTGCCATGCCGGTGTGCGCAGCCATCACGCCGCGCATGTTTTGCGCAAGAACGGATTTCGCAGAGTGCGTAATTTAATTGGAGGCATCACTGCTTGGGCGCTCGATGTCGATCGCTCAATGCCGCGCTACTAGCGCCTAGAACCGGGGTTGTTTGTGGACATCAACAGACTGAAGCGGATGGCAATCGGGCCTTTAGCGCTTATCTTCATCGGATTGGTTTGCGCGGGAAATTACAAGCCGGACCCTCGACATCTACCACCTCTTCATTTGCAAGATTTGAAAGTGGGCGACACCACAGTCTCTCTTTCAGAGCGCGGGCGCTACGTCTTTTATTACGCTTTTCCGCTCGACATCAATGTTAAAAGCAATCCGTTTGACGTCGCCGCTTCACTGGACAATTCTTCTCAAATCGGAAAGTTGATCGATGAAATTGATAAGACGAAAGTTGAAGTGAAGGATACCGAAGGCAATCCGCTTACCGAGGGAAAAACCACCGATCGCTTGCTTTATCGAGCCGGTGAGCCGCTTAAATGGATCGCCGGTCGCCCGGTTTTTGCATTTACCAATTTGCGCCCGAACAAATTTCAAATTCACATAGAAGAAAATGAAAATCTCAAAGATGCCAAAGGCCAGTTCAAAGTCGGTTCGCTAACGCGACCTGAATCAACGAGCGGTTATCAATTCCTGCTTTCTACTTTTGCAATCCCTGCAGGCATGCTGGTTTACCTCTGGGCGATATTAGCTGCCACACCCTGGGGTTTCCTTGCAGATCGATATCAAAAAGACTGCGACCTTACGAAGTTGAAATCCGCAGGCAAAGACGCGACTGTTGGAAGAGTGAAAATGGCGATGATTCCAACACAGAAAATGATGCTTCTCGAAACCACTGAAGGAATACACTTAGCCATCTCCGGGCTCGCTCGCCATCTCGGTTTTACACCAATATTTATTCCGTGGAGCAAATTCACCGACGCAATTCGCAAAGGCGAATTTCTAGATCTCAAAGTTTCTGAACCCAAAACAACTATCTCCTTGCGCGCGAATTTGCTCATAGATGCAGAAAAATGCATTCGCTCGGATGGCGGCGGAAGACAGCAGCCCGACGGCGTTTTGGAAGCTTCAATCACAGACGAGACAGAAGTTTCCTCAGCACCAACAATTGAAGCCGAACCGCAACTTTTCCCCGCCGAACCACTCCCGCGTTCTCAACGTGCCGGTTTAGGTCTAGGGCTGATTATGATGGGTCTGGTCCTCGGCAAATTCTTCGTCTATGACACGCTGCAAGCGGCTCACGCAAAGATGGCAAAAGTCAGTGTGTTCGACGGCATCGTTTGCTTTGCACCTTTTTCAATTGTCGTCGGCATTATGATTTTGGCTCACACTTTAACGAACAAGACACCGGATACGACAATACCTACCGGAAAGCGCGGCTTCTTCTGGCAAATGGTCGGGTTTGCTATCGCCCTGCCCATCCTCGGTTTCTGGTTCTGGTTCCGCTGGGAATTAACGAAGCTCGGCTATCCGTTTCTTAGGTTTTAGGTCCGGCAGCATTAACCTATGTGGAGCAAAACGACGGTTTCGTCGTCGACCATTTTTAGATATTTGTGAAGGATATCAATGCACTCCAGCATTGCTTTTCCTCGATCAGGAAATTCATCTGCTTTCGACATGGACGCAAAATACTTCGCAAAGACCTTCTTAGATGACTTCGTTTTTGCATAGTCCACTAGGAATTTCTGCTGGTTTTTCTGGTTCTCATCCCAGGCACTATTTAAGTCATTGGCATTAAACTTCGAAGGATTCAACTTTTCGAGATATTTGCTCTTTGTTGTTGCATCAAACAACATCCAGGGGAAGTCTCCTGTCGATGCGTAAGACTGCTCTGCCAAGTCGATATTCTTTGTTTTCAGAAAGTCAATCACTTCGGACAACACCCATCCCGACCGATTGTATTTGATAGGCTCTTTGGCATTTTCTGTGAGATATCTTCGAACCTCATCATAATGATCCTGCATCTTTCTATACTCTGGATTTTTCATCTGTTCATCATGGTAAATTACTTTTCCCGGCTTAGAAACAGCTATGAGCGCCACCTTTTCCCTTCTCCTGGAGAGCCCCGTTAGTGTGCAAAACTTTTCAAATTTAGCCTTGGGCATCACATAGAAAGATGCAATTGCGCTTCCGTAGGAAGGAAGCGAGCACACTACCAAAACTAGAACAAGAACGAGATAATTTGAAGCTTTCCTCATTTCGCGCTCCATACAGTTGACGCGTTGAACTCGGTACAGCTAACCACCCGACAGTGCGCAGATGATGTGCACTTCGTCGGCTGATTTTAGTGGAGCTTTGACAGTATCTACGCTTTCTTTGTTAACAAAAATTTTGATGTGCTGCCGCATGCGGCTTTGCTCATCGATCATGCGAAATTTGATGCCTGGAAATTGTTTGTCCAGATGATTGAGCATGTCGTCAACGCTTGTGCCATCGGCATCAACTTTGGACGCGCCTTTCGTATACGACCGCAGGGGGCTGGGGATGTGAATGAGCATAATCTGTTCCTCTTACATCAAAATGGAACTAGTCCAAGGTTGCAGTAATCGAATAGATTTCCGGCAAATGTCTGACGATGCAGTTGTAGCTCGCACCTTCATCAATACTTGCCCATACCTCACCGCCAGTGGTGCCGAAGTACAAGCCTACCGGCAACTGAGCATCAGCGCACATTGCCTGACGTTTTACAGTGAAATAGCCGTGTTCATGAGGCAGTCCGAGATCGTTACGATGCCAGGACGCTCCACCATCTTTGGTTTCATAAACGGCAGGTCTGCCACCAGGGCTGGTGCGTGGCCAAACTTCAGTTCCGTCCATCGGGAACACCCAGGCACGCTCTGTGTCTTGCGGGTGAACAACTATCGGGAAGCCGATGTCGCCGATTTCTTTGGGCATGTTATTGCCGATTCGAACCCACTTCACGTCTGGTCTATCGATGCGATAAATGCCGCAGTGGTTTTGCTGATACAGACGGTCGGGATTCATTGGATGCATTACAACGAAGTGCGGGTCATGCCCGTATTCGGTTTCCGGATCGGGCAAAAAGTCTGCTTCAATACCCTTGTTTATGGGCTTCCATGTATCGCCTCCATCAGTCGTTTCAAACGTTCCGCCGACCGAGATGGAAACGTACATGTGTTTTGCATCCCTGGGGTCGATCAGAATCGAGTGCGTGAGCTGTCCTCCGGGCGTTGCGCCCTCGCCATGCAAACCTTCCGACTCCTGGCAGTATCTGTTGAATCCTTCGACAGGCGCCCAGGTGTCGCCACCATCAGCGGTGATGAACATACCGGGCGGTGCAGAGCCCGCGTACCACACACCGGGCTGTGATTCATGACCGGGCGTGATCCAGAAAACCAGATCAACGGAGGTGCCTTTTTTGTCGCCGTCGGAAGATGCGCCTTCTTTGCCTGTTTCATCGCCTTTGCCAGCTTCAGTCATCTCGGCGAGATTTTTGTCGGGATCGGGGTTGCCGTCGCCCGAATCACCAGCTTTTGGAAATTGCGGGGGTTTCGAAGACTCTTTCCAGGTTTTGCCGCCGTCCTTGGAAAAGAAAACCGTCGGACCAAGGTGTCCTGCTTTCATCGCCATAATCTGAGAATTTGCATCGCGCGGATCGCACATGTAGTGGTGAATGATGTGACCTAGGTACAGCGGTCCTTCCAGGTTCCAGGTGGAACGCACCGGGTCGGACGTAAGAGTAAACGCGCCCTTGCGCGTGCCAATCAAAAGCTTGACTCGATTTCCGTGTGGCTTAGCCATAACTCGCTCCCTGAGGTCGAAGCGAAATTATATAAGCTTTGGCAACTTCAAAAATTATGAGCGCAGCGCAAAAGTTATGTTCGACGCTCGGGCAAAATGGACACGCCCATTCCTGCTCTTGCAATCACTCGGGAGTAATCCTGGGGTGTGTTGATATTGAAGAACGGCGGCAGCGCTTCGACATCCTGGCGCTCGGGCATCCATTCATAAACGCCCGCCTTCAGACCGGAAAGGAAATCCTGCACGGACAAATTACCGGCAAAAAGCGATTCTTCCAGCGGCTTGATGCAGTTTTTGGAATAAACACCAAAGAGGGGCTCGATGCCCTGCGGGTGCGAAAGCACGACAACATCATTGTCCTGGCGTCGAGAAACAAGCTCGCGAACCAGGCGTTTGTCAATGAGCGGCATGTCGCAGGCCGTGACGAATGCGTAGTGGTTGCTGGAGGTCATCAGTCCGGAAAGAATGCCGCCCAGCGGTCCGCGGTGCGGAAGAATGTCTTTCACAACGTCGACGCCGAGGTCCTCGAAGCTTTCCACTTCGTTGGCGACAATGAACACTTCGCTGAAGAGGTCTTTGATTTCAGAGACGATATGACCGATTACAGTCGACCCTTCATACGGCAGGAATGCCTTTGGTCTGCCCATGCGCTTGCTCTTTCCGCCGGAAAGAATCAATCCTGTCACCGGCAGCGGCAGAGGTTCGCGCGTTGATGAGTCACTGAGGAAATTCAATTTCATTCTCCTACATATACAGGCTTTCTCTTTTCGGCAAACGCGGCGAGACCTTCCAGTCGGTCCTTCGTGTTTAGAAGCTGCAAATATGCTTTGGTTTCCAGCGCCAATCCGGCTTCGAGGTCGCGGTCGTAACCGCTGTCGATGGCTTCTTTGGCGGCGGCGAGCGAAAGTGGTGCGCCTGTGGCGATTTCTTTCACCCACTCGCGGACTGCATTCATGAGGATGGAATCGAATTCTTCATCGGGTGCGCTCTTCTCCGTGACTACTTTGTGCACGAGACCGAATTGCTGCCCTTCGAAGGCATTTATCGGAGCCCCTGTGAGGATCATCTCCTTGGCTTTCGATTTGCCGATCAAGCGCGGCAGTCTTTGCGTGCCGCCAGCACCAGGGATGATACCAAGCTTTACTTCAGTCAGACGCAGCTGAGCGTCTTCAACCATGACGCGCAAGTCGCACGCCAGCGAAAGTTCCGTGCCGCCGCCGTAAGCAGAGCCATTGATAGCAGCAATTACAGGCTGAGGCATTGTTTCGATTGTGCGCGTCGTCTTTTGAATCAAAGCAAGATAATCCAGTGTTTCAGCCTGAGTCATACCTTTGCGCTCTGCAAGATCAGCACCGGCACAGAATGCTTTCTTGCCGGCGCCGATTATGGCTACGACACGAACGCTGCGGTCTTTTGCTATTGCGTGGCAAGCTTCCAACAATGCGTTCAACAAAGGGCGATTGAGGCAATTTGCCACTTTGCCGCGATTGAGTTTGAACCAGACAAGGTCACCCTCACGCTCCACCAACAAAACTTTCTCGTCGTTCAATGAACCGCCCTCTTTTGTCGTTGTTACGCAGTCGCCTTGCTGCACTTCGCGTTTTCTCTCGTCGACAGGCATGCCTGCAAATACCTCCCGGGTAATTTTTTCTCCAACAATTTTTCGGCAAGACTTCCGGCATCAACCAGTTTTTCCAAATCAACACCGGTCTTCACACCCATGCCGTGGAGCATGTAGACCAGATCTTCGGTGGCGAGATTGCCTGCTGCGCCGGGCGCGTAAGGGCAACCGCCCATGCCGCCCAGACTGGAATCGTAAGTGGAAATTCCCAGCTCCAGCCCAGCAAGAACGTTGGCGAGCGCGGTGCCTCTTGTGTCGTGGAAGTGCAACGCCAGTTTGGAAACATCGGTGCTTCGCAAGACAAGTTTGACGACATTTTCGACTTGCCTGGGTGTAGCCGCGCCGATCGTGTCGCCGAGCGAAATCTCGTCGACGCCCATCTCTACAAGCTTGTCCGTGACTTTTGCGACCTGGTCCGGCGAAACCGTACCTTCATATGGACACTCGAATACGACTGACAAATAGCAGCGCACCCACTTGCCGTCGGACTTAGCCTGCTTAGCAAGCTCACCTAGAGTGGCAAGAGCTTCATCAACCGATTTATTGATGTTTTTCTTGCTGTGCGACTCGGTGGTCGACATGAAAAGCGCGATATGCGACAAACCAGCCTGGTTAGCTGATTCATAGCCTTTGGCATTGGGGACCAGTGCGGTTTTGATAATATCAGACGGCAGCTTGAGAGTGCGGCAAACATCCAGCCCATCAGCCAATTGCGGAATCCACTTGGGGCTGACGAAAGAAGTTACCTCGATGTTTTTCAATCCTGCATCGGCAAGAGCTTCGATGAGACGTACTTTGTCGGCAGTTGGAATGTGCCGAGATTCGTTTTGCAGACCGTCTCTTGGTCCGACCTCTACAATTCTTACTTGCTTGGGAATGCTCTCGAGCACTGCCTCTGGCTCCTGGCTGAAAGTTCTCTCAATTATCAGGCTACTACTATTCGAGTTCCATTAACGGATCGCCTTCATTCACGAAGTCTCCGGCGCCCACTTTGATCGCTTTAACCGTGCCCGCAGTGTTGGATTGCACAGGCAATTGCATTTTCATCGATTCGAGAATCGCCACGTCCATACCATCGGACACTTGGTCTCCTGGCTTTACGAGGAGTTCGACAACGACGCCGGCCATCATGGAAGGAATTTGTTTCATTGGTTCTGCCGTTCTACTGAAGGGTTAAAATTCGTGCTGTGAGAAACTGCTGCCCGTTCGCGGATGCAAAGATTGCAGCCCAAATCAAACGGCACCAGGCACAAGAGTCGGTCGCCCGCTCATATGCACTTGCGGGCGATATGTTATCAAAGCGGCTCGAAAGTCTCATGATTTCTGTGTAAGCGCAGGAATCATGATTTCTGTGTAAGCGAATCTTTGCCCGGGAATTTAGCGGAAAAGCCCGCGCAAAGCATCGTTGATGTCTCTGACCGTATCGTCCTCTTCCTCACCCTCCGCACCGGTCGGTGCCGTGGTCGGATCTTGAGCAGGGACGCCGGGGGCGGTTTCAAAGCCCGCAGCAGCCATAGGTTGAGAAACGGGCTGAGCGATGGGAGCCGGAGCGATCGGCTGCGCCGGTTGCGGCATCGGCTGCGGCTGCGGCGCCTGCTGAGGCAAATTTTGAGATGCAAATGGGTTGGCAACGCTGTCGGCTTGAAGGGCAGCCGGCGGTGGAAACGCGGCCGGGGCAGGGAATGAACCGGAAGCCGCAGGGTTGACTGTTTGGAAAGGTTGAGGGGTTGCCTCGGGCTGGGTCGGAAAACCAGGGGGAGCCTGCGTGGCGCCGACCGGTTGAAAAGTTCCGGAGGCGGTTGGTTGAGCAGCGACCGGCTGGAACGAGCCTGATGCCGTAGGCACTGCGTCCCCCGGAGGGGCTGACGAAAACAGCGCTGATGCGGCACTGTTGCTTGGCGTAGAAAAGATGCTTGCGGGGCCGGGAGAGGCGGCTGCCGGCGCCGGAGCCGCAGGTTCTGCCGCAGCCGTTTGCGCCGCAGGCGACGGCTTGGTCAGTGCTTGAAGGGCTTGAGAGGTGGAAGTCGGAGACTTTGCCAAAGGAACCGTGTTGGCAGCGGCTGCCGCTGCTTGCGCAGGGGCAGGCATTGGAGCCGGTGCGGGTGACGGAGCCGGATTAATCGGCTGCGGTGCAGGCGGTACAGGCGGCGCAGGGGTTGGAGCCGGCGAGGGAATTGCCGCTGCTGCAGTGACTGGGGCTGCCGCCCCGGATGCGCCATCGGCAGGCAAAGTCCAGTCGCCCCCGGCGGTATGGCGACTCATCATTTGAGTAACTTTGTCTCTGTCTGCTGCGACCACGAGCAGCTTCGCTTTGGCATCAATTATTCTCTGTTCCATCTCCAGTATCTGCTGCTCGACAACATTGATCTCGGCAGCATTGAGCGCTTCCTTCTCATTGAACTCTTCAAGAAGCTGCTTCAACATTTCTGGGTTAATGGACATGATTTATCGTGACTCCGGCAAGTCCGTACAAAAATAAGGCCCCTCAGGTCCCTAACAGATTATTACCACCAATCGGCCAATTTCTCTACGATTACTCTAGCTTTACTGCTTATTCTGTTCATCTTCTTCGTCTTTCGTAGCTTCTTTGGTCTCTTCGATAAGAGTCGTAAAAAGCCACATGCAGAGTTTATCCAGCGAATCGACCGGCGGAACTGCATCGGCCATGCGCCACATCATGCCCTGCTCGGTGATGCGCACTTGCAAAGTCGAGATCGGTTTGTACTCGCTTTCCACCGCGCTCTGCGCCATTACTCTGGTCGTGGGAATCAGATAAAAATCGATGTGATCGTCCTTGCCTCTAACGACAAGGCTGTATAGACGCGTTGAGAAACGAGCGCGGAAAAAAGTCTCCGTCTCTTCGATTTCACGCATTCTATTTACCTTGGTTGCTTCGGTCACGTCACCGGATATGGTGCCGGAAACGTGAAGGTCGGTGCCGCCGGCAATCTGGTTGAACTCGAAAGCGTAGCGCTGCAGCAGTCCGTAGA
>Ga0268299_1004579_pt1 | contig 10554 bp, 10 predicted proteins | sample NOBtaG_FD_193484 | JGI IMG/M metagenome (GOLD analysis project Ga0268299, IMG submission 193484) | Activated sludge microbial communities from bioreactor in Nijmegen, Gelderland, Netherland - NOB reactor | ecosystem: Engineered > Bioreactor > Aerobic > Activated sludge | place: Netherlands... | reverse complement strand
CAGCATGACGATTTTCCTCCGATCGCACCGCGCGAAGGCGCGCGGCGCCTGCAACGCCGGCGATAGTGGGCGGTGAGGGCGCCCCCGGTCAAGGCGGTAAGAGGCGAGCCTACTGCACCACGATCTTCGGCGGCGCGCGCCGCGCGGTGCCGGGCGCGATTTTCTCGAGCACGCGGCGGGCGATGGCGCGGTAGGTCTTGGCGTGCTCGCTGTCGGGCTGGGAGACGACGATCGGCTGGCCGCTGTCCGAGGTCTCGCGGATGGCGATGTGGAGCGGAATCTCGCCGAGGAAATCGACGCCCAGGCGCTCGGCCTCCTTGCGGGCGCCGCCATGCGCGAAGATCTCGCTGCGCTTGCCGCAATGCGGACACGCGAAATAGCTCATGTTCTCGATGATGCCGAGCACCGGCACGTCGACCTTGCGGAACATGTTGAGGCCCTTGCGGGCATCGAGCAGGGCGATGTCCTGGGGCGTCGAGACGATGACGGCGCCGGCCAGCGGCACCTGCTGCGCGAGCGTCAGCTGCGCGTCTCCGGTGCCCGGCGGCATGTCGACCACGAGCACGTCGAGCTGGCCCCAGTTCACCTCGCGGAGCATCTGCTGGATGGCGCTCATCACCATCGGCCCGCGCCAGATCATCGGCGTCTCTTCGTCGACGAGGAAGCCCATCGACATGACGGCGATCCCGTGGTTGCGCATCGGCTCGAGGGTTTTCCCGTCGCTGGTGGCGGGGCGGCCGCTGACGCCCATCATGCGCGGCATCGAAGGGCCGTAGACGTCGGCATCGAGCAGGCCGACCGAAGCGCCCTCCGCGGCGATGGCGAGCGCCAGATTGACGGCCGTGGTGGATTTGCCGACGCCGCCTTTGCCCGAGGCGACGGCGATGATGGCCTTGATGCCTGCAGCCGGGGTCTTGGCGGGCGCATGGGGCGCGCGCGGCTGGGCTTGCGGCCCGGGCTTGTGGGCGGTCAGCACCACCGTGGCGGAGGTGACGCCCTTCAAGGCATGGATGGCGCGCTCGGCCTCCTGGCGGAGCGGCTCCAGCGCTTGGCCGCGCGCCGGATCGACCTCGATGGCGAAGGCGACGTTGCCGCCCTTGATCGCCAGGCCGTTCACCATGCCGAGGGTCACGATGTCGGCCTTGCGCGCCGGGTCGATGATTTTGCGCAGCGCGTCGAGCACCGTCTTGTCGTTTATGTCGGCCATGGTTGAAATTCCGCCTCCCCATCCAAATATCGTTACAACAATATCACTTAGGCGGCTTGGTGCGACGAATCCAGGGCGCCGCCTTCATTGCGCCGCTATCGCACCTACCCTATAAGCGGCGGCGTTTCGACCGGCGGCAGCAATTGGCGCGTTTTGAGCCGCGGCGGGAAGGATGATCGATCATGCCATGGAAGGATAACAGCGGCTCGGGTGGCCCGTGGGGCAACCCAGGCGGTTCCGGCGGCAACAAGGCTCGCGGCCCCTGGGGCGGCGGCAACGGCTCCGGCGGACGCGGCGGCCCGCCCAAATTCGAGGACATGCTGCGCCGCGGCGGCGACAAGTTTAAGGGCATGATGCCCGGCGGCCTCGGCTCGCCGCGCGGCATCGCCATCATCGCGCTGATCGCCATCGTCGGCTGGCTGCTGACCGGCTGGTATAGGGTCAATCCCAACGAGGCGGGCGTCGAGCAGGTGTTCGGCCGCCTGACCAACATCACCAATCAGGGCCTCCACTGGAACTGGCCGTCGCCGATCGGCTCGGTCACCAGGCCCAAGACGACGACCAACCGGCAGACCACCGTCGGCTTCCCCGTGTCCGGCCGCGGCCAGAACCGCGAGCAGGAAAGCCTGATGCTGACCGGTGACGAGAACATCATCGACATCCAGGCGACGATCCTCTGGAACCTCGATTACGAACCGCGCGCGGGGCGGCCCGAGGAGACTTCCGCCGGAATCCGCAATTACGTGTTCAACATCCGCCGTCCCGATCAGACCGTGAAGGATGCGGCCGAGGCGGCGCTGCGCGAAATCGTCGGGCGCCGCGACTTCGAGCTGATCCGCACCTCGGGACGCGCGGAAATCGAGAAAGAGGCGGCGCGCCACATCCAGGAGATCCTCGATCTCTACGGCACCGGCATCCGCATCCAGAGCGTGCAGTTGCAGAAGGTCGATCCGCCGAACCGCGTCATCGACGCCTTCCGCGACGTGCAGGCCGCCCGCGCCGACCGCGAGCGCGCGAGCAACGAGGCCAAAGCCTACCAGAGCAAGGAAGTGCAGGCGGCCGAGGGCAACGCCGAGCGCATCACGCGCGCCGGCGAGGCCTACAAGGCCGAGCGCATCGCCATCGCCGAGGGCGAATCGCGCCGCTTTCTGTCGGTCTACGAGCAATACAAGTCGGCCAAGGACATCACACGCCAGCGCATCTATCTCGAGACGATGCGCGACCTCTTGAAGGGGATGGACAAGACGCTGATCGACAGCAACCGCAACAGCGGCGTGGTTCCCTGGCTATCGATCGATCCGCAGCGCCCGCCGCCGGCCCGCACGCAAACCGGCGAACGCCCCGGAGGGCAGCAATAATGGCCCGCAAACTGGTCGCAGCCGGAGTCGGCGTCGTCGTCCTCGGCATCGTCGGCATGTCCGCCACCTTCGTCGTGCAGGAGCAGGATCAGGCGTTGGTACTCGCCTTCGGCCGCTTCGTGCGCGTCGAACAACAGCCCGGCCTCCACCTGAAGTATCCGTGGCCGTTCCAGGAGGTACGCTATTTCGACAAGCGCGTGCTCGATTTCGAGGCCGACCTCGGCGAAATCAACACCTCGGACCAGAAGCAGACCCTGGTCGACACCTACACGCGCTACCGGATCACCGATCCGCTCAAATTCTTCCAGACCGCGGGCACGATCGAGAATTTCGAATCGCGCCGCGAGGATGCGCCGCTCAACGCGCTGATCCGCTCCAACGTGCGCGAGGCGTTCGCGCGCGTGGACCTCGCCACGCTGCTGACCGCGAAGCGCGCCGAGGTGATGCGGGACATCACCAAGCGCGCCTACGCCGATTTCTCGCGCTTCGGCGTCGACGTGCTCGACGTGCGCCTGAAGCGCATCGACCTGCCGCCGCAGAACCGGGAAGCCGTCCAACAGCGGATGGAAACGCAGCGCCGCCAGGAGGCGATCCGTATCCGCGCCGAGGGCGACAAGGAAGCGCAGCGCATCCGCGCCGAGGCCGACAAGCAGGTACGCGTGACCCGCGCCGAGGCCGAGCAGAAGGCCAACATCCTGCGCGGCGAAGGCGAAGGCACGGCCCAGGAGATCTACAACAAGGCCTTCGGCCAGGATAAGGACTTCTTCGAGTTCTGGCAGTGCATGCAGACCGTGCGCGACGGCCTCGCGACCGGCACCCGCTTCGTGGGCACGCCCTCGGCTGACATGCTGTTCCAACTCTGCCGGGGCCAGGGCGCCGGACAGTCCGAGCCGCGCAAGGCCTCGCAGTAAGCGCGGCCCCCCAGGCCGGCGATGGGGGGGCGGGCGAGGGGCGCTCCGGGTTCATGGACGATCTGCTCACCGCCTTGGCGCTGGTGCTGGTGATCGAGGGCGGGCTCTACGCTCTCTTTCCCCAAGGCATGCGCCGCATGATGGCGCAGATGCAGGAGGTGCCCGAGGGGCGCCTTCGCCTCATGGGCGTGGTCGGCGCGGTCGCCGGCGTCGTCGGCGTGTGGCTTTTGCGTGGCTGAGCGGCTGGTTCCGCCCCCCGATTTCCGCCATATTCCCCCTGTTTCGTCCGCGTCAGACTGCACCCGGGCCGCGCGCGATTTCGATGCCCGGGAGGCCCATCCGCCTTCGCATACGGAGCATCCCCACGTGACACAATCGCCCGTCCGTTCGCCGCGCCGGCGCCTCGTCTCGTTCGCCGCCGCGGGCGCCCTCATGTTCGCGCTCGGCGCTGGCCTCACGCTCGGCTTCGACCGCGCGCCCGTCGCCGTCGCGCAATCCACCAAGGCCGTGCCGGCCACCGGCGAGACGCTGCCGGACTTGGTCGAGAAGCTCTATCCCTCGGTCGTCAACATCGCCACCATCTCCGGCCAGGCCGGTGCCCGCACCACGCAGCGCCCCGACGCGCCGTTCGACGAATATTTCCGCGACTACTTCGAACGCCATGCGCCGCCGCGCCAGGGCTCCGCCGTGGGTTCGGGCTTCGTCATCTCGGCCGACGGCTACGTGGTCACAAACAACCACGTCATCGCCAACGCCGCCGAGATCAAGGTCATCCTCCACGACGGCACCACGCTGCCGGCCAAGCTCGTCGGCAAGGACCCGCGCGCCGATCTCGCCCTCTTGAAGGTCGAGACGACGCTGAAGCTCACGCCCATCGCCTGGGGCCGCTCGGAAACGGTGCGCCTCGGCGAATCGGTGATCGCCATCGGCAACCCGTTCGGCCTCGGCGGCACGGTCACGACCGGCATCATCTCGGCGCTCCACCGCCATCTCTCCAATTTCGGCGGCATCCCGGGCTCGTCGTTCGTCGACTTCATCCAGACCGACGCCGCCATCAACAAGGGCAATTCCGGCGGCCCGCTGTTCAACGCCAAGGGCGAGGTGATCGGCATCAACACCGCCATCTATTCGCGCCAGGGCACCAATGTCGGCATCGCCTTCTCGGTGCCGTCGGACCTCGCGATGCCGATCATCGACCAGTTGAAGAAGCACGGCCGCACCATGCGCGGCTGGCTCGGCGTGCAGATCAAGGAAGTCGACGACGACGTCGCCAAGGCCCTCGGCTTGAAATCGCGCCTCGGCGCCGTGGTCGTCAACGTCGTGCCGGGCGGCCCGGCCGCGCAGGCGGGCCTTACCGCCGGCGACGTGATCCTGAAGTTCGACAACAAGACCGTGCCCAACGACAAGCGGCTGCCGCAGATCGTGGCCGCGACCGAGGTCGGCCGCACGGTCGACGTGCTCATCGTCCGCAAGGGCTCGGAGACGACGGTCAAGGTGAAGCTCGGCGAGCTCGAGAAGTCGCAGGAGGCCAAGGCCGAGGACGACAAGGAGAAGCCCGCGACGCCGCCGGCCGCCGGCGCCCCCGTGCTCGGCATGAAGCTTTCCGAGGCCACCGCCGAGATCAAGCAGCGCTTCAACATCCGCGACGGCGAAGGTGTCGTCGTCACCGAAGTGGATCAGAAGAGCCAGGCCAACGAAAAGGGCGTCAAGCCCGGCGATCTCATCGTCGAGATGGATCTCACCAAGGTGACCAAGCCCGAGGAGATCGCGGACCTGCTCAAGAAGGCCGAGCAGGCGCGCAAGACCTCGGTGCTGCTGCTCGTGCAGCGCGGCGAAGACCGCCGCTTCGTGGCGCTCCGCATCGGCGGGTAAACGCCGCCGCTGCGCTTGCCATACGTCAATCGATTGAGCCGCGCCCGGGCCGAACGCTCGCGGCGCGGCTTCTCGTTCCGGGAGGCCCCATGATCACCATCATCGCCGTCGTCTGCATCCTCATCGCCGTCATCATGGCCGCGGTCCAAATCGGCAAGATCCGCGGCGGGTGGGTGCCGGCCAAATTCGCCGGCCGCGCCGACGCGTTCCTCGTGGCCAAGCGCAAGGAATACGCGATGCTGGCCTGGCTCGGCGTCATCGCCGGCCCGGCCTGGTTCGTGATGGCCGCGCTCGATTGGGGCCGGCCCGCCGCCTACGAGCGCCTCGCTCTCGGCGCGGTGTTCATCGTCTGCGGCGTCGTGATGTTCGCGCTGAAGGCGAAGCTGCCGACGGCGCCGGTCGCAGAGCCGACCGGGACGGGGAACTAGCGCGGCGTTCGCCGCCGTTCACTTCGCGTCGAGAATCTCCTTCACCCGCACGTTCAGCAGCAGGTAATTCAGCTTGATCGCGCGGTCCATCCAATCGCCGTTGCACAGTTCGAGGATGTCGCCGAAGCGGGCCTCGCGGCGGATCATTTTCTCGGCGTCGGTGCGCTCGCGGTATTGCTTGACGATGGCGTCGTCGGCCTTGGCCGCTTCGAGGGCCGCGATCGCCTCGCGCACCATGTCGTCCCAGCCGCGGCGGATGAGGAGATGCGCCGGCCGGTCGGTGGCCGAGCAGTTGAGGAAGACCTCGTGCTCCTTCACCGCCGTGTCGAGGGCGGCGGCGAGCCGGTCCTGGAGCCCGGCGCGCTGCGCCGCGGCCGGGGCGGCGAGGGCGAGGCAAGCGAAAGCGGCGGCGATCGGGCGCTTCAGCATGGCGTTCCTTGTCATTTCGCGCGGAGCGCTTCAGCCGCGCTCGGCGCCGCCACGCTCGGCGGGGCCGTTCGCGGCGGCGAATTCGCTCAGACGATAGCCCTGAATGTAGAGGAGCGCGGTCAGATCGCCGTGATCGATCGCGGCCGGCGCCGCGGCTTTCAACGCCGGTTTGGCGCGGAAAGCGACGCCGAGCCCGGCGGCGCTGATCATGTCGATGTCGTTGGCGCCGTCGCCGACCGCGAGGCTGGCAGCAAGATCGAGGCCGAGCTCGCGGCAGAGCGAGAGCAGCGCCTCGCGCTTGGCCTCGGCGCCGAGGATGGGCTCGGCCACGCGCCCCGCGACCACGCCGCCGCTCAGGATCAGATCGTTGGCGAAATGCCAATCGAAGCCGACGCGCGGCGCCACATAGCCGGTGAAGACGCGGAAGCCGCCCGAAACCAGCGCCGCGCGGGCGCCGTGGGCGCGCATGGTCGCCACCAGCGTCTTGGCGCCGGGCATGAAGACGATGCGCTCGCAGGATTCCCTGAGCGCGGCCTCCTCGAGCCCGCCCAAAAGCGCCACGCGCTCGCGCAGCGCCTCCTTGAAGCGGATCTCGCCGTTCATGGCGCGGCGCGTGATGTCGGCAACGCGCGCGCCGACGCCGAGGAGCGCCGCCAACTCGTCGACCATCTCGTTGACGATGATGGTCGATTCCATGTCGGCGACGAGCAATTGCTTGCGGCGTCCGACCGCCGGCTGTAGGACCGCATCGACCGGCCGGCCCGCCAGCGCCTTTGCCGCGATGCCGCGGACGGCGGCTGCGGGCGGGGCATCGACGGGAATGTCGCAAGCGATGCCGGGTGCCAGCCAATCGATCTCGCCGGCGGTTTCGCCGGCCGCGCGCAAGGCGCGCCAAGCCGCCTCGGCCGTCTCCGGCGAGAGCTTGGCGGTCGCCGGGTCGGCGATGAGGGTGAGGACGGAGCGCATGTCGGCGCGGATGAATTCCCGAAGCGGGCCTATGTAGAGGGCGAGGGTGGAGAGCGACAAGCAATCTTCCGCCGCGTCCCTTCGCCGCAACGCGCCCGCGGACCCGCCGCGGCCGGCGAAGCGGCACGCCGTGGTGTTCGCGGGCCCCACGGCCAGCGGCAAATCCGCGGCCGCGCTGGCGGCGGCCCGCGCCCTCGGTGGTGTCGTCATCAACGCCGACAGCATGCAGGTCTATCGCGAACTCGCCATCGTCACCGCGCGGCCCGATGCGGCGGCGCTGGCGGCGGCGCCCCATCGCCTTTACGGCACCATCCCGGCACGCGAGGCCTGTTCGGTGGCGCGCTGGCGTGCTTTGGCGCTGGCCGAGATCGATGCGGCGCTCGCCGCCGGCCGGCTGCCGATCCTCGCCGGCGGCACGGGCCTCTATCTCTCGGCGCTGGCCAAGGGCTTGGCGCCGGTGCCGGACATCCCCGACGAGGTGCGCGCGGCGGCGCGCGCGCTGATGGCGCGCGAGGGCGCCGCGGCGTTCCACGCCCGCCTCGCAGCACTCGATCCCGCCGCCGCCGCGCAATTGCGCCCGAGCGATCGCCAGCGCCTGGTGCGCGCCTGGGAAGTGATGACCGCAACCGGAACCTCTCTGCTCGAGTGGCAGCGTACCGACGATGCCGCGGCCGACGCACCCGCGCTGTTGTCGTTCCTCTTCTTGCCGCCCCGGTCCACGCTCTATGCCGCGTGCAATCGACGCTTTGCGTCCATGATCGAAGCCGGCGCTTTGGCCGAAGTGGCGGCGCTGCTGGCGCTCGCGCTCGATCCCGAACTGCCGGCCATGAAGGCGGTGGGCGTGCGCGAGATCGCGGCCTATCTCGGCGGCGCCATCGACCGCGCGCACATGCTGGCGCGCGGCCAGCAGGCGACCCGGAACTACGCCAAGCGGCAATACACCTGGTTTCGCCGCCGCGTGCCCGGCGCTATTATTTTCGAAGAGCAATATTCGGAAAGACTTGATGCCACAATCTTTAATAAAATTCGCGAATTCCAATTGACTTTGTAACACTTAGTCCCTAGTTAGCGGAACAAGCCGCCGTGGCGCCGCCGCGCCCCGGCGGCATTCATTCGCGCTTTAGTCAGGAATACCGAGGACTTGCGATGACGACCGAGACGATGAACGGAGCCCAATTGCTGCTGCGCGCGCTGGTGGACCAGGGCGTCGATACGATTTTCGGCTATCCCGGCGGCGCGGTGCTTCCGATCTACGACGAACTCTTCAAGCAGAATTCGATCCGCCACATCCTCGTCCGCCAAGAGGGCGGGGCCGTGCACGCCGCCGAAGGCTATGCGCGCTCGACGGGCAAGGTCGGCGTGGTACTTGTCACGTCCGGCCCCGGCGCCACCAATGCGGTGACCGGCCTCACCGACGCGCTGATGGATTCCATCCCGATCGTGTGCCTGACCGGCCAAGTGGCGACGCACCTCATCGGCAACGACGCGTTCCAGGAGGCCGATACCACCGGCATCACGCGCCCCTGCACCAAGCACAATTACCTCGTGAAGCACGTCAACGACATGGCGCGCGTCGTGCACGAGGCGTTTTACATCGCGAAGAGCGGCCGCCCCGGCCCGGTGGTCATCGACCTGCCGAAGGACGTGCTGTTCGCCGCCGGCCCCTATACGCCGCCGCCGGCGCCCGGCAGCGAACACAAGAGCTATCGCCCGCGCGTCAAGGGCGACGCCATGGCCATCGAGCGCGCCGTCGATCTCATCGCCGGCGCCAAGAAGCCGGTGTTCTATTGCGGCGGCGGCATCATCAATTCCGGTCCGCGCGCGGTGCAACTCCTCACCGAGTTCGTGCGGCTCACCAACTATCCGATCACGCTCACGCTGATGGGCCTCGGCGCCTATCCGGCCTCCGACCGCCAGTTCCTCGGCATGCTCGGCATGCACGGCATGTACGAGGCCAATCTCGCCATGCATCAGTGCGACGTGATGATCGCGATCGGCTCGCGCTTCGACGACCGCGTGACCGGCCGCCTCGACGCCTTCTCGCCCAACTCGAAGAAGATCCACGTCGACATCGATCCCTCCTCGATCAACAAGAACGTGCGCGTGGACGTGCCGGTCGTGGGCGATTGCGCCAACGTGCTCGAAGAGATGATCAGGATTTGGAAGGCCCGGCAGGCGCAGCCGGACAAGAAAGCGCTCGCCGATTGGTGGCGCCAGATCGGCGAATGGCGCGCGCGCGATTGCCTCAAGTACAAACCCTCGAAGGAGATCATCAAGCCGCAATACGCGCTGGAGCGGCTTTATCACCACATCAAGGACAAGGATTTCTACATCACCACGGAAGTCGGCCAGCACCAGATGTGGGCGGCGCAGTTCCTGAAATTCGAGAAGCCCGGGCGCTGGATGACGTCCGGCGGCCTCGGCACGATGGGCTACGGCCTGCCGGCGGCGATGGGCGTGCAGATCGCGCATCCCGACGCGCTCGTCATCGACGTGGCCGGCGAAGCCTCGATCCTGATGAACATCCAGGAGATGAGCACTATCGCGCAGTATCGCCTGCCGGTGAAGACCTTCATCCTCAACAACGAATACATGGGCATGGTGCGCCAGTGGCAGGAACTGCTGCACGGCGGCCGCTACGCCGAAAGCTACATGGATTCGCTGCCGGATTTCGTGAAGCTCGCGGAAGCCTTCGGCGCCGTGGGCCTGCGCGCCGATAAGCCGGGCGACGTCGACGGCCTCATCCACGAGATGATCAAGATCAAGCGCGCGGTCATCGCCGACGTCCGCGTCGACAAGACCGAGAATTGCTTCCCCATGATCCCGGGCGGGAAAGCGCACTACGAGATGATCCTCGGCGACGATGCGACGAAGCCCGGCGAGCAGAAGGTTTCCGAGGAGGGGATGGTGCTCGTTTGAGCCGGGGCGGATCGGGGTCTGACCGCTCATCCGGCAGCGGAATCGAAAGTCACACCACCAAGGCACCAAGTCACCAAGAGATTTCTATGCGGCCTCTCGGCCGTTCGCTTCCGTCTTGGTGCCTTCGTGTCTTGGTGGTGTGACTTTCTAGACGTAGAGCGCGAACCAAAAAAATGACCAAAGACCGCACCATCGACCGCCACACCTTCTCCGTGCTCGTGACCAACGAGCCCGGCGTCCTCGCGCGCGTGATCGGCCTCTTCTCCGGGCGCGGCTACAACATCGAGAGCCTGACGGTCGCCGAGGTGGACGACGCGAAATCGCTCTCGCGCATCACCATCGTCACCACCGGCACGCTGATGGTGCTGGAGCAAATCCACCACCAGCTCGAGCGCCTGGTGCCGATCCACGCCGTGACGGACTTGACCGCCGAGGGCCCGCATCTCGAGCGCGAGCTGGCGCTG
>Ga0268299_1004577_pt1 | contig 10561 bp, 8 predicted proteins | sample NOBtaG_FD_193484 | JGI IMG/M metagenome (GOLD analysis project Ga0268299, IMG submission 193484) | Activated sludge microbial communities from bioreactor in Nijmegen, Gelderland, Netherland - NOB reactor | ecosystem: Engineered > Bioreactor > Aerobic > Activated sludge | place: Netherlands... | reverse complement strand
GAAAGATGGTTCTCTCTTTCCCATGTACGTTGCCATGCGACATATGCGCCTTGACAACCGTGATCTTTATACGGGTATTTTGCAGGACATCACCGAACGCAAACGGCTTGAAGCCGAAGTGCTGGAACGCGAAAGGTTAAGCGTCGCACTCAACAAAGAACATGAGCTGCGGCTGTTAAAAGATCGATTTATTTCGGTCATGTCTCACGAACTGCGCTCCCCGCTGGCGTCAATCCAGTTAGCAAGCGACATGCTCAAAAAATATGGGGATCGGGCGACAGAAGCCGAAAAGCGCGAATCTATCGAAGCCATTGAAACCCAGGTACAGCATCTCTCCGAACTGGTTAAGGATGTGCTGACGATCAGCAAAACCGAGTTTTTGTCGCAGGAACTCGATCTGGAAATCTACGACCTGGAAACCTATTTACGTGACATCATCGAAGAATTGGAATGGACGTATCGCAAAACGCACCGTCTTGTCTTTAAGGGGGTTAACCGCCGCGTTGAGGTACGCATTGATCGTAAGCTGCTCCGTCACGCCATTGTCAATCTGCTCACCAATGCCATTAAATACTCGCCGGAAGGTGGCGAAGTCTGTTTAAGCCTTCAATGCAAACAAGGTCATGCCGTTGTGCGCGTGTCCGACAAGGGTATTGGCATCCCACCTGACGACCTGCCCCGTTTATTTGAAGCCTTTCATCGCGCTGGAAATGTTGAAAACTTTCAGGGAACAGGCCTGGGGTTAGCGATTGCAAAACAGGCCGTCGAAGCGCATAGCGGCACTATCGAGGTCGAAAGTCAGTTGGGTGTTGGCACAACCTTTACGATTCGTCTGCCCCTGGTCGCCAAGACTCCTCGCTAGATTCACTTATGCGCCGCCATTTTTATCTCCTCATTTTTTTGATTTTCATTTTGTCAGGTATCGTCAACGCACAGGAAGAGGATCCGCTTGCGTTCGGCTCAACCATAAGTGGGCGGATTGACAACGCAAATCCAAGCGCCGTATTTTATTTCGATGGGTTGCGCGGTGAAGTCATTTCGATCAACCTCCAGGTGACAAGCGGCGATCTTGATCCGGTTTTAACCGTCGTTAACAACCAGGGCGAGGAAATTATGAACCTGGATGACGGCAGTGGCAGCCGTGTGCCGACCATTCCGGCGCTGCGCATCCCACGATCTGATCGCTATTACGTGACGGTTGGGCGCTTCGGTTATGCGTTGGGGACAACAGCGGGTGGTTTTGAATTGGATATTCAGCGTGTTGGGGTCAGTTCAGCATCGGGTAGTATGCTGCGCTATGGCGATCAGGTCATTAACAGCATCACCGATATGAATCCACAGTTGTACTACAGCTTTCGAGCACAGCGCGGCAACATTGTGAATATTCGGATGCGGCGCGTTTCCGGCGATCTTGACCCCTATTTGCAGGTCGTCAACAGTGACACCTTTGTGATTGCCGATAATGATGACATGCTTGGCGCAACCATCCCCTTTGATGCTGGGATCGAGGGGTTGGTCGTTGAGGAAGATGGCCTTTATGTCATCATCGCCTCGCGTTATGGACAGGCAGCGGGACGCAGCGAAGGCAATTTCGTCCTGATTATCGAAGAAGCTGAGAACAGTGGGTTGGGCAATTCGGTGCAGACCGCGATGACGATGCAAGTTGGCGAAACTATCGACGGCAGCCTGAGCGACGCGCAATTCGCGAATTATTACCGCTTTGAAGCGCGGACGAACGACCTGATTACGATCAACATGAGCCGCTCGACAGGTAATCTCGATTCCTTTTTAGTGCTGGCAAATGCGGGCTTTCAGGAGTTAGTTTTTGACGATGACGGCGGGGGCGGTCAAAATGCAGAAATCCGCCAATACATTGTTCCTGCCGATGGTATTTACTACATCATCGCCACACGGCTTGACCGTGAAGCCGGAACTACCGTTGGCGGCTATCGATTGGAACTGCAAAATCTTGGCAATGCCTTCGACGGCGTACCGGAAGGTTTACAGCGCATCGGCTACGGCTCGACGGTCACAGGGAATATTGACGACGCAACGACAGAAGTAATTTATGCGTTCTGGGGCGTTGAGGGCGATGTGGTCACGGTATCGATGAATCGCGGCGACGGCGATCTCGATCCGGTGGTGAGCATTCTCAACAGCGATCAGCGGGCGGTAGTGAGTGACGATGACAGCGGCAGTGGTCAGGATGCGCGTATTGATCGCTACGTGATTCCCGTCACGGGGACTTATTACGTCCGTGCAACCCGTTATAGTGGAGAACCACCGGGTGATCCCAACACAGGCGGCAGTTTTATCCTGGTGCTGGCACGGCGCTTCAATTAAATAAAAAACTTCCAGTAAGATTACCAGAAGCTTATTATTAGTTCATCTATGACCCTGGAAGGATTCGAACCTTCGACACAAGGATTAAAAGTCCTCTGTTCTTCCACTGAACTACAGGGCCTCTAAACTATTATTATGTATGCTACTCTTTTTATGGATATTAATCTGTGTGGGTAGCATTGAGTTGTGGCATTATACACAATCGAATCAGGTTTTCAACCCGCAGTTGTCATGAATTGCTTATTTCGCCTCGTAATCGACCACAAAGATGCTATTAACCAGCCCCGAGATTCAAAAAATAAAAGCAAGGATAGCTATCCTTGCCCTATCGTACCCAAGATTTCTTCGGACTGATTAGTTTCGCGATACTAAACTTTTGATTGAGCCAGTAAAGACTTGCTAAAGCGCAAAAACGTCATTCGGATCGAGCAGAGGCCGACCCAGAATGCTGGTGTCATTCGCTCTCAAACTGGCGCGCGTCTCCAAATGCAGGTGCCGCCCAGTGGAATTACCCGTCGTGCCTGTCAGACCCAGCAGCGTGCCCGCGTTCACCGTGTCACCCGCCGCAACATCGACGCGGCTCATGTGACCATGAACCACCAGGACGAAAGCATTTTGAAGCCCCATCTGATCGAGGCGGGCGCGTGTTGCATTGGGGAGATCAGCATAGGCGTAGCGGACAACAACGCCATTGCCAAAACCGAAGCCCCACTGGGGGTCGTTCAGGACATCCTGGCTGTTAAGTGGGAAGCCATGATCGAGGGAGCTAGGTGCATTCGGGGTACACCTTGAGCATGTATAAAGAAAAGCAACCTGCCCTCTGGTGCTTGCCCTGATTTGCGTATCCGTAGTGACAGCCAGATCAACACCCCGATGACCGTTCTGGCCTTCAAAACGTGTCGTGATGCTGTAGCCTGCAATCGGAGCGGTAAACAAAGCGCTCGCCGTAGGCGGTGGGCCGGAGGGAACAAACCCTTCAAAAAGGTCTTCGCGGATAAAGCCGCCGCCCGCACGTTCATGCCATTGGAAGCCATCACCATCCTGTCCGGGAACAGTGTTGATGATGAAAACCCGTGTGCCACCGAGCAGTTGGTCGATGCGTGGACTCCGGGTGGTGGGCTGCTGGCGCACGTTGGCTTGAATATCGGCGCGAATCGTCCGAGGTGTCCCAACAGGTGGCGAGCCTGGTGGCGGCGATCCAGGCGGCGAACCTGCACCGGGCAGGCTTACAAACGACAAATTGCCAGGTAACCGTCTGCGTTGCAGCGTCGGCGCACCGACCACATTGACCGAGGGCCAGATAAAATTGACATCGGTCTGCGCGGCTCTACCGCCAATCGTTCCACGCCAACCCACCATACCGATATTCATGGCGTAAAAATAAATCTCGAACGGGATGCCGGAAGCGCGCCCTTGATCGCCATCGAACACCTGGATTTCGATCACATCCGGTACGCCCAGCCCGCGCCCACTTGTCCACATAGGGTGGTGACGTGTGAGCTGTAACCAGGTCATATGCAGCCCCTGATGGAGAACTGCACCGGAGCTGTCATAAAATGTGACGGTTGGATGTCGCTGAAACCAATCGCCCACATTCATATTGCGTCTCGCCCAGGCGCTCGCTGGCTTGCCGATGTCGGTCAGGCGATAGAAGGTGCCATCACTGGGCGAAATATCGAAGCCACGATAGATAAATTCACCATCAAACCGAAATTCTTCCCAGGGGCAAGGCGCGCCGAACATGCCTTTGACCAGAAAGAACTGATCGGGCAGTTGACCCTGCTGACTTTGCATCTGGCCGTCTCCAGCCCAACTGTGGGTTACACCCCAGGGTCGCCCATCGCCTCTAAAATAATTGAGAATATCCATTATCGTTCTCCATCCTATTCATCGTTAATCGATCAATAACCCGACAGATTTCATCCAATGAATGCCTCCACTTTCCAAGCAGGAGTCAGAATTGCCCCACTTCTCAATAAGATAAATGCAGGTCAATTCGACTTATCACAGCCAACCAGCAGGTAAGATGAGGATTAGCTACACTTACTGAGGGCAAAGACCGCATGAATTGTCGAAGTAACGGGCTGTATGGGTTAAGGGTTTGCGATAACGGGTTAAAGGTTAATGAAGCAGCACAGCCTAAATTGAGTGCGCTGACGCCGTATGATGATATGCTGTATAATGAACGTAGTCGGCGCAAATACTGTTAAACAAGCGATATTTGTTTGACATGATGAATACGCGCCAATGGATTGAGAGGATTTTGCTTTGGCTAAAGTAATGATTGTCGATGATGACCGGACAACAGTGAAACTGCTGCAAACGCTGCTGGAATTGGATGGGTATGAAGTGGCTGTCGCGGGACGCGGCGCTGATGTCGTACCTTCTGCCCAAACATTTAAACCCGATATTTTTTTGATGGATTATCACCTGTCCGATATGGACGGCGTTGATGTGATCCGCACGTTACGTGCCAGTGAACAGTTTGCCAGCACACCTATCGTCATGACATCCGGCCTGGACGTAGAGGATGAGGCGCTTGAGGCAGGTGCATCGATATTCCTGGTCAAACCCTTTGAACCGGATGAGCTGCCTGCCCTGTTTACCCGTTTGATCGCTGGCTAGTTCACATCTGCTTGATTGGAGTTATCGTGGCATCCAAGAAAAAAGCGCGGATGCAGTGGTATCATATTGACTTACATATTCATACACCTGCTTCTGCGGATTATCAGGAATCTGATGTTTCGTATTTAGATATTTTGCGTAAGGCCGAGTATCGCGACCTCCACGTGATCGCTTTTACCGATCACAACACCGTTTCGGGATACGCGGCGATGCAGCGCGAGATTGAAAATCTCATTTATTTGCAACAATTGGGGCGCGCCCAGCCCGACGAACTGCGCACCCTGGCGGAGTATCGCCGCCTGTTAGACAAAATTCTTGTCCTGCCCGGTTTCGAATTTACGGCGACCTTTGGCTTTCATATTCTGGGCGTTTTTTCCCCACAGACCCCCATCCGCCAGCTTGAACATTTGCTGTTGAGCCTGAACGTTCCTGTCGAAACACTGGATATTGGCTCCTCGCAAGTGGGTGCATCAGCAGACGTTTTGACGGCCTACCGCGTGATTAATGAGGCCGGGGGCATCTGCATTGCCGCACATGCCAACAGCGCACATGGCGTCGCGATGGTCGGCATGGATTTTGGTGGTCAGACACGCATTGCCTATACCCAGGATCGCAATTTACATGCGCTGGAAGTCACTGACCTGGGCAAGCGAACGCGCAACAGTACGCAGCGTTTTTTTGATGGGACGAAACCCGAATATCCCCGCCGGATGCGCTGCATTCAAGGCTCAGACGCTCATCGTTTGAATGTGCAGCCAGATGCAAAAAACGCAAAAAACACCAATATCAATCTGGGGGTTGGGGATCGCGTTACCGAGGTGCAGTTGACAGAGCGATCATTTGGGGCGCTGCTCGAATTATTCCAGAGTGCGGATTTTTCACGCTCCAAGCCGCACACCGCCAGCCGCAAGCCCTATGATTATGTCCAGGTCGCGCGTGAAGAAGGTGCAAGCCTCGTACAGTCCTTCCATGAAGGCTTGAACCGTCGTGGTGGTCAGCTCTACAGCATCATTGCCGATGTCTGTGCGTTTGCCAATACCAACGGCGGCACAATCTATGCCGGTGTGCCGAATGACGCGCAGCAGGAGCCTGTCGGTGTGACAAATGTGCAGGAAGCCATTGACACGCTGCAAGAAGAAATCAGCGGGATGATTACGCCAACCCTGGAAGTGGAAATTGACTCGCTGGAAAGCCAGGGGAAAAATGTGATTCGTATTCAGGTGCCTTCCGGTGCAGAACGCCCTTACGCGATTGAAGATAACAAAATTTACGTGCGCGATGAGGCTGATACCAGCCTTGCGGTGCGCGATGAAATTGTCAATCTCGTCATCCAGGGTTTGGGACGCGCCCAGGAAGTCGCACCACCACTTGCGCATGAGGAAATGCCACCTGCATCTGCACAGGTATCCGAAACGTCACCCGCTCCTACGCCAGATCAGCTACCAATGGAGGAAACCCCCTCAACCAGCAGCATTCCAGCGCCGCGCGGCGGAGTCGAAATTATTGGCACTGAGCAGCGCAATAATACACGCTATTTTATGCTGCGCGATCTTCGCAACGGCAATATCGTCAAAAATGTGACCCGCTCGTCGGCACGCCGCCTTTGGCATTACGCCATTTCGCAGCATGAATCAAATCCGGTGCGGGCCGATAAAGTGCAGTGGCAGAACGATACAGGTTTGTGGCGGCGCTATCAAAAAGGCGGCGAAACCCGTTACGACCTGGTGCAGCGCGAAGACGGCAAAATTCGTGTTTATTACGGCGTAACAGAAGCCGGAATGCAGGGCGCATGGCAGGCATTTCTTGTGCCGGAGGAGACCGAACTGGCACTTCAGTGAGGGCTTTCGGAATTCCGCAGATTTGCCAACCCGCTAATCAGTGTCCAGACAATTCGTTCGCTAAACGTCTCTGCGGGGGCGATATAGCGGGTTCGAAAATTTTCATCATTCATATTATACGGTTCGCCCTCAGTGCCGATGCACAACCATCGACCTGGGGGTACTGAAATCGGTTCAGGGCTTTCGAGCGACTGCACATAGACGCTTTTGCGCAGCCTTTTCGCCCAAACACCTGCCGCTTTATAAAATGGGCGACAGCCGTGCTCCATCAAGTAATTTTCAGCCGGGTTCGCTTTCCAGCCCGGTTCATCCCATTGGCGATAAGTCTGGCGAAACAGGTCGCGCCGCACAGGCCAATGTTCATATTTGTCCAGGCTGTCGTGAACAACATTTCCAGGGGTATAACACATAATATCGCCGCGTTGAGCCGCCAGGGTTTCCAGGGTGATCTCAATGCTTTTCGCATCCGGTAGAACACGAGCCATCACCAGCCGCTTGGTTGGATAATAAAGTTTAAAACCTGCGGTGATAAGTTCCGATTCTGTCCAGTTTCGCTGCCGTAAAATGTTAATCACAAGATCACCTGAAAGACGATCACGATTCTATCGATAAATTTTTCAAACAGGCGTGAGATTTTCAAATTCTTTAATCACATTGCGGGCAATCACCAGTCGCAGGATTTCGCTGGTGCCTTCGCCAATCGTCATCAAGCGCTGGTCGCGGTAGATGCGTTCAACCGGGTATTCGCTGCTGTAGCCATAGCTACCGTGAATCTGAATCGCGTCATGAGCGACTTTTTCGGCGACTTCGCTGGCAAGAAGCTTTGCCATTGCGGCAATTTTGGTGAAGTTTTTGCCCTGATCTTTCATCCATGCTGCCTTATAGACCATCAGGCGCGCGGCTTCGATTTCCGCTGCCGCGTCGGCGATCATCCATTGGATCGCCTGATGCTGAGCAATGGGCTTGCCAAAAGCCTCGCGCTGGCGGGCATATTTCAGCGCTTCATCCAGTGCCGCCTGGGCCAGCCCAATACTTAACGCACCGATGCTGATACGTCCACTATCGAGCGTTTCCATCGTCTGGTAAAAGCCTTTCCCCGCTTCGCCGAGCAGATTTTCCAGCGGGACACGCACCTGGTCAAAACTGAGCATATGCGTTGGCGAAGCTCTCAGACCCATCTTTTTTTCCGGTGATTGAATGGTCAAACCCGGCGCATTGGTCGGCACAATCATCATACTGAACCCGCTGGTACCTTTATCAGGGTCGGTACGCACCAGAACGGTGACGGTTGCCGCATAACGCACATTGGTGATCCAGGCTTTGCTGCCACTGATGACCCAGCTATCGTCATCCTGACGCGCTGACGTTTGTACGCCGCCTGCCAGGTCAGAACCTGCTTGCGGCTCGGTAAGTGCCAGTGCGCCTAACACTTCAGCATTGACCAGCGCAGGCAGATAAGCGGCTTTCTGTTCCGCAGTCCCCCATCGAACCAGCGGCCCACAGCCCAAACCGTTGTGCGCCGCCAGCGATAAACCCGTTGAGCCGCAGGCGCGCCCGACTTCTTCAATCGCAATCGCCGCACTGATCGTATCCAGTCCCGCGCCGCCATACTCCTCCGGCACTTGCAGTCCGGTCAGCCCTAACGCGGGCATTTTGCGAACCGCTTCCCAGCGCAAATCGCCCGTTTCGTCCACCTCAGCGGCATACGGTTTTAGCTCGGCTTCACAAAAGTCGCGCACGGCACGTTGGTACATGCGCTGCTCTTCGTTGAGTTCGAAATCCATCAAATCCCTCAGAATTTTATCGACAGGGTAGGCAAAACCTTTAGAGTCTATTTTATCCGTTTCGAAAGTAAGCGCCAAACTTCCCGCAGGAGCACCTGTGGATGAAACGGCTTACGGATAAACGAATCAGCGCCAAATTCAAAAGCAGTGTCCTGAATGCGGTTGGCAGCCGTGACAAAGATGAGAGGAATATGGTTGGTGCGCGGGTCTGAGCGCAAATTTTGCAGCATCACCAGGCCATCCATCTGCGGTTTCATGATGTCAGAGATGATTAACGAGATGGGCTGTTGCAGGCAAACATCCAGCGCATCGACAGAGGATCGGGTTTCAATGATGGTCAAACCATGCTGCTCAAAAATGGCGCGGTGGAGCGCGCGTGACATGGGGTCGTCGTCCGTCACCAGGATCGGATTTTTCGCCGTAAAATCCTGCATCCACTCATACTGCCAGGTTGAGAGACGTGGCTGAGCGGGGATAGTGTATAGGAAAACGCCGTGTTTATTGTGGTTTTCTGAATATTGCAGCGGCATATAAAATCCCAAATTACGATTGCATCTCTATCATCATCCATTCAATCTTTAATCATCATATTATGGAATTGTGCGTTTCCTCAAGGTTAAATAGTCCTAAATTTTTCAAACCACTTCCCCTATTTATTTGCTTGTTTGTTCGAATTTCTGCTGGTAACATTCGCACACCTGCTCTAAAGAAAGGAATATTGTTATGTTCAACACGCTCCCCACATCAACCGAAGCGGTGAAGGACTGGTCGTGGTCACAGTTTGAGCCATATTTTCAGGACTTGCGGAAGCGCGACCTGAACGCGGAAACCAGCGCTTCCTGGCTGGCGGACTGGACACAACTGAGCGAACTGCTCAACGAACTGCGCGCACGCCTTTATATCGCAACGACTGTTGACACCACAGACGAAGAAGCAAATCAGCACTTTTTCGCCTACCTGGACAATATTTTTCAGCCGATGGAAGCAGCCGCCCAGAAGCTCAAAGAAAAAATGCTGTCGAGCGGAATCCAGACCGAAAATTTCGAGATTCAACTGCGCGACATCCGCTCAGAAGCCGAATTATTCCGCCCGGAAAATCTGCCGCTGTTCGCCGACGAGGAAAAACTCGATAACGAATATGACAAAATTATCGGGGCGCAATCCATCCAGTGGGAAGGCAAAGAGGTTACACTCCTTCAACTGGAACCGGTTTATCAGGATTCAGACCGGGCTGTGCGTGAACGTGCATGGCGGTTGGCCTCGGCGCGGCGGCTGGAAGATCGTAACGCGCTGAATCATCTGTGGCAGCAGTTCATGAACCTGCGCCGCCAAACCGCTCAGAACGCGGGCCACAGCGACTATCGCTCGTTCCGCTGGATGCAGATGAAGCGCTTTGATTACTCACCTGCTGACTGCGAAACCTTCCACCAGGCGATTGAAGAAAAGATTGTCCCGGCGGCATCGCGCATTTACGAACGCCGCCGAAAAAATCTCAATATTGACTCGCTCCGCCCCTGGGACTTGAGTGTTGATCCGTTGAACCGCCCGCCCCTGCGCCCGTTCAAGGATGTGGACGAACTCGAAAGCAAAGCCGAGGCGATCTTTCAGCGCGTTGATCCCCAGCTTGGCGAATATTTCGCGATGATGCGCCGCGAAAATCTGCTTGACCTGGATAATCGTAAGGGCAAAGCTCCCGGCGGCTACCAGATTGATCTCCAAATGGTCAAGCGGCCTTTCATTTTTATGAACGCTGTCGGTATGCACGATGATGTTCAAACGCTGCTGCACGAGGGTGGTCATGCATTCCACTGTTTTGAAAGCAGTCAACTGCCGTTCTATCAGCAGCGCGAATTTGGCGCGGAGATGGCGGAAGTCGCGTCGATGTCGATGGAACTGCTGGCTGCACCCTACCTATCCGAAAAAGAAGGCGGCTATTATTCCGAGGCCGATGCTGCCCGCGCACGCATCGAA
>Ga0268299_1004576_pt1 | contig 10562 bp, 5 predicted proteins | sample NOBtaG_FD_193484 | JGI IMG/M metagenome (GOLD analysis project Ga0268299, IMG submission 193484) | Activated sludge microbial communities from bioreactor in Nijmegen, Gelderland, Netherland - NOB reactor | ecosystem: Engineered > Bioreactor > Aerobic > Activated sludge | place: Netherlands... | reverse complement strand
CGGGCCTTGCTGGAGTCGCCGATGAGCTGGTCGACCTCGGCGGGGCGGAGCAGGGCGGGGTCCTGCACCACGTGGTCCTGCCACTTCAAACCGACCCTCCGGAAGGCGAGCTCGACGAAGTCGCGCACGGTGTGGGTGACGCCGGTGGCGACGACGTAGTCGTCGGGCTGGTCCTGCTGCAGCATCAGCCACATGGCGCGCACGTAGTCGCCGGCGAAGCCCCAGTCGCGCTCGGCGTCGAGGTTGCCGAGGCGCAGCTCCTTGGCGAGGCCGAGCTTGATGCGGGCGACGCCGTCGGAGATCTTGCGGGTGACGAACTCCTTCCCGCGCCGCGGCGACTCGTGGTTGAAGAGGATGCCGGAGACGGCGAACAGGTCGTAGCTCTCGCGGTAGTTGACGGTGATGAAGTGGCCGTAGACCTTGGCGACGCCGTACGGGCTGCGCGGGTGGAAGGGGGTGCGCTCGGTCTGCGGCACCTCGCGCACCTTGCCGAACATCTCGCTCGACGAGGCCTGGTAGAAGCGGATCGAGGGATCGACCAGGCGGATCGCCTCGAGCACGCGCGTCACGCCGACGGCGTCGAACTCCGCCGTCAGCATCGGCTGCTCCCACGAGGTCGGCACGAACGACTGCGCCGCCAGGTTGTAGATCTCGCGCGGTTGGATGCGCCGCACCGCGCCGATCAGCGACAACTGGTCGAGCAGGTCGGCCTGCACCAGCTCGATCCGCCCGCGCAGGTGCTCGATGCGGGCGAAGTTCTCGGTCGACGCCCGCCGCACGATGCCGTGCACCTCGTAGCCCTTCTCGAGCAGCAACTCGGCCAGGTAGGAGCCGTCCTGACCGGTGATGCCGGTGATCATCGCGCGCGCTTTCGCCATCGGCTGGCGCTAGCCGGATTGCCCCCCAAAGGCAACCGCCGACCGCCCCCGCCGGCGGCCCCCGGCGACCCCCGGCCGGCGATTCCGCCCTTGTAAATTCCCGCACTGGCAAGCTAACTTGCCGCGATGACTCCGGGCCACGGTTCCCTGCCCACGGGCGGAGCTATGCGACGCGCGACGGCCCTCCCGCGGAAGGCATGGGAGCGACACCGGGCATAGGCGAGTCCCGCGCTGTCGTGGTGATCCCGACGCTGAACGAGAGCGGGAACATCGGCCGCCTGATCCCCGAGGTGCTGGCCCGGGATCCGCGCCTGTCGGTGCTGGTGGTCGACGACAGCTCGCCCGACGGCACGGGCGCGATCGTGACCGCCCTGGCCGAGCGCGAGCCGCGCGTGCACCTGCTGACCCGCCCCCGCCCCGAGGGCCTCGGCCGGGCCTACGTCGACGGCTTCCGCCGCGCCCTCGAGCTGGGCGCCGAGCTGGTCATCCAGATGGACGCCGACTTCTCCCACCCCAGCGCCGTGCTGCCCACCTTCCTCGCCGAGATCGAGACCTGCGACGTCGTCGTCGGCTCGCGCTACGTCAACGGCATCACCGTCGTCAACTGGCCGATCGAGCGCCTGCTGCTGAGCTACTTCGGCAACTGGTACGCGCGCGTCATCACCCGCCTGCCGCTGTGGGACGTCACCGGCGGCTTCAAGTGCTGGCGGCGCGAGGCGCTCGAGCGCATCGGCCTCGCCAACCTGGTGGCCAACGGCTACGCCTTCCAGGTGGAGATGAACTACCGCGCCTGGCGCCTCGGCCTGCGCCTGCGCGAGATCCCGATCCTGTTCACCGATCGCACCGCCGGCGACTCCAAGATGCACAAGGGCCTCGCCTTCGAGGCGCTCTGGATCGTCCTCTGGCTGCGGCTCGAGAAGCTCCGCGGGAGACTCTGAACCCTTGCGTCACCTCCTCATCCTCAACGAACGCGACATCCACCACCCCAGCGCCGGCGGCGCCGAGGTGAACGCCTTCGAGGTCGCAAGGCGGCTCGTGCAGCGCGGCTACCGCGCCACCCTGCTGTGCTCGGGGTTCGCCGGCGCGCGCGAGTCCGAGACCATCGACGGCATCCGCGTCCTTCGCCTCGGCCGGCGCACGCGCTACTACCTGCGCGTCGCCGCCGAGGTCCGGCGCCACATCGACGACGACACCGTCATCGTCGAGCACCTCTGCAAGCTGCCGTTCCTCACCCCGCTCTACGCCCGCCGTCCGGTGATCGCCATCACCCATCACCTCTTCGGCCGCACGACCTTCTACCAGGCGGCGGCGCCGGTGGCTGCCGCCGTGCTCGCCGCCGAGCTGCTCATCCCGCCGGTCTACCGCCGCTGCCGCTTCGTCGCGGTCTCGCCCAGCACGCGCGACGACCTCGTCCGCCGCGGCGTGCCGCCGGAGCTGGTGCGCGTCATCCCCAACGGCGTCGACGCGCAGCACTACGCCCCGCCGCCGGCGGAGCCGGCCGGCCCACCGACCCTGCTCGCCTTCGGCCGGGTCGAGCCGTACAAGCGCTTCGACCTGGTGCTCGACGCCTTCGAGCGCATCCGCCGCGAGCTGCCCGACGCCCGCCTGTGGCTGGTCGGCGGCGGCACCGGGCTGCAGGCGATCCGCGCCGAGCTCGGGCGGCGCAAGCTGGGCGGCAGCGTCGTCTCCACCGGCCCGGTCGACGAGAGCGTCAAGCTGCGCACCATCCGCTCGTCCCATCTGGTGCTCAACTCCTCCGAGAAGGAGGGCTGGGGGCTGACCGTCCTCGAGGCCGCCGCCTGCGGCCGGCCGACGGTCGCCAGCGACGTGCCCGGCCTGCGCGACGCGGTGCTGCACGGCCGCACCGGGGTGCTGGTCCGCCACGGCGACGTCGACGCCCTCGCGCGCGCCGCGCTCGACCTGCTCCGCAACCCCGAGCGCCGCCTCGCCCTCGGCCGCGCCGCGCGCACCTGGGCCGAGAGCTTCTCCTGGGACAGCGTCGCCGACGCGACCGCCGAGTACATCGAGGAGACCTGCGGCGCGGCCACCGAGTCGCCGGCGCGCACCTGGTTCGCGCGGCCGTCGGAGGCCGAGGGCGAGACGCCGTCGGTGGCGGAGACCGGCTGGCTGCGATGAGCGCCGCCACGGCCGGTGCGCCACCGGCCAGCGCCCACCGCCTGGGCGCCTTCCTGGTGCTGGCGGCGGCGACGCTCTACTTCGTCACCTTCGTGCGCTACGGCTTCCACCTCGGCGAGGACGGCGACGTCGTCTACCTGATCTTCCGCACTCTCGCCGGCCAGCGCCCGTACCTCGACTTCGCCAGCGGCTACACCCCCGGCTTCTACTACGGCCACGCGCTCCTGCTGCGGCTCTTCGGCGAGGATCTGGTGGTGCTGCGCTGGGCACTGGTCGCGGTGCACGCGCTCACCGCCCTCTGCCTCTACCTGCTCGCCGCGCGCGCCGTGCCGCCGCTGCTGGCGGCGGTGCCGGCGCTGGCGAACGTCGCCCTGCTGCCGCTCTACGCCGGGCGCTTCGCGACCTTCAACATTCCGTACCCGGCCTGGCACGTGGTGCTCTTCTGGGCCGCCAGCCTGCTCGCCTTCCTGCGCTGGCGCGACGCCGGCCGGGCGCGCTGGCTGTTCGCCGCCGGCGTGCTCGCCGGGCTGGGATGCGCCTTCAAGCCCAACACCGGCGCCTTCAACCTCGCCGCCCTGGCGCTGGCGCTGCTGGCCGCTGCGGCGCGCCCGCCGGGCGCGCTCGAGCGCGCCGCCTGGTGGGGCCTGCTCGCCGGCGTCCTGCTGGCGCTGCTGGCGCTCTTCGGCTTCGACCCCGGCCGGCGCGACGCACGCCTGCTGCTCTATCCCGTCTTCGCTCTCGCCGCCGTGATCGCCCTGCGGCCGCCGCGCGCGCCGCAGCCGGCGCGGCGCGCCTTCGCCGCCCGGGTGGCGGCCCTACTGGGCGGCTTCGCGCTGGTCAACGCGCCCTGGATGACCTGGTTCCTGCTCGAGCTCGGGCCGCAGCGCTTCCTGCGCGACGTCCTCTACCTCGGCACCGGTCACGCGCTCTTCTTCTACCTGCCGATCCCGCCGCTCGGCGCCGCCGACGCCGCCGTCGCCGCGGCGCTGCTGGCGCTCGCCGCCGCCAGCCGCCTGCCGCTCGCCTGGTGGCGGCGCTGGGCCCTGCCGCTGGCCGCCGCGGCGCTGCTCGCCCTCGCCGGCGCCGCCCTGGCGCTGCGGGCGGCGCCGATGCCCGAGGGCTTCGAGCGCGCCGTCACCTCGCGCCTCGAGCAGCTCGCCTTCGGCGCCGCGATCGCCGTCCACTGGGCCGGCGTGGCCTTCCTGGCGCTGCGGCGGCGGGCCGCGCCCGACTACCCCGCCACCCGCGGCGACGACGCCGAGCTGCTGGCGCTGATCTCCGCGCCGCTGCTGTTCGTCAGCATCTACCCGCGCAGCGACTTCTTCCACTTCGTGCTGTCGGCGCCGCTGACCCTCGTGCTCGCCGTGCTGCTCTACGGCCGGGTGGCGCGGCGCTGGGCGGAGGGGCGGGTCCGCCTCGCCTGGGCCGCCGTGCCGCTCTACGCCGGGCTCGCCCTGCTGTGGCTGCCCGAGCTGGCGCTGGCGGCGCGCCTGTGGCGCACGCCGGCGGCCGAGCTCGCCCACCTCGGCCTGCCGCGCGGCGACGTCCTGCTCGAAGGCGGACGCGCCCGCACGCTCGACTCGCTGCGCCAGACCGTCGAGCTGGTGCAGCAGCACTCGCGCCCGGGCGACACGCTGCTCGGCTTCCCCAATCTCCACCTCCTCAACCTGCTGGCCGACCGCCACGTCCCCGGCCGCCACGGCTCCTTCCACCCCGGCTGGCCCGACCACGTGATCGAGGCGGAGATCGTCGACGCGCTCGACCGGCGCCGGACGCCGCTGGTGGTGATCAACCGCAGCCCGCAGCTCTACATCGGCAACGCGCCGGTCTACTACTTCCTGCTGACCGACTACCTGCAGCGGAACTTCCGGCTGCTGGCGCGCGCCGGCGACTTCGAGGTGCTGAAGCGGGCTGCCCCCGGCGAGGGGGCGGAGCGGGCTGCCTCCGGGGAGGGGGCGGAGCGATCCAGAGCGGCGCTTCACGCCGCACTCCAGACGGGCGGCGACTGCGCGGTGGCGCTGGCGCGGGTGCGCGCCCGCGAGGCCGAGGACGCCGCGCCGCTGGCGCCCTGCTGGCGGCCGGAGAACGGCGCGCTGCAGGAAGCGGCGGTGCAGGCCAGCCGCGCCGCCGGCGATCCGGCGGCAGCCGCCGCGCTCGCCGCCGCGCTCGCCGACGGCCGCCTGACGCCGGCCGCGGCGCTGCTGGCGGCGCGCGCCATCGGCGAGGCGGGCGACGCGCGCAGCGTGCCGGCAGCCGTCCGCGCCCTCGAGGTCACCCAGGGGCGGGTGCGCGACGAGCTCACCACCGCGATCATGAACGTCGCCGTGCGCTCGTACTTCGACGGCCACCACCTGCGCCCGAGCGAGCTCGGCTTCGAGGCGATCCGCGCCGACGACCGCCTCGGCACCGCTGCGCTCCTCTGGCTCGACGGCGACGACCCGCGCCTGCGCTACGCCGGCGCCTGGCTCGCCGGCGTCCGCCGCGAGCCGACCGCGGTCGACGGCCTGCGCCGCCTGCTGCGCGCCGGCCTCGGCCTCGAGTTCGTCGCCCTGGCCGCCGACTCGCTGCGCCGCATCGGCGTGCACGACGGCGTCGCCGAGGTGCTGATCGACGGCATGCAGCGCGACGAGCTCTACCTGCCCACCGCCCTCTGGCTGTGGAGCCGGGAGAATCCGGACGAGGCGCGGGCGCTGCTGGCGCAGCACTTCCGCGACGGCAACCCGCTGCAGCGCGAGTCGATCGCCTTCGTCGCCGGCGCGCTCGGCGACCCGCGCCTGGCGGAAGCCGTGCGCGCCGGCATCGACGACCCGTCGGCGCGCGTACGCATGGCCTCGCTGTGGGCCGTCGGCGTGCTCGGCGACGCCCAGGCGCGGCCGGCGGTGGAACGGGCGGCGGCGGGCGACGAGGTCGAGCAGGTGCGCGAGTTCGCCGCGCGGGCGCTGACGAGAATCGAGAGGGAACGGAGAGAACGACCATGATGGCCAACAGCCCAGACCGCATCCACGCCCGCGACCGCTGGCTCGGCGCGGCGCTCTTCCTCGCCGCGCTCGCCTACTTCGGCCTGCTGGCGCCCTACGGCGTCGAGCTCGCCGACGAGGGCCACCTGCTGCACCAGATCTATCGCACCTACCTCGGCCAGACGCCCTACGTCGACTTCCACACCGGCTACAGCCCCGGCGCCTACTACCTGAACGCCTGGCTGCTGCAGGCCTTCGACGCCAACCTGCTGGCGGTGCGCGCGGCGCTGGCGCTGGTCAATGCGGTCTGCGTCCTCGCCGTCTGGTGGTTCACCCGCCGGCTCGGCGCCGCCAGCCTGGCGGCGCTGCTCGCCGGCGTCGCCTACCTCACCCTGATCCCGTTCTTCGACGGCCAGTTCGCGCCCTTCAACATCCCGTACCCCGCCTGGTACGTGACCCTCTTCTGGCTCGCCGCCGTCTACGCCCTGGTGCGCTGGTGGGAGCGCGAGCGCTGGTGGTGGATGGTGCTCGCCGGCATCGCCGCCGGCCTGGTGTTCAGCTTCAAGCAGAACGGCGGCCTGCTGGCGCTCGCCACCTGCCTGATCGCCACCGTGCTGCTGCAGCACCCGGGCCCGGCCGCCACGGGCGCGCAGCGCGCCCTGCGCCGGCTCGAGGTGTTCGAGCGCTGGAGCATCCCGGCCGTGCTGAGCGCCGGCTTCTTCCTGCTCTTCGGCGGCTTCGCCCCCGGCAGCCAGGCGATGCCGCTGGTCACGCCGCTGCTGGCGCTGCTCACCGGCGTGGTCGTCCTCGGGCACTCGTCGCCGGCGCGCGACGTCCCCCCCGGCCGCCTCACCCTCGACCTCGCGCTCCTGTCGCTCGGCTTCCTCTCGGTCACCGTGCCGTGGCTGCTCTACTTCTGGGAGCGGATGGGGACGACCGCGCTGCTGCGCGACATCTTCTACATCGGCACCGCCTACGAGCAGCATTACCTGATTCCCTACCCGTCGTTCGGCCGGTGGGGCGTGGCGCTGGCCGCGAGCGCGGCGGCGATGATGGCGCTGCCGCCGCTGGCGCGGCGCGCCGGCCTCGGCCTGCGGCCGCTGATCACCGCCGTCGCCCTGGCCGGCATCGGCGGCGCCGCGCTGCTGCTGCTGCGGCCGCCGCCGATGGTCGAGGGGCTGCAGGCGTCGGTGGTGATGCGCGCCCGCGACCTGTCCTTCGCCATCGTCCTGATCCTGCTCTGGGCCGGCGGCGCCGCCTACTTCAGCCGCCTGGCGCGCCGCTCGCCGCGCGCCGGCATCCACCTCATCCTGGCGCTCTCGGCGATCCTGATGCACATGCAGATCTACCCGCGCTCGGACTTCATGCACCTGGTGTACGCCGCGCCGGGCACGCTGATCCTGGGCGCCTGGCTGCTCGACGGCTGGGCCAACCGCCTCGCCACCGCCGTCGGCGTCGCGCCCCGCCACCTGCCGCTCGCCAACGCGCTCACCCAGGCGCCCGCCTGGATCCTGATCGCCGTCTTCCTCGCCCCCGCCCTCGGCCGCATCGACTACCTGCTGCGCGCCTGGACGAGCGGCGACCCGGCGGCGCTCGTCCGCCTCGACTCGCGCACCGCCCCGCTGGTGATCGAGCCCGCCGCCGGCCGCATGTTCGAGAGCCTGTCCGGCACGGTGCGCTTCCTGCGCGGCCACACCCAGGCCGACGACCACATCTTCACCTTTCCCTGCCTCGATCTGCTGACCTTCCTGGCCGAGCGCCAGGACGCCACCCGCCACGGCTACTACTATCCCGGCTCGCCCGGCCACGCGGTCGAGGCCGAGGTGGTCGACGCGCTGCAGGACACGCCGCCGCGCTACGCCGTCACCCTGCACGACCACGCGCTCTTCTTCGTCGGCGCCCCGGTCTACTACTTCAACCTGCGCCGCCACGTCACCGCCGAGTACGAGTTCGCCACCCGCTTCGGCCAGATCGACGTGCTGGCGCCGCGCGGCTCGGCCGCGCTCGCCGACGCGCCGGCGCCCGCCAACGGCGACGGCGAGCTGGCGCAGGTGGTCGAGCTGTGGCGCGCCGAGCTGCGCCACGACCGCGGCGGCAGCGCGGCCGCGCTCGCCGCCGCCCTCGCCGCCGCGCCGCCGCGCTCGCCGGCCGAACTGGCGGCGCTGCTCGCCGCCTCGCCCGAGCCGCAGCAGCGCCTGCTCGCCGAGCTGATCAAGAAGAGCCGCTCCGCCGCCGGCGCCGCCGCGCTCGCCATCGCGCTCGCCGACCCCGGCCTGCCCGAGCGCCAGTTCCAGCTCTTCTCGCGCATCGTCAGCAGCATCGCCGACCTGCGCGCGGCGTCGCCGCTGCTGCTCGCGCTCGACCAGGCGACGCCCGCGCGCCGCCCGTGGATCGCCGGCAACCTCTTCACCATCACCTCGAAGAGCTGGATCGAGGACTACTTCTACGCCCCCGACGGCGAGCGCCTGCCCGCCGGCCTGGCGGCGCAACTGCCGCCCGGCCGGCTGATCCAGTGGCTCCAGGACCCCTGGGAGAACCCCGCCATCCGCTCCTTCGCGCTGCGCATGGCCGGCCGCCTGCGCGACCCGCTGCTGGTGCCCTTCCTGCTGCGGCTGGCGGGCGATGCCGGCGAGATGCCGGAGCTGCGCATGGACGCGACCCACAGCCTGGTCGAGATGGGCTACGACGCCTGGGCCGTGCCGGTGCTGGCGGCGATGATGCCGGGCGACGCCATGGTCACCGGCGCCCTGGTGCGCGAGATCCACGAGAGCGACCCCGACGCCGCCCGCGACCTGATCGAGGCCGGCATCGCCAGCCCCAACGCCACCGTGCGCGCGCACGCCTACTGGATCGCCGCCGGCGTGCGCGACCCGCGCCTGGCACCGCTGCTCGAGCGCGGCCTGGCCGACCCCTCGCTCGAGATCCGCATGGCGGCCGCCTGGGGCCTCGGCCGACTCGGCGGCAGCGCGGCGATCGCCGCCCTCGACGGCACCGGCCCCGACGAGCACCCCGAGGTGCTGGCCTTCATCGAGCGCGCCCGGCGGCGGGCGCGCCCCGAGGCTCCGCCGCCGTCGTGAGCGCCGGCGGCCGGCTCACTCGCCGCCGGCGACCCGCTCCAGCACCGGCATCATCAGGTCGGCCTGCGCCTCCCAGGTGAAGCGCTCGGCCCAGCGGCGCGCGCCCGCGCCCAGCCGCGCCCGCAGCTCGGCGTCGCGCAGCACCTCGAGCATGCGCTCGGCCCAGGCGCCGACGTCCTCGTGCGGCACCAGGAAGCCGGTCTCGCCGTGGCGCACGGCGTCGCGCAGGCCGGCGACGTGACTCGCCAGCGTGGGCGTCTGGCAGGCGCCGGCTTCCATCGTCGGAATGCCCCAGCCCTCCTTGATGCTGGGGTAGACCATCAGGTGGGCGCGCCGCAGCCAGTCGACCTTCTCGGCCTCCGACACCCAGCCGGGGAAGAGCACCGCCTCGGCCAGGCCGAGGTCGCGCGCCAGCGCCTGCAGGCGGGGGCTGTCGGTGCCCTTGCCGATCAGCACCAGGCGAGCCGCGGGCAGCTCGCGCCGCACCCGGGCGAAGGCGCGCAGGACGATGTCGAGGCCCTTGTAGCGCTTCAGCATGCCGACGTAGACCACCAGCGGGGTGGGGTCCTTGGCGCCGCCGGCGGGGTAGCGGCTCAGGTCGATGCCGGGGCTGACGATGTCGGTCCGGGCGGTCCGCAGGCCTCGCCGCGTCAGGTCGTCGGAGGTGCTCTGGCTGATGGTGACGCAGTGCAGGCCGCGGTAGACGCGCGGGATGAGCTGCTCGTAGAGCCAGACGTAGCTGCCGAAGGCGACGTTGGTCTCCTGGAAGACCGACTCGCCGAACAGGTGCAGGACGATCGGCAGCACCGGCACGCGGGTGTAGAGGGGCGAGAAGAAGGGGATCTTGCAGATGTTCTCGACCACCACGTCGAGGTGCTCGGCGGCTGCCAGCCGGCGCACCGCGAGCGCGCCGGCGAAGTTCATGGTCGCCTTGTTGCCGACCCGCAGGACGCGGAACTCGCCGACGCGATCCTCCGCCGGGGCATCGCCGTGGCGGCCGCAGATCAGCGTCAGCCGGTGGCCGCGGGCGGCGATGCGCTGGAAGATCTCCTGCAGGTAGATCTCGGCGCCGCCGGCCTCCGGGTGGGTGATGTCGCGGTAGTCCAGCAGGGCGATGTCGAGCGGCCGTGGCATGGCCCTCCTCGGTAGCACCCCGCCCGCGCCCGACGCCAGCGGCGCCCTGGCACGACCTCGGAGCCGCGACCGTCAGGGAGCGGTTGGCAGCGCGCCAGCACGAAGCCAACCGCTCCCTGACGGTCGCGGCTCCGAGGTCGCGCTGGATTGGGGCGCGTCGACGAATGCTGGCAAAAGGCCGCCCGGGAACGTAGCATGCCCGGACTGAGCGGAAGGGGGATCGAGTCTTGAAGCCAAGCACCATGACCGCCATCGACCGGTGGCTGGGCCGGCCGCTGTGCGCAGCGCTGACGGCGGTGCGCTATGCCGCCCGGCTGGTGCCGAACCGGCCGTCGCGCGGTCCGTTGCGCAAGATCCTCTTCATCAAGATGGCCGAGCAG
>Ga0268299_1004575_pt1 | contig 10565 bp, 2 predicted proteins | sample NOBtaG_FD_193484 | JGI IMG/M metagenome (GOLD analysis project Ga0268299, IMG submission 193484) | Activated sludge microbial communities from bioreactor in Nijmegen, Gelderland, Netherland - NOB reactor | ecosystem: Engineered > Bioreactor > Aerobic > Activated sludge | place: Netherlands... | reverse complement strand
GAAGTGCTCGTCCTCGAAGATGTCCTTGATGCTGTTCACCTTGCCCACCGGCACTTCCTCGGCCAGGCACTTGGCCAGGACCTCTTCACGATCGAGCGAGCCCACCCACTCGATGACCACCTTGTTGACTTTGTCGCGCTCGGCGAGCCGCTTGCGCTGGTCGGCCCAGAGATCGTGTGAGCTGAGGTGCGGCTGGCCCATCGCGTGGCTCAAGCGCTCGAACATCTTGTCGGTGGTGCACGCGATGGCGATCCACTTGCCGTCCTTGGTCTTGAAATGCCCGTGTGGCACGGCGACGAAGCTGCCGGCGCCTTCGCGCTCACGGATCTTGCCCGTGGTGCCATAGGCAGGCGCGATCTCCTCGAGCACGCGGAAGATCGCCTCGTAGATGCCGACGTCGATCATCTGGCCGCGACCCGTCGCCTCCTGGTGCCGCAGCGCGATGAGCACGCCGATCGCACCGAACAGTGACGCGATGTAGTCGCCCAGCGGCACGGTGCCCGGCAGCACGGGCGACTCGCCGGGGAAGCCGCAGAGATAGTTGAGGCCCCCGAACGCCTGTGCGATGTGGGCGAAGCCCGAGCGGCGGCGATACGGCCCCGTCTGGCCGTAGCCCGAGACGCGGAGCATCACGATCTTCGGATTCGCCCAATGCACGTCGGGCCAGCCCAATCCCCACTCCTCCATGGTGCCGGGCCGGAAGTTCTCGACCAGCACGTGAGACTTGGCGAGCAGGCGCTTGAACAGCGCGACGCCCTCGGCTTGGCGGAGGTCGATCGTCACGGACTTCCGGTTGCGCGCCTCGCTGAGCCACTTGAGCGTGGCATCCTCGCGCGGCGACGGCGTCCCGAAATGGCGCATGGGATCGCCGGCAATCGGATGTTCGACCTTGATGACCTCGGCGCCGAACTCGCCGAGGATCGACGCGGCGTACGGCCCGGCGAGGAAGTTGCCGACATCGATGACGCGCACGCCGGCGAGCGGCAGCGCAGATGCAGCGGGATCCGGCGTGGTCACCAACAGCCCCCAAGGGTTTGCGTATCGATGCCGGCGGTGCTGACGTTCCGGCAACGCGCAGCGGGGGGCAGCGCGGGTCCAGCGGGGAATCTGCCACGGCCGGAGCCATTGCGCCAATCGGAGAGGCGCGCGAGGATTCGGCCGTGACCACGCCCACCGCCCACGACTACAGCGCCTGGATCGGCCGCGAGGAGGTCGTGACCGACGCGATGGCCGCCGAGCAGGCGATGAGCGCCGCCGCGATGCTCGACCTCGACCCCGCGCAGTACGGGCCCGGCGTCGCGTCGCCGCCGCTCTGGCACTGGTTCTACTTCCTGCCGCGTGCGGCGCAGCAGCGGCTGTCGAGCGACGGCCATCCGGAGCGCGGCGGCTTTCTCCCACCGATTCCGTTGCCGCGGCGCATGTTCGCCGGCGCGCGCCTCACCTTCCACCGTCCGCTGGCGCTGGGGGTACCGGCCACGCGCACGGGCACGATCGTCGGCGTGAGCGAGAAGCACGGGAAGAGCGGAGCCCTGGCCTTCGTCACGGTGCGCTATCGCTTCGAGCAGCAGGGCGCCCTCTGCATCGACGAGGAGCAGGACATCGTGTATCGCGAGCCCGGGGCGCCGGTCCCCGCGCCGCAGGCGCGCGAGCTCCCGCCGCTGCCGGACGGCGCCTGGACGCGATCCCTCGTCCCCGACACGCGCCTGCTGTTCCGCTTCAGTGCGCTGACGTACAACGCGCACCGCATCCACTACGACCGTCCGTACGCCATGCAGGAGGAGGGATACCCCGGCCTCGTGGTGCATGGACCGCTGATCGCCGTGCTGCTGGCCGATCTCGTGCGGCGTCACGAGACCCGCGCGCTCGCGAGCTTCGGCTTCAAGGGCCTCGCGCCGCTGTTCGACTTCGGCGGCGTGCGCTTGAGCGGCACGCGCGACGGCGACGCCGTCGCCTTGGCGGCGCACGGCGTCGATGCCACGCAGACGATGCAGGCGCAGGCGACCCTCAGACCGTGATCGCCAGGCCGCGGTAGATCCGCGAGCGATAGCGGCTGTCCTTCTCCTCGGGGATCGGCGCGGCCGCCAGCAGCACTGCCTTCGCGAAGCGCTCGAGCTCTTCCTGCTGCTCCGCCGCGTCGCGCGGCTCCTCGCTGCGCATGCGCCGCGTGATGTTCACCTGGTTCACGGGCACATTCGTGTACAGCCGCTCGTTCTCCACGCCCAGCGTCGCCGTGAGCGCGTGGAGCGTCGTCTTCACGAAGTTGGCGATGGCAAACTGCTCGGGCGTGCCGCCGACCGGCACGTCCGGCGAGACCAGGATCAAGCGCGCGCCCTTGTAGAGCGATACCTTGCGCGCGACGCGGAACTGGTGGGTGAGGTTTCCCTCCACCACGGCCGCGAATCCGGCGGCGTCCAGATGATCCGCCCCGTTCACGCCAAACAGCACGCGCGGCACGGGGGTGAACGGGGTGGAGATGACGGCCGCCGGCAGCCCGTGCGCCAGCACCGCGGCGTCCATGCCCGCTTCGAGATCGTCCCCCACGACGCGCACGCTGCAACGCTCGTGGCCCGGTAGCGCGCGCAACACGCCCTCGATGGTCTTGCCGGCCTCCGGCGTGCGCGCCAGCACCACGAGCTGGCCCACGTGCGCCTCATCGAGGAAAGTGCGCGCCGCCGCCGCGATGTGCTCGTGCAGGTGCTCGCCGATCAGCCAGACGGTCACGCCTTCCATGCGTGCCACCCGCTCCGGCTTGGCGCGCCCGAAGAGCTCGCGCTCCGTGATCGTGCGCTCCTGGTGCAGGCCGCCGCTCGGCTCGAAGGTGTCGCCGGAGATCGCGCGGTCTGCCATGAAGAACACGGTCGCCAGGGCGACGTCCGTCTCCGTGGGCATCTGCTTCAGGTGCAGCATGCCGAGCACGCCCTTGGCGATCTTTTCCGCCTCGGCCTGCACCGCGTCGAGGTCCAGGAAGGGCTCCGGCGGCACCGGCAGCGCGGCCAGCCATGCCTCGGCGCGCTCGCGCATGCCCGCGCCTGCCGCGGCCGTCACGCCGCCGTTGATCAGGCGGTCGAGGAAGCGTCGCCCGATCGCCGGCGTCAACAGGTAGCGCACGCTCGAGTACCGCGCGTCCTCATGCTGGTCCGCCCCGAGCTTGCCCGCGAGCTTCGCGAGGGCCGCCGGACCGCCGCCCGCCGCGATCTGCGAGAGCTCGTTCGATGCCAGCGCGTCGAGGCACTGCGCCAGCGTCGCGCCGGCTTCGATCGCCTGCAGCGTTGCCGTGTGCACCTGCGTGAGGCGCTTGTTCTCGTGGATGAGCTTGGCCCGCCGCGCGAACAGCCCCGCCTTGCCGTCCTTGCCCGCGAGCCGCTGGCCGTCCACCGGCCCCGGCGCGATGGCGTTGATCTGCACCTCCGGGCCCACGAAGCGCGCGAGGTTCTCGACCAGCGCGCGCTGGCCGGCCTTCGACACCGCGTAGTCCGCCCGGTTCGGATACGGCACGGCGATGTACTTCTCGCCGCCGAAGTACGAACTCACGTTCAGGACGTAGCCCGAGCCTTGCTTCTTCATCATCGGCACGACCTTCTCGATCAGCGAGTAGTTGCTCTCGAGATTCGTCGTCAGCGTGTTCCGCCAGTCGCCCGGCGCCATGTCCACCACCATCTGCTCGGCGCCCGCGATGCCCGCGTTGTTGATCAGGTAGTCGATGCGCCCGAACTCGCTGATGGTCCGCTCCACGGCGTCCGCCAGCTTCGCCTCGTTGCCCGTGTCCACGTCGGCGATGTAGCTCACGCGCTCGTGGGGCCGGTAGTAGCCGATGTCCTCGAGCTCACGCACGATGGAGTCGCGCATGCCCTTGAGCTGGTCCTCGCGCCGCGCCGTCAGCATCACGCGCGCGCCCGCCATCGCCAGCAGGCGGCCCAGCTGCCCGCCGATGCCCGCCGACCCGCCGGTGATGAGCGCCACCTTGCCGAGGTGCAGGCCGTGCAGCGCCTCCATCCACCCGAACGTCGCCTTGCGCGAGCCCGTGGCGTCGACGATGCTCGACGGCAGGTAGAGGTTGACTTGGTTGATGCGCCGCTTGGTGTACATCAGGCGCGCCGCATGGCTCGCCGCGAACGGCAGCCCATCTTCCTCGTCGTTCGACCAGCGGATCACCTGGTTGGACCACTCGACGGTCTTCCGCTTGCGCATCCGCACCTGCATCTCCGACTCGTCGCGCCACACGCGGACGAGCTCTTCCATGGCGGCGCGGAGGATGTCGGCGTAGGCGTTGCTCGCGTTGTCCGTGCCGTTCGAGAGGAACAGCGTCCGCGGGTACGAGTTGCGCGGCGCCGCCGTGCGCCAGAAGCGCGTCAGCTCGCGGGCGATGGCGATCGCACCCACCAGCTCGCCCGTGATGAACTGGTCCACTTCGGAATCGCTGGCATCGGCGAGGGGCGCCTGGAACTTCGCGGGCCCGAAGGCGGGCATCACGATCGCGCCGTGCAGCACGTCTTCGCGGGCGCGCTGCTCGTTGAGCACCGCGGATAGCGTCTCGGGGCGACGGCGATCGAACAGCACCGGCGTGATGCGGCGATCGCGCTCGTCATCCTGCAGCGCGGCCTGCGCCGCCTGCGTGGCTTCCTCGCTGCCCATCCCGAGCAGCACATGCGCACCGCAGCCCGCCTGCACGCGCGCCACTGTGAGCGCGTCGGCGACCTGGTTGCCCGCCGCCACCAGCAGCGTGACGCCCGTGCCGTCCACGGTGCGCAGTTCGGGCCTCGACACGAAGGTCGAGCGCGACTCCTGTCGCACCGCCATGCCGTGGGTGACTTCGAAGTTGTGCCCGTTGAGCGCGGCCGACTCTTCGGAGCCGAGGAAGACGATCGTGTTCGCCACGTCCTCGACGGTGGGAAGCTGGCGGCCGAGCACGCCGTCGGCGTCCGGACGGGCGAGCGTCATGAGACCCGTCATCTCGCCCTGCGTCGTCCCCGCCGGCGACTCGCGCAGCTTGTCCATCGCCGCAAACACGTTGCGGATGCGTTCGCTCTCGATGGGCCCCGGGAACACCGTGTTCACGCGGATGCCCTTGGGGCCAAGCTGCAGCGCCAGCTGCCGCGAGAACCCGTTCAGCGCCGCCTTCGGGACCACGTAGGCCGTCCGGCCGTAGTACTGCGTGCGCGAGAAGATGGTCGACACGTGGATGATTGTCGCGCCCGGCTTCAGGTGCCCCGCCACCGCGCGGACCACGTTCCAGCTCAGGCCGAGCAGGTTCCATGCGGCGTCACGGGCCGTCTCCGTGTCGCTGCTGCCATCGGCGCGCAGCAGCTCGAGCTCATCGCGCGTGAGCGGCACGTCCTCGAGCGTCTGCTTCGGCCCCGCCGACCCCGCGTTGTTCACCACGATATCGATGCGGCCGAACTGCTCCATCGCCGCGGCGATGCCCCAGCGTACCTGGCCCGGATCCGCCGCGTCGAAGGGCAGCACGTGGCAGTGCGCGGCCTTCGCCCGCGTCGCCTTGAGCAGTTGCTTGCGCGCCGCCTCGAGTTTCGTGCGATTGCGCCCCACCATCACCACCGTCGCGCCCTCTTCGAGGTAGCGCTGGCAGATGACGGTACCGATGTTGCCCGCAGCGCCGGTGATGAGCGCAACCTTGCCGGCGAGGCGCGCCCCGCTCGTGGCCTTTGCCGACTTCGCCTTCCGGACAGTGGACTTCTGGGTACGTGGCATCTCGTCTCGACTCGTCGGTCAGGGTTCAGGCGCTGGCCGCGACACGCGCGGCCCATTCCTGGAAGAGCTCGTCGCGGCTTCGGAGTCCTAGCCGCGGGAGGGCGTGATTCACCACGTAGGTGGCGCCGGTGTGGGTGTTGTCCCACATCGCTTGGTGCGCCGCCGGGAGGTCCGGCCACGGCACCACCGTCGGCTCCGTGACCTCCAACTGGCCGGCCGCGATCATGTCGTTCATGCGCACGACCTCGTAGGCATTGCAGAGGTGCGTGCCGGCGATCGTCGCGGTCGGCATCAGGATGCGCCGCTGGCGCATCCACACCTGCGGGGCGTAGAAGGTGAAGCGCCGACCGGCCATCTCCTCGCAGTACACGATGCGGCCCGTGAACGGCTTCACCAGCGACGTCGAGGCCGCGAGCGCGTCGTGACCCGAGCGCTCGATGATCAGGTCGGGGTAGCCGCGGGGATTGTCTGCCGAGCGCAGGAACTTGCCCACTGCGCTGCCGAAGGGCTTCATCGTGCGCTCCTGGAAGTCGCGCACGGCATCCTTGAACTTCGCCGTCTCCATCTTGGCGTCGGGCAACGGCGGCAGCGCCGAGGGCCAATCGAAGCCCTCACCCTCCCGCCGTGCGATCTCCTCGATGGAGACCACACCCTTCACCGCGTCACCGAATCCCAGCGACTGCACGAACTCGCGCTGACCGTCGGTGGCCGTCGCGACCACGAGGCGCCCACCCATCGTGCGCACGGCCTCGATGGCTTCGAGACCCACCGGATCGAGCAGCTCGCGCGTACCCGAGCCGTAGTAGAGCAGCACGGCCTCGCCCGCCCGCAGGCGCGCGCGGCGCAGCATCGCGTCCGGCGTGCTCGCGCCGCGCTTGCCGACGAACGAGAACCAATAGCCGCTGGTCGCGCCGTAGAAGGTGAGCGTGCCGCCGTCGGCGAGCAGCTGGAACGACCGCGGGAATGCTTCCTGCCCCGCGTGCGACACCACGTAGTCGGCGAGGCGTCCGCCCGTCTGCTCACGCATCGACGCCAACAGCGGCTCACCGGCGCGCTCCCACGCCGCGATCGCCTCGGGCGCCGCGGGGACAGGCGTGTAGATGCCGCTCCAGCGCGCGTCCTTGCGGTTCAGTGCGCCGACCGCCCCCTGCTTGCGCACGAACGCCGCACGCTCGGTGCTCGACACCAAGCCGACTGCCGCGAGTCCGTTGCGCGCCGCGCTCTTCAGCGCTTCGAGGCCCGTCCCCGTCGCCGCACCCTCGACGAAGATCGTCCTGCCCGCCTCCACCTGCAGCGTCGTGAACAGCGCGCGCACCACGGTGCCGAGGTTCAGCACGTACGATCCCGCCGACTCCAGCGTCAGGTCAGGCGGCAGCGGATGCAGCTGCGGTCCCTGCGTGAGCAGGAACTGCTGATGGCTGCCCGTATCCGTCTCATAGCCCTGGATCGCGAAGTCCACGTACATCGGGTCGCGCGCCGCCAGCGGCGAGAGCAGCTCGCTCTGGCCGGAGTAGATCGTCACGAGGTCGCCGACCTTCAGGCGTCCCTCCCGCTTGAGCTCGCCGCCAAGCGCCGCGACTAGCCCGACGCCGCCGGAGCCCGTCACCTGGTAGTCGAGGTCGTGGTTCTCGAACGGCGACACGGGAATGCCCGTGATCGCCCAGATGTCATTGAAGTTCACTTCCGATGCGAGCACGTACACCACCGCCTCGTTCGGCCCCGGCTGTGGCACCGGCGCGAGGATCTCGCGCTCCTTCTCCCTGGGCAAGCCGTGATCCGGCGCGCCGCTGCGTTCATCGCGCACGACGGCGTGGCCGTACTGCCAGCGCGGCATCGGCGTGAGGCCGGGAAAGAACGGCGCGCCGACAGGCAGCAGTTCACCGCGCGCGATGAGACCGGCTGCATCCGCAGCCGTGGGCGCGATGCGTCGACGCGTTGGCAGCGGCGCGCTGCGCTTGTCTTGGAACGCCTGGATCCCCGCCTTGCCGCCGGCCGGATCCACCACCGCCTCGGCGAACAGCCGCGCCTCGCGCGCGAGTCCGCGCTCGAGCCCGAACAGCCAGCCCGTACGCACGGCATCGAGGATGCGCGTGGCGACCGACGCGCGCCCCACTTCTTCCGCCTGCGCCAGCAGTCGCTGCACCTCGGGATCGGCCATCGCGCGGTCCAGGTCGTCATCCCCGGGCCCGCGCCACGCGGCCAGCGACCGGCGCCGGTCGCGGAACGTACGCGCGACGACGCCGTCCCCGCCCGGCGCCCGCACGTACTCCGCCGCCAGGCGCACCGCCAACGCCAGCGCGTCATCGCCGTCCGCCGCCAGCGCCTGCACCAAGCCATCGTCCACGGCGTCCTGGGCCGTGAGCGTGCGCCCGCCGAGAATCACCTCCAGCGCGCGCACCACGGGATGCGGATGCCCGGCGGACTCCAGCAAGCGCGGCAGGCGCTGCGTGCCACCGTAGCCCGGCAGCAGGTTGAGCCGCACTTCCGGCTGCCCGAAGGTCGCCGTCGGCTCCGCGACGCGCACATGGCAGGCCATCGCGAACTCCATGCCGCCGCCGAGCGCCACGCCATTGATCGCCGCGATCGCCGGCTTGTCCATGGCCTCGATCTTCCGGAACGCGAGGTGCGCGTTGTTCGGCAGGGGCAGCGCCTCCTCCAGCGTGCGCACATCCTCGAGCAACTGCCTGATGTCCGCGCCCGCCACGAACGAGGCCGTTCCCTGCCCCGTGAACACCACCGCCTTCACGTCGTCGCGCCGCGCCACGTGGTCCACGACGATGTTGAGCTCGTCCAGCGCCCGCTCGTTGAGCGCGTTCACCGGCGGGTTCGTCACCGTCACGATGGCAATGCGCGTGCCGGCCGACAGCGCATGGTAGTGGATGCGGAAGTAGCGATAGTCCTCGAACAGGCGCTGTTCATCGGCCACCTTCTGCCGCGCCTGCCATTCCGCCACCACCTGCCGCAGTTCGGGAACGCTCTCCGGATTGCGCAGCGTCGAGGTATCGCCCACGTCCTCGCCCTCGACGATCGCGCGCACCATGCGGCGCATGTACTTGCCGCTGCGCGTCTCGGGGAACTGCGAGACTTCGATGAAGTCTTCCGGCACCGCCGTGGCACCCTTCTCCTGGCGCACGATCTCGATCAGCCGACGACGGTCGTCGCTGGTCAGCTTGCGACCGGGCGCGGGCTTCACGAAGGCCAGCGGCGTGAGGCCCTTCTGCGCATGCGGCGCTCCGACGACGATCACGTTGCCGACCGGAGAGTTCGGGTTCGCCTGCTTGTCGCGCAGGATGGCGCCCTCGATCTCCTCCGTGCCGAGGCGATGCCCCGACACGTTGATGACGTCGTCGGAGCGGCCGTGCAGCGAGAAGCCGCCGTCCTCGTACTTCACGGCGAAGTCGCCCTGCGTGTACGCGAGCGTTCCCTGCCAACGCGTCCAGTACGTCTTGGCGTAGCGCGAGAAGTCGCCGCGCCATGCGCGGGCCACCGCGTGGCCCTCCACCCGGAAGCCTTCGGCGTCGCCCCAGATCGTCCGCGCGAGGTATGGATACGGCGCCGCGATCACGATCTCGCCCTTCTCTCCCACCTCCGCGGGCCGCGCCTTCACCCGACCCTCGGCGTCAGGCTCGCTGTCTGGCAGCCAGACGTCGCCGAGCACCCAGGGCATCGGGTAGGTGTGGGCGTCGGCGCGCAGCGGATAGTCCCCGTTGCCGTAGAAGTGCGTCCAGACGATCCCGCCGTGCTCCGTGGCCCAGTACGAATTGATGTACCACGGCGTCATCAGCTCCATGCCGAACTGCTGCACGGCCGGTGAGGTCGGCTCGGCGCAGAACGTCGCCACGCGCAGCGTATCCATCGCGTACTGCTTGACGTCGGCGACGTTCTGCGGATCGGTCATCACCGTCTTGAGGAAGGTCACGCCGGCCTTGAACACCTGCACGCCGTAGCGCTCGATCATGCTCGCATAGCGGCCCGCGCTCGGGAACACCGGGGCGCCCTCGCCGATCACGCTGGTGACGCGTGCGGTGAGCGCCGCGCAGATCATGTAGCTCTGGCCCGTGATCCAGCCCGGATCGGCCACCACATAGATCGTCTCGCCTGGCTTCGCGTCGAACGCGACCTTCATCGTGTGCGCCACGCCGGCCACATAGCCGCCGTGCACATGCACCACGCCCTTCGGCTTTCCCGTCGAGCCGGACGTGTAGATGAAGAACAGCGGGAACTCCGCATCGACGACCGTGGGCGGCGCGCTGGCCCACACGGCCTCGACAAGCGCGCGGTCATCGAGCGCGAGGAGGTCCGCTTCGCTCGCGACACGCGCCCCGCCACGCCGCGCCTGCTCGAGGATCGTCTCCAGCGCCTTACCCGTCAGCTCGTGCGCCCAGCGATCGCGGTCCCGACGCCAGACGATGTCGTCCTGGGCCGTATGCTTCACGACAATCACCGCCTGCACACGATTGGGCGTTGCGACCAGCGCGGAGGCGATCGCCGTCCTGATGCGCGACGCCTCTGCCGACGACAGCCCATCGACGCCCTCCAGCGCGCGCCCCACCCCGCGCATCACATCGGAGCGCTCGAGCGTGATCTCGCCGGCCACCGCCTCATCGGCACCCCGCAGGATGGCCGCGCGGAGCTCCGCGGCAAGGCGCAGCGCGTCCACCGCCGCCGCGACGGCCTGCGTCGCGACCTCCGCCGGCACGTAGTTGTCGAGCGCCGGATCGGTGTAGGCTTCCTTGAACGGCACGATCTGCGCATTGCGGTATCCGCCATCCGCCGTGATGACGATGCGCGCGCCGGCATTGTGGATGCGGTCCGAAAGCGTCTTGTCGCTGAATCCGCCGAAGACCGGCGTGTAGACG
>Ga0268299_1004574_pt1 | contig 10566 bp, 5 predicted proteins | sample NOBtaG_FD_193484 | JGI IMG/M metagenome (GOLD analysis project Ga0268299, IMG submission 193484) | Activated sludge microbial communities from bioreactor in Nijmegen, Gelderland, Netherland - NOB reactor | ecosystem: Engineered > Bioreactor > Aerobic > Activated sludge | place: Netherlands... | reverse complement strand
GTTTTTCAAAGTGCTTCTAATTCTGGAGTTTCTGCTGTTTCTAACTTGCCACGAATCTCAGAAATAATTCCCTCTAGTTCTGTTACTGTAGCATTATCAATTTTTTCTCGGTTATCTTTGATTAACTTCTCGGTTGAATAAGTCAAACTATCTAACTTATTGCGTGCTTCAATTTGATCCCGACGTTTTTTATCTGACTCAGAATTAGAATCAGCTTCTCTTACCATTCTATCAATTTCTTCTTTACTTAATCCTGAACTAGATGTAATGGTAATCTTTTGCTCCCGTCCCGTTCCAAGATCTTTTGCTGATACATTGACAATACCATTAGCATCAATATCAAAGGTTACTTCAACTTGTGGCATTCCTCTTGGTGCTGGTGGAATACCTACTAGATGGAATTTACCTAATGTGCGATTGTCTCGCGCCATAGGTCTTTCACCTTGTAAAACATGAACTTCTACTGATGTTTGGTTATCTGATGCGGTTGAAAAGACTTCACTCTTACGTGTAGGAATTGTTGTATTACGTTCAATTAGTCTAGTAAATACACCACCTAAAGTTTCAATACCTAGAGAAAGTGGAGTAACATCTAATAAGAGTAGATCTTTAACATCTCCAGCTAAAACGCCTGCTTGGACAGCAGCACCAACAGCTACAACTTCATCTGGATTAACACCTTTATGAGGTTCTTTACCAAAGAAGTTTTTCACCATTTCTTGGATTTTAGGAATACGTGTTGAGCCGCCAACTAGCACTACTTCATCAACTTGACTAGTTTTTACACCAGCATCAGACAAAGCTAGCTCACAAGGTTTTAAGGTACGACGTAAAAGATCATCAACCAATGATTCAAACTTAGCACGAGAAAGCTTCATTACTAAATGCTTAGGCCCACTTTGGTCAGCAGTAATAAATGGTAAGTTAATTTCTGTTTCCATTGTTGAAGAAAGCTCAATTTTTGCTTTTTCTGCTGCTTCTTTTAAGCGTTGGAGAGCCATTTTGTCATTAGAAAGGTCAAGCCCTTGATCTTTCTTAAATTCTTCAATAATCCATTTCATCAAGCGTTCATCAATATCATCGCCGCCCAAGTGGGTATCACCATTAGTAGACTTTACTTCTACTACACCTTCACCTACTTCTAGGACAGAAATGTCAAAAGTACCACCACCAAAGTCAAATACAGCTATAGTTTCATTTTTCTTTTTATCTAAACCATAAGCTAAAGCTGCTGCTGTTGGCTCATTAACAATACGCATTACTTCTAACCCAGCAATTTTACCAGCATCTTTTGTTGCTTGACGTTGTGCATCATTAAAATAAGCTGGTACAGTAATTACTGCTTTTTCTACTTTTTGGCCTAAGTATTCTTCTGCTGCTACTTTTAATTTTTGTAAGATCATGGCAGAAACTTCTGGTGGAGAATATTCTTTACCACCTGCTACTACTCGGCAATCACCGTTTAAAACAGACTTTACTGTATAAGGAACTTGTTTAATTTCACCGCCAACTTCATCATAACGACGGCCCATAAATCTTTTAATTGAATAAACTGTATTTTCTGGATTTGTGACAGCTTGACGTTTAGCAACTTGTCCTACTAATCGCTGTCCATCTTTTGTAAATCCTACTACTGAGGGAGTAGTACGCGCACCTTCTGAATTAGCAATTACTGTGGGAGAACCACCTTCCATAATAGCAACTACTGAATTAGTGGTTCCTAAGTCAATACCAATAATCTTACTCATAATCTTTTGCCTCCAAATGGCAGAATTGTTTCCTGACAATCTGCTCAATACTAAATTGATAGAAATTAATAATAAAATTGCAAATTGGGCGGATGAATATAAATTAATTAAATGCCCAACAATATATTTTTTGTTCAAGTTGTCCGCAGTATAGCTAGTTGAGTATCTTATTGTCAAGTTTTTTATAGCAAGTATAATCAACTTTCTTCCGAATAATCTAATTAACTAAAAATTTTACTTCTCTAAATAAGAAATTTAGATTATTTATTAACAAGCCAAGCTACTATAAGTTATTATTAGGTGATTCTAATAAACAGCTTATTTTTGCTGGATTAAGTAGCTACACTTAAATCAATGTTTAGCTTTTCCAAAATTAAAACTTTTAGCCAATTTGCCCTAATTTTTTTCTTTTTATTAACAATATATTTGTTGTTAAATCGTGATCTGCTTGGAGAAACACGTAATTCTACTAATTTAACTAATATATCTACAAAATCATTAACTAAAAAAACCTTTCCTAAACTATCAGGATCTTTTGCCTTCCATACATTTACAGATAAAGATGGACTACCTCAAAACTCAGCAATGACAATAGTTTTTGACCAAAAAGGCTATCTTTGGGTAGGAACTCAAGACGGAGCAACTTACTATAACGGTCATAAATGGACTACTGTAAATATGCCTAATAGACAGATTTCTAATTCTGTTCAAACAATGCTTTCTACTTCTGATGGTAGCCTTTGGTTTGGCACTAATGGGGCTGGTCTAATACAATTAAAAGATAGTAAATGGACAATTTATGATAAAAAATCTGGAGCATTAGCTAACAATATAGTAAATACACTTGCCGTTACTATTACCTCATTAGGTCAACTTACTATTTGGGTAGGAACTGAAACAGGCTTATCAGCATTTTCTAATGATAAATGGCAAACTTACACTAGTGAAAATTCTAGGCTTCCTAGTGATAATATTGAAACTCTCTTTGCTGACAAAGATATTCTTTGGATTGGAACCAATGGAGGTGGATTGGTTAAATTTGAAAATAATAATTTTTCCACTAACTATAATAAAACCAATTCTTTACTACCAAGTAATGTTGTTAAAAGCTTACTAATTACTAAAAATAATAACCAAAAAACTATCTGGATAGGAACTGAACAAGGACTAGTTAGCTTAAAGGAAAACCCTCCAAATATTCCACAATGGAATATTTATAATACTAATAATTCCCTATTACCCCATAATATTATCAGATGTATTTATCCAGCCGATTTACAATCTGAAAAATCAGCAATTTGGATAGGCACACCTGCTGGGCTAGCCTATTTTGTGGAATCAACGAATAATGAAGACATGTTTTGGAGGGTCTATAATTCACAAAATTCTAATTTATCAGGAGATTTTATAGTTTCTTTGCTTGGTACATATCCTGAAAATGGTATCCCTACGCTCTGGATTGGAACTAATGGAGGTGGGCTAGTTCGTACAGATTTACTTGGCTGGCAAACATTTTCTACTAAAACCTCTCAATTACCTAATAACATAGTTAGAAGCTTATTAGAAGTAAATAAAGAAGATACAAACAAACAACTTTGGGTTGGCACTTATGAAGGGCTAGCTTGTTTAGAAAATGAAAAATGGATAATTTACAATACTACTAATTCTGCTTTACCAGATAATAATGTAGAAAGTTTACTTTATAGCTATCCAAATACTCTTTGGATAGGTAGTTGGGGAGGATTAACTAAAGTAGAAAATAATAAATGGACAACTTATAACATTAGTAATTCTGGTCTACCTGAAAACCGGGTAATGAGCTTACTTGAAACTACTAGCAACCAAGAAAAAACTCTTTGGGTAGGAACTACAGGCGGACTAGCCTGTTTTCAAAAAGGGAAATGGTCAACTTATACAACTAAAAATTCTCCTCTACCACATAATCAAATTGATAGTATTTTAGCAACCGAGTCAAATAACAGTGGTCAAGTAATTTGGTTAGGAACTTGGGGAGGTGGACTAGTTAAACTAGAAATAGTAAATAATACTGATAATTCAAACTTAATTGCAGCTAAATGGACAATTTATAATACAGAAAATTCTAAATTGCCTAATAATCTAATAAAAACCTTAAAAGAAACCAAAAACAATGGTCAACAAATTATTTGGATCGGAACTAATGGAGGATTAGCTCAATTTTTCCCAAATAAATCTGATAAATCTTGGCAGATCTTTTCTGATTCAACTACTCCAGCACTACCAAACAATATAGTTTCCCAAATTATTTTCACACCAAAGCAAATTTTTATTTTTACTTTTAAGGGTATTCTACGTTTTGCATTAAAAACAGAAAAAAGCGATATCTCTGATCTAGTCAACTTTGATAGCTATATTTTTACAACTGAAGATGGCTTACCTGGAAACGGTGTTAACCCTAGAGCAGCAATTTTAGATAGCCAAAATCGTCTTTGGGTAGGCACTCTTTACGGCTTAGCAATGTTAGATCTAAAGAAAAATATTAGTGACACCCAACCTAAACCACTTCATATTGAACAAGTAACTATTAGAGGAAAACCTTTTACTAAAAACTCTTCCCAAACAAATTTACAAACTTTTATAGGTACCTCAAAAGATTTACCTAATAATGAAGAGTTTAGTTATTATGAAAATCAACTCGTTTTTGAATATACTTTGCTAAGTTATTTTAAGGAATCAGAAACTCGCTATCGTGTTCAATTAGTAGGTTTAGATCCTAAACCTTCAGATTGGAATAGCGAACATAGAAAAGAATATACAAATTTAAGCTATGGAATTTATCAATTTCAAGTCTGGGCCAAAGATGGTCAAGGTAATATTTCTGGCCCTGTCAACATTGTTTTTAGTATAAATCCTCCTCCTTGGTTTGCTTGGTGGGCAATTTTATTTTATTTAAGTGGTATTGGTGGAACTATTTACGTCACTATTGCATGGCGAATCCATGTTTTAACTAAAAGACAACAAGAAAAAGTTATTCAACTTCGCCAACTACAACAAGAACGCCTTGAAACTCTACGCCAACTCTTAAAAAGTATCCAAATTATTAACTCTCAACTAGATTTGGAAACAGTTTTACAAAATATTACTGCTGAAAGCGCACGGTTAATTGATGGTGAACCCGGTACAATTGGCTTAATAGTAGGTGAAAATATTGTTTTTAAGCATTTATGGTATAAAGGCAAGCTAGAAGATTCCGATCTTATCTTTCCTTTAGGCCAAGGTATTGCTGGAATAGTTGCTGTTACTGGTAAACCCTATATAGTCAATGATATACACCTAGAACCAAAGCTCGTTGATTTAGAATTAGCAAAAAAATATTCCCCTTATGGGTTCGTAGAAATCCCAATTATTGATCGTAAAGGCAAAGTTGTAGGCGTTTTAGACATTCGCCGAACTGCTAACCGCGTAACTTTTACAGAAAAGGATGTTCAAATCCTAGAATCTCTTGCCCATCAAGCCGCCGTAGCTATTGAAAATGCCTCTCTTTATGGCACTTTAGAAGAAAAAAATTTAGCTTTAGAAGAAAAAAATCTAATTATTGCTGAATCCTTAAAGGAAATAGAGAACCTTTACCAACATGAACAAGAAGTTTCCCGCGCTTTGCAAGAATTAAACCAAATGAAATCCAACTTTATGGTGGTTACTTCTCATGAAATGCGTACTCCTTTAACTATTTTGCAAGGTAATCACGAAGCACTATTAGCAAAATTTCTAGGTCAACTAACCCCAAGACAAGAAAAATCCCTCCTTGCCTGCCAACGTGCCACCAATCGAATGGTCGAAAGCGTAGAAAATATTAGTGAAGCCTTAAAAATTAGTGAAAAACAAGTTCGTCTTAAATATTCTCAAGTAAATTTATGCCAAATTACACTAATTGTAGCTAATAAACTTTCCCAGTTTATCCAACAACGTAATCAAGAACTTAAACTAAACCTGCCAGACAAGTTAATAATCTCTGCTGATCCAGATAAATTACAATTACTCTTAAGTAATATTATTCAAAATGCCATTAAATTTACTCCTGATCAAGGTGTTATTTCCGTTACTATTAACCAAGAAGACAGCAATGCTCATATAATTATTACTGACAATGGTATTGGTATAGAAAAAAAGGATTTAGAGCGAATTTTTGACCAGTTTTACACTCATTCTGACACCCTAAATCATACTTCTGGAAAATATCAGTTTTCTGCTCGTGGTAGTGGACTAGGTTTAGCAATCTCCAAAGGTTATGTTGAATCTCATAGCGGTCGTATTTGGGCAGAATCTGACGGAATAAATTATGGTAGTAGTTTTCATATTATTTTTCCTATCCACCAAAAACCCAACCAAAACACTAATTCAAACCTAGTTCAAAGCTTTTAGCTAGATAGCAAACCGAAGAATTCTTAATAATTCTTCCCACAACACTATTCCAAAGTTCCGCCAATTAGCCAGTTGCAATTCTTGTTTTACTAGCGGTTTTGTTGATTCTTGTTTTTCATTTTCTGCTACTTCTTCAATTATTTTGGTTTCTATCGTCGGGCTGTCTTTAATGACCATTTCCATATTTTGTTGAATAATAGGCTTAGTAAGTGATTTACTTTCTTCAATTTCTAACTCTAAATAATTTATACTCTTAGGTAAATTTATATCCCTAGACAATATTTCAATTTCTAACTCTTTTGTTTCTTTAGGGTTTGATAAATGGTTAATTTTAGCTAGCACTACTGTAATGTTATCTTGTCCTCCCCTTTCATTAGCCATTTTAATCAAGTTTTCAGTAGCTATTTTTAAGTCCAAATTATTTTTAACTATGTCAAAAATTTGCTGATTTTTTACACTTGTTGTTAGTCCATCAGAACAAACTAGTAATATATCATTCTCTCTTAAGTTAACTCGTGTTATAACAACATTTACCGTTGCTTGTCCTCCTAAAGCTTGTAAAATAACATTTCTTAAATGATGATTTTCTGCCTCTTCTTCGGTAATATAACCTGCTTCTAAAAGTTGCCCTACTAAGGACTGATCTTTAGTAAGTTGCATAATTTTATTATCTCTAATTAAATAAGCTCTTGAATCCCCTACTTGAGCAATATAAGCCTCATCTTTACAAATAGTTACACCTGTAAAGGTTGATCCCATTCCAGTACACTGAACATTATTAAGGCTCTGCTCAATAATTACTTGATTTACTATTTCTACAACTAATCGTAGCTTTTCATAGAAAGGAAATTCATTAAATATAGAAAGATTTTGTAATTGAATAAGTCGTTCTTTCACAATATCTACAGTTAATTGACTAGCAATTTCTCCTGCTAAAGCACCTCCTAAACCATCAGCAACAGCAAACAAAAGTTTTTGATTTGTATCTAATCTTACCAATTCTTTTAGAGGATTATTAATATTATAAAAATTATTGTCTGCTAAATTTACTATTAGGAAGTTATCTTCATTATTTTGTCTTACTTTTCCAACGTTAGTATCACCATAAAATTCAATATTTATAGTCATAAATTACTCCTAAAAATTTTCTTAGATTTAGGAGTATCCAAATTACGTACCAAAAATAATTAAAGATAAATAAATTTATAATTGTTTGTTAATAAATGAGATACTAGATTTTAAGAAGACTTATTTTAAGCGAATTGCTGTTTTTAAGTTCAATTTTCAAACTAAAATAATTCAATAATTAGACTAGAAAAACTAAAGTCCATAAACTTTTTTACGATCAAAAAATTTAGCCCTTGAAATCCCTAACAGTTCTATTGCTTTATCATTATTTCCTTTAGCTAAATCTAAAGCTTGTTTAATATAACTACATTCAACTTGAGAAACTAAGTCATTGAGGGGTAAAAAGTTATCTGCTATTAAGTCATTATTAAAGCTTAACCTATCCTCATTACTTAATAAATAATGTGGTAGGTCGCTAGAATCTATCAGCGCATTTTCACAAGTTGCGTCCAACTCTTCAACCAATCTTAATAACTGTCTGACATTACCAGGCCAAGAATAACTTTGCAGATGAGTTAAGGCAGTTTGACTAAAGCTTTTTGCTGAGTTCATTGTACTAAGATAATATTTTATAATCTCTGGAATATCTTCTGCTCGTTCCCTTAAAGCAGGTAGAACAATAGATAATCCTTTTAATCTATAATAAAGATCTGCTCGAAACTCCCCTTTTTTAATTAATTCTTCTAGGTTTTTATTAGTAGCGGAAACTAGTCTAATATTTGTATGTAAAGTTTTTAATCCTCCAACCCTTTCAAAATATCCATTTTCCAATACTCTAAGCAGTTTAGCTTGTGTTTTTAATGGAATTTCTGCAACTTCATCAAGAAAAAGTGTCCCCCCATTAGCTAACTCTAACTTACCTAATTTAGTTTGAGTTGCGCCAGAAAATGCCCCTTTTTCATGTCCAAAAAGTTCCGACTCAATAATAGTTTCTGACAGTGCCGCAATATTAATGCTAAGAAAAGTTTTTTTACTACGATTAGCATTAAGTTTATGTGCTGCTTGTGCAAAAAGTTCTTTTCCTGTTCCTGTTTCACCATAAATTAAAACTGGCAACTCTTTGTCAGCAACTCTTTTTAATCGTTGATAAGCTTGTTGTAATAACTTTGATCTGCCTACCAAGCCTACTGATAGCATTTCATTTATTAAAACGTTTTGATATATCGTGTTATCAGACCAATTTTTACTATTTATTTGTGTTGAATTAATTAAACTCAAATACACATAATGACTTAAAGCAATCAGGAAAAGAAGATCCGTTTTAGAAAATTTATCTGCAACTCGCCTACTATCAGCATAAATTACACCTTTAACAGATCCTTTTATGCCTAAAGGAACACACATTATTGTGCTAATTTGATTTAAGTACATACTTTGGTGGGAATTTTTGTCTTTTAATGTATCAACTAATAATAGAGGCATTCCATCTTTAATTACTCTATTTATTACACTTTTACTTACGGGCCAATTTTCAAATTTTTCTGGAAGATCAATATTATATTTAATGATAGGTTCTAAGCTGTTCTTTTCATTCAAAATAGCAATAAAACATCGCTCTAAATTAATTATTTTTACTAGAGCCTCTACTGTTGCGACAGGAATTTTGTCTAATTTAGTTTCTGAACAAAGCGCACGACCAAAACCATAAATTAGTTGTAACTGACTATAACTAGCAATCAATGTGCTTGGGTCAATATAAGTAGTATCACGTAGTTCAGAATTATTTTCTAAAAACGCTTCTAAACCAATAAAATTATTTGTCTCTTTGCTCATAAATTATCCCTAAACTTGTTTGTTCTTTCTAAGTTTAAGTTATCATTATTAATAAATTGTCTTAATTACTACGTTTTAAGCGAAAAGAGTTCCAAACATTTTCCCAAAGTCCAGCCAACAAAGTAGGCCATGCCCCTCGTTTAAGATCAGGATCTTTACCTGCGCCCATTCTGTGAAGTTGATGAGTATGCCACATTAATTCTACAAAACCGTCAAACATTGCTATTCCTACTCGGTGACGTTCTGCTGGACGAGCATCAGCGTTGCTAGCTAAAATCCTAGAAGGCAGATCGGGTTCAACGGCCAAAGGTCGCGCTAACCCTATTAAATCTACACATCCTTCAGCTAAAGCTTCTTGCATAGCCTTAGCCGTGCGAAACCCTCCCGTTAAAAGTAGCGGTAATTTAACAAGTTTACGAACCTTTTGAGCATAATCTAAAAAATAAGCTTCTCGTTTCTTAGAGCTTTCTTTCTGTCCATCGCCTATCATTGCTGAAGTTTCATAAGTTCCACCAGAGATTTCTAAAAAATCTATAGCTTCTTTTTCTAATTCTTGTACAACTGTCATAGATTCTTCATTAGTAAAACCACCTTTTTGAAAATCGGCAGAATTTAGCTTAACACCCAAAATTTTGTCTTTACCTATAGCTTTGCGTACCTCTCTAGTTACTTCTAAGATAAATCGTCGTCGGTTTTCTGCGCTTCCTCCCCAATCATCTATTCGCAAATTAGTTAGAGGCGAAAGAAATTGACTAATCAAGTATCCATGCGCGGCATGAATTTGAACTCCTGAAAACCCCGCTTTTACAGCTATTCGAGCCGTATTAGCAAATCGCTTAATTAAATTTAAGATTTCTTCTTCTGTTAATGCTCTTGGAATAGCAAACATTCCTCTACCAACATTAACTGGCACAGGAGAAGGAGCGACAGGTTGTGAAGAAACAAAAGTAGGTGATTGTCTGCCAGGATGATTAATTTGCATTATGATATGCCCTCCCTTAGATTTCCCTACTTTTGCCCATTCAGATAACTTTGCTAAATCTTCTTCACTTTCTACAACAACATTACAAGGTTCTCCTAAAGCTCGGCGGTCAATCATTACATTTCCTGTAATACTTAATCCAAGCCCCCCATCAGCCCATCGTTGATAAAGCCTTACCAATTCTGTTGTAGGTTTATTGCTATAATCACCTAATTGCTCACTCATTGCAGATTTTACTAGTCGGTTAGGTAATGCTATTCCACAAGCAAAGGTTAGCTTGTCACTTAATTTTATTGTCATAATTTTTAAGCCTTATAAAACCAATTTAATAATAATATTATTATGTATGTTTAATTAGACTTTATAAGACACATAAAAACTTTACAATAGAAGCAAGAAGTTTTTCAAATTACGGAGAATTATGTAGTTTAGAAATAATTTATATAGAGAGAAAAATGAAGAAAGATGAAGAAAAGAAAAAGAAGATTAAGGAAGAAAAAATATGATTTAAAAAGATAAAATCCGGCGACTACC
>Ga0268299_1004573_pt1 | contig 10567 bp, 3 predicted proteins | sample NOBtaG_FD_193484 | JGI IMG/M metagenome (GOLD analysis project Ga0268299, IMG submission 193484) | Activated sludge microbial communities from bioreactor in Nijmegen, Gelderland, Netherland - NOB reactor | ecosystem: Engineered > Bioreactor > Aerobic > Activated sludge | place: Netherlands... | reverse complement strand
TTCCCCAACCTGTCACCGTCCCACAAAATATTGCTGGAGTCTTGCAAGCTAATATTGCTGATTCTACCTTACGTGGTAGTGCTACAACTGAGTTTATTACCGCCCTTCCATTAACAGGAATTCGTAGCTTTGATGCTTTTGCTTTGCTAGTGGCTGGTGTTTTACCAGCACCAACAACTAATGGTGTTAGCGGCCCTGGCATCGGAGTTGTGACAGCAGGACAATTTTCCGTCAATGGGGCAAGAGCTAGAGCTAATAACTTTACAATTGATGGTTCAGACAATAATGATCAAGATGTAGGTGTTCGTCGCCAAGGTTTTACTTTAGTTGCTAGTCAAACAGCAGAAAGCATTACAGAATTTGAAATCTCTACACTACTTTCTAATGCTGAAGCTGGACGCAATACAGGTGGACAAATCAACATCGTTAGCCGCACAGGTGGCAATAAAATAAATGGGGAAGTTTATAATTTTTTTACTGATTCTGCCCTTAATGCTCGTGATTTTTTTGACCTTTCCAACCAAAGTAACCCTAAGAAAAACCCTTTTACACGTAATCAAGTTGGTGGAGCAATAGGTTTTCCATTAATTGCAAACAAATTAAATTTATTTGCTAACTTTGAACATAAAAGCATTAATCGTGTACAGGAAGAGCATTTTTGCGTCCCAACAGCCTTAGAGCGTGCTAGCAGCTTAAATCTAGCAAGACGCTCTAGCAAATTAGGTTTAGATATACTTGACCAAAATTTTTATCCTTTACCTAATAATTTAGGTGGCCCTTATCAAGAAAATACTTTGACTAGAATTTTAGCAGCTAGCGGACGTGGGACACTTTTTTCAATTAAAAGTGATTATCGATTACCTATTGAAAAAGCTTCAAATCTAACAACTCGTTATAATTTTACTGATGATAAAACTACTATTCCAAGTGTTGATCAAGCTATTAATTCCAGCATTCAAGCAAAAACTAGAACTCAAAACTTAGCTTTAGCCCTAAATATAGATTTAAGTGCAAATACCGCTAATCAAGCTAGGTTTTCTTATGGACGTACTGCATTAAGTTTTCAAGAATTAGCTGGTAGCCCATTTATTTTTCAATCTGGATCAACTGGACAAGATTTTAATGCAGATGGACAAACAGATGGACGCACTGGCCCAATAGGAAGAATATTACTTGCTCCATTTAGTCCAATAGGAATTGATACAGATTCTTTTCCTCAAGGCCGTGTTAATAACACTCTTCAGTTTGCTAATACAACAGCAATAACAAAAGGAATGCTTTCACTAAAATTTGGTGTAGATATTCGCCGAGTACAGCTTAATAGCTTTTTAGACCGTAATTATAGAACTCAAATAACTTTTAACTCAGGCTTTATTAACCGTCCAAGACAAGGTTTAACTGTTGGCACAGGAGCAAATTTTGCTGCTTTTGGCTTGCCTGCTGATATTTCCCAGGCCCTGGCAATAGTTCCTGATTCAACACTCGCGCTACGTTTTACAGAAACTAACTTTTTTATTCATAGTCAATTACGAGTCCAACAAAATTTAACTTTAGAACTTGGCTTAAGGTATGAAAGAAATAGCATCCCAACAGATGCAACCGGACGGTTAGAACGCTCTTTAACAATTATGGATTCTGAACTTCCACCATTTGACCCAACTCGACCTACAGCACAAGTTTTCTTAAGAAGCCTTGCAGCACAAAGAAGTTTTTTAGATGGTCGCCAAAAGATTTATGAAGTAGATAACAATAATTTTGCTCCTAGAATTAGCTTTGCTTATGATTTAAGCAAAAAAGGCCGTCTAGCTCTACGCGGGGGTTATGGGCTATTTTATGACCCAATTCTAGGAACATTAGTTAATCAATCTCGGAACGCTTTTCCAAACTTTATCCCAGTAAATTTTGGCTCTAGTATCCTTTTTAGTGAAGCACTTACAGCTAACCCGGCATTTATTCGTTTTGGAAATAATTTAGATATTCCATTAATTCAATTTGGCACATTAAACACCGTTGGACTACCTCAAAATCAATTTATTACTGGACTTGGAGCTTTATTGCAGGTAGAAGGCGGGCTTTTTATGGGAAGCGGTTTTGGTGCTGGCGTTACTTTACCTGAAAAAAACTTAAAAAGCTCTTATCTACATCAATATTCACTATCTTTAGAAAAGGTTTTATTAGATCGCTACACTTTAACTTTGGCTTATGTTGGCACTAGCGCAAGAAAACTAACCCGTGTACGTACTCCAAATGCAGGACAATCTAGCTCGGTTGGAATTAGGTTGATTCCAGGATTTCCAACTCAAGTAATTCCTACCTTAAAACGTCCAAACTTAGCTTTAGGAGCAGTAACAGTTTTTGAAAGTGCAGCAAATTCAAATTACAATGCGCTACAAGCCTCATTAACTCGAAAGTTTTCTGAAGGTATAGCTTTACAAGTGGCTTATAACTATTCACATGTAATTGATGATGTCTCAGATATTTATACATTGGTAGGCTCTTTTGCAGTTGGACAAGACGAGTTAGGTCGTAATGAAGGCTTAAAGTCAGAAAGAGCAAGTGCTAATTTTGATGTTCGCCATCGTTTTACAGGCGCAGCACACTTTGATTTATCAGCTTTATCAAACAGTAAAATACTCTCTGGCCTAGAGTTAGCTGCTATCGCCACTCTACAAACAGGACAACCATTTACTGTTAATAGTAGTGTAGACGTTAATTTTGATGGCAATTTAACCGACAGACTTAACACAACTGAAGGTTTGATAATTTCCTCAAATGGTCGTAGCCGCATTAAACTTCAGCCTAATACAAGTTTTGTGTCTTTGCTTGCTCCAGTAGATTTAGCCACTCCAAGCAATGGTGCTGTTGGGCGCAACACTTTTCGTAGTGCTGGAATTGCTTCACTAGATTTAGCCGTAATTAAAAAATTAGCAATTACAGATAGTCAATCTTTAGTGCTACGTTTAGAGGCATTTAATTTATTTAATCGTACTCATTTTGGAGTGCCAGTTAGAATACTTGAATCTCCTAGTTTTGGCTCATCAGTAAACACAAATCTTTCACCAAGAACTATTCAATTTGCTTTGCGCTATCAGTTTTAACTGAGGGCGTAATAACAAAACCATGAACTTGAAATTTTTCTCCGCTTGGGCTGGCAAAACCAACATTTCCACAAAGAAAGTTATTTTTAGGATCCTTAAAAAATCCTAAAGAAACTTTTTCTGCTGTTGCACCAGATAAGATTTCATGCTCAATAGTTCCATTTTTTAGCCTAATATAAACACGGTAAGAATCACCTACTTTTATAGGTGGAATAATTGGAAGTGATGGAGCAATTGGAGAATTTAAGTCTAATACTCCATCACGACAAAGAAAAACTTGAAATTTGTTTGGGGCCTGTCCTGTAGGGCCATTTAAGTAAAATAAATAATAATTTTTCTCATCCTGAGCATTAATAATCCAGGCTGCCCCGCGAGAATCCAAAAGTCGTAGTCCAAAAACTACTTCACTTTCGCAGTAATAAAGGTCTTTTGGCATCCCAATTTTGTTAATACCTTGAACCGTCATCACTCCATTTTCAGCTTTCCATAAATCAGGTGCATTCCAAAGACTTAAACCACCTTCAAAGTTATCTGCAAATTCAGCACTTGTTAAACGAGGCTTTAAGTCTACTGTAAGAGTAGTTTCTTTATCAGCCTCAAGATCAATAATTGTTTGATAAGCTTCAAAACCATTATTTTCTAAAAGTAACAAATATTTACCATTACGAAGAAAACTTGTTGCTTCTAGTACACCTAGGCTAGAAACTATACCTATTTGTTCTTTATTTAAGTAAACACGTGTATTTGGTTTAGCAGTAATTTTTAATTTAGCTGGAACTTTTTCCAGAACTACAGGAATTTGCAAAGCTTGTCCAGAAATTTCAATTGGAGAGGAAAATGTTTTATGTTCGGCTAACTCTATTGTAAGGTTATATTTACCAACAGGAAGTTTTGCTAGTAAAAGATTATCTGGGGATAAAGTAAAAAGGTCTTTATCAACTATTTTATTATCAATTTTAATTACTGTTTCTGGAGAAAATTTTGCAAATTTTAATTCAAGTAGTCCAAATTTAGCTTCTAGTTTAGCTTCTATTGGCAGAAGCTTTTCGCTTGCTAATTTAATTTCTTGGTTAAAAGGAAAATATTCTCTATGTTCAATTCTAAGTTGGTATTTGCCTGGTTTTAGTGTAATTGGTTTGCTTAAATTACCATCAGCTAATATTTTTCCCTGTAAGCGGTTATTAATGTAAATTTCTGCTCCTTCTGGCGCAGAATAAACAGTTAATTGACCATAAGCAGGAGCTTTAATTTCTGCTTTTTTAATTTCTACTTTTCTAGGCTTTTTTTGGGCAAAAGTTAAGGGTGACAAGAAAAAAAATAAAGAAATAATAAATAAGCAGGATAAAAAATTTTTACTCATTTTGCTGAAACGGCTAAACGAAAACCTAGATCTTCTTGCAAAGTATTTGGCAGATCCCAAATCCGCGAACTAGTACGAGAATCTACAACTGCATTACTAAAGTTTCCTCCACGAATAATTTTGCATTCTAGGTCTGATTTCTTAAATTTATAATTGCTATTAGGGTATAACCTAAAACTTGAACTAGTCCACTCGCTTATATTACCAGCCATGCTAAAAATTCCAAAAGGGCTTTTATCTGTAGTAATATTTGGAGCTTGATTTATAGGTAAAGGGTTTCTGTTTTCGTCCGCTACTGCTATATTGGCTAGACCTTCTTTCCAAAGATTTCCCCAAGGAAAATGATTATTAGTGTTGCCCCGTGCAGCATATTCCCATTCTTCTTCTGTTGGTAAACGGTAAGAAATTCCATCTTTTTTAGATCTCCATTTACAATAATTATTAGCATCCTCCCAACTAACCTTGGTGACAGGGTAATCTTCTGTGTTGATTGGGAAATTATTACCTTTCCAATGTTCTGGTGGTGTGTAGGCGGAATCTAAAACAAATTCTTGATACTCTTTATTTGTCACTTCATATTTACTTAAATAATAAGACTCTAGCTCTACTAAATGTTCTGGAACTTCTTCATCTGGAATTTTACAACCTGGAATTTCTAAACAATCTGTTAACTCACGACCAATTTTTGCCATTGCACTTGGAATTAGGACAAATTGAGATAAATCAGGTATGTTTGTTGAAGTTGTTAAAATTTTTGGCGTTTCAAGATTTTTATTAACTGTTGAAGCTGAAGTGTTTATTGGAGTTGCTGATGTAGAAAGCTTTTCGCTAAGACTCCAAAGACCAAAACCACTAGATAGAGCAACAACAATTACTGCTGCTGTTAATAAATAATTCATTTTCCATAACTTATCAGTAGTAATGCCTTTTTCTTCTTGTTTTTTTACTATTAAAGTATTAGCTGTTGTAGCAACTGAAGGTAACTTACTTATAGGAAGTTTATTTTGTACAGTTACTAGATTAGCACGGTTAGAAATAGTAGAATTTGCTGTATCAGATAAAGCTTGCCAAAGTTCTTCTGCTGTTTGAGTTCGCTCACGAACATCTTTAGCAATTGATTTCATCACTACTTGACAAAGAGCCATAGGAAGATCAGGAGCAAATTCTATTAAATCAGGAGCAGGTGTATTAACGTGAGCATACATAAAACTTAGCGTGCTATCAGCTTCAAAAGGATTACGACCTGCTAGCATTTCATACAAAATAATTCCTAAAGAATAGATATCAGAACGTCCATCTAAGGATTTTCCTTGGCATTGTTCGGGTGACATATAATGTGGCGTTCCAAAAATATCTCCTGGATTAGTTAGTGGTGCGCCACCCTGGGTAAAAGTGGTAAGTTTAGCAATACCAAAATCAAGCAATTTAACTACTTCTCGTCCATCTTTTTGATGGAAAAAAATATTATCCGGTTTTAAGTCCCGATGAACAACACCTTTGCTATGAATCATTGATAAAGCTTGACAAACTTGTTTAGCAAAATCTATAACTTGGGTTAAAGACATCTGCTTATTATCACTTAATCGTTTACGAAGTGTTTCACCTTCTAAACACTCCATTATTAAATAACAAGTTTTTTCTGCTACACCATAATCAAAAACTCTAACTGTATTTGGATGATCAAGTTTAGCTGCTGTGCGAGCTTCACGCTTAAAACGTTCTATGGCATCGTCGTCTTGTGTCCAATAAGTATTAAGCACTTTTATTGCTACCATAGTGCTTAAATCAATATGGCGTGCTTGATAGACTTGGCCCATACCACCTGTGCCAATTAATTTTACTAACTCATATTTACCTAAAAAAAGCTCTCCTATTTTTAATTCAGGAGCAACAGTTTTTTTTCCCTGTGTAATTTTTTTTGTGTGTAAGTCGCTATCAGGAACTAATTTATGAGCAGGAATTTCTAAAAAGCTATTTGCAGCCTCATCAGCAGCAATTAAATTTTTCACTTCATCATAAAGCTCTTTATCTTTGCCACAAACAGAAAGTAAAAATTCTTCTTGTTTGGCACCTTGAAATTCAAGAGCTTCTTCAATTATTAATTTTACTTTCTGCCAATGTTCGGGAGTCAATTGCTTAACCTCTGATTAAAATTAATTAATAGCTATCAATTAAATTAATTAGATAATTTTACTAATCGTACATATGAAAAAGTTTGTATATCTGTAGAAACTATTAGTAAATTGCCATTAGCATCAATACTTAAAACTGGTGTACCAGCAACACGAGCATTAGCAACTTGTCCACCATCACCGCTGTATTCATCTGCTTGACCACTAGCAAAAACTGTTAATTTTCCGCTTTGTGCATCTAGTCGCCAAATACGAGTATTAAAAAAGCCTCCAGAAACTGACGTTCCTGATACAAACTCAGATGAAGCAATAAAAATATTACCTGCTTTATCCATTGCTAACCCAGAAACGGTTCCTAAACTAGTATTAAGGGGCGAATCACCATCCTTAAAACCTATTTTTCCATTACCTGCAATTGTAGTAATTATATTGGTTTGCCCATCAATACGGCGAATTCGATTTCTATCATTAATAAAAATGTTGCCTTGTGGATCTACAACTATTTCTCTAGGGCCAATTTCAACACTTGTTGCAGGAACATTATCAGGAATATTATTAATGTCTCCTACTCTACCAGTACCAGCAATAGTAGTAATTTTTTTGGTTTTAGCATCTATTTTACGAACACGCCTAATTTCAGAGAGAAAAATATTACCATTATTATCAATAGTTAAATCAATAGGATCGGTTAAGCTTGCTTTTTTAGCTTTTATACCATCTTTTTTAGAACCTGGAAAAGAGCCTGCAACAGTGCTGATTATTTGAGTATTGGCATTAACGTTTCTAATTTGTTCATTTAAAGTATCTAAAATTAGAAGATTTCCTGCTTTGTCAACCTCTAAAGAATCTGGGCTAAAAACAACATCTGGATCTGTAGCTATTTTTCCATCTCCTTGGCTAGGAGTAAAAATTATTTTTGGCCCACTACCAGCAAAAGTGCTTATAATACCTGTAGAACTATCAACTTTTCTTACTACTTCATTTATTAAATCAGAAATAAATAAATTATTTTGTGAGTCAGCAACTACACCACTAGCAAAACCTAAACCAGCATTAACAGCTAAGTCTCCATTTCCACGCAAATTAACTAAATTACTGCCAGCGACAGTTTTTGCTTCAACAGAAGTTTGGCTTATTGGCAACATAATAACTCTGCTAATAACATCCATAAAAATATTTCCTAAACCATCTATTGCTAATCCATTGGATGAAATTAGACCATCTATGTTGTCTGGATCTTTATAATCTAAACGATTGATTATATTAGTTGTTAGATCTATTTTTACTAATACTGGTGCATTAGCAAAAAGTATATTGTTAGGCCCCAAAACCAAAGAAATGGGTATTATAGCAACTTCTGTTGCAGGTTTATTATTTTCTATTCTACCTGTATACCCATTTCCATTACCCGCAATAGTACTAATAATGCCTGTATTTGCATCAATTTTACGTATCCGTTTATTATCAAATTCAGCAATAAAAATATTGCCTATTGAATCAACTAAAATATCAAAAGGGTTAATGTTTGCTTGGGTAGCCGGCCCACCATCACCAGCAAATTCTCGATTACCTGTACCAGCAATTGTTGTAATAATACCTGTTTTACTGTCTACTTCTCGGATTTTATTACTAGCACCTATTAACAAATTACCATTAGGTTTAAAGGCAATAGTTATTTTGCTCAATATATCTCCAAGAATAGCTTCTGTTGCTAGTCCACCATCACCAGAAGCTTGACCAAGTTCTCCACCAGCAACTGTAGTGATTATATTAGTAGTTAAGTCTACACGTCGGACACTTGCAGTTAAGTTATCTACAATAAATAGATTGCCATTGCTGTCTAAGGCTAAATCCCCAGGTCTTATTTGAGATAAAAGAGCCAGTTCCCCATCTCTAAAAGCAGTTCCACCACCAGCAATAGTAGTAATTATTCCTGTTTGTGAATCTATCTTACGCACTCTTTGATTTATGCTATCAGCAATAAATAAATTTCTATTACTATCAACAAGTAAACTACTTATACCAAATAAACTTGCTTTTGTAGCTAAACCACCATCACCATTAGAAATTAATCCTCCAGCAATAGTAGTAATTTCACCTAAAGCAAGCTCACCTACTGGTTTAGCTACAACATTAAGTTCTTGTTGGGCTAACCCACCTCTAGTTAAAACACTTAAAACACTAGTCCCAGGAGCTTTTTGAGCAAGTATAGTTACTTTAATTTCATTAGCACTAATTACTTCTATATTTTCAATAGCTTTGTCAGCAAATGTAACAATACTTTCTGGTGCAAAGTTTTTTCCCTTTATAGTAACTACTCCGCCATTATCCATAGATACAGATTTTGGAGTAACGCTTTCAATTTCTGGCGCACCTACCGTAACAACCTTGATTGCTTCTGTTTCATTAGTGGCTTCAGCATCAAGCACAAAAACTTCATTTCCAGCAATTGAAACACTAACAGCTTGATTAAAAGATACATTTGGTTGTGCTAGCTCTATTACCTCAGCTTGTTGACTAAGTGGACGTGTTATAATTTTAACACTACTATTATCAACAACATAAAGATTTCCTGCACCATCAAACCCAACCGATGAAGGCTTATCAAATTCTATAGCTAGGTTTTGGCTACTATTTTCAAAACTTTGACTAGCTATATTATTTGTACTAGTAACAGCACCTAGGGTTGATACATTGGTAACTACTTGGTTATTATTACGAATAATTTCTATTATTCTAACTCTGTTATTGTCTTCATCAGCAACGGTTAATATTTTCCCATCAGAACTAAGAGCCATTCCAGCAGGACGCTTAAACCTAGCTTGTTGCCCAGTTCCATCATTATTTCCACTTTCACCAGGTTTACCAGCTAGTAAAAAAAGTTCTCCTTGAGAAACATTTGCAAAATAAATTGCATGGTTATCTGTATCAGCAATATAAAGATTGCCACCTGAATCAACGGCAATTCCTCTTGGGCCATTTAACAGAGTGTTAGAAAGAGCTTTTTTTCCTTCTAGATCAAATGAATTTAGTCCAGGTGAGCCAAGTCCTAAAAGAGTTTCTACTTGGTCATTAAAACTAATTTTACGAACACTATGATTTAAGGTGTCACTAACATAAATACCCCCATTAACACCATTATCTATTGCAATTGCTGTGGGCCCGGCAAACAAAGCATTTCTCCTGATACCATCCTGAATGCCAGCCTTTTTATCTACACCAGCAAAGATTTCTAATGAAGAGCTAAGTGCTTTACTTGCTTTCATTATTACATGTTGTTTTGGGTTACTTAGATAAAGTTGGCCGTTGCTATCTGTTTTAGTATCACCTGGTACTATTACACCATTATTTTTTCTTACCCTAGCAACTGTGACAAAAGTAGAAATGCTATTACTACCTTGTTTAGCTGTTATAGTAGCAAAGCCTTGTTTGACTCCTCGAACTTCTCCCGAATTAGGATCAACTTGTGCAATATCTGGGCTACCTGATTGCCAAAGCACTCCTGATAAGTTTTGGCCTGAAAGATCTGTAGCAGTTAAAAAAATACGATTACCTTCATTTACTACTGGATTACGTTGTTTTATCTTAATATTATTTTGTAGATTTGTATTAGCTAAAGTGTTAAAACCCATTAATTTATTTATGGATTTATTAAAAGGAATTAATAACGCAGCACTTAAGAGCAATATAACAAAAAATAAAACGATTCTGTTTACTTTAACTTGCATACAAACCTCTTATACTATTTTTTACTTATTTTATAGATATGGAAAAATATTATTTTGCTACTTTATGACGCGTAAAATTATAAAAAAAAACATCATGCAAAAGCAGGAGATTAAAAACTTTTTTTATTGTATATAATCTCAGTCTTGAGTTGAAAAACAAAGGCCGTCCAAGTAAAAAGGTGTAATGAGAAAAATGACACCAAAGGACGACCAACATGGAAAAGATAAAAGAAGAGATGCTAAAAATCT
>Ga0268299_1004572_pt1 | contig 10577 bp, 13 predicted proteins | sample NOBtaG_FD_193484 | JGI IMG/M metagenome (GOLD analysis project Ga0268299, IMG submission 193484) | Activated sludge microbial communities from bioreactor in Nijmegen, Gelderland, Netherland - NOB reactor | ecosystem: Engineered > Bioreactor > Aerobic > Activated sludge | place: Netherlands... | reverse complement strand
AAAGCCCGAAGGTGACGAACCAGGTGTGCAGCAGGCCCGGGTGGTAGGGGTCCTTGATGTTCTCCTGCATCAGCTTCCAGTTGCCCGGGATGCGCTGGCGGTTGTAGCCCAGGATCTTCAGGCGGCGGCCGTTGAAGAGGCGGTCGAAGTAGCCCAGGATGGTCGGCCCGAGGTAGTCCTCGAGCGACTCCACGTCATGGTCGAAGGAGGCGAAGACGACGCCGCCGCGCGTGGCGACCTTCAACTTGGTCAGGCCGTGCTCGCTGGTCTTGAAGTCGGCCGGCATGCCACCGTGCACCTGACCGTCCTGCTTCACGCCGCGGCGGAAGGGCACGCCCTGCAGGTCACCCTTGAGCGTGTAGCTCCACTGGTGATAGGGGCAGACGAAGTCCTTGCGGTTGCCATGCCGTTCACGGCAGAAGCGCATGCCGCGGTGGGCGCAGACGTTCTCGACGACGCTGATGACGCCGTCGGCGTCGCGGGTCATGATGACCGAGCGCTCACCCACCACGGTGCGCTTGAAGTCGCCCGGCTCGGGCACCTCGGCTTCCAGGCCGACGTAGCACCAGTGGTTCTTGTAGAAGAAGCGCTCGAGCTCGCGCTTGTAGAGCTCGTCGCTGGTATAGGTCAGGAAGGGGACGCGCGAAGTTCCTTCGCTCTCCCAGTGGGCTTCGGTCGGGAAGACCGTCGACGGTTGACTCATGCTTGTCTCCTGCCTTGATCGGCTTGTTGCATGTGTTGCCGGGTTGCTGCCGGCCAGACTCTCGGTGTCAGCTCTGGACGCGGACCTCGATCTCGCCCAGCGCTGCCACCGCGCCAAGCATCACGTCACCGGCCACGACCGCGTTCACGCCCTCGGGAGTGCCGGTCATGATGATGTCGCCCGGCTCCAGCGCCTCGTACTCGGACAGGTAGGCCACGCACTCGGCCACCGACCAGATCAGCTTGCCGACGTCGGACGACTGCCGAGGCTGGCCGTTGACGGTGAGCGAGATCGCTGCCGAGGGCAGGTGCCCCACGTCCTGCACGCGGTGCAGCGGGCCGATGGGCGCCGACTTCGCGAACGACTTGCCGAACTCCCAGGGGCGGCCCTTGTCGCGCGCATCGAGCTGCAGGTCGCGGCGCGTCATGTCCAGGCCGACGGCGTAGCCGTAGACATGGTCCAGCGCATCGGCCACCGCGATGTCGCGCCCGCCCCTGGCGATCGCGACGACGAGTTCGATCTCGTGGTGGTAGTTCTTGGTCTTGGGCGGGTAAGGCACGCTCGTCGGCTTCGTGGCGTCGACCACGGCGTTCGCCGGCTTCATGAAGAAGAAGGGCGGGTCGCGGTCCGGGTCCTTGCCCATCTCGCGGGCATGCGCTGCGTAGTTGCGGCCGACACAGAAGACGCGGTTGACCGGGAAGCGCTCCTCACGCCCGGCGACGCTGAGGGTGTGAAGCGGCGGGGCCTCGATGGCGAGTTTCATGGTGCGTCTCCTGAAGGATGAAGAGGGTCAGTCACGCTGCTCGCGCCACAGTCCGAGCGCCTGCTGCACCGGACGGTCGGAAAAGCTGAGCAGCAGTGCGTCGCTGTCGGCGCGCAATTGCAAGGCCTGCCATGAAGGCACGACGAAGACGTCGTTCTCGTTGAAGCGCCAAGTCTGCTCGCCGACGTTCACCTCGCCGCTGCCCTCCAGGCAGACGATCACCGTGCCGTCTGTCGAGCGCAGCGCCCGGGTCTCGAAACCGGCCGGCAGCCACTGCGCAAACGCGCCGATGGTCGGCATGGGCGAGGCACCCGTCGCCGGGTTCACGTAACGCAGCTTGAAGCCGTGGTGCGGATCGGGCGCGCCGTGCGCGATGGCGCGCAACGACGCGCGGGTGCGTTCGAAGGGGTAGACGAACACCCGCGTCGGGTCGGCCGGCTGCGGTGCGTAGTCCATCGGCAGCATGTTGGCGCCATAGCGCGCCAGCGCGTCGCCCTCGGGCCGCAGGGCTTGCTGCGACGACTGCTTGCTCTTCTCGGCAAACCCGGCATCCAGAAAGCGCACCGTCGGGATGTCCAGGCCGTCCAGCCACACCACCGGCTGGTCACCCGGATTGCCATGGTCGTGCCAGGTCCACGAAGGCGTGATGATGAAGTCGCCGCGCCGCATCGTCGTGCGTTCGCCATCGACGGCGGTGTAGGCCCCCTCGCCGTCCAGCACCAGCCGCAGGGCGGACTGTGTGTGACGGTGGGCAGGCGCGACTTCGCCCGGCAGGATCAGCTGCAAGCCGGCATAGAGCGTCTGCGTGATGCACGACTGGCCGCGCATGCCCGGGTTCTCCAGGATCAGCACACGTCGCTCGGCTTCCTCCGCGCTGATCAGGCTGCCGGCTTCCAGCACCTGCTCACGCAGTTCGGCGTAGCGCCAGATCGCGGCCTGCGCCTGTGACTGTGGTTGCGTGGGCACCAGCGCATGCAGCACCTCCCACAGCGGCGTCATGTGGTTCGCGGCGATGCGTTCGTAGTACGCGGCGCGCTCGCATTGGGTCTTCGTTGACAGCGTGCTGGCAGGCATGGCGCGCTCCATCAGGTGGCTTGGGTGTAGAAGGCGTCGGCATGGATGCGCGCGGCATCCAGGCCCTTCTGGCGCGCCAGCACGGTCGCGGCTTCGACCATCGGCGGTGATCCGCACAGGTAGGCGCGCCAGCCGTCCAGGCTGCCCAGGTCCTGCGCTATCACCTCGGTGACCAGGCCGCAGCGTTGTTCGCGCGGGTCGCCACCCGAAGTGACGACGATGTGCAGCTTGAAGGCCGGATGCCGGCGCTCGATCTCGGCCAGCCAGTCCAGGCCGTAGACATCGCGCGGCGAACGCACACCGAAGTACAGGTGGACCGGATTGGGCATGCCCTGCGCGATGGCCCCGCGCAGGATGGACAAGATCGGCGCCAGACCGGTGCCGCCAGCCACGCACAGCACCGGGCCGTCGTGCTTGGTGCGCAGGTAGGCGCTGCCCAGCGGGCCGCTGATACGCACCGTGTCGCCGGGCTTCAGGTCCGTTGCGATGTAGCCCGACACGCGCCCGCCCGGCACCACGCGCACATGGAACTCCAGCGTTGCGTCGCCGGGCAGGCCGGCCATCGAATAGGGCCGCACATGCTCGGGCGTGAACTGCAGCTGGGCGTACTGCCCGGGCGAGAACTCCAGCGGCTTGGCCGGCTTCAGCACCACGCGCTGGATGTCATGCGTCAGGCTCTCCACGGCCAGCACCGTCGCCTTGATGATGCGCGCCGGGTGCACGACGATCTCATCGGGCTCGGGGATCTCGATCGTGCAGGGCTCGGTCAGGAAGGTCTGGCAGGCCAGCACGTAGCTGTCCGGACCGTCCAGCGCGTTCTGTTGGGCCCGGCCCGAGTCGAGCACGTCGCCCGCCACCACCTTGCAGCGGCAGGTGCCGCAGCGGCCGGCCATGCAGCTGTACGACATCGGCACCTGGGCGTTGCGCAGCGCGTCGAGCAGGTTCGCGCCGGGTTCGACGTCGATGACTCTGTGCAGCGGCTGGATCAGCACTTCCATGATCGCCATGATCGAGGGCGCCGATCAATCAGCCAACGGGATTTAGGATATAGGTCGTATCACTTGCAGTAATGCACAGGGAAAGTACGGGGGCCGGATGGAACTGCATGAGATCGACCTCAACCTGCTCGTCGTCTTCAACCAGTTGCTGATCGACCGGCGTGTCTCCAAGGCTGCGGACAGCCTGGGCGTCTCACAGCCAGCAGTGAGCAACTCGCTGGCCAAGCTGCGCAAGCTGCTGGGCGACGAACTGTTCCTGCGCACGCCCCAGGGCATGGAGCCCACGCCCTACGCCGACCAGCTGGCCGAGTCGGTGACCTACGCGCTGGCGATGATCCATAGCGGGGTCAACCAGCGCACCAGCTTCGAACCTTCGACCGTGAAGCGCTCGTTCACCATCGGCATGACCGACATCGGCGAGATCTACTTCCTGCCTGCGTTGATCGAGCGGCTGCGGCGTGATGCGCCCGGTGTCACGCTCAGCACGGTGCGCAACACCACCATCAACCTGCGCGATGAGCTGGAGGCCGGCAAGGTGGACGCCGCGATGGGCCTGCTGCCGAACCTCAAGGCCAGCTTCTTCCAGCGCCGGCTGTTCATGCAGAGCTACGTCTGCCTGATGCGGCGCGGCCACCGCCTGGACAAGCGCAAGATGTCGCTGGCCGAGTTCTCGGCCGCCGAGCACCTGATGGTGATCTCGGCGGGTACCGGGCACGGCAAGGTGGACGAGCTGCTGCAGCGCAGCGGGGTCGAACGCAAGGTGCAGCTGACGGTGCCGCACTACGTCAGTGTCGGTCACATCCTGCAGGGTTCGGACCTCATCGCGACCGTGCCCGAACGACTGGCAGATCGCTTGCTCGAGCCGTTCGGCCTTGCCAAGATCCCGCACCCGGCCAAGCTGCCCGACGTCGCGATCAACGTCTTCTGGCACGCCAAGTACCACCGCTCGCCGGCCAACCGCTGGCTGCGGGGGGTCTTGTTCGATCTGTTCAGCGAGGGACAGCCGGAAGCTGGATGAAGCCTCGATGAGCGCCGCGCACCCACAGGCTCGGAGACCACGACGCCATGCAAGCCGCCTGGCATGAATCACAAGCTGCCGCGCGTGAGGCCGGGATGCGGCCGCACGATCTCGATCAAGGCGGGCAACGGCACGCGGCGACCGAAGGCCACCGGCATGCCGATCTGCGGCGTCGGTGAAGCGGCGTCGGTGAAGGTTCATGCGCGCGCCGCCGCCACGCAGACCGCAACGCCCGACAACGAATCACGGTCCTCGCCTGTACCCAGAGACGCTGCACAGCAGTGTCAGATTCCTCTGGGTATCGCCTTCGATTCGTCCTTAGCATCGGGGCTCACAGCCGGACCGAACGCGTTCGCGATCGCGGCTTCAACCCCTTGCAAAGGAGCATCACATGCCCGTCGTACGCGTCAGCTGGTTTGAAGGCAAGGAACATTCGCAGAAGGAAAAGGTGGCCGCGGACATCACCGAAAGCATCGTTCGCCACACCGGGACAGATCGCAACTACATCTACGTGATCTTCGAAGACGTGAAGGCGTCCGACTGGGCCGGTGGCGGAAAGCTCTTCGGTCCTTCACCCGGCGCTGCAGGCGCTGGCCAGTAGCGTCGCGCTGCCGGCATGGCGCTCGGTGGAACTGGGCGTCTACGTGGTCTACCCCTCGCGCAAGTTCGTGTCGCCGAAGGTGCGGTTGATGATCGATTTCCTGGTCAACGCCTTCAGCGTGCCGGCCGGGCCGGCGTGACGTGATCACGGGGGGTCGGTCGCGGGCAAGTTTTCGAGCACGCCAGTCGCAGAGCTGCGGCACGAGCCGCGATCACTCTGGCGCCCTGCGTCCGGCGCGGCCGCTGATCAACACGCGGTCATCACGGCTTGCGCGTCTGGCGATCGTGCTTGGCGCGCGCGATGTGGCGGCTGGCGTGGTCCTGGCGCTTCTCCAGCGCCACCGCCTCGCGGCCGGTGATCTTGCCGTCGGCCTCGGCGCGGGCCTCGGCGCGCGTGATGCGGGCCTGCTCGCGACCCAGGCGGCGCGTCTCGGGCTTCGTCAGCGCACCGGACTGGATGCCGTTCTCGATGCGCTGCTCCTGCCGGTCCTGGCGGTTGTCGACGCGCTGCTCGGCGGCGGCCTGGGCCGGCGTGGTCTGGGCCGACGCCATGCCGGCCGCGGCAGCCAGCGCGAAGCCGAGGACGATCAGCGTGAAAGCGGGGCTCTTCATCGGGGACATGCGGGACTCCTGTGAGGTGGTTGGTGGTGCACGGGCCGGCCCTGAAGCCGGATCCACGTGCCCCTTGAACCGCTGCCGGCCACCGGCGCTTACGGCCCGCGCCGCAATCCCGAGCGATTCGCTCGGCCGACCGTAAGAGCCCGGCCCGCCGGCGGTTCAAGCAGCGTCGACCCCCGCCCGCCATGCAAGCCGCCACCCTCGCCGCCCACCGCTTCGGCTTCGCCGAGACCGGCCTCGCCGGCCTGCGCGCCGACCCGCGCGGCTGGGTGCAGGCGCAGTTCGGCGCGCCCGAGCCGCTGGACGATCGCGGCCTGCTCGGCAGCGCCGAGGTCGGCCCGCTGACGCGCCGCGTGCTGCGCCGGGCGCTGATGGCGGCCGCGCCCGACGCCGTCGCTGCGGCGCCCGAGACGATGGCCCCGACCCGTGCCGAGCCGGCCGACCCCGACCGCCGCGCGCTGCGTCGCGCCGGCCTCGACGCACTGCAGCGCCGCTGGCAGCACGCGGTCGCCACCGGCACGCCGGTGTTCGAGCGCTGGACGATGTTCTGGTCCAACCACTTCTGCGTCGCCTCGACCAAGGGCGCGATGCTCGGCATGGTCTGGCCGCACGAACGCGAGGCGATCCGCCCGCACGCGACCGGCCGCTTCGCGGCGATGCTGCGCGCCGCGACGCTGCACCCGGCGATGCTGATCTACCTGGACAACGCGCAGTCGATCGGCCCCGGTTCGCGCGCCGGGCGGCGGCGCGAGCGCGGCCTCAACGAGAACCTCGCGCGCGAGCTGCTGGAGCTGCACACGCTGGGCGCGCACGGCGGCTACACCCAGGCCGACGTCACCGAACTCGCGCGGCTGCTGACCGGCTGGACCGTGACGCGCGACGACACGATGAAGGCCGTGTTCCAGCCGGCGCTGCACGAGCCCGGCCCCAAGCGCGTGCTCGGCCGCGTCTACCGCGAAGGCCCCGAGGCGGTCGACACGCTGTTCGAGGACCTGTCGCGCCACCCGTCCACCGCGCGCTTCGTCGCCAGCAAGCTGGCGCGCCACTTCGTCGCCGACGACCCGCCGGCCGCGCTGGTCGACGCGCTGGCCGCGCGCTTTGCGGCCAGCGACGGCGACCTCGGCGCGGTCGCGCGCACGCTGTTCGACCACGACCTGGCCTGGCGCGGCGACACGCCGCCCAAGTTCCGGCGACCCGAGGAGTTGCTGATCGCCTCGCACCGGCTGCTCAAGCTGCCCATCGTGCGCACCGAGAAGCTGGCGCTCGAACTCGCGCAGATGGGCCAGCCGGCCGGCCGCGCGCCCTCGCCCCAAGGCTGGCCCGACCGCCGCGAGGACTGGCTCGCGCCGGATGCGCTCTACAAGCGCGTCGAGTGGGCCGCGTCGCTGGCGGCCGAGCACGCCGACCGCGCCGATGCGCGCGCGCTGGCCGAGCTGGCCTGGGGCGACGACCTCGGCACCGCCACGCGCCGCCAGGTCGAACGCGCCGACAGCGGCGCGCAGGCCCTGGCCCTGCTGCTGGCCAGCCCCGAGATGCAATGGAGATGAGCGCATGAGCCTGTCGCGACGCCGGCTTCTGCAGTTCACCGCCGCCAGCCTGGGTACGGCGCGGCTCGCCTTCGCGGTCACGCCGGCCCGCGGCGAGCAGCGGCTCGCGGTCGTGATGCTGCGCGGCGCGCTCGACGGCCTGGCCGCGGTGCCGGCGGTGGGCGATCCGGCCTGGGCCGCGCTGCGTCCGGCCGCTGCGGCCGACGCGTCGCCGCTGCCGCTGGACGGCCCGTTCGCACTGCACCCGCGACTCGCGCAGCTGCACCGCTGGTATGGCGAAGGCGCGCTGCGCGTCGTGCATGCGGTCGCCAGCCCCTACCGCGAGCGCTCGCACTTCGACGCCCAGCAGCTGCTCGAAAGCGGCGGTGCCCGGCCCTTCGAGCTGTCGACCGGCTGGCTCGGCCGCGCGCTGCAGGCCGCGGGCGGGCGCGGCGTCGCGCTCAGCCCGGCGCTGCCGCTGGCGCTGCGCGGCGCGGCCGGGGCCAGCAGCTGGGCGCCGACGCGCGAGACGCCAGCCGACGACGACCTGCTGGCGCGCATCGGCCAGCTCTACGACGCCGACCCGCAGCTCGGCCCGATGTTCCGCCAGGCGCTCGAGCAGCGCAGCGGCAGCATGGCGCCGGCCGCCGGCGGCGCCGGCTTCGTCGCGCTGGCGACGCAGGCCGGGCGCTTTCTCGCCGCGCCCGACGGCCCGGCGGTCGCCTGGCTCGACACCAGCGGCTGGGACACCCACACCCAGCAGGCGCCGCGGCTGGCGCGCCTGCTCGGCGGCCTCGACGACGGCCTGGCCGCGCTGCGCGCCGCGCTCGGCGAACGCTGGGCCACCACCACCGTGCTGGTGATGACCGAGTTCGGACGCTCGGCCGTGCTCAACGGCAGCCAGGGCAGCGACCACGGCACCGGCGGCGTCGCCTTCGTCGCCGGCGGGCAGGTCGCCGGCGGCCGCGTGCAGGCCGACTGGCCCGGCCTCGCGCGGCCCCGGCTGCTCGACGGCCGCGACCTGCGCCCCACGCTGGACCTGCGCGCGCTGATCGGGCCGGTGCTGCAACGCCAGTTCGGCCTGTCGAGCGCGCGACTGGCGCAGGACGTGCTGCCCGGCACGCCGCCTGCCTCGCTCTTCGCCACCGACCTGTGGCGCGCTTGACGCCACGCCACCGGACAGGACACCCTCCCGCCATGCCGCTGCCCCGCCTCATCCCGCTCGCCCTTGCCTCGCTGCTGGCCTGGCCCGGCCTGCACGCGCTCGCGGTCGAGGTGCCCGACCCGCAGGCCTGGGCGCGCCTCAGCCCGGCCGAGCAGGCCGCGCGCCGCGCCGAGTTGCAGCAGCAGCTGCAGCAGGCCACGCCCGAGCAGCGCGCCGCCTTCCGTCGCGCGCTGCGCCAGCGGCTCGAGAACCTGACCCCCGAGCAGCGCCAGGCCCTGGCCGGCCACGCGCGCGAGCGCTGGCAGCAGCTGACGCCCGAGGAGCGCGAGGCCCTGCAGCGCGAACGCCGCGCCCGCGTCCAGGCCATGACCCCCGAAGAGCGTCGCCAGCTGCTGCAGCAACGCCGGCAGATGCTGGAGAAGCTGACGCCCGAGGAACGCGCTGCCCTCCGCGAGAAGCTCCCGGAACGCTGATGAAGCGCGCCACGCAAGGTCTACCGGGATGCAAGGCGTGTCGCGCCTGAGCGGCTGGCTGGGCGATGCCGCGGCGCGCGCGCTGCGTGGCGCCCCCGTGGCCGGCGACGACTGGCGCCTGTGGCGCGAGGCCTGCGACGGCCAGGCCGCCAGCGCCTCGCGGCTGGTGCGCGAACTGACGCCGCAGGCCTATGGTCTGGCGATCCAGCTGGTCGGCAAGCGCGAGGACGCCGAGGACGCGGTCCAGGACGCCTTCCTGCGGCTGTGGCGCAGCGCCCCCAGCGACACCCAGGGCGCCCGGCTCTCGACCTACTTCAACACCATCGTCATCAACCGCTGCCGCAGCCTGCTGGGCGGCCGGCGCGAGCAGGCCACCGAGCAAGAGGCACTGACCGAGCTGCACGACGCCGCGCACGCCGACGCCTGCGCGCCCGAAGCGCCGCACGACGATGCGGCGCTCAGCACCGGCACGACCCGGGCGCGCCTGCGCCAGGCGCTCGGCCGCCTGCCGGCACGCCAGCGCATGGCGGTCGCGATGTGGGCCTATGCCGATGCCTCGGTGGCCGACATCGCGCGCAGCCTGGAACTCGATCCCAACGCCGCACACCAACTGCTGCACCGCGCGCGGCAGGCGCTGCGCTCGCACCTCGAAGGAGGCGCCCCATGAACCCGAAGCACGACCCCGACGACACCCTGCTGCAGCAGCAGCTGCGCGCCGCGCTGGCGCCCGACGACGCCGAACTCGAGGCGCTGAACCGGCGCGTGCTGTCGCAATGGCGCAGCCGTCACGACGCCGCGGCGGTGCAGGCCGACGGCCGGGGGGCGGTGCGCGCGCTGGTCGGCCGCTCCGGCCTGCGGCCCTGGCTGATCGGCGCGACCGGGCTGGCGCTGGGCGGCGCGCTGGCGCTCGGCCTGTGGTTGCAGCGGCCCGACCCGGCGATGGAAGAACTGCTGCAGCTCGACGTGCTGTCGCAGATGGCGGCCGGCGAGATGTAGTTCCTTGGGCCGGGGCGGCGTCGCGCGCAAAATCGCCGCGACGCATGCCCCCGCCGATCCCGCCCCCCGTCCCGGCCGATCCCGTTGCGGTTGCTGCGCTGCCGCTGCAGCGCCTGACGCGGCGTTTCGCGCTGGCGGCGCTGGCGGCGGTCGTGGCCCTGGTGCTGGCGCTGGTCGGCGGCTACCGGATCGTGTCCGAGAACGACCTGATGCGCCAGGGCGCGCGCGCCAACGCGGCGCTGGCTGAACTGCTCCTCGGGCATCAGGGGGCCACAACCAAGTGGGCCTTTCCCGGTCCGTTGCCCGCCGTCTTGTCGGTGGATGTCGCCGCCTCTAGCTCGGCTTGTTCGGGGGAGCGCGAAGGGAACAGCACCTCGGTTTCCGGTTCAATTTTTGGGCTGGACGTGTCCTCGACAACCCAAGGGATGACGCTGCAGAAAAGCACGCGGACCGCGACCGGTCGAGACACTGCCGGCAAGTTTGCGCGCTGCCGGGCGCGGATATACCGCTCAGCCAGATGGCGCTGCTGCATCTTCACCCGCTGGCTCGGGATGAGGTTGCCGAAGCCAGCTTCGTTGGGCTGAGAAACTGATTGCTCGTGCAGTGCATCAACAATGCCTGCGGCCAGACCCCCGGCACTTTG
>Ga0268299_1004571_pt1 | contig 10580 bp, 9 predicted proteins | sample NOBtaG_FD_193484 | JGI IMG/M metagenome (GOLD analysis project Ga0268299, IMG submission 193484) | Activated sludge microbial communities from bioreactor in Nijmegen, Gelderland, Netherland - NOB reactor | ecosystem: Engineered > Bioreactor > Aerobic > Activated sludge | place: Netherlands... | reverse complement strand
CATAGCCGTTCACCTCGAGCCACTGGGCCGCCGCCGGGTAGCGCAGCTCGGGCCGCTCACCCAGGGTGAACAGTGCCTCGTGGCAGCCGGCCCGGGCACCCTGGCGGGCGATCTTCAGCACCTCGGCCACCGTCAGGAACGGGCTGTCGAGGCGGGCCGGGGGCTGGGCGAAGGTGCAGTACCCGCACTGGTCGCGGCACAGCATCGTGAGGGGGATGAAGACCTTGGGCGAGTACGTGACCCGGGTGCCGAACGCCGCCGAGCGGGCCTCGGCCGCCCGGGCCAGCAGCTCGGCGGTGGGCAGGCCGGCCAGGGCCGAGCCGTCGTCCGGCGGGCCGGCGGGGGAGGGGCCGGCGTGAGGGGTTGCGGGGGTCAAGCTGGGCTCCTTCCGGGCCCGGGACGGCTTCGTATCCTCCCGGGATTGACGGTCTCATCGCAGTGCGGGCAGCGGACGACCTGCTCCAGCGGCGTACCGCAGGTCTCGTGCACGAGGATCGTGGGCACGCCGTCGTGGGCGTACCAGCGGTCGCCCCAGCCCATCAGGGCGATCAGGGCGGTGGACAGGTCGGCCCCCTTGGCCGTGAGCCGGTACTCGCAGCGCAGCGGGCGGGTCTGGTAGGGCACCCGCTCCAGCACCCCGTGGTCCACGAGGCGGGACAGCCGGTCGGCCAGCAGGTTGCGGGCGATGCCCAGGTCGGCCTGGAGCTGGGCGAAGCGACGCACCCCCCGGAACACGTCGCGCAGGATCAGCACCGTCCACCGGTCGCCCACCACGTCCAGGGTGGCGGCGATCGAGCAGGAGGAGGCGACCGCAGCAGCCGCCCCCGATGGGCCGTCGGAGCTGGGTCGAGGCTCGGTGTCCACCATGGCGGCGTAACCCTAGGTGAGTCGGTTTCGATTTGCAACCGGCACGGCAGGCGGGGCCATCCTTACCGTTTGGTGAGGGTTGTCACACATCCGTAAGGTGATCGACCCAGCCGATTCGACCCGTTCGAAGGCAGACCGCCACCGCGATGCAGCTATCCTCACCCCCGATGAGCAACGGAGACGATCAGCCGCAGGGCGGCTTCGACCGGTTCCCGCGCTCCTCGGCGGGGGTTGGGGGCGGCTCCTTGTTCGACGAGCCACGACACCGTGTCCCCCCACTACCTCCATCCGCCGGATCGTCGGTCTTCGAAGACCCCACGATCCCGGTGGACCGGTCCACCTACCTGATGACGGAGCCCACCCGGAGCCGGATCCTCGAGCCCGAGGCCTGGGCCGACGAGGCCGACCCGTTCCCCTACGGCCCCACCGCTGCCTATGAGCGGCCCATGACCCGCTCCGATCTGTTCGCCGAGCGCCACGCTCCGCCGTTCGCCCCGGCCGGTCCCCACCGGGAGGCCGATGTGCCACCGCTGGAGCGCCTGCTGGAAGGCGCCTACCGATGGCGCAGCCTGCTCGGCCTGGGCCTGGCGGCGTTGATGACAGTGGCGATCGTCGTCGCCTACCGGGGCGCCCGGGGCAACGAGACCGACGATCTGGCGGTGGCCGACGGCCAGACCGCGGCCGCGTTCGGCGACACCACGGCCCCGAGCACGGTGGCCCTGGCAGGATCCCTACCGGGGGCGGACCAGCAGGTGGGCAGCTCGGTGGGAGAGGTCGCCTCGACCACCCAGTTCCCGTCGGGTCCCACCCAGACCTCGGTCCCGGCCACCGTGCGTTCCACCACCTCCACCACCAGGGGCAACACGTCGTCGTCGGCCGGTGCCACCACCTCCACCACCGCCCCGTCGTCCACCACGGCGTCGAGCGTGTCCACGTCCTCGAGCACACCCGGCTCGAGCAGCCCGAGCTCGAGCGCGCCCAACGCCACCACCTCGACCAGCCCATCCAGCACCTCGTCGACCAGCGCAACCACCGGAAGCACCACGTCCACCAGCCTCAACACCAAGGTGAAGCTCGAGGCGGAAGACGGGGTCCTGCTGGGCGGGGCCGAGGTCGCCAACGATCACGCCGGCGCCACCGGCAGCGGCTTCGTGGGCAGCCTCGTGGCACCTGGCCGCGGGGTCACGGTCACGGCCGAGGACATGGCGGCCGGGCCCACCACCGTGCGGATCCGCTACGCCGCCGGCAACACCGCCCTCGCCAGCCCCCGACGCCTGACCCTGCGGGTGAACGGGGTCGACGTGCGGGGCGGGGTGACCATGCCCAACACGGCCAGCTGGACCGACTGGAAGACGGTGGCGGTCGACATCGACCTCAAGGAGGGTGACAACACCCTCACCCTCATCCTGGCCAACGGCGACAACGGGGTGGTCAACATCGACTCGTTCGACATCGGCTGAGCGGGCCAGCCCGAACCAGATCAGACGGTGAACGGCTGGCCCCAGCGGTCGACGAACGCGATCTCCTCCACCGGCTTGCGGGACAGGCGACGGTACTGCTTGCCCGGCTCGGGCCAGCCAACGGCCACCAACGCGCCCAGGGCGTAGCCCGGCGAGGTGCCGAGCAGCTCGTCGACCGCCGGCTGCTCCGCCGCCAGCAGGGTGGTGAGGGCCGACCCCAAGCCTTCTGCCGTGCAGCCGAGCAGAATGTTCTGGACCAGGGTGAACAGGGAACCACCGCCCACCACGCTGGGCCGGTCGAGCAGGGAATCGGTGACGGCCAGCGTGGCCAGCTCCACGTAGCAGACCAGCAGCACCGGCACCTCGTGGAGGCGGGCGCTGAAGTCGTCGGTGCGGTCCAGCCGGCGGGTGGCGTAGGCGGTGCCGTGCTCCATCTTCTTGCCCGACCCGTCGCCCTGGAAGCCCACCACGCCTTCCCGGGCGTGCACGATGTAGGCGTCCCACTGGCGGCGGTGGAGATCGGCCACCGCCGCCCGCAGCCCGGGGTCGGTCACAACCACGATCCGCCAGCCCTGGCGGTTTCCGCCGCTGGACGCGAACCGGGCGTTGTCGAGCACCCGGTGCAACACCTCAGCCGGCACCGGATCGGGCCGGAAGTACCGGCACGACGGCGTGTGCCGCATCACCTCGGCCAGTGCCGCCACGAGGGAGGGGCCCGGTGGGGGAGGGGCGGCGGCGGTCTGTGCTACCGGTTCGCTGGTCACCCCGTCAGCTTCGCAGAGACTCCGAGCGGTCGGCCAGGGCGGACAGCACCTCGTCGAAGCTCTTGGCGAACGCGTTGACCCCCTCCGTCTCGAGCTGGCGAGCCACGGCCTCGATGTTGATACCCAGGCCGTCGAGCTCGGCGAACACGGCCTCGGCCGCCGCCGGGTCGGCGTCGACCGTGCGGGCCACGGTGCCGTGGTCCTCGAAGGCGTCCAACGTGTTGTCGGGCAGGGTGTTGACGGTGTCGGGCCCGATCAGGGTGTCGACGTAGAGCGTGTCGGGATAGGCCGGGTTCTTGGTGGATGTCGACGCCCACAGCGGTCGCTGCAGGCGGGCCCCCCGGGCGGCCAACGCCTCCCACCGGGGGCCGTCGAACACCTGACGGAACTGGGTGTAGGCCAGCTGGGCCTGGGCCACGGCGGCCCGACCCCGCAGCGCCAGGGCCTCGGGCGTACCCAGGGCCTCGAGGCGGCGGTCGATCTCGACGTCCACACGGCTGACGAAGAACGACGCCACCGACGACACCCCGGCCAGCGAGGCCGATGGATCGGCGGCGGCCAGGCGCTCCAGACCCCGCAGGTAGGCCTCCATCACCTCGCCGTAGCGCTGGCGGGAGAAGATCAGGGTCACGTTGATCGAACGGCCCTCGCCGATCAGGGTCTCGATGGCGGCCACCCCCTCGATCGTGGCCGGAACCTTCACGTACAGATTGGGGGCGGCGATCGCATCGTGGAGCTGGCGGGCGGCGGCCACCGTGCCGGCCTCGTCGTGGGCCAGGGCCGGCGCCACCTCCACCGACACGAAGCCGTCGAGCCCGTCGGAGCTGTCGTGCACCGGAGCGAGCAGGCCGAGGGCCTGGGTGATGTCGGCCGTCACCAGCCGCCAGTAGGCGTCGTCCACCGTGGCCCCGCCGTCCAGCATCGAGGCCAGGTCCCGGTCGTAGTCGGCGGTCTCCATCATCGCCTTGGCGAAGATCGTGGGGTTCGAGGTGAGCCCCCGGACCCCCCGGTCGATCCACCGCTGGAGCTCACCCGAAGCGATCCATCCCCGTCGGAGGTTGTCGAGCCAGGGGCTCTGGCCCTGCTCGGCGTAGAGGTCGTGCAGGCGGGTCATAGATCCCCTTCGTCCTGGTAGGCGTCGAGCACCTCGAAGGCGGCGTCGACCACGGCATCGACGGTCATCCCGAGCCGCTCCAGAGCCACGTTCCCCGGCGCCGACTCGCCGAAACGGTCGATGCCGACGGGGAGGTCGGCGTAGCGCTCCCAGCCCAGGGTGACGCCGGCCTCCACCGTGACCGACGGTACGTCGGGGTCGATCACGGCATCCTGCTCGTCGGGGGGCAGGGCCTCGAACAGCTCCCAGCAGGGGAACGACACCACCCGGGCCGCCACCCCCTCAGCCGCCAACCGCTCGGCCGCCTCCACGCACAGGGCGACCTCGCTGCCGGTGGCGATGAGGATGATGTCGGGATCGTCGACGTCGTTGAGCGCGTAGGCGCCCCGGGCCACCTCGTCGGCCCGGGTGCCGGCCAGCACCGGGATGTCCTGACGGCTGAGGATGATGGCGCTGGGCCCGTCGCTGGCGATCGCCACCTGCCAGGCACCGGCCACCTCGGTGGCGTCGGCCGGGCGGAGCACCCGCAGGTTGGGGATGGCCCGCAGGCTCATGATCTGCTCCACCGGCTGGTGGGTGGGGCCGTCTTCACCCACGCCCACCGAGTCGTGGCTCCACACGAACACGCACTTGGCGTTGCTCATGGCGGCCAGGCGCACCGGAGGGCGCATGTAATCGGCGAACACCAGGAAGGTGCCGCCGACCGGGATCACCCCGCCGTGGCGGGCCGCGCCCACCAGGGCTGCCCCCATGGCGTGCTCCCGCACCCCGAAGTACAACTGCCGGCCGCCGGGATGCTCCAGCCCCTGGAGGGCCTTGTCGATCTGCGTGCCGGTGTTGCCGGTGAGGTCGGCCGAGCCGCCGATGAGCCCGGGCACCACCTCGGACAGGGCGGTCAGGCACTGCTGGGACGCCTTGCGGGTGGCCACCATGTCGCCCGGGGTGAACGTGGGGAGGGCCCCGGCCCAGCCCGACAGCCCGGTGTGGGCCTGGCCGGCGTCCCAGGCCGCCCGGTCGCCCCCGTAGGCGGCCAGACGCTCCTGCCAGGCGGCCCGCTCCGAGGCGCCCCGGCTCCCGGCCCGCCGGTACTGGTCGAGCACGTCCTGGGGCACCCAGAACGGCTCGTCGACCGGGAGGCCCATCACCTGCTTGGTGGCGGCGATCTCGGCGTCGTCGAACGGGTTGCCGTGTGCGGCGTGGTTGTCGGTGAACTTGGGCGAGGGGTAGCCGATGCGGCTGCGCACCACGATCAGGCTGGGTTTGTCGGCCACGTCCTTCGCCCGCAGCAGAGCCGCTTCGAGGGCGTCGAGGTCTTCGGATGCCTCGCCCAGCTCGTCGACATCCCAGCCGTAGGCCCGGAAGCGGGCGGGAGCGTCGTCGCCCAGCGCCAGCTCCGTGGGCCCGTCGATCGTGATGTGGTTGTCGTCGTAGACGACGATCAGACGGCCGAGACCCAGATGCCCAGCCAGGGAGGCGGACTCGTGGCTCAGCCCCTCCGACAGGCAGCCGTCGCCGGCGATCACGAACGTGTGGTGGTCGCACAGCTCGGCCCCGAAGGTGGAACGGAGCTGGCGCTCGGCCACGGCCAGGCCCACGGCGTTGCCCAGACCCTGGCCCAGGGGGCCGGTGGTGACCTCCACCCCGGCGGTGTGACCGGCCTCGGGGTGGCCCGGGGTACGGGACCCGAACTGGCGGAACTGCTCCAGGTCAGCCTTCTCCAGACCCTGGCCGGTGAGGTACAGCATCGAGTACAGCAGCACCGAGGCGTGGCCGGCCGAGAGCACGAACCGGTCACGGTCGGGCCAGGCGGGATCGGCGGCGTCGTACCGCATCACCCGGGTGAACAGCACGTGGGCCAGGGGAGCCAGCGCCATGGCCGTGCCCTGGTGGCCGGATCGGGCCTTGTGCACCGTGTCCAGGGCCAGGCCCCGGATCACGTTCACCCCCAGATGCTCGAGGTCATGGGGACCGGAGGCGCCGGAGGGCAGGTCGGGAAGGGGGTCGGGGACCGGGTCGGGCGAGGTCACCTCGCCACCCTACCCGGCGGGGTAGGGGCCCCGACGGGGATGGGGGAGCGAAGCGACGGGGGCGCCGAGCCCCCGAAAAAGCACTGCTACAAAAAGACGAGCACGGTGGCGGTGAAGCCGTGGACGGCGTTGCGGGGGCCGATGGGGCCAAGCTCGCCGGCGCAGAACATCCCCGAGACGGCGTCGCCCACCACGGCCTGCACCCGGGAGGCGTCGTGGTTCGGCTCGGGGAACAGGTGGGTGCCCCGCCCGTTGCAGGTGAACACGAGGCTGGAGCGGCCCTCCACACCGGTGAGGAGGCGGTCGAGCTCAGCACTGGCCGAGGCGGCGTCGCGGACTTGGAACTGGATGACCTGGCCCACCTCCACCTCGTCGCCCACGGCCACCGAGCCGGTGGACCGTTCGGCCCCCAGCAGCCCCCGGATCAGGAAGTCGCCCTGGTCGAAGCTCTCCTCCTGCTCGTTGGCCACCACCCCCACGTGAAGGCCCTGGGAGGCGGTGAGCCGGTCGGCATCCGACATGGCCTCGATCATCTCGCTCAGGCGCTCCAGGGCGGGCCGCCCGCCGAGGGTGCGAACGAGCTGGCCGTCGGCCCCGGTGACGACCCAGGGCGAGCCGATCGGCCGGCACCCCTGCGACACGATCGGGGTGGCCACGCCGGGCGGCAGCACGAAGCCGGCCGCCCCGTCGAGCAGCACGTCGGTTCCCAGCACCAGCCGGTTGCGCTCCGGGCCACCGGGGGCCGAAGCCAGCCCGCCCACCAGGTTGACCCCCGGATGGGCCTGGTTCAGCTCGTCGACCAGGGCGTCGACCGGGAAGGTGTAGGGGTCGGCCACCACCACAACGGTGCTGCCCCGCTCGATGGCGTCGGGCACCCCGGCCAGCAGGGGCGGATGCCCGGGCAGCGCCTCCAACCGCATGGGCTGGGCCGGGACCCCGGTGGCGGCCCACAGGGCGACCGCGTCGCCGGCTTCGATCTCCTCGGCTCCCCCCACCACCCCGACGGCGGTCGTGCCCACCAGCACCTCGGGGGCCAGGAGCGACGTCACCGTGGCGACGATGTCGTCGAGGGCGGCGATGTGGTTGCCGGAGGCGAACAGCATGGCCACCGACGGCCGGTCGGTACCGATCTCGTCGCGCAGGCGGCCTACCACCTCGGCGGTGGCCTCGGCCGGATCCGGATGCCGTGACAGGGCGGCGGCGAAGGTGCTCATGATCTCCAGCCTCTCACGCCGGCGGCGTCATGCCACCGGTGGCAGCAGGGTGTAGGGGACGATGCGCTCGGGCCCGTCGTCGATCCGGCACCGGGCCAGGATCGTGCCGTAGCTGTCGAATGCCAGCTCGGGCCGGACCAGACGGTAGTTGAACTTGCCCGGCTCGATCTGGAGGGCCTGGACGTTGCGGGCCAGGGGGGTGACGGCGGGATCCTCGGCCGGGCTGGGGCCGTCGACCGGGGTGAACACCACTTCGAGGGCCCCCATCTCCCGCCCGTCGGGCGGGTTCCAGACCAGGACGACGAGATGGGGGGCGATCGTCACCGGCACCGGAGCCGGGGCGGGGGCCGAGAACTGGATGCCGCTGAGGTCGATCCGGGTGGACGGGCCGGGCACCGAGCGCAACTCGATGTCGTCCATGAACAGTGCGGCGATGATCTCCACCCGTGGGCCCCTTCCGGTCGTTCCCTGATCCGCGTCCAGCGATTCAGAATGAGGAATTGAGAGTAGTTTCGAAGCCGTGTCCGACACACCCACGAGGGATCTGATTCTGCGGGAAGCCCGCCTGTGCTTCGCCAACCAGGGGTACGAAGGCACGTCGCTCAACGACATCGCAGCCGGGGTGGGCATCCGGCGACCCAGCCTGATGCACTACTTCCCCTCCAAGGAGGCCATCTACCGCCAGGTGCTGGAAGACGCCCTGGCCGACTGGGGCCTGCGCATCAACGAGGTGCGGCGGGAGCCGCTCGACGGCTGGGCCCTGGTCGACTCGGTCCTGGCCGCCAGCTTCGATTTCTTCCGCTCCAACCCGGAGATCGTGAGCATCGTGCGCCGCGAGGCGCTGAACGAGAAGGGGCATCTCGGGTTCGACCTGGGCAGCGCCCTGCGCCCGTACTTCACGCGCTCGGTGGCGTTCTTCGAGCGGGAGATGGCCGCCGGGCGCTTCCGCCGCCACGACCCGGAGAACCTGGTGGTCACCGGCTACGGGGCCCTGCTCACCTACTTCTCCGACCACTGGATGCTCACCGGGCTGCTCGACCGCGACCCGTTCTCCGCCGAGGCGCTGGAGGCCCGGTTCCAGCACCTGCGGGAGTTCGTGCGAGCGGCTCTGGAGCCGGCCGCCCGGGGGTGAGCGACCATGCTGGCGCAAGCCGGTGGGCGTCCTCCCCGGGGCTGTCGCCCCCTGGTAGCGTGAGGCGATGAACGCGCCGGCCCGGATCGTGCGCCGGTGGGGGGTGGTGGCCCTGCTCGGTGTGGTGTCGTTGGCCTCGTGGCAGGCCGCGGACCGGACCGACGCCGCCGATGCCCGCACCGAGCCGGTGGCCTACAGCCAGCAGCTGGCGACCCCGCTCCTGTCGGCCCGGCGGGTGCCCCGGACCCTGCAGGCCCCGGTGGCCGATGCCGCCCTCGAGCCCAGCCTCGAGGCCGCCATCGCCGGCTCGCCTCCGGACACGTGCCTGGTCGTGGAGGACGGGGGCCGGCTGCTGAGCCCGTCGAACAACGTGGCGGCGTCGCTCACCCCGGCGTCGAACCAGAAGCTGCTGACCACCTTCGTGGCCCTCGAGCTGCTCGGCGCCGAGTTCCGGTTCCGGACCACGGTGCGGGCCGATGCGGCGCCGGCCGGCGGGGTGGTGACGGGCAACCTCTATCTCGTGGGGGCGGGAGACCCGTTCCTCAGCACCGACAGCTGGTGGGCCCAGTACGACGATCCCGAGGGCCGGTTCCACACCCGGCTGGAGGAACTGGCCGATGCCGTCGCCGCTGCCGGGGTCACGCAGGTCACCGGCAGCCTGGTGGGCGACGAGTCGCTCTACGACACCCAGCGCACCGTGCCGAGCTGGGCCGATCGGCTGATCAGCTCCAACCAGTCGGGGCCGCTGTCGGCCCTGAGCGTCAACGAGGGCTTCACCGACTGGCCGGAGCGGACGCCGGAGAGCACCGGCCGGGTCCGCAGCGCCGACCCGCCGGCCGACGCCGCCACCGTGCTCAAGGACCTCCTGGCCGCTCGGGGCGTCATCGTGGCCGGGCCCGGGGCCGCCGGGGCCACGCCGCCGGCCGCCGTCGAGGTGGCGGCGGTGGAGTCGCCACCCCTGGCCGACATCGTCACCCACATCAACAGCTTCAGCTCCAACCTGGGGGCCGAGCTGCTGCTCAAGCGGCTCGGGCTGTACGGGGCGGGCCAGGGCACCACGGAGGCGGGGGCCGGCGTGGTGCTCAGCCAGCTCGCGGCCCGGGGGATACCCACCGACGGGGTCCAGGTGTTCGACGGATCGGGCCTGTCGGAGGCCGACCGGCTCACCTGCCAAACCCTGGCCGCGGTGCTGAGACGGGCCGGGCCCGATTCCCCGCTGGCATCATCGCTGTCGATAGCCGGCGTGCGGGGCTCGCTGGCCGAGCGTTTCGACCCGGACGACCCGGCATACCAGCTCGTGCTGGCCAAGACCGGCACGCTCAACGACGTGCTGGCCCTGTCGGGTTTCGTGGAGTCGAGCACCGACCCCGACGAGCACCTGGCGTTCGCCCTGGTGGCCAACGCCGACCAGATCGTCAACGACCCTGCAGCCCGGGCGGTGCAGGATGCGCTGGTGTCGGCGTTGACCGGCTACCCGCAGGCGCCGTCGATCGAGATCCTGGGCCCCCTGCCGCCCACACCCTCATGAGGGCACGGTCCTGACCCGGTTGATTGGACCGCCGGTTTCACGGCCACGTGACCGCTCGCACTAGCGTCGGGAGGACCATGTCGATCATGCCGCAGTTTCCGCTCGGGCTCGTGCTGTTCCCGTCTATGGTGCTGCCGCTGCACATCTTCGAGCCCCGGTACCGGGTGATGGTGCAGCAGGTGCTCGACGGCGACGGGCGTTTCGGCGTGGTGCTCATCCAGCGGGGTTCGGAGGTGGGCGGAGGCGATGTCCGCACCGACTTCGGCACCGTGGCCCAGGTGGTGGAAGCGGAGCAGTTCACCGATGGCCGGTGGGCGCTCACCACGGTGGGTGTCGAGCGGTACAAGGTCACCCGGTGGCTGCCCGACGATCCGTACCCGGTGGCCGAGGTCGAGCCGTGGCCCGACGAGGAGCTCACGAGCGATCTGGAGCCGGCCTACCGGGAGGTGCTGGCCAAGTTCCGCCGGTGCATGG
>Ga0268299_1004570_pt1 | contig 10581 bp, 8 predicted proteins | sample NOBtaG_FD_193484 | JGI IMG/M metagenome (GOLD analysis project Ga0268299, IMG submission 193484) | Activated sludge microbial communities from bioreactor in Nijmegen, Gelderland, Netherland - NOB reactor | ecosystem: Engineered > Bioreactor > Aerobic > Activated sludge | place: Netherlands... | reverse complement strand
AGGCGGCCAGCCGGTCATTCCCGACGATGGCGCCTGTGGCCATTGAGAGCAGCGCGGGCATCTTCTGCTCATGCCCGGACGTCAGATAAATCGCATCATCCATTTCGATCGCCACTCGATATCGGCACCAGCGCAGCAGCCGTTCAGCGAGAGGAGGCGCATAAGGAAAGAGCTGCCCCTCGATCACGATCAAGTCCCGCCTGCCCAAGGTCAACAACGTCCAAAGTCGTTGAAGAAAACATACGAGCGCATAGGGAATCTTCAGCAGGGTCCGCAGCGCGCACGATCGCACTTTAAGAATCGAGAAGTAGGTCTCTCCAAACAGGGCATCCACGTGACAGTCGATCCCTGCCGCTTGGAAATGAGGCAGGAATTGAAAGACGCGGTAGCGACTGCTGGGGCCGATGATGGAGCTTTTCGAGAAATACGTGACCGTCATGACGAGCCCGCCCATCTCGTCGCCTTACATCTTTAGCGATTGCCGACCATCCGACTGGATCAATACTACCGAAGTTGGGCGAAAAGACTATGTATTTGGGAGTTTCGGCAGCAAGGGAAGGTGAACCTGAAACATCATACAGGCAGGATCATCGGCGTAATTGTGACGAGAGGGGGGGCACATTCGCCCGAGCTGATTGCATTTAGATATCTAGGGAATGTCTGATTTATTCTCCGCCCGTGATGTGCTAAAGGGAGCGCCATACGGATGAGGAGGCGCGCCCCATGCAACAACCGACATTTGCAGAGGTCTCGTTTGAACAGTATCGCAAGCCCACCCGCCGGGAGCGGTTTCTCGACGAGATGAACCGCGTGGTACCGTGGGCAGAACTGGCTGCCGCAATTGCGCCGGTCTATCCCAAGCCCGAGGGAGCTGGGCGTCCGCCGGTGGGCGTCGAACGTATGCTGCGCCTCCATTGTCTGCAACAGTGGTTCAACCTGTCGGACCCGGCTGTGGAGGAGGCGCTGTACGCCTCGCGCGCCATGCGGCAGTTCGTGGGCATTGATCTGGGCCGCGAGCCCGTGCCTGATGAGACGACGATCTGCAAATTTCGGCCTCTGCTGGAAGCCCACCAGGTGGGCGAACAACTCTTTGCGCGGATCGGAGCGTATCTGGCCGCCCAGGGCATGAAGGTCAGCCAGGGGACCATCGTGGATGCCACCATCCTCACGGCGCCCAGTTCGACCAAGAATCGCCGGAAGGAACGGGATCCAGAAATGCATCAGACGAAGAAGGGCAACCAGTGGTACTTCGGCATGAAGGCCCATATTGGGGTGGATAGTCGGACCAAGCTGATCCATTCGGTGGCGGCCACGGCGGCGAATGTGCATGACAGCCAGGTATTGCCGGACTTGCTGCACGGACAGGAGACGCGGGTGTGGGGCGATGCCGCCTACAGCGGGCAACGCGACGTGATTCGGCAACGCGCCCCCAGTGCCCAGAGCTTCATCCAGACGAAAGCCCATCGCCATCGGCCCCTGAGCGAGGTGGAACGTACTTGCAATCGGACTAAGTCGAAGGTCCGCGCGAAGGTCGAACATGTGTTCTTGGTGATCAAGCGGATCTTCGGATGGTCCAAAGTCCGCTACCGCGGGCTGGCGAAAAATACGAACTGGCTCTTTGTCGCGTGCGGCTTGGCGAACCTGTATGTGGCTCGACGGCGCCTGTTGGCGATGGCATAGCGGGCGAGTGTGCGAACGAGGTAACGGGCAGGCCGATGGCGGGCGACCCCTGATAAGACGCTCCCGAACCAGCGCAGTTCCATACGGATAGCCCGTGTTGCCCACCCCAGGAACCGATTGCTCGGCGCAAACGTGAATTAATCAGACGTTCCCTAGACTCCAATCCTCGCGTTTGCGCGTCAGGTGGGGATGGTAATAGGGATCGCCCTCCTTCAACAATGCGTCCCATTTACGACAAAACAGGGTTTCATCTTCGGGATTGCGTGTGCCGCATCTTGTAGCATTCTCATAGTGATAGAGTACTGCCTCGGGTGTGTACACAATTCGGTATCCCTGTTCACGGATCCGCAAACACAAATCGACGTCATTGTATTCCACAGCCAATCGCTCATCAAACCCACCCACCTCCTGAAAGACCTTTTTCGGAACGAGCATACAAGCTGCGGTCACTGCGCTGCAATTTCTCACCAGATCAACGAACCCATGATACGAAGGTCCTTTGGCCGGTGTATGACGAAATGCATGTCCCGCCACACCCGCAACACCTAACACAACTCCGGCATGTTGCACACCGCCGTCCGGATAGAGCAGCTTTGCTCCGACAGCTCCCACGCCAGGCCGCTGGGCGTGAGTGAGCATCGCCTCCAGCCATCCCTGCTGCATCGCCTCAACATCGTTATTAAGAAAGAGTATATATTCACCGGATGCTCGCCCTATGGCGTGATTGTTCAGTGCTGAGAAATTGAAGGGGCCGGGACAGTGCAGGACTTGATGGGCATGCGACATGTCCTCGAGATACTGACGCGTCGCGGACTCAGTCGTCCCATTGTCCACAATAATAAGTTCGTAGCGGAGCCCATGACTCGTTCTCTCGATGCTGTCCATGCACCGTTGTAATAGCTGTCCCTGATCACGCGTAGGAACCACGATTGATACCATCGGCAGGTCTGATGCTCGAGCGGCGTGTGCGCCTTCCGTTATCGAACAGGCTGCTGGCGTGCGGTTATGCCGATCGTCGCAGTCGCCCGAGCCGACATTACGATCAGAGCTTCCCTCGTGAACATGACACAGAACCTGCGGGACCCGCACGATCCGCCTTGCCCGCTCGCCCAAGCGAAGCGCGATCGAATACAGATCACCCTCCCAGAGCATTGTGGCGTACTCTGGGACAGAAGTAAGAAGCTCCTTTTGAACCATGACCAGCGGTCCGATGTAGTTGGTCGCGCGCAACAGATCCGGACTCCAGCCTGGTTTGAAATATGGAGCCACCCTCCTCCCTGCCCCGTCGATTCGATCTTCATCGCCATACAACATATCTATTCGCTGATCTTCATTCAGAGCCGTCACAAGAGACAAGAGAGCCTCCGGAGCCAACTCTGCATCAGCGGATACCACCAAAACATATTCGCCGGATAAGGCCTTCGCGGCAACTTCTGGCTGCGAACACACCCTCCGCACTCGTTCCTGCAACTGCGGTTGGTCACTGATCGCCTTCTCCACCACTGCGCGACAAGACGGATGGCAAATAACAAGAAGATCCCAAGCGCTGTACATTTGTTCTTGGAGCGACGTCAGCAATTTCGGAACCGTCGGCGCTTTCTCCGGAGTGATTACTACAACAACCCGAATGTGTGGGAGAAAACCTGATCGATCTAACGACGCACGCAACACAGAAAGGTCTTCCGAGGAGTACCGATACAGGTGTAACCAGGTTGCATATTGCGCGTCCAGATCGCGCGTTGTGAACGGCGTCCATGCCGATCGCCCCTGAAAGGCGGAGTGGATCTTGGTGCCGCATCTTCTCACCGCGGCGCCCACTCCCTCTTGGAAAACGATCGCCCCAAAACGTCGACATGCCCAAACGACAGCCCTGGCAGGGACGGTCCATGCCATAGCCTTCGATTCCATCTGCCGGTTGTCTCTCAAGAGCTCTCTCAGGGAATGTTAAAGATTAATTTGCGAACGGAGTTGCCCGCCTCGATGTGAACCGATGCGACTGATGTCACGACCTGTTGGGTACAACACCTATCCCGCTATCGCATGCACCATTTTCTTTGCGACTCGAAAGAAGATGCTCCTCTTCATCCAGGGATATCGCTTTAACAACAGACTTCCTCTTCGAATCGTTCTCCACAAATGTTTCTGACATACCCCCGCAATGTCTTCCCAAAAAGACTGCGGATAGGGATCCAGCGACAGCACCTCACCCCCATCCATCCAACCAGTCTGGTACTCGCCTTTCTTCGCTCTCAATGTGGCTTCAAGAAATCCTCTTTGGTACCGTCTGTCAGGCTCCAGATGACAGCCTTCAGCCCATTCATTCCAGGCATTGATGAATACAAAACTCTCTCGTCCTGAGAACCGCTTCATTGTTCGGACAATCGACTCCGCCAGCCAGTTCTGATAATTGGACGGCGTGCCGTCGGCAACAATCAAGGCGCGAGATCCGGTACGAGCGGTATTGTCCCAGGACGGAAAGACAGTCCGAAAAACGGTCCGCTCAGGATACTCCCTCTCTAGATATGACTGCGCCACGGTCCGATACTCCAGCAGGGTTCCAGCAAATGGGGCATGCCACTCAACGTATTCATTGGCCGGAACCATCCGATGATTGTGCGGTGGAAACTCGACGCCGCTATCACATCCGAATTGCAGGTAGTCTTCATTTCCATGCGTCAGCGCTGCAGCCACATGAATCTCACCGATTCCTACCTGTCGACAGTGTTCGCGCCAGACCTTGACCGATTGTTTTGCATTCGGCAGGTGCTGTGGACGATAGACAATGAGAAACGGCTTCCCGTGGAGGGTAATATATCGTGGGTCGCAAAAGAAGGGGATCAGACTTCGGATAAACTCGAGATCGTCACCCGGAAGGTATTGTTGGGCGATTAAGACTTCATGTTCGGCCGCGTCCCATCGCCTGGTCCAGTTCTCATTGGCCCAACATAAGCAAAATGGCATATCGCTGTCTGGATCAGCCAGCATCGCATCCAGCGGTTCGTTGAGTAGTCGTGTCCCTGAGAACCAATAATAGTGATAACAAAATCCGTCGATACCATAGTCCCTTGCCAGCCGAATTTGTTCGTGCCGCGTTTCGCGCAACCGGAGGTCGTAGAAGCCGAGATCGGTCGGGAGGTGGGGTTGGTAATGGCCATCGAACAACGGGATAGTCTTCGTGACATTCGTCCACTCCGTAAAGCCTTTGCCCCACCAACGATCATTCTCAGCGGTCGGATGAAACTGGGTGAGAAAAAATGCGATCAGCTTCGGCTTGAGCTCAGTTCGGTCCACTTCGTTATCCATCATCTGCGACTTGACTCGCTACAGACCAGAGAACCCTGACCGCACAAAGGCGCGCTTACACGCGAATCCGAAGAAGGCTAAGACCTTGGCGAATACGTCGTTGGGTGTGAGGACTCAAGTAATTCGCCAAACGCACCTTCCACAGCTTCGCCAGGGGGGTGCGCACCTGTCGGCGGGCTGGAGGCACCAGCGCCACGGCCCTGCCAGGGTAGTTGACAGGGACGGCCTTTATGACTACCTGATAGACATCAGCGTGGTCCACGCTCCCGAGCGCTTCTTGCATCCTAACCGACAATCGGCACCAACTCGCTGCAAACTCCGTCTCCTCCGGCGTCTTGACCACATATTTCACGTCCACGATTTTGAGCCCAGCTTGTGTGAACAAATCTTCGATATTCTTCAAGCCGAAAAACCGGATATGAGTACGATCAAGCAATCCCCACTCACGATATTCGAAGTCACCGTTGATCAAACAAGATGCGACCGCCGCATGCCCCACATGCGGAAGCGAAATGACAAGATAGCCGGTGAGATCTATGAAGCGCGCCATCTGCGCAAGGACAGTCCACGGGTCATAGAGATGCTCGAGCACATCCGCCGCCACCACCACGTCGAATGGCTCCCTCCCATCCAGCAGCTTCGGCCACTCTGCAGAGTTGAGATCAGCCTGCATCACCGCTTCACAATAGGAAGCTGCCTTTTCGAGTGCCGTCGCATCCACGTCGAGCCCAGTCACGCGGCATTGCCCATGTTGGGTTAACAGCCTGGTGACAGACCCAGGACCGCACCCGATCTCCAACACCCGCTTGGACACACCAACCAGATGCATCACATGCGTCGGCGCAGATTCCGTTTCGAGATCAACCGCAAATTCGTACTTGTGACGCGTGGCGATGCTCATGCTCTCCTAAATGAATGGGCGGCACGATGGTCGACGATTCTCTCGCAGCAATCCATCGCCGTCCCAGTTGTATCCCTGGAAGTTCAATCGCTCGGTAGGTGAACTCACCGCACACCAGAAGACCAACCATCAGCAGACCCGCACAGAGGAAGAACGCATACGACCCCAGAACGGGAGAAGTCCACTCATAGACCTTCAGAAGTTGCCCCTTCAGAAGGGCAAGCACGACGGGATGCAGCAGATAGATGCTGTAGCTGCGCTCGCCTAAATAGTGCCCCACTCTATTTGCAATCACAGGGCTTGGCTGATGCGCTTGCCAGGCGCAGAGCGCACTCAAGCCGATCCCCCACAGCACAATATCCGGCCTGGCCGAACTGTACAGACGCGGGCCTAGATCTGACAGAAGCAATCCACCGACGGCGAGCGTTGCAAAGATTGGAACGTAGATGCGCAAAAGCGCACGCCCTTTGAATCGCTTCACCACAACATACGCGTAGAGTCCCATGGCGAAAAAACACATGTTAGGAAGGAAAGAGAAATAGCACCAGTCAAACTGAGAAGCGGCTCCCGTGGTTAGTTCTTGCGCATGCAACGCGGTGCGTGCTGCAGTACTGGCGACAATGGTCATGATGAGTAAAAGAAACGTTGCGCGATGGGTTTTTACAAGCAATAGCAGAACCGGGAAGACTGCGTAGAACATCATCTCCACGCCGATAGACCATCCACCCCAGACAATGCCGGAAGGCGGCACAAACCCAAACGTAAACGTCATGTTCAGTAACAACCTAGCGGCATCGGCGACATCCACGCCTTTCATGACTCCTACGGCAACCCAGAGGCTGAGCATGAGATAAAATAATGGGGCGATCCGAAAAAACCTCTTGGTAAAATAATTCACCAACCAATGCGGCGAGTTGGTCCGCAATTCCGTTGAGTGCATCAGTGAGAATGCACTGAGTATGAAAAAGAGGTGCACCCCATAACCAAAATCACGGTCTATGAACGCAAATAGGTTCGGAGGACTAACACCTCCGACATGTACCAAGTGAAAGAGCACCACGGCTAAGGCTGCGACTCCCCTTAGTCCGTGGATTCCTGGCAACAGCCGCTCGTTTTGAACAAGTGTCGAATTGAATCGGCCCACGGTTACATTCTCACCGAATTAAACGGTCTCACAACCAGGCGCCAAAATGCTTGCCGCGCAGTAGATAGTGCTGCCCAATATCAAACATATCCGGAGGTAGCTTACTCGCTCCCCGCTTTACGATGATAAAATTATGGTTCACAAAAATATCTTCGATCAAATCGCACCTACTGGCGGCCAGCATGTTTAATTCGATCAGTAAATTGCTCAAGGCAGGTTGTTTCCCAAAATGAGGGTTATTTTTCTGCCAATGGTCTCCCGGCCAATGCGCCCAGGCCCAGTCCTCAATGACATAATGACCACCCGGCTTCAGATATGGGAAGGCGATATTGAAGGCTTCTCGCGTCTCTTTGTAAAAATGAGACGCATCGTCAACAATCAAATCAATGTCTTGCTTGGGGAACTCACCCAACAAAATTTTCTGCATAGCGAGCCGATCGGCTTGATTCACCCCATAATGCGGCTTGATATGGTTCACCTTTCTATACTTGCGGATATATTGAGTGAGAGCCTCAACTGGTTTTGGCATAAATTCAATCGCGACGATTTTTTGCGGTTGAAAAACCTGGTCATACAAAACCACACTGCCGCCTTTGAATATTCCCATATCAAAAACGTTGTCAATTTTTCGCCCCCGAAGAATGTCAATCAACCGTTCGATCATCGACCGGCTCTTACCCAGAAGAAACTTGTCCACTGTGGAATCTGTTCCGTGCAATTCTTCCGAAGTATAGGCAACATAGAAGGCCACACCATTTACGCTCAAATTCGAGTCATTTTCCCAGACTAACATTGGTGAGGTCATTTTCCCCTTTCCTTATGATTCATCTGACCCAACGGTTGACTGTCTTCTAAGAAAAGCGGCTACTGTCCGTAGCGGCTCTGTCACACGCCAACTGTGAGACGAAAGAAGGGCAGCGATTTGTCCATCCCGCTCGGAGAGAGACTGCGTGAGGCGTGCAATCTGCCTGTCCCGTTCCTCCAAAGACTGGCGCAGAGAAACAATGAGACCATCCCGCTCCGCCAAGGACCGATTGAGCTGAACGATCACCCTTCGGCTCAATTCGGCCACCGCCTGGTCGAGTCGAGCAATCTGTACGTCCAGGGACGATAGGACCGGACCCTGCAGGGCGACCTCTGCGTGACACTCAGCCACGGAGGACTTTCTCCAATACACTCCCACACCGTCAATCTCGATAATTTCCGGTGTTATTGCGTACTTCCTGCAATAATCACTTACAGCCGCTTTGCACGCCGGCACGGCATGGTAATCATCCACAATCACGTACCCTAGGCATGAGAGTTTTGGATACAGATTGGTTAATGCGTCCATGGTTGACTCATACATATCGCCATCTAATCGCAACAGTGCCAATTGCCCTATCGCCGCAATCGGCAAGGTATCTCTGAACCAGCCCTTGAGGAACTTAACCTGCTCGTCCATCAAACCATAGGCACGAAAGTTTTCTTGAACTTCGTCCATGGGTACTGCAAGTTGCTCATATGCATGGAAATCGGATCCAGCATCCGCCGGATATTGCAACTCATTGCCCCTCGGCAAGCCTTCAAACGAATCAGCAACCCACACATACCGATCGCTTACATTGTACGCATACAAAATGGCACGCATTAAGATACACGCACCACCACGCCACACCCCTGTCTCCATAAGATCGCCAGGCACATTGTCGGCGATCACAGATTCTGTCAACGCTCGCAGGTTAGCGAGCCTTTTCACACCGATCATCGTCTGCGCACGGGAAGGCCAATCCAGGCCATGCTCTCGACGATGCGAATCAAAAGTATTCGACCCAAAAGGTGCCCGAGCAAAGTCTCGGTAAATACTGCCTGTCAAGCAAGCCTCTAAGAGTTCAAGATAGTCATTCCGCACGTGCTGCAATTTATCCTGAAGCGTGACCGATTCTGCCTTCATACCTTTACTCACCACACTTAACGCTCGCTTCACGCCGCCGCGGCTTTTGAGGCAGATGCTCCTTGACTGCTGAGCTCAATTGAGTCAAAGACCAGACCGACTAAGCCGCTCACGATGCTTGACGTACGAGACTCTAGGCTGAATACATCGTGCACCCATTGCAATTGAACGACACTCTCAGGAGAAGGACCATCCGCAATGGCCACATCCACCGAATATGACCCACGAGGCAATATCGGCAACCGGAAAGTAAACACTCCCTTGATCGTCTCATTAGGGTTTGCTGAAACTGGATTCAAGCAAGAGGCTAGAAACGAGTTCTGTGAAAACAATACTTGTCCAAGCCTATCCTTAAATTGAAAACCCACAATAATATTCGTACAATTCACTGTAACTTGCGCGGCTATCTCCAGGCGCACCATCTCACCACCAACGACCCAAGAAAGTGGCCTGCCTTCCGAATCGGTTAATTTTGCTTCTGTGATCCTGGCACCTCCATTCCCAAAACCATGCCTTTCTGACGAAAGGTCCAGGACCTCAATATCATTCCTTAAATTAGAGTGATTGATAAAATCGATTCGCGCATCATGTTTCGATAGCGAGCATTTTCCAGAATTTGGCAAAGGGACTTCCTCGACTTGACTAGGGATGGTACTGTGTGACGCCCCATAACGCTTAGCAAGGTATTCTTCACAAACGTGCTTTGCCGGACCTATCGACTGTACCTCACCGTGGTCCAACCAAATAGCTCGATCACAGAGGCTCACAATTGTGCCTGAATCATGCGTTACAAGAACTATGGTGCCGTGAACTTTAAAGTTATCCAAAAAGCGCATGCACTTCTGCGCAAAAAATGCATCTCCGACAGCTAATGCTTCATCAATAACCAAAATTTCTGCATCAACATGTACAATGACTGCAAACGCCAGGCGCACAAACATTCCACTGGAGTATGTCTTAACGGGTTGATCGATAAAGTCACCGATGTCGGCAAAAGCAACAATCTCATCATACTTGGCATCAATTTCCGCTCGAGAGAGACCAAGTATCGAGGCATTCATATAAACGTTCTCTCTCCCGGTAAATTCAGGATGGAACCCTGCGCCAAGTTCAAGAAGGGCAGCGACGCGCCCCCGCGTTTCAACGACCCCCCTCGTGGGCGTAAGCGTCCCACAAATCAGTTGGAGCAAAGTTGATTTGCCCGAACCGTTGCCTCCGATTATCCCGACAGTTTCGCCCCTCTTAATCTCTAACGAACAATTCCTGAGCGCCCAAAACTCCCGAAAGTAGGGTTTTGAAGAAAGTCCTAACGTTCCTCGTAATCGCGGCACAACCACCTGCTTCAACCGATCAATAGGCCTCTGGTAGAGGGCATAACACTTACTGAGATCCTCCGTCCTGATCGCGAAGTTAGAGGACATCCGCGAATCCCTTCCGAGTACGCTGGAACCATGCCAGCCCCAGCCAGGCCACAACGGTGCTACACAGAAAGTAGACAATTACCCAATGCCACGAAGGGACTCCCCCCATGATCAATACATTCCGCGATTGCTCCACAACAAATGTGAGCGGATTGAGATACATGAACGGATGGTACACATCGGGGAGAGAAGAGAGCGG
>Ga0268299_1004569_pt1 | contig 10583 bp, 9 predicted proteins | sample NOBtaG_FD_193484 | JGI IMG/M metagenome (GOLD analysis project Ga0268299, IMG submission 193484) | Activated sludge microbial communities from bioreactor in Nijmegen, Gelderland, Netherland - NOB reactor | ecosystem: Engineered > Bioreactor > Aerobic > Activated sludge | place: Netherlands... | reverse complement strand
CTTTTCAAGCTTCTGGGCAGACTTCTGAAAGGCCCGTCCTCGTGCTCACCCACGCTAGGCGGCCACGTTTCCTCGCCTTTCCGCCTCCTCCGCCAGCCACTCGGCCATGCGGCGCAATCCGGTCGCGAACGGTGTGCGCGGCTGGTACTGAAGGAGACGGCCGGCCTTGGAGACATCCGAGTAAGTGATCGGTACGTCACCCGGCTGGTCGGGCTGGCGGTCGAGGATGGCTCGTACGCCGAGGGCGTTTTCGAGGCTCGTGACCAGGTCGCGCAGAGTGACCGGCGACGAGTTGCCTAAGTTGAAGATGTCGTAACGGGTTTCGAAGGTGAGCGCCGAGGCGATTCCCTGCACCGTGTCCTCGACGAAGGTGTAGTCGCGCGCCGTCGTGCCGTCGCCGAAGTACGGAATGGGTTGCCCTGCGAGCATTCTTTCGGCGAACTTGCGGATGGCGAGGTCCGGCCGCTGGCGAGGTCCATAAACCGTGAAGAAGCGCAGACACACCACGGACAGTCCGTAGAGGTGCGAGTACGTGTAGCAGAGCTTTTCGCCGGCTAGCTTCGTAGCCGCATACGGCGAGACAGGCAGGAGGTTGTAATCGTCTTCGCGGAACGGAACCGTGCTCGTTGCGCCGTAGACCGAGCTGGAGCTGGCGAAGATGAACTTGGTCGAATTGTGCCGGCGGGCGGCTTCGAGCAGAACCACCGTGCCGCCCACGTTCACTCGCTCATAGAGCAGCGGATCTGCAAGCGACGGCCGGACCCCAGCGCGCGCGGCCAGATGGATGACCGCTTCCGGGCGCGTGAAGGCGAAGGCCTCGTCGACGGCGTGCCGGTCGCAGACATCGGCCTGGAAGAACATTACCGGACCGGCGCGTTCAACCGCTTCCAAGTGGGCGCGCTTGTCGGCGGGCGGATAGAAGTCGTTCAGGTCGTCGAGGATCGCCACGGAGTGGCCGTCCCGTAACAGCCGCTCGCACAGGTGCGATCCGATGAATCCCGCCCCGCCTGTGACCAGTATGCGCATGGTTCCTCGTACTGTAGTGCCGTACGAGGGTCAATCGTAGCGGGGAAAGTACGGAATGACAACGAAGCACCGGTTATAACAGCCCCTCCGCGGCGTTCTCGCGGAAGAGGCTGCCCGTACGGATATATTGGCGGACGGTTTGGACGCTCTTGTGTCCGGTCTGGTTCATGATGGCCCGTTCGCTTTTGCCCGCGTAAGCCGCCGTCGTGGCCAGGCCCGAGCGAAGGCTATGGCCCGCCACCTCGGCGGCGTCGATTCCCGCGGCTGAGGCGTGGCGCTTGACGATGCGCGCCACGGCGCGGTCCGAAAGCCGGCTGCCGCCGGCGACGCCCTGGCGCCCAACGGCACGGAAGAGAGGCCCTGCGGTGACACCCGCCTCGGCGAGCCACTCGCGCAAGGCCCCCACCGCGCACAGGCCGCTGCCTTCCCTGCCCTTAGGGACGCCGCGCTTCTCCCCTTTGCCTTCGGGATCCGTCTTGCTGCGCCGGAGGTGCAGAATCAATCCTGTCTCCACGAACTCAATGTCGTCCGTATCGAGCGCCACCAGTTCGGAGCGGCGCATTGCGCCGAGAAATCCCAAAAGCAACACAGCGCGGTCGCGCTTGCCGCGCAGGGTGGCGGGAATGGCTTCGACCATGCACGCCAACTCGGCCCCCAGTATGGCGCGTTTGGGTTCGCTTCGACTTCCCTGCCCCGCCTTGTCGCGCCTCAGCGCCCTCAAAAACAACCGGACCGCCGAGCGATGGGTCGGACTTTCCAGACCGGCCGCCTGGTGCGCCTGGGAGATGGTCGCGACGCGGCGGGCGAGGGTGGAGATCTTGGCCGTGGCCGAAAGGCCGGTGAGGTAGAGGATTACGGTCTCGGGCGCGGCCGGAAGGGCGGTCAGTTGCATATGGGAGCACCAACTCGCAAAGTGCGCCCAGTCGTGGGCATAGGCGCGGAGCGTATTCGCGGCCCGAGCGTGGCGCCCGATCTCTTCGGCCCGGCGGATGAGCGGGGCTAGGGGCCCTGCGGCCGGTGCGGCTGGCTCCATCAGCATTCTGCTACTTTATCATGTCCGATAACGCTCTATTATCGGATGTAGTTTCCCCGGCGTACAACTTCATTTTGCGCGACCGCGCATAACGCCATCCGATTCGGCATACTGGAGGATAGAGCTCCAAATGCCTGCCAAACCAACATGGTGCCGCCGCTACGATTCGATCCGGAAGGCAATCGCTTCCCTTCCCGAACCTTGGCTGGACCGGCGCATGGTGGAGCGAATCTTCGAAGTTGGACCGCGGCGGGCGCAGCAGTTGATGCGCCCATGTGGGCCGATGCGGCTGGGCTCAAGCCTGGTGGTGCGGCGGGATGAGTTCCTGGTGTGTTTGGCGGGGATGGTTTCTGGCGACGTGGTCTATTATGAGCGGCGCCGGCAGGCGCGCGTGTCCGAGGCCATTGGGCGCTGGCGCGAGGAGCGGTTGCAGACTCCGGCGCTGCTCGTGGAGGCGCCAACTTCCATTGCCAGCCAGCATTTCGACGATCTACCAGAGGGGATCGAACTCGGTCCGGGAATGATTACGATCCGGTTTGGCGAGTGTGGGGAGGCGTTGGAGAAGCTATTGGCGCTGGCGATGGCGATGGGGAACGATCTTTCGCGATTCGAGGAGCTGACGGCAGCGACATAGCGTTATCGCGATTCTCATTTCTAGCGAGATCGCTGTGTGAATTACCATATTTATAGCGATCTCGGTTTATCGCTTTCTGGCGTTATCGCGATATGACTATATAGCGATTATTTGACACATTTGACTCAGAGGCGATCATACGGTATCCTCGCGTTATCGCTATATCGCAACATCGCGGCCTCGCGATTCCGCGTCTTCCGCGAATCATCGAAGGGAAACCACGTGTCCGCACACCACACCACGCGCGTGATCGCCATTGGAAATCAAAAGGGCGGGGTAGGGAAGACCACCAACACGGTGCAGCTGGCAGCCGCTCTCGGCCAATTGGGCCGCCGGTGTCTCATCTGGGACCTGGACATGAACTACGGAGCGACGCGCCATTTTGGCATCCCGCCGGAGGCGTTCCTGGGCAGTTTTGAAGTCCTGATGGGAGACGAGGACGCGGCGAACGTCATCATCGACGAGAACGAAGCCGACGTGCAACTGCCGCCTAACGTTCACATCATTCCATCCAGCCGCAAGCTGGAGAAGATCGACCAGGCGCTGAGCGAAAAGAACAAGTTCGCCCCCAGGCAGTTCGTGCTGAAGAAGCCGCTCGAACAGATCCGGTCCCGCTACGACTACATTCTGCTCGACACGGCGCCCAACGCCACGACGCCCACGATCGCCGCCTACGCCTCGGCCGACTGGTTCCTGCTCTCGGCGATGCCCGATCCGTTTGCCGTGGGGGGCCTGAACGACGCGCTGCTGGATATCGAGAGCGCGCGCCAGTACGGCAATCCGAATCTGGCCATCCTGGGCGTTGTGCTCTCCGGGGTGGACCGGCGCACTCGACTGGCCACGATGCTCACCGAGTATGTCGAGAAGACCTTCACGATCGAGAACGGATTCTCCCTGAAGTTCGAGACCGAGATCAGCCGTTCGACGGTGATTCCGGACGCGCAGAAAGAAGGCAAGACGCTGTTTCAGACCGAGCCCGCCCACAAGGTGACCGAACAGTACCGGCAACTGGCGCTGGAAGTCGAGGAACGGTTCGTCAAACTGGCAGGCGGATCCGGGAGCGCTCCGACGGCGCCGGAGGCGGGCGGCTCACTGGTGAACGCGGCGGCGCCGGACGGCTCGACGGCCGAGGCCGGTTGAACGGGGAGGGGAACTCATGGCACGACGCGCACGCAAGGATGAAACGCCGTATAACCCCATTCAGGCCGCGCTGATCCAGCGCATTGCCGGTCCCGCCGTTGCGGCGGGTGGAGGGACCCAACCGGCTCCGGCTCCGCCAGCGGCCGAAACGGCGATCGAGCCGCCGGCGCCGCTCGAAGCCCCACCCTATCACGAGGAAGCATCTCCGGCCCCGCGCAGGACCGCACCCGTAGCCGGGCCCATTCCGTCCGAGGACCCCGCGCAGTCAGGTGCTGCCGCGCTGCGGCCGCCCCCCGAGGTCACGCGCCACCTCGTCCGCACAGCCTCCGCCTCTCCCCCACGGCGGGCCACGCGGGAGAAGCGTGTGCTACTCTCCTGGGACGACGAACGCGCCATCGATCAGCTTTCAGCCGAACTGTCTGGGCACTGTCAAACCCCGGTCCAGTTCTCCAATATTCTGCGCGCCTGCGTCATCCTGCTCCGGCACGCGCAGGAAGCCGTCGCCGGACAAGTGCGCAGCCAGGGATTGAATATGGACCGGCCGGCATACAACGACCCGGCGGCGATGGCCGTCTTCGAGCACCGCCTGGCGCAACTGATTCACGCCGGATTGAAGGATGCCGCCCGCCTGCGCTAGAAGCCGCCGGGCCGCAATCGGAACCGTCCACGGGCGGTGAGCGGAGATTTCCTCCCTGCGGAGGCAACCTTCAGCTATAGGGGCTTGCCCTCCGAAAGCCTCACGTGAACTGTATGCCGGCCGCACACACCGCCCATTTCGGTCTCGTCGAGTACGACGACGGCGCCAAGATCGATTTCCGTAGCGGTCTGCCCGCATTCGAATCCGAGCGCTCCTTTCTGGCCCTGCGTCCGCCCGGATACGAGCCGCTCCTTTTTCTCCAGAGTCTGGCCACTCCGCAGTTGTCTTTCCTTGCCATTCCGATCGGCAGTATCGCGCTGGACTACCGTTTGGAGTTGAACGACGAAGACCTGGAGTTGCTTGGCGGGCTGGCCCCTGACGCCGAGTTCGAGGTGCTGGCGCTCGTGGCGGTCTCATCGGAAGGTCAGGTGACGGCCAACCTCCAGGCGCCGATCGTCATCCACGGCGGGCGGCGCCTGGGGGTGCAGGCGGTACAGGCGCATGCGGCATATTCCTGCCGCCACCCGCTCGGACAACCGGAGGCGGCGAACGGGGATACCGCAGGGCTCGAACCTCACTCGCCGCTGGCCAACGGCCTGCCGGAGGACACGCCGTGCTCGTAATCCGCCGCAAGGCGGGCGAGGCGCTCTACATCGGCGAGGATGTGGAGATCCGCGTCGTCGAGCTGAGCGCGCACAGGGTGGTTCTGGGGATCGAAGCTCCGGCGCACGTGACGATTCTGCGCAAAGAGATCCGCCAGGCCGCCGAGCAGAACCAGGAAGCCGCGCGCACTCTGTCGGCGAACCTGACTCCCACCGGGGCCGCCTCGCTGGCCGCCCGTCTGCGGCAAAATCCCGTCCGCTGACAAAATTTTGTCTAAATTCCACCATTCGCCCCGATAAGCCAGTCATGCGCCAGTAGCGGCCCGGCCGCTCCGCAAGGCGCGTATTGGACACAGCCACTGGCGGAGTAACCCGCCAGACCGGAGGAGGATCCCCCGGTCGAGCTGCATCGAGGAGAAGATATGGCTTATTCAATCAATACCAACGTTGCATCGCTGCAGGCACAGGAGTATCTCCGCATCTCCAGCGATTTCCAGCAAAAAACGATCAACCGCGTCACGTCCGGATTGCGCATCATCAATTCGGGCGACGACGCCGCGGGCTTGGCCATCGCCAACGGATTCCGGTCCGACCGCGCCGTGATCGGGCAGGGCGTACGGAACGCCAACGACGGTTTGTCCACGCTGCAAACCATCGACGGCGGCATCAACAACATCTCGCAGCTTCTGGACCGCGCCCGTTCGCTGGCCGCGCAATCGGCCTCGGGCACCTTCAGCGGCGACCGGACGGTGTTGGACAGCGAGTTTCAGACCGTGCTGGAGGAAATCGACCGCCAGTCGCAATCCATCGGACTGAATGTGGGCGGCACGTTCGCCGCGAACCTGAGCGTGTTCATCGGCGGCGGCCGTGGCGCGACCAACGCCGAGACCATCACCAACGGCAGCGTCTCGATCGATCTTTCGACCTCGACGGTGGATACACGCAGCCTTAATCTGAAAGGCTTGCAGGTAACCGGCTCGGCGGCGACCGACGTGGACGAGATTCTCTCCGATACGACCAATACGGGCTCGGTGGCGGTGAGCGGGTACACGGATTTCTACTTCCGCGGCGCGGGATTCTCCGACGACGACCGGCTTCGTGTCCAGGTGAACCTGAGCGGCGTGGACGACGCCACCGAGTTGGTGAACGCCATCAACGGCGCGATCACCTCGGCGGGCGCCGGCGGCACGGGAGCCTCGACGGCGTTCAAGGACGCGGGCATCACGGCCTCGATCGTGACCAACGCCGACGGCACCGACCAGATCGTGTTCAAGAGCTCCTCGGCCGCCTTCCAGGTGTCGGCGGGCGACCGGTTGGCCAACGCGGTTCTCGGGAATGTCGAGTCCGGCACACAGACCGGCGAGGCCCTGGACTACGTCGTCAACGGCGCGGCGGTGACGGCGACCAGCACGTCGGCCAGCGACTTCGCGGCGGCGGGCAACGTGATTATCCGCGTGCAAGGCGGCTCGCTCGCTTCGGCGGCCGACATCACGCTGGCCGTGACCACCTCGACCACGACGGCGGAAGCCCTGACAAGCCTGTCCAGCCTGGTGGCCAACAACAGTTCCCTGGTTGCCGCGGGCATCAGCGTGAGCGCGGCTTCGGTCGGCTCGGCGATCGGATTCACATCCGAGCGCGGCGAGCACTTCGAGGTTCTCGCCGTGGGAGACTCACGGAACAGCCTGGGACTCGGTTCGGCGCAGTTCACAGCGGGCACGGATTCGGCCAGCTTCGACGTGTCCAGCATCACCTCGGCGGCCATCGCGGCCAGCACGGGCGGCGCCACCACGCAAACGCTCGGCTTCTCCGTCGGCGGCGGAGCCTACGTCACGGGCAGCTTCACGCAGGGCACGACCACGAGCGCCTCAACGCTGGTGAGCGACCTGAACACCTTCTTCGCCCAGAACTCCTCGCTACAGCAGGCCGGCCTGGTCGCCTCGACGGCGGCGGGCGGCGCCATCACGGTAAGCTCCAATAACGGCAGCTTCTTCCGGGTCAACGTCCAGTCGTTGTCCGGCGCGGGCGACCTCGGTTTCGGCACGGTGGCGGGAACATCCGGCACGACGACGGTTGGCGGCAGCTCGGCCACCTCGTCGGCGGCCGTCAATTCGGGCGGCGCCTACAGCTCCGGCCTGCTCGCCTTCGGCGCCCTCCGCGGCGGCGACAACGATCAGACCATCACGCTTTCGCTGAAGGACAGTTCGGGAGTCCAGCAGTCTCTTGCCGTCACACTCCAGGCGGATTCCACGGCGACCTCGGGCCGCTCCATCGACGAGGCCCTCGACTACATCAACGACCAGATTCAGGCCAGCTCGAGCGCGGACCTGAAGAAGATCGTCGCCGTGAAACAGCGCGACGAAGCCAACGGCGGCCAAGAGCACATCGTGTTCCTTAGCCCCTCGGCTTCGTTTAAGGTCAGCGTCGGCGACACCCCGGGCGGCGAAGGCCTTTTTGCCGGCACCGGCACGACCCAAGGCGACGTGGTCACCGCATCCTTGCTCTCCGGCGGCGCGAATGTGGGCATCAGCTCGCAGTCCGACGCCGAGGCAGCCGTCAACGCCCTGGCGGCTGCCGTGGCTCAACTCGGCAAAGTCCAGGCAGTTGTCGGCCGCGGCCAGAATCAGTTCAACTACGCCATTAACCTGGCGCAGACGCAACTGACCAACCTGGCCGCCAGCGAATCGCGTATTCGCGACGCCGATCTGGCCGCTGAAGCCGCCAACCTGACACGGGCGCAGATCCTGCAGCAGGCCGGCATCGCCGCCCTATCCCAGGCCAATTCGGCTCCGCAGGCTGTACTCAGTCTCCTCCGCGGATAATCTCTCCCCAATCCAGATACCACCGTGGAGTGGCCGCCGGGACTCGTTCCCGGCGGCCTTTTTCCCAGAGACACGCTCTGAATGCGGGATAGACAGTTTACCTTTGCTGTGTTGAGCGATAACGAACATCCGCCGCTTGCAAATCCCGCAGGCGTTGTTGAATGTGTTCCTCCGGATAGCCAGCTTTCCTCAGCAGCGCCTCATTCGCCTCGATCGGGGAAACCTCGCGTAGAGACGCCACATCGAAGAGGCTGGGATCCGGTTCGGCACGCGAATAGCTTGTCATTGTCAGTTCGCTCGAACTGGCGATCCTTCCTCCATCCGCGGTACAGCACGATTCAAACAGAATGACTCGGCGGATCTCCTCACAGCCGAGGTCTGGAGCGTGCCATGCTTCGGTATCTCGCTTTCCCCGGACAAACTTCATGGCTTGCAGACCACCGATCGCCTGCTCACCGGCAAAGGTATATGCGGGAAAGGCAGGCTTTCCAACTCCACTCAACTTGCAGGCGGACTCCGGCGTAGGCTTCCCCTGCTGCTCCGACAAAATTGCGTGAGCGGGCCAGGGCGGTTGAGTGGTTTTCAATGCAACCGAATCCATTGCCCGGACATGAGTGAAATCGCTCAAGCGAACAAGTCTAACTCGATGTTCCTGGGGCTGCCCCGGGAAATAGATTTCCGTGACGCTTCTCGCGCCATCGCCGCGCACGGCGACGATTATCTGCCGTGCAATCTTGCCAGGCCGATTCCCGTCGGTGCCGACGCGGTGAATTTCATTCAAGTGAATCGTAAAACGTTGTTTTCCCTGGGCTTGCACAGTTGGTGGTGGATCGTTAAACGTCGTGGAAACGAAGCGAACTACTGCCGGTAGCGTCATCAGCAGAACGGCAGTAAAAAGTATCTTTTTGTATCGAGAGCCTAGGCGTAGCATAATACATCCTCCTAGCAATCGAAGCTTCTCAGGAACCTGCCGAGCAGCCGTACTCACAATACCCACTATTATTTAGATCGGCAGGGCACTTGAGTGCCCATGTGTGACCGCACTTGTCAGAATACTGAGCGTAGGCGCCTCCTCCGCAATCGATTTCATAGCCCTGTTCCATGCAGGCTCCACCGGAGGAGGAGCACTCTCTAAACGCGCAGAGCTCAAACGAACACGCTGGGTCCCAGCGGGTGCCATCTCGAGTGAATTTTATTCCACAACACTTAGAGCATGGACCAGTAGATTGTGCGAACGCTGCCTCCTGAACTGCGAGGCCCATCACCAAGGCGGCAGCATAGATCACGCACTCTAACCAGGATATTTTCATGTGATCTCCCTTGCGATACTCTTGGCTGCGTCAGTCGCCTCCGCAATTTCCTGGGGAAAGCTCATTGGCGACCGGTCACGGTAATAATAAGAGCAATCTCCGGGGGGGGGGCAAGAGAAAACTGAACTTTATTTTGATGACATTCGATCTAAACTCACACGCATTAGCGAGAACAATAGTACGAGCGATCTCCATAGATGGAAGCGCCTTTTTTCGCCAAATGTGTGCACGTCTCTTCTCTGAGCATTCGCGCACGCCGCCTGCACCTAGCGCTACACTACAACTGCGTTATTAGGTGCCGAGCCCTCAGGTGACAGCCAGCGGCCGTTTCAGTGTACACATGAAGACGCCGTCGCCCTCTCTGACAAAAATTTGTCACATCCTTCCGATGAGGTTATTGCCTGCAAAGTTTCGAGGAGGACCGGCCGCCGGGCGGCGCAGCGCGCCCGAGGTCCCCAGGCGGAGCTTTGCCAACTAAGGGCAACGCCTGAAGCGGCCCGGGAAAAACACCTGAGTCCCGCAAGCGGGACGTGTATTTTCTCAAGCCACCCCTTCCCACCCCGATAAGCCATCCAGAAGCGCAATGGGCGCACCGGCCGCATTGATCCGTGGATCCACCGGCCGCGCTCCCAGGCGGAACCGAACAAACGACGCGCAGGCGGCTCACACGCCGACCGGCGCCACGGCACGAAACCCGCGGGCCTCGCGCAACGGCGCCGGAGCCCAAGCGACGGCCTCCGTTGTGAGCCTGGTCACGCCCGCGGCAAAGGGGAGAGAGTATGGCATTTACGATCAACACGAACATCGCTTCCTTGCAGTCGCAGGAGTACCTGCGCATCTCGAGCGAACTGCAACAGAAAACCATCAACCGCGTCACCAGCGGCCTGCGCATTATCAGCTCGGGCGACGACGCCGCCGGTCTGGCGATCGCCAACGGATTCCGCTCCGACCGCGCGGTGCTCACCCAGGGCGTGCGCAACGCCAACGACGGATTATCGACCTTGCAGACCATCGACGGCGGCCTGAACAACATTTCGCAGTTGCTCGACCGGGCGCGATCGCTGGCGGCGCAATCGGCGTCTGGCACGTTCACCGGCGACCGCACCCTGCTCAACAGCGAATTCCAAAGCGTGATCGACGAAATCGACCGCCAGGCGCAGGCCATCGGGTTGGACGCCACCGGGTTGTTCGCCACCAAGCTGAGCGTATTCATCGGCGGCGGCCGCGGACCGTCTGCGGCCGATCAAATCAGCAACGGCTCGGTGGCCGTCGATTTGAGCAGCTCCACGGTGGACGCGCGCTCGCTCGGGCTGAAGGGCCTGCAGGTGACCGGGGCGCTGGCCACCAACGTGGACGACATCCTGGCCGACACGACCAACTCG
>Ga0268299_1004568_pt1 | contig 10585 bp, 9 predicted proteins | sample NOBtaG_FD_193484 | JGI IMG/M metagenome (GOLD analysis project Ga0268299, IMG submission 193484) | Activated sludge microbial communities from bioreactor in Nijmegen, Gelderland, Netherland - NOB reactor | ecosystem: Engineered > Bioreactor > Aerobic > Activated sludge | place: Netherlands... | reverse complement strand
AGCTGGTGGTGCAGCTGATCGACCGCGTCACCGAGCTGTACGAGAACGGCGCCGAGGAAGTGACCGGCGTGCGCACCGGCTTCTACGACCTCGACCGCATGACGGCCGGCCTGCAGCCCGGCGACCTGATCGTTCTGGCCGCACGACCTTCGATGGGCAAGACCGCCTTCGCGCTGAACATCGCCGAGAACGTGGCGGTCAACGAGGGCCTGCCGGCGGTGGTGTTCTCGATGGAAATGGGCGCCTCGCAGCTGGCGCTGCGCATGGTGGGGTCGCTCGGCCGCATCGACCAGAGCCACCTGCGCACCGGCAAGCTGGGCGACGACGAGTGGGGGCGCCTGACCGAGGCGGTCGACAAGCTCGGCAAGGCCTCGATCTTCATCGACGAGAGCGCGGCGCTGACGCCGACCGAACTGCGCGCCCGCGCGCGCCGCCAGGCGCGGCAGTGCGGCCAGCTCGGGCTGATCGTCGTCGACTACCTGCAGCTGATGAGCGGCAGCGACGGCGGCAGCGACGAGAACCGTGCCACCGTGCTGGGCGAGATCTCGCGCGGCCTGAAGTCGCTGGCCAAGGAACTGAAGTGCCCGGTGATCGCGCTGTCGCAGCTGAACCGCAGCGTCGAGACGCGCACCGACAAGCGGCCGATGATGAGCGACCTGCGCGAGTCGGGTGCGATCGAGCAGGATGCCGACGTCATCATGTTCATCTACCGCGACGACTACTACAACAAGGATGCGTCCAAGGAGCCGGGCGTCGCCGAGATCATCATCGCCAAGCAGCGCAACGGCCCGGTCGGCACGGCCAAGCTGACCTTCCTGAAGCCGCTCACCAAGTTCGACAACCTGGCGCCGGGCAGCGTGGGCAGCGATTACTGATGCCGGGTGCGGGCATCGGGCCGCCGGCTTGACAGCCGGTTCGATGTACATACACTGTCCATGGACATGACCTTTCGGTCATCCCCACCGGAGTCCTCGCCATGGCAGCCGCCGTCGAACGCATCGTGGTCCAGGCCACCCTCCAGGACAAGCAGGCCATCGCGGCCAAGGCGAAGCGGCTCGACCTGCCGGTCTCGGAGTTGATGCGCCGCGGCGCCTTTGCCTACCAGGCCGACGAGGCCGACGCCGAACTGGGCGTACTGGCCGATGCGGCCAAGGCCGCCGCCGACCGCGCCGGCGCCGCGATCGACGATGCGCTGGCCTTCATCGAGGCCAGCAACAAGCGCATCGCGACGATGGAATCCAAGGCCGTCCGGGCAGCCCGGGCCCCGGCGCGCAAGGCCGCCTGATGGGCGTGACCGACCGGGTCTGGGGGGCGCTGACCTCGATGATCAAGCTCGAGGACAAGGTCAACCGCCAGTCCGAGGCCATGAAGCTGCAACAGCAGAAGATCGAGGACCTGACCGGTCGCGTGATCCGGCTCGAGGCGCAGATCGAACTGCTGACCGGCGCGGCGATGATCAAGCGGCTGAAGGGGCCTTGAGCGCGCAGGATCGGTTGCCCGGTCCTCAGTGAAAGTCTCGCGAACTCGTACCCAAGCGCCCGAGCCAGGGCGTCACGTCGACCAGCCGGCGCGCGACCAGGTGCATCACGCCCTCGGGCGTTCTCTGCCACTGCCCGGCCACCGCCAGCAGCCGCGAAGCCAGCAGCGCCTGGCGGTACTGCTCGCGCACGTGCCGCCAGACGATCACGTTGACCGAGCCGGTCTCGTCCTCCAGCGTCACGAAGATCGTGCCCTTCGCCGTCTCGGGCTGCTGGCGCATCACGACGATGCCGCAGGCCCAGGCTGATGCGCCGTCGCGCAGGCGGGCCAGGTCCTCGGCATGGCGCCAACCCCGGCGCGCGAGCTGCGGGCGCAGCAGCGCGACCGGGTGGCGACGCAGCGTGAGGCCGGTAGAGGCGTAGTCGAGGCAGATCTCCCGACCTTCGGGCGCGGGCGGCAGCGCGAGCGGCTCGTCCGGTTGCGGCGCATCGGCCAGCAGGGCGGTGAAGCGCGCCTGGCCGGCCGCGAGCCAGGCCTGCTGGCGACGATGGCCGGCCAGGCCGATCAGCGCATCGGCACGGGCCAGGCACTGCAGTTCCTGCGGATCCAGCGCGGCGCGCAGGGCGAGGTCGTCGAGGCCCGAGAAGGGGGCGTGGGTTCGTGCAGCCATCAGGCGCCTGGCAGCGTTCTCATTGAAGCCCTTGACCAGCCGCAGGCCCAGGCGGACGGCCGGCTGCCGTGAAGAAGGGTCGGGTTCGAGCGTGCAGTCCCGGTCGCTGTGACGTACGTCGATGGCACGCACTTCGATGCCGTGACGCTTGGCGTCCTGCACCAGCTGCGAAGGCGAGTAGAAGCCCATCGGTTGCGAGTTGAGCAAGGCCGCCAGGAAGACCGCCGGCTCGTGGCATTTGAGCCAGGCGCTCACGTAGGCCAGCAGCGCGAAGCTGTAGGCGTGACTTTCGGGAAAGCCGTACTCGCCGAAGCCGGTGATCTGCTTGAAGATGTTCTCGGCGAACGCGGCGTCGTAGCCTTTGCCGACCATGCGACTGACGATGCGCTGGTGGAAATGGTGCACGCCGCCCCTGCGCTTCCAGGCCGCCATCGCTCGGCGCAGTTCGTCGGCTTCTCCCCCGCTGAAGTCGGCCGCGATCATGCAGATCTGGATCACCTGCTCCTGGAAGATCGGGACGCCCAGCGTGCGCTTCAGCGCTTCCCAGAGGGCCGGGTAGGCGGGGTCCGGCAGCTGCTTGCGGCGCTCCAGTTCGCGCTGCTTGAGGTAGGGATGGACCATGCCGCCGCTGATCGGCCCGGGCCGCACGATCGCGACCTCGACCACCAGATCGTAGAACTCGCGCGGACGCAGTCGCGGCAGCATGCTCTGCTGGGCCCGGCTCTCGATCTGGAACACGCCCACCGTGTCGGCGCGGCAGATCATGTCGTAGGTGGCTGGGTCGTCCTGCGGCAGCTGGGCCAGGTCCCAGTCCAGACCGCGCAGCTTGCGCAGGAAGTCGAAGCTGCGCTTGAGTACCGTCAGCATCCCCAGCGCCAGCACGTCGACCTTCAGCAGCCCCAGCGACTCGAGGTCATCCTTGTCCCACTGGATCACGCAGCGCTTCTCCATGGCTGCGTTCTCGATCGGCACCATGCGCGAGAGCTCGTCGCGCGCGATCACGAAGCCACCGACATGCTGGGACAGGTGGCGCGGGAAGCCGTGCAGCGTTGCGCTGAGCTCCAACCACTGCCGCGTGACCGGCGAATCCGGATCGAAGCCGCCCTCCCGCAGCCGCTGGTCCAGCGTCTCCGGGTCGTCGAACCACTGATGGCTTTTCGCGAGCCGCGCGATACGCAGCTCGTCGAAGCCGAGTGCCTTGCCGACATCGCGCACCGCGCTGCGAATGCGGTAGGTGATCAATGCGGCGGCCAGCGCGGTGCGGTGGCGACCGTACTTGTCGTAGACGTACTGGATGACCTCCTCGCGGCGCTCGTGTTCGAAGTCGACGTCGATGTCCGGCGCCTCGTTGCGCTCCTTGCTGATGAAGCGCTCGAACAGCAGCGTGGTCTTCGTCGGATCGACGGCCGTGATCCCCAGGCAGTAGCACACCGCCGAGTTCGCCGCCGAGCCGCGGCCCTGGCACAGGATGCCCATTGAGCGCGCCTGGCGCACGATGTCGTGCACGGTGAGAAAGAAGGCCTCGTAGCGCTTGAGGGCGATCAGGGCGAGTTCGCGTTCGATCTGCTCATGCACCTTGCGTGGCACCCCGTCAGGGTAGCGTTCGTGCGCACCCCGATCGGTGAGCTGCCGCAGGTGATCGGTCGCGCTGACGCCGGGCGGCGTGATCTCGGCCGGGTACTCGTACTGGAGTGCCGTGAGCTCGAAGCAGCAGCGCCGCGCCAGCGCCACGCTGCGAGCCAGCCATGCCTCCCGATAGAGCGGCGACAGCGTGGATCGCGAGCGCAGGTGCTGCTCGCCGTTGCGCGGCAACGCGAGGCCGCAGTCGGCCAGAGGACGCTTCAGGCGGATCGCGGTCAGCGTGTCCAGCAGGGCCTTGCGCGAGCGGGCATGCATCAGCACGTCGCCAGCGGCCGCGAGCGGCAGGCTGCTGGCGTCCGAGACCGCCAGCAGCCGTGCGACCAGCGCGGCGTCGTCGGCCCAGCGCAGCAGCTCGACGGCGATCGAGGCGCGATCACCGAAGCGTCGCGCCAGCGCGCAGGCCTGGGCATGCAATGTCGCTTCGTCGTCCTCGCGACGCGGGATCAGCAGTGCCAGGCAGTCGGGCAGACCCTCCGGGTGGCCGACGCCTGCCAGGAGAACGTCGAGATCGTCGACCGCCAACTGGTAGCAGCCCTTGACTCCACGCCGACGACCCAGAGTGATCAATCCGCACAACTGGGCATAGCCTTCGCGGTTCATGGCGATCAGTACCAGACGCAAACCCGGTTCGTCCTGCGTGGCTTCCAGGTTGAACTCGGCACCGATCAGGAGCTTGATCACCCGGCCGGCGGCCTGCTGCTCCTTGCAGGCTTCATGGGCACGCACGACACCGGCCACCGAACATTCGTCGGTGATCGCGATCGCTTCGTAGCCGAGCTGGGCGGCGCGCTGGACCAGCTCGCTCGGGTGCGAGGCGCCGGTCAGGAAGCTGAAGTTGCTGCGGCAGTGAAGCTCGGCGTAGGCCGGCAGACCCGGTGCATTGGCCTGCGGTGGCGGCTCGGGCGGTGACGCCGGCTTCGGCGCCTTGGGGTGGGCAGGCTGGGGCATGGGCGGGAATCGTGCTCATCCGAACCAGCCATGCAGGAACCAGCCGCTGCCGGCTGCGCTCGGGCGGTGCTCGCGGTAGATCCAGCGCAGGCGATGATCGGTGCCCTCGGCCACGTGATAGTCGCGCCGCACCAGGGCATCGTCGTGCCAGCCGACCTCGATGCGTTCGGGGCGCGAGTGCAGCCGCAGCGGTCCTTCGTGCAGTGGCTGATCCTGGGCGTTGCAGGCCAGCGGCAGCGGTGCCGGCAGCAGCCAGCTGGGGCGTGGCGGACTGGGAGGTGCCATCGACGGTGAAACCGGTGCATGCACGGGCAGGGCACGCTGGGCCTTCTCGGGCCGGTGATCGGCCACCGGCCACCAGCGCTGCACGCGCTCGGGTTCGAGTCGGGCGACCAGGCGGTCGAGCAGGGCCGCATGCTCGCCGTCGGCCTGGCCGTGGACGGGCAGCAGTTCGCCGGCTTGCCCGCCGTGCGGCACCGAGGCTTCGAGCACCAGCTCGATCTCGTACACCGGTGCGATCAGCGCGTGACGCTGCAGCCGTTCGCGCCACAGCAGTGCGAGCTGGCCCATGTCGCGACTCGGGGTCGACAGCTGCAGCCACAGCACGGTGTCGGGCGGGGGCTCGCGGCCGTGCTCGTGACCCAGACGCAGCACCAGCACGGTGGCCGCTTCCCAGCGCAGCTGCAGCCAGCCGAGCAGCGCCGGCAGCAGGACCTGGACGGCCGCGACCAGCACTTCGGCGTTGTCGGCGCGTTGCATCAACTCTCGCTTCATCGCAAAACGTTCCGGTGGTTCGAACCAGCGCCTGGGGTCGGGGGCATCGCCGTAGGCACGATCCAGGATCAGGGCCAGTTCGCGGCCGAGGCGGCGCTGCAGGCCGGCACGCGGCAGCGCGCGCAGATCGCCGAGGCGTTGCATGCCAAGCGCTTCCATCAGCTCGGCCTGACGCTGCGTGAGCGGCAGCAGCGCGTGCAGCGCCGCGACCGGCACGCGGTCGAGCCGGTGCGCGCAGGTCCGCGGCTGCAAGGCGCGACGCCGCACGATGCCGCTGGTGGCCAGCAGCCAGGCCGCGTGGGCGGTCGGGGCGCTGGCGATCCGCACCTGCAAGCCGCAGCGATCGGCCAGTTCCTGCGCCTGCTGCAGCAGGCGCCGGATACCGCCGAAGAGGCGCAGCGACGCCTGCACTTCGAGCAGCACACCACTGGCCATCAGGCACAGATTCGGCGTCAGCGCCGCCAGCGAGAGCGCCAGCATCTCGACGAGGCGGGCTTCGCGCGCCGTGTCTCGCGGCACGACCACCAGTTGCGAAGCCAGCGACAGGGCGGTGGCCACGCTCTGCCCGGCCTGCACGCCGAGCGCGCGCGCGGGCCGGGTGGCGCCGAGCAGCCGGTGCTGCTCGGCCACCGCCACCGGCAGCGCCAGGTCAAGCCCGGGTCGGGACCAGGGCAGGGCTTGCAGCGGCAGCTGGGGCAGGTGCAGGGCGATCCACAACATCGTGGGCCTTCATGGGAGCAGGGGCCGTGGCACGGCGTGCCGAGGCCGGCCAGGGCAGGGACAGCAGCAGCGGCGCGGCCATGCCCGGACCGCGCCGCTTGAAGACGTCGATGGCCAGCCGGCGGCCGGACTGCGGCGTGCAGGACAGGCGCAGCGGCGCCGGGCTGCCGGAGGCGCGGGACGCCGGAGCGCGCAAGGCCATCAGCGGCGTGGCACCCGATTGCGCCGCCAGATGCAGCCGGCGCAATGTGGCGAGTTCGACCGGGCGTTCGCTCCACCACAGCACGGCTGCGCAACTGCCGGAGCGCAGGGTCTGGTCGGCGGCCCAGGCGGCGTCGGCAAGACGGGCCGGACTGATGCACAGCAGCTGCGCCGGCGCCAGCCCCAGCGCCTGCAACGCGGCCATGCAGGGCAGGCCGGGCGGCGAGATCCAGACCAGCTCGCGCGGCGCCAGTTCGCGCTGGGTCAGGCCTCGCAGCCAGGGTGCCAGCAAGGACAGCTCGCCGCTGGCCGGCATCGCCAGCAGCTCGGTCATGCCGGCCAACGGCCAGCCGCCGCCCGGCAGCTCGGCGTCGAGCGCCGGCCAGCCGGTCGACGCTGTCGGCAGGCTGCCGCGGGCAAGCTGTCCGGCCCGCCACAAGGCGGCGTCCAGACCAGGTGGCAGGCTCGCGCGGGGGGCGACCCGGGAGAAGGTCGGACTGGGGGCGAGATGGATCATGGCGATGGGTGAAGGATAAATACTGTACATAAATACAGTATCCGTGTCTGCAACCGACGATCCGGCTCCGGGTTCGCCCGGTATGGCGCCCGGGCCGCGGCCGGGCGCAAGCTGCGCGCTCCTCCCAATACCCGCCAGGAGACAACGATGAGCGTTCCCGACACCTGCTGTGGCCTCGTGCCCTACTTCAAGGTCCATGCCGGCAAGCTGGCCGAGTTCAAGGCCCTGGGGCCGCGCTTCATCGAGGCGACGAAGCAGGAGCCGAAGTGCCTGTACTACGGCTTCAGCTACGACGGCGATGCGGCGCACTGCCGCGAAGGCTACGAGGATGCCGCCGGCGTGCTGGCCCACCTCGACAACGTCGGCGCGATCCTCGGCGAGGCGCTGAAGATCGCCGACATCACCCGGCTGGAGGTGCACGGCCCGGCGGCCGAGGTCGACAAGCTGCGCGAGCCGCTGAAGGGGCTCAAGCCGCAGTTCTTCGTGCTCGAGCCCGGCGCCTTCCGGCGCTGAAGATCAGCCGCAGAAAAAAAGAAAAGGGCCCGCAGGCCCTTTTCCGCATCGCCATCCGGCGTCAGAGCACTTCGGAGGCGTAATCCGCCAGCCGCGAGCGCTCGCCGCGCGCCAGCATCACATGGCCGCTGTGCGGCCAGCCCTTGAAGCGGTCGACCGCGAAGGTCAGCCCTGAACTGCCCTCGGTCAGGTAGGGCGTGTCGATCTGCGCGAGATTGCCCAGGCAGACGATCTTGGTGCCGGGGCCGGCGCGCGTGATCAGCGTCTTCATCTGCTTGGGCGTGAGGTTCTGTGCCTCGTCGATGAGGACGAACTTGTTGAGGAAGGTGCGCCCGCGCATGAAGTTCAGGCTCTTGATCTTGATCTTGCTGCGCACCAGGTCGTTGGTGGCCGCGCGGCCCCACTCGCCGGCGCCGGAATCGTTCTTGGACAGCACCTCGAGGTTGTCGTCGAGGGCGCCCATCCACGGGCCCATCTTCTCTTCCTCGGTGCCGGGCAGGAAGCCGATGTCCTCGCCCACCGGCACTGTCACGCGCGTGACGATGATCTCGGTGTAGCGCCGGTCGTCCATCACCTGGCTCAGGCCGGCCGCCAGCGTCATCAGCGTCTTGCCGGTGCCGGCGGTGCCGGTGAGGGTGATGAAGTCGCAGTCCGGGTCCATCAGCAGGTTGAGCGCGAAGTTCTGCTCGCGGTTGCGCGCCGTCACGCCCCAGACGGCGTTCTTGCCGTGCGAGTAGTCCTTCAGCGTCTTCAGCACCGCGGTCTTGCCGGTGATCTCGGTGACCTTGGCGTACAGCGGCGCGGCGCCCGGCTGCTCGAGGTAGACGAACTGGTTGACCATCAGCGCCGGCACCAAGGGACCCGCGATGCGGTAGAAGGTCGAGCCGCCCTGCTGCCAGCTCTCCATGGTCTTGCCGTGCCGGTCCCAGAAGTCGGGCGGCAGCGGCAGCACGCCGGTGTAGAGCAGGTCGCCGTCCTCGAGCGTCTTGTCGTTGAAGTAGTCCTCGGCGGGCAGGCCCAGCGCGCGGGCCTTGACGCGCATGTTGATGTCCTTGGACACCAGCACCACGTCGCGCTGCGGGTACTTGTCGCGCAGCGCCTTGACGACGCCGAGGATCTGGTTGTCGGCCTTGCCCTGGGGCAGCCCTTCGGGCAGCTTGATGTCGAGCAGCAGGGTCTGGAAGAACAGCTTGCCGCCGGCCTCCTTGTGGCCGGTCTTGGCGAGCGGGATGCCGTCCTCGGCGTGCAGCTGGGCCGCGTCCGGCCCGCCGGCCAGCGCGTCGAGTTCGCGGCTGACCTGGCGCACGTTGCGCGAGACTTCGCTCAGGCCTTTCTTGTGGCCGTCGAGCTCCTCGAGCGTGATCATCGGCAGGTAGATGTCGTGCTCCTCGAAGCGGAACAGCGACATCGGGTCGTGCATCAGCACGTTGGTATCCAGCACGAACAGCTTGGCCGGGCCGGTGGCGCGCGGCTTGCGCGGCCGGGGCTCGGGCAGCGGGGCCCGGCTGGCGCTCTTGACCGGCAGGTGGCCGGATACCGGCGCTACCGGCGGGCGAACTGCGGGCGCGGGCGCCTTCGCGACCGGCGTCTTGGGATGGGGATCGAACAGGTCGAGCAGGCCGGCGGTCGGCTGGTCCTGCTTGGTGGGGCGGTGGCCCGGTTTGGGTGCGGCCTGGGAGTCGAAGTCGCTGGCGCTGAGGAGGGATGCTTTCTTCGCGGGGGGCTTGGGCAGGGGCATGGACTTCCAGGGCCTGAGAAAACAAAAAGCCGCTCAGTCACCTGGGCGGCTTGCTCGGATGCGGTGAGGAACTCACGGGCATGAGTTCATTATGCACATCGGATGCCTGGCTTCAACCTCGGCGTTGTGACCGTTTGACGTCGTGGCGTCACGCGGCCTTCTTCACCGCCTTGACGGCCTTCAGCACCTCGTCGACGTGCCCGGCGACCTTGATGCCGCGCCATTCGGCGACCAGCACGCCGTTCGGGTCGATCAGGAAGGTGCTGCGTTCGATGCCCTTGACCTTCTTGCCGTACATGATCTTGTTCTTGACCACGCCGAACATGTGGCAGAGCTTCTCTTCGGTGTCGGCGATCAGCTCGAAGGGCAGCTCGAGGTTCTGCTTGAACTTCTCGTGCGAGGCCATGTTGTCGCGCGACACGCCGAACACCACCGCACCGGCCTTCAGGAAGTCCTTGTGACGGTCGCGGAACTGCATCGCCTCGGTGGTGCAGCCGGGCGTGTTGTCCTTGGGGTAGAAGTAGAGGATGACTGTCTGACCCAAGTAGGCCTGGGGCGTGAACTTCACGCCACCGGTGGCCTGCGCTTCAAATTCCGGGAGGGCTTTGTTGAGGGCGGGCGTCATGAAGGATGCTGCTGGTTGGTGGCCGCTGGCACGGCTAACCACCAATTATAAAGGGACGCTTGCGGCACTCCGGTGCCGCGGTCAGGCCGCGTCGAGGAGCAGGGCGGCCACGACCTTTCTTCCCTCGGCAACCAGCAGGTTGTAGGTCCGGCAGGCGGCGGCCGTGTCCATGGTCTCGAAGCCGATGCGTCGATCGATCAGCGGTCGCAGGCAGGCCGCGGGGGGGAAGCGCAGGCTGCGGCCGCTGCCGAACAGCACCAGCTCCGGCGCCAGCGCGACGATGCGCCCGAAGTGGTGGGCCTCCAGTTGCTCGAAGCGATCGACGCCCCAGGCCTCGATCCGGCCTTCCCAGGGCAGCACGAAGCTCTCGCGCCAATGCTGGTCGGCGACCTGCACGCTGCCTGGGGTGTAGCCGCTGATCACGTTGGCATTGGCGACGCGGTCAGGCTGCAGTTTCATGGGTCTTTGATCGGCTGGCGCGAGCGCAAGCCTGCGCAATCGCTGTGGTCTAATTTTAGTTGGCGTCGCAGCATGCGGCGCTGCCGCTGCATCGCCACGCCGGGAGTCCTCGTGTCCAAGCCTATCGTCAAGTCCAGCAAGCTCGCCGATGTCTGCTACGACATCCGGGGTCCGGTGCTGGACAAGGCCCGCCAGATGGAGGAAGAGGGCCACAAGATCATCAAGCTCAACATCGGCAACCTGGCCGTGTTCGGCTTCGACCCGCCCGACGAGATCGTGCAGGACATGATCCGCAACCTG
>Ga0268299_1004567_pt1 | contig 10588 bp, 6 predicted proteins | sample NOBtaG_FD_193484 | JGI IMG/M metagenome (GOLD analysis project Ga0268299, IMG submission 193484) | Activated sludge microbial communities from bioreactor in Nijmegen, Gelderland, Netherland - NOB reactor | ecosystem: Engineered > Bioreactor > Aerobic > Activated sludge | place: Netherlands... | reverse complement strand
GGCGTGGATGGACGACCTGCTCGCCGAGCAGACGGCCGGCCGCGAGCCGGCCGACCCGGTCAGGCTGTTCGCCGACGCCGGCAAGATCGCGCGGAAGTACCCGACGGACAAGTTCCCCGGCCACGCGGCGTGGCTCGACGCGACCTGGAAACTGCACCGGATTGAGCCGGCGAACGCCGGGCCGCGCTGGGAGCTGTACGACCTGGCCGCCGACCCGAAGGAGGTGAAGGACCTCCTCGCCGCCGACCCGGAGCGGGCGGAGCGGATGAAGAAGGAGTTGACCATTTGGCTGGAGTCGGTCGTATTGAGTCTGAACGGCGAGGACTACCCGAAGTGACGTGGCGGTAGAACGGACCGCCTGCCTGCCTGTAACTCCTACAAGACTTGCGAAAGGAGATGCGGCCGACCTCGTCCGCCGCATTGCCCCGATGACGTCCAACCACTTGGCACAGACCGTGCGATCCGAGACGCGGGGGATCGCTACGGCGTTCCGCTCGCTGGGGTGGCGATTCTGGGCATCCTACGGACTGCTCTTCCTGCCGATCCTGGCCGCCGCGTTCGACCTCGGGCCGGTGGGCTTCTACCTGCCGCTCGCCCTCGTCGCGATGGCGGTCCTGGCCCTCCGCTCCGAGGCGATCGCCCGGATCGCCGGGGAAATCGGCTGGGCGGAGCCGGTCTCCGAGATGCCCGAACGTATCCCGGAACCGGCGGCCGGGCCCGGTCGCCGGAGCGCTGGCCCGGCCGGAAGGAAGCCGACCGAAGACGTGGAGTCCGTCGAGATCGGAGCATGGGCCGGGTCCGATCCCTCGGATGATAGCTCGAGTGATGTACTCGCGCCCCGCGACGATCGCCCGGCAGCAACGCAGCCGGCCGACGACGTGTATTCCGTCGAGATCGGAGAGGGGGACGGAATCGACGACCCAGACGACAGCGTGATCGGCGAGGTCGCGCTCCGCGACGCCGGTGCCCGCGACAGGCCGGCCTTGCCCGCCCGGCTGCCGATCGTGTTTTCCCTGCTGGTTTTCGTCCCGCTCGTGGGCGGGCTGGCGGTCCTCTTTCACGATCTGTGGCCGGGGGGCTGGGCGACCGCCGGCGCGTTAACGCTCGACGCCGTGTGCCGTAGCCAGGTGTTCTTCGACCTGTTCGAGGTCTTCCACATCCGCTTTGGCCCCGCGCCGGAGACCTGGGCCGGGGCGACGGTCCTGTTCCTCGCCCAGCTACTGCTCGACGTCGTGTTCGCCGTCCTCGTCATCCAGGTGGTCGTCGCGGTCTGGCGGCGCGCCGCGGGGCTCGGGGCGGCGGAAGACCCGGTCGCCGGGTTCCTGGACGCGGTCCACGACAGAGACGCGGGCGCGGCCCAGCGGCACGCGCTGGCCCTGCGGGACGCGCTGGGTGAAACCGTCGATGTGCTCGCCGCCCGGGTGAACGAAGGGGGCGAGCACGGCGAGGTGGCCCGGCAGGCCCTGGCCGGGCTGGAGCCGTTCGCGTCCCGCCATCTTGCCATGCGAAGCCCGGGCCTGGCCCGGCAGATCCAGGCGGAGGGAGCCCGCGCCCAGGGCACGGCCGGCGGGCCGGTCCCGGTTCGCCCCGGGACGGTCGTTCTTCTCGCCGCCGGGCTGGTGGTCGGGGCCGTGGTGCCGTTCTTCCTGCCGCCCTGGCCGGGCTTGCTCCTGGCTGGTGTCACGACCGCCGTGCTGGGGGCCATGATGGTTCACCCGGTCGGGTGGATCACCTGGCTCGAGAACCGCGGCGTCCTCCGCGTCGCCGGGCCGGCACCGACGGTTCGCCGGTCCATCCGGTGGGTGTTGGCCCTGCTGCCGCTGGCCGTAGCGTCCTCGACGGCCCTGTTCCACGCCGCCGCGCACGCCCTGCCCGGAGCGCTCACCGGGGCCGAGGACGTGAACTACCTCTCGGCCTTCGCCTTCAGCGCGGAGAACCTGACGCGCACGGCCGTGCTGGCGGATATCGCCACGGTGTACCACCTGGAAGTCACCGACCTGGACTCGGGGAGCGCCCTCGGGTGCCTGTTGACCTTTGGCGTGCGGCTCGTCTTCAGCCTCGGCGTGCTGGCCCTCGCAGTCGGCGTGGTGATGAACTGGATCCAGTACCGCATTCGTGGCCGGGCCCGGTACGACCTGCCGCCGCGGACCGATCGCTATCTGGTGGAGCAGGCGCGCGGGTGCGGCCCGGACACGCCGGCCCGGATCGGGTTCTACTGGGCGGCCCTGCGGCGAATGCTGCAGACGGAACTGGAGAACCTGGCGAACGCTCCCGGCGCGGCCTACGCGTCCGCGGAGCAGATGTGGTCGCTGTTTTTCCCGGGCCGAGTCCCCGACGAGAATGACGCGATCGAGCTGGAGATGGACGCGGAGACGGAGGACTGGATCCAGGATGCGGTGAAGAACCAGGAGCGAGACACCCGGCGGCGAGAAGGCGACGACGCGTAAGGTGGAGCGCGGCCGTTGTCGTCCAAGCGGAGCCGGCCCTGGTAGAAGAGGTGCTGCAAGTGGTCGGCCCGCTCCCGGGCTGGCCGAGCCGTTCGAAGGAGCCGTCGCGGCGGACAAGCCGGCACGAAGGCGGAGCGGCGGCCGCCGCAGGACGGCGTGAGCCTGCTGCCGCTGCTCGACGGCAAGGCGACGGCGCGCGGCAAGCCGATCGGCTTCTGGGACCACCCGACGGCCGGCGTCGCGACGCCGTCGAAGGCGTGGATGGACGACCTGCTCGCCGAGCAGACGGCCGGCCGCGAGCCGGCCGACCCGGTCAGGCTGTTCGCCGACGCCGGCAAGATCGCGCGGAAGTACCCGACGGACAAGTTCCCCAGCCACGCGGCGTGGCTGGAGTCGGTCGCGCGGAGCCTGAACGGCGACGACTGCCCTTGGTAGTGACCCGGCCGAGGAGATGGTTGCGGGCCGCCTCGGGGCGTGGTAGAAGGTGTGATGTCGGCCCGGATTCCGGGCCGCCGTCGCATCACCTTTCCCGGTGCCGGAGCGCCCATGACCGCCGCCCTGCCGACTTCCGAGAAGTTCGTCGTCTGCGCGAGCTGCGACGCCGGCTGCATCCTCAAGGCCGAGGTCCGCGAGGGCCGCGTCGTCCGGATCAAGACCACCGACATCCCGCCGCTGCGCGAGAACATCTGCATCAAGGGCGTCTACGCCGCGAGGAACTTCGCCCACCCGGACCGCCTCCTCTATCCGCAGCGCCGCGTCGGGGAACGCGGCTCCGGCAAGTGGGAGCGCGTCACCTGGGACGCCGCCCTCGACGACATCGCCGACCGGCTCCGTCGCGTCGTCGAGCGCCACGGCCCCGAGGCGTTCGCCGTCTCGAACAGCCCGTGGAACACCTGCGGCGAGCACGGCTCCTGCCGCCGGTTCATGAACCTGCTTGGCTCGCCGAACTGGATGAGCGGCGTCGCCCTCTGCGCCGGCAACACCGCCGCGATCAACCGCATGGTCTACGGCTGGTTCCCCTTCCCCGACTTCAACCAGACGAACTGCATCGTCCTGTTCGGGCACAACCCGAAGCGCCACTCGTGGACGCCGTTTTACAACATGATCCGCGGCGCGCAGGAGCGCGGCGCGAAGCTCATCGTCCTCGACCCGCGCAAGAGCGAGAGCGCCGAGCGGGCCGACCTCTGGCTGCCGCTCCGCGCCGGCACCGACGCGGCCATGTGCCTCGGCTGGGTGAACGTCCTCATCGAGGAAGGCCTGTACGACCGCGACTTCGTCGCGAAGTGGACCGTCGGCTTCGACGAACTGAGGGCCCGCGTCGCGGAATACCCGCCCGAGCGCGTCGCGGCCATCACCGGCGTCGAGGCCGACCTCATCCGAACCGCGGCCCGACTATACGCGACCGGGGGGCCGTCGGTCATCCCGTGGACGCCGATCACCGACCAGCAGGTTTCCAGCACGTCGGCCATCCGGCTGCAATGCACCCTGCGCGCCCTGACCGGCAACCTCGACGTGCCGGGCGGGGACGTCTTCACCGGCCACATGCCCGGCATGCTGTCCGAGTGCGACCTGGAGTTGCACGACGCCCTGCCCGAGGCCCAGAAGGCGAAGCAGCTCGGCACCGACACGCACCCGGCCTTCACCTACCGCGGCACGGCCGCCCTGGCCGGGCCGACGGAGCGCGTCTGGGGCACGAGATACGCCAACGTCGTCCACGGCAGCTACATGGCCAGCCCGCCGGACGTCTTCCGGGCGATGGCCCACGGCACGCCCTACCCGGTCAAGGCGTTCTTCTCGCTCGGCAACAACACCCTGATGGGCTTCGCGAACATGCGGCTCATCTACGAGGCGCTGCTCGCCCAGGACCTGTTCGTCGTCCACGAGCTGGTGATGACGCCGACGGCCCAGCTCGCCGACTACGTCCTGCCGGGGGACAGCTGGCTGGAGCGGCCGCACCTCTGGGACGGCTACGGCTGGATCCCGTTCGCCCAGGCGTCCGAAGGGGCGATCGACCCGCCGGGCGAGTGTCGCGGCGTCTACGACTTCTGGCGCGGCCTGGCCGTGCGGATGGGGTTCGCGGAGCAGTTCCCCTGGCGGACGGTCGAGGAGGTGCTCGACCACCGCCTGTCGCCGTCGGGGCAGACGTTCCGCCAGTTCGCCGCGGCGACGCCGTTCTTCCCGGCGCCGCCGGCGTACCGCAAGTACGAGCGGGCCGGCTTCGCGACGCCGTCGGGCAAGGTCGAGCTGGCGTCGAGCGTCCTGGCCGGCCTCGGCTTCGACCCGCTGCCGTACTACCGGGAGGCCCCCCAGCCGGACGCGGAGTATCCGCTGTTGCTCTTCGTCGGCGTGCGCGACGACGAGTACTTCCACAGCGGCCAGCGCCACGTCGAGGAACTGCGCAAGCGGAAGCCGCTGCCGATGATGTACCTGAGCGAGCCGGACGCACGCGACCTGGGACTGGCCGCCGGGGACTGGGCGGAGGTCGCGACGCGGACCGGGACGATGAAGGCGCAGACCGAGGTCCGCCCCGACATGCCGCGCGGCCTGGTGCGCGTGCCGCACGGCTGGTGGATGCCGGAGACGGCCCCGGGCAAGGAGCACCTGTCCGGGGCCTGGGACTTCGCCGACGGCCAGCTGTGCGGCGACGGCGAGGACCTGCTCGACCGGGAGCAGGGCGTGCCGCACTTGAAGGGCTTCCCCTGCCGCGTCCGTCCCTGTGCGGACCCGCGTCCAAAATGAGTGGCGCGCCGCCGCGTCCGACCGGGCCGGCCGGGTGTGGGTGGACCATCTACAGCGCCGCGGCCGTGGCCGCGCGCTGCCCGGTTGCCGGATTACCCTCACTGGCAATCCCTTCGACCGGAGGTGCGGCATGCTGGCTCTCACCGAACTGAAGCAGAAACACCGGGCGACCTGGGCGTCGGGCGACTACGACCAGATCGCCCGCGGTATCGTGCCGGTCGCCGACCACGTCGTGCGAGGCGCGCGAATCCGTGCCGGCGAGCGGGTGCTCGATGTCGCCTGTGGGACCGGCAACACGGCGATCCTGGCGCGGGCTCGCGGTGCCGCGGTCACGGGGTTGGACCTGACGCCCGAACTGCTCGCCGTCGCGCGGGACCGCGCCGCGGAGGAAGGGTACGACGACATCACCTGGACGGTCGGCGACGCGGAGGCCCTCCCCTTCCCGGACGGGTCGTTCGACGTCGTCGTCTCGTCGTGTGGCCTGATGTTCGCGCCGGAGCAGCAGAAGGTGGCCGATGAGGTGGCGCGGGTGACGCGACCGGGCGGCCGCATCGCGATCCAGGCGTGGACGCGCGACAGCGGCGTCGGCCGGATGTTCGCGGTCACCGGCAAGTACATCCCGCCGCTGGGGGGCGTGCCGAGCCCGTTCGAATGGGGCGACGTCGCGAAGGTGCAGGCCCTGCTCGGCGCGTCGTTTCGGGATTACCGGTTCGAGCGTTACGACTGCCCGGAATACGCGGACACGCCCGAACAGGTGGCCGACCTGTACATCGACCGGTACGGGCCTACGCACCGGGCATACGGGTCGCTACCGCCCGAGAAAGCGGCCGCGTTCCGCAACGACCTGGTCGAACTGTATCGCGGCTACGTCACGCCGGCGGACGGCAAGGTGCGCTGGGGCCGCGAGTACCTGCTCACGCTGGCGACGCGAGCCTGAGGGCGAGGCCGTCCCGTGGGTGGATTCGAGATTCAGACGCCCGAACCAGGCCGTCGGCGTCACCAACAGCGCACTGGTTCTGCGACAACAGCGGCAAGTCGAGCCGACCTTGGTAGAAGGAGTACTTCGACGCGTCGGGTCCGTTCCGAATCAGCCCGAGCCTCTTGGCGATGTGATTGCGACGGACAAGCCGGGGCGAAGGCGGACCGGCAGCCGGCAGCCGACCGGGCGGAAGACGTGGCTTCCTTGAACTTGCGGAGGCGCGCATGTCGGCCAACCTTTGGGAACAGGTTCACATGTGCTTCGACACCGACGACGGCTCGCTGCCTGCCGTCGTGATCGACAACCTACCCCCAGTGGGGGTTGCCTCCGTTTACCTCATGCTCCGGCAGCGATCCCGAATGGCGACGGCCTTCCCGCAATTCCATAGTTATCCCGATGACGCGGCTTTGCCCGTGGACTCCGTCCCGAACGCCGCTGCGCTTGTCCCTACTGGCCAAGCTGCACCGTTCCACCACTGCATTGCAGGGGTGGTGGCTGGCGGCGTCGAACTGCCGGTTCTCAGGGTGTACGTATGGCCCGATGCAGTGGAATTGGACTACCGGATGGGGCCGGAGTGGGGCCCAACCCAGGTCGCCGGGTTCTTTGACTTGCTACGGGATTGCTGCGTCTTGGCTCCGGGTGCGGTGGTCGTCTCTGCAGTTTCGGAGGGCCCACCGTACTCCGCTCGGTTCTCACTGGCATGGGCCTGGTACCGGGATCGGCACCGGGGTGGAGATCTGGCTTGATTCAGAGGCGGATAGGACCACGCACCGATGACCCCGTTCCTCCCCCTAGCGCTGCTCGTCGCCCCCGCCGCGCCGGTCGATTTCCAGCGCGACGTCCGCCCGATCCTTGCCGACCATTGCTTCCAGTGCCATGGCCCGGACGACGTGGCCCGCAAGGGCCGGCTTCGCCTCGACCAGCGCGACGCCGCCTTCAAGGGCGGCCGGTCCGACGAGCCCGCCATCGTCCCGGGCAAGCCGGACATGAGCGAACTCGTCCGCCGCCTCCTCGCCGACGAGGCGAACCGCAAGATGCCGCCGGCGAAGACCGGCAAGGCGCTCACGCCGAAGCAGATCGACCTGCTCAAGCGCTGGATCGCCGAGGGGGCCGAGTACCGCGACCACTGGGCGTTCGTGCCGCCGCGACGGCCGCCGCTGCCAACCGTGCAGGGCACCTGGGGCCACAACGCCATCGACCGCTTCGTCCTCGCCCGGCTGGAGCAGGAAGGGCTCACGCCGTCGCCGCCGGCCGAGGCGGTCACGCTGCTGCGGCGCCTGTACCTCGATCTGGTCGGCATCCCGCCGACGCCGGAGGAGGCCGACGCCTTCGTCGCCGCCGTGGCGAAGGACCGCGACGCGGCCGTCGTCGCCGTGGTCGATCGGCTGCTCGCGTCGCCGCACTACGGCGAACGCTGGGGCCGCCGCTGGCTCGACCTCGCCCGCTACGCCGACACGAACGGCTACGAGAAGGACCGCCCGCGCTCCATCTGGCCGTACCGCGACTGGGTCCTCGACGCACTGAACCGCGACCTGCCGTTCGACCGCTTTACGGTCGAGCAGTTCGCCGGCGACCTGCTGCCGAACGCCAGGCCGGAGCAGCGCATCGCGACCGGGTTCCACCGCAACACGATGCTCAACGAGGAGGGCGGCATCGATCCGCTCGAGTTTCGCTTCCACGCGATGACCGACCGCGTCGCCACGACCGGGACGACCTGGCTCGGCCTGACCGTCGGCTGCGCCCAGTGCCACTCGCACAAGTACGACCCGCTCGCCCACCGCGAGTACTACGGCCTGTTCGCCTTCCTCAACAACGCCGACGAGCCGGAGGTCGCCGTCCAGCGGCCGGACATCGCCCAGCGGCGGCGCGAGGTCGAGGCGAAGATAGCCGCCCTGGAGGCCGACCTCGGCAAGAAGTTCCCGCCCGGCGTCGACGCCGACGCGGCCTACGCCGAGTGGGCGGAGACGCAGCGGCAGCAGGCGACGTTCTGGCGCATCCGCCGGCCGGCCGAGGCGAAATCGGAGATCCCGCTGCTCACTGTCCAGCCGGACGACTCGGTCCTGGCCAGCGGCGACATGAGCAAGCGCGACGTATACACGCTGACCCTCCGAGGCGACTTCGCCGGCACGACCGCGATCCGGCTGGAAGCCCTGCCAGACGACCGGCTGCCGAAGGGCGGTCCCGGGCGTGTCTACTACGAGGGGCCGCACGGCGACTTCCACCTCAGCGAGGTCGCCGCCACGGTCAACGGCCAGCCGGCGAAGTTCGCGAAGGCGACGCAGACGTTCGCCAACGGCAAGTTCACCGCGGCGGCGGCGATCGACGGCGATCCGCAGACCGGCTGGGGCGTCAACGGCGGCCAGGGCAAGCGGCACGTCGCCGTCTTCGTCTTCGAGAAGCCGTTACCGGCGGCGAAGGAACTGAAGCTGGAGCTGGTCTTCGAGCGCTACTACGCCGCTGGACTGGGCCGGCTCCGCGTCGCGACCACGACGGCCGGCACCGCCGAGGCGCGCGACATCCCGGTCGAGGTCGAACCGCTGCTGTTCCGTCCGGAGGGGGCGCTCACCGATGCGGAGCGGCTGACACTGCGCCGTCACTTCTATTCGACGACACCGCACCTCGACACGGCCCGCAAGGAGATCGACGCCGTCCGCAAGACCCTGCCGGCGTTCCCAACGACGCTCGTGATGCAGGAGCGGCCGAAGGAAAACCCTCGAGCGACGTTCCTGCACCACCGCGGCGAGTTCCTCCAGCCGAAGGAGCGCGTCGAGCCCGGCATTCCGGCCGTCCTGCCGCAGCTGCCGGCCGACGCGCCGCGCGACCGGCTCGGCTTCGCCCGCTGGCTCGTCGCGCGCGACAACCCGCTGACCTCCCGCGTGACGGTCAATCGTCAGTGGGCCGCGTTCTTCGGCCGGGGCCTCGTCAAGACGACCGAGGACTTCGGCATCCAGGGCGACCTGCCGTCACACCCCGAACTGCTCGACTGGCTCGCGGTCGAGTTCATGGACGACGGCTGGAGCCTCAAGCGACTCCACCGCATGATCGTCCTGTCGGCGACGTACCAGCAGGCGTCGCGCGTCACGCCGGCCCTGCGCGAAAAGGACGCCGACAACCGGCTTCTCGCCCGGGGGCCGCGCGTCCGGCTGGAGGCCGAACTGCTCCGCGACAGTGCGTTGTCAGCGAGCGGTCTGCTCACCCGTAAACTCGGCGGTCCGAGCGTCTACCCGCCGCAGCCGGCGAGCGTGACGACCGAGGGCACCTACGGAGCGATCCAGTGGGCGGCGAGTCAGGGGCCGGACCGCTACCGGCGCGGCCTGTACACGTTCATGAAGCGCACCGCCCCGTTCGCGATGTTCTCCGCGTTCGACGGCCCCAGCGGCGAGGCGTGCGTCGCCCGGCGCGACGTGTCGAACACGCCGCTCCAGGCGCTGACACTCCTCAACGACGTCGTCTTCACCGAGGCGGCCCAGGCGGCCGGCCGGCTGGCGATGTCCCAACCCGGCGGCACCGAGGAGCGCGTCCGGTGGCTGTTCCGTCGCTTCCTGGTCCGGCCGGCGACGGACGCGGAGGTGATGGCGCTGGTCGCCTTCGTGCGGACGCAGACGGCGAATTTCGCCAAGAACCCCGAGGCGGCGGTAAAGCTGACCCGCGACGACCCGTTCGACATGGACGGAGCCGAGCGGGCGGCGTGGGTCGCCCTGGCCCGGGTGCTGATGAACCTCGACGAGTTCGTGACGCGGAATTGACGCCGCTCACCCGAACAGCTGCCGGATCGGCTCCGCCTCGACCATGCGCACCGGCCGGTCGCCGGGGCCGGGCATCATCGTCGTGTCGAGGTTGATGCCCATGCCGTGGTAGATGCTCGCCAGCAGCTGCGGCGGCGTCACCGGGTTGTCGTGCGGCTTCGAGCCCGTCTTGTCCGTCGCGCCGACGACCTGGCCGCCGCGGATGTTGCCGCCGACGAGGAAGTTCGTCCACGCATCCGGGTAGTGGTCCCGGCCGCTCCGTCCGTTCAGCCGCGGCGTCCGGCCGAACTCGCTCAGCACCGCGACGACCGTCTCGGCGAGCAGGCCGCGCTGGTCGAGGTCCTCGATCAGGGCGGTGAACGCCAGGTCGAACTGCGGGCAGAGCATCCGCTCGTAGTCGAGGTAGGTGTTGTTCAGCCCGCCGCCGTCGGCGTGCATGTCCCAGCACGTCAGGTTGAACACCGTGTCGAAGTGGTTCACCGTCGCGTAGCGCACGCCGCTCTCGATCAGCCGGCGGGCCAGCAGGCAGCTCTGACCAAACGTGTTCCGGCCGTAGCGATCGCGGAGCTTGTCGGGCTCCTGGTTCAGGTCGAACGCCTTCTTCGCCGTCGGCGAGGTCAGCAGCCGGAACGCCCGCTCGTAGGACGCGTCGTGCATCTGGGTCGAGTGCGTCTCGG
>Ga0268299_1004566_pt1 | contig 10590 bp, 7 predicted proteins | sample NOBtaG_FD_193484 | JGI IMG/M metagenome (GOLD analysis project Ga0268299, IMG submission 193484) | Activated sludge microbial communities from bioreactor in Nijmegen, Gelderland, Netherland - NOB reactor | ecosystem: Engineered > Bioreactor > Aerobic > Activated sludge | place: Netherlands... | reverse complement strand
CGCCTTCAGGCGATGGTGCTGATGGCCGATCTCGATCTGCCTACGCGCGTGGTCACGAATCAACTCGCCAGCGCCATCAAGCTCGTCGTGCAGGTGTCGCGCCTCTCGGACGGTTCGCGCAAGATTATCTCCGTCGCCGAAGTGCTGGGAGTGGAGGACGAGGCCGTGAAGATTCGGGAAATCTTCACCTTCGAACGCACGGGTGTGGACGATGCGGGTAAAGTGATGGGCCGGTTCAAGGCCACCGGGCACACACCAGCCGTGCTTTCGCGCATCAAGCAATACGGCATCCAACTACCACCGGACCTGTTCGATGAAGTGGTCGAAGTGAATCTGTAGCGCGCCCATGGGCTAAGGCCGGGCCGAGCGGGCCTGCGTGATCCGGTCCACCAACTGGCGAAACTGCTCCGTTTCCATGCCGGAGCCGGAGAGTTTCAGCGAGTACTTTTCTCCTTGAAAGGGGATGATCTCCACCTCATACGGATTCTTGCGCTTCAGTTCCTTGATCTCCTTCAACTCCCAGCGGCGCGTGTCCTCGGCCTTGTCGAGCGACTCAAAGATTACGCGTTCCTGAGTAATGACGAGCGTGCCGTCGGTGCCGCCGATCATTTTGTTGCGGCGCGCAGCGAAGCTCCAGCGATCGGCGGCGGGCGCCGCGCCTCCAGGGGCCGGAGCGCCAGCGGCCGGCGCGGAACCGGCCAAACCCTGCTCCAGCCACTGTTCCACCACGGTGGACTCGCTCGGCACGGAGAGCCGAAGGCTTAACCGGTTGGACTCGCCTACGCGGTCCTTAACCGCCTTTTTGAGTTGCACCACGAGCGAATCGTTGAGCCGCGTGATCGATTGCACATTTGTCTTGTCCACGGCGAAGGAGGCTTCGGGCTTCTCGTTGTCGACGAATGTCAGCATCGAATCGTGCACTACGACCTTGCCCGTCACGGCTCCAAACGGCGCCGACAGTTCGGCGGTGAAGACGCGGACCTCCGACTGCGCCCACGCTGCCGGCGAGGCGTATAGAATGCAGCAAAGTACGACCGTTCTCATTCCCAAACTCCTCCTCTCCCTATTGTTTCAGCATCGCTTCACGGAGCGCCTTGAACTCCGTACCGGTTTTCCATTCCGGCCACTTCTCGCCATCGGCAACGCGAACGCCAACGTGAAACAGGAGTTTCATATCCTCGACCGCGCCCGAGAGGTCCCAGTCGGGTTTGATCTCGTCGGACGGCTTGTGATAGTCGCGAGCCGTGTATTCGTCGCGCTTCTGCTGCGAGAACGAATCGGGCCTGCCGATATAGCGTGTGCCGGGCTCGGTATAAAGCGCGGGCACTCCCTTCTTGGCGAATTCAAAGTGATCGCTGCGATAGTAGAAGCCCTTCTCAGGTTCGGCGTCGGGCACAAGTGTGCGGCTTTGTTCCTTGGCGGCCGCGGCCAGAGTGTCGTCGAGCGTGGAGTTGCCGAGGCCGATCACCACGAGATCGCTCGTCTTTCCCCATTGGTTGACGCCGTCGATATTGATATTCGCCAGCGTCTTGTTGAGCGGATAGAGGGGATGCGCGGCGTACCACGCGGCGCCGAGCAGGCCCTGTTCCTCGGCCGTGAGCGCCACGAAGAGCATGCTACGTTTGGGCGCCGGTTTGAGCGACGCGAACGCGCGCGCCAACTCGAGCAGGGCCGCCGTACCGCTGGCGTTGTCGAGAGCGCCGTTGAATATCTGATCGCTTTGAAGCGATGTGTCGCGGCCCAAGTGATCCCAGTGCGCGCTGTAAACCACATACTCGTCTTTCAGCGCCTGGTCCGAGCCCTCGACCTTGGCCACGACATTACGCGAATCGATCTTGCGGAGAGTGTTCCTGATCGTGAAGCTTGCCTTGCCTTTGAGCGGCACGGGTGTGAAGTCCCTGCGGGCGGCCACCTTCTTCATCTCGTCGAAGTTCAACCCCGCCGCCGAGAACGTCTCCTTGGCTTTGTCGAGCGACACCCAGCCTTCGACGGCGACGCGGCCGGTATTGTTGTCCGCGCTTTGGAGATCGAAGTTCTCGCCGCCCCAACTGCCGGTGACGACATCGAACGGGTAGCCAGCGGGCCCCGTTTCGTGCACGATGATCGCCGCCGCGGCGCCTTTCGCGGTGGCGATCTCGTACTTGTAGGTCCAGCGGCCATAGTACGTCATCGCGCGGCCGCGGAAGAACTTCTCGTCGAGCTTAGCGGGATCGCTCGGGTCGGGCACGGCTGGATCGTTCACCAGCATCACGATGGTCTTGCCCGTTACATCCACTCCCTTGTAGTCGTCCCATCCGTACTCAGGCGCGACAACGCCATAGCCGACGAACACCAGGTCGGAATCCTTTACCTCGACGCTCTCTAGAAAGCGGCGCGATGCACCCACAAAGTCTTTGCCGGCGGTCAACGCGATGCGCTTGCCGTTCACCACCAACCCGCCTTCTGGCGACGAATCGATCCCCGCCAGCGGCGCCTTCTGAATATAGGTTCCATCTGGGTTACCCGGCTTCAGGCCCAGTTTCTTGAACTCGCTTTCGATGTAGGCGACCGAAAGCTCCTCGCCGCGCGTGCCGGGGGCGCGGCCCTCGAACTCATCCGAGGAGAGCTTTTTGATGTGCTCGATCAGCAGCGTGGGCGTCATTAGGGACTCGGCGGCCTTGAGGTCCGCTTGCGGCTTCGCGCACGACGTGAGAAGCAACGGCGCCGCAAGCAGGAGAGCCGCCGTGAGCGGGAGGTGGCGCGCCGCCAGGAGGGCTGCGACGGGAGTGGTTTTCCGCATAGACTCTTTGAGTATGAAGACCAAGGTATCCAGGCGGCAACTCGCCGCGGCGGGACTCGGGGTTGCGGCGGGCAGCACGGCCGCCGGACTGGGATTGGCGGTGGGACGCGGCGCGGCTGGGATAGGACTGTTGGGCGGCGCCGGGCTAGCGGCGGCGCAACGGGCCGCGGCGCAAAAGGCGGCGGCCGCGCCGGGCCAGGCGCCGGCTATCACGCTCTACACAAGCGCGCTGGACGGCTTCGAATCGAAGGTCAATATGGCGTCGTTCGATCCGGTGGGGTGGACCAAGGAGCGTTACCGCCAGATGCCTATGAAACTGACGTTTCGGGCCAAGTCGAAGGCCGAGGCGCTGGCGTGGCAGAAGAAACTTCGGGCGAAACTCGTCGAGTTGGTGGGCGGGTTCCCTGCACGGCGCGAGCCGCTGGCGCCGCAAACCCTGGAGGTGCGCGAGTTCCCAGGCTACCGCCGCGAAAAGTTCGTCATCACGACGCAGGAAGGCATGGGACTTCTTGGCTACCTGCTTACGCCGAAGTCCAAAACCGCGCCACATCCGGCGATGATTTGCGTGCCCGGACATGGGCGCGGAGTGGACGACTTAGTGGCCATCGACGAGAAAGGCCGCGACCGGACCACCAAGCCTCACTACCAATACGACTATGCCGTGCAAGCGGTGGAGAACGGTATGGCGGCCGTGGCCATCGAGCCCATAGCGTTCGGCTGCCGCCGCGATGCACGCACCAAAGCACGCGGCCTCGGCAACAGCGCCTGCCAGCCGACAGCAGGCGCCGCACTGCTGTTCGGCCAGACCATGGCCGGTTGGCGCGTCTACGACATCATGCGGGTGTGCGACTGGATTGAGACGCGCACGGAACTCGACGCCAAACGCATCGGCCTGATGGGCATTTCCGGAGGCGGCACGATCACGACGTTCGGCGCGGCGCTCGAACCGCGCATCCACACGGCGTTCATCAGCTGCTACCTAAACACGTTTCTGGCTTCGATCGTCAGCCTCTCGCACTGCATCGACAACTATGTGCCGGGAATCTTGCAGTGGTGCGAAATGTACGACGTGGCCGGCCTAATCGCGCCGCGGCCGCTGTTTGTCGAATCCGGCGACCGCGACAATATCTTTCCTATCGACGCGAGCCGTGAGAGTTTCGCCCGCGTGCAGAAAGTATACGAGGTCTTCGGCGCGGCGGACAAGACAAGCCAGGAGGTGTTCAGCGGAGAACACCAGTTCCACGGTAAACAGGGATTGCCGTTCTGCGCGCGCAGTTTGGGCGTGGCGTAGACGGCGCCGGTCTCAGTCGAGCGGAAACGCCGGATCCGGCCCGGCCTCTTTAGGCGTCTCGATCGTGCGCACGATCTTGCGTTGTGCGACGTCGATGACGTGCACCTTGTCTTTATCCTGTACGCCGCTGAAGGCCCACTTTCCGTCGCGGCTAATCGTGAGCGACAGCGGTTGGCCGCTTAGCTTGATCTGCTGCAACTCCCTTCGAGTGCCTGCGTCGGCGAAGGCCGCGGCATGCGCCGCCCCGAGCGAATAGACGAGCGTCTTGCCGTCGGGCGTGATGGCGACCCGATTGGGGCCGGCGCCGGTTTTGATTTCGCCCGTGGCCTTGCGTTGCGCTGTGTCGATGAGTGAAATCGTGTTGCTGTCGGCGTTGGTCAAGTAGATGGTTCTGCCATCGGGTGAGAGCACTCCTCCCTGCGGGCGCTTGCCTGTTGGAATGAGGATTGTCTTGCCCGTTGCGATCTGAATCGCGGCGACCGTGCCGCTGGTGGAGTTTGACACGTACGCCCATTCGCCCGGTGCATCGAAGAGGACCATGTGCGGGTCCTCGCCCTTCACATCGAAGCGGCGCAATACTTTCCGGGCCACAGGATCGACGAGTACGAGTCCGTCGGGATTCTCGGTTGTGATCACCAGATGTCCAGTCTTTGGCTGGACTGCGATGCCATGCGGACGGCGGTTGTTCCCGAGGTCGATGTCGCCGAGCTTTGTTCTCGTCTTACGGTCGATCATCGCGATCGTGTTGCCGCCTTCGCCCGCATATTGCATCCAGAGAATGCCGTTGTTGGAAACGAACAGAGTCTTACCGTCGTTCGAGGGAACGATCTCATGGGGGTACTCGCCGACCTTCACTTCGCCGACGCGCTTACCGCCCGCGCTGTAGAAACCCACTTTACCGGCGATCTTTTCGACGACGGCAACATCGGGCTGCGCCCACGCGGCGCTGGCGCAAAGAAGAACGATGGGCACTCTCATGAACAGACATGCTATACGAGATAACTGACATGCGCATTGACGAGATTCGAATTCACCGGATGGCGGGCCGATTGGACCACCGCTTTGGCTGGTCGCTTCATTGGACTACGACGCGGACGGCCACGCTGGTCGAGGTGCGCACGAGCGATGGCCTGAAGGGATGGGGAGACGGCCAGTGGGCCGAAGCGCGGTTGCGCGCGCATCCTGAGTTGGCGCTAGGGCGGTCGCCGTTCGATGTCGAAGCGATCTACGACGATTTGCGCGCACTGCCCGTGGCGCAACGGCGGCGCGGCGAGGTGGCCTGCGGCGGGCTGGATGCCGCGTTGTGGGACCTGTGCGGAAAGGCGCACGGCGTGCCCGTCTGGAAGCTGCTGGGCCGCAAGGTGCGCGATCGCGCGCAACCGTACCTGACCGCACTCTACATGCGGGATTGGCCGGACGCGGCGAAGGGGCTGGCGGAAGAGGCGATGCATTGGAAGTCGCTCGGCTATCGCGCGATGAAGATGAAAGTCGGGTACGGCCCGGAAAACGACCTGCGCCTCGTGCGCGCCGTGCGTGAGGCGATCGGTCCAGACGTGAGTCTGGGAGTGGATGCGAACTGCGCGTACGACAGCGGCACTGCGCTGCGGCTGTGCGGGCAATTGGAGAGATTCGATCCGATGTGGTTCGAAGAGCCGGTGCTTGCCGACGACCTTGCGGGTTACGACCGCCTGCGCGCGGGCACAAGCATTCCGCTGGCGGGCGGCGAAACAGCAACGCTCGACGCGCTCGTTCTCGATTATGTGCAGCCGCGACGCGTCGACATTCTTCAACCTGAAGTGGAGATCGTCGGACTGACTGGCGCCAAACGGCTTTCCTATTTGTGCTGGCTGAACCGTATCCGACTCGCGCCGCACAATTGGGGCACTTCGGTGCGGACTGCGGCGATCCTCCATTGGATGGCAGTGACGCCACCGCTCACCGAGGCGCTTGCCGGCGCGCCGCAACTGTTCGAATACGATCAGACCGAATCGCCGTTCCGCGACCTGGTGGTTCGCGAAAGGCTTGTCCCGGAGGATGATGGCATGCTCGCGATCCCGAGCGCGCCCGGCCTGGGCGTAACCGTGAACGAAGAAGCGGTGGCGCGTTTCCGCGTTGAAGAGATCGTCCTTCGTTAGCGCGCGCTACTTGTAGTTCACAAAGAACGGGCTCGACCACGCAATCTGTCCATCCTCCTGCATCAGGCGCACGTAATAGTAGTGGCGTGTGGAGAGATCCGCTTTATCGAGGTACTGGAAGTTTATCTCCTGCTGCTTGGGCTCGGTCGAATAGACGACATCGCTATCGCGAATGACCTCGGCGCGGGCGATCTTGGCCGTGCCGCGCGCCTTTACCGTAATAGGCAGCGATTTCGAGGTCTTCAATTCGTCGCCCATGAAATAGCGGCCCATGCGCACTTCGAGAATGATGTTGTCGGTGGCGCCGTACGTGTGGCGGCGGCGGATGCCGTCGAGAACGCCTTGCCGGGACACATTGTCCGTATAGACCAAGGCGTAGCTGATGTGCGTGGAGCCGTGGTCGGAACTGGCTACGATGCCGAGCTTGTACCCCTTTGCCCAGGCGTTGTTTACCATGCCGGCCGGCTGATAACCGGCCGTCGCCATGTGCTGGTCGTCCTTGCCTTCTACCACCACGTAGGGGAAGCCGAGCTTTTCATAGCTGGTGCGCGCGCCTTGAAAAATCTCCACGACAGGCTCCAGTTCGGGATCGTTGTCGCGCCAATCGGTCCCCATGCGAGTGCCCGATGTGTGCGAAATGGCGACGGCGTTGCGCGAACGGATCTCCTCGTACAAGAGCTTGGTGTCGTTTTCCACCAGATCGCCCGAACCGACTCCGGGCTCGTCGCCGAGCGGGCTTACGCCAAGACCGAAAGCCGCCACTCCGGCTTTCAAATGGAACGGAGTGACGCGCGAATCGGACCGCTTGGCGAAGAACATGTTGCGGTGGCCGTTCGGATAGACCGCGCTGCGCTCGTAGCCGAAGATGGGCAGGTATAGACCGGGAACGTGATACATGTCGGTCATTTTCTGCGTGTACCACCACCAATACGGCCACGCGCCGCCCTGGTGATCGGTGGATGCTCCGAAGTCCATCGAGCCGGCGTCGATCATGTAGCGGTAGAAGTCCTGGAGCGAACCGTCGGCCGCCCCGCCGCCGTCCCAACTGAGTTCGGTGTGGCGGTGGAAGTCGCCGCGCACGATGGAGTTGTTCTTGCCATCGATCCGGGTGGTGTAGGAGCGGATGGCCTTCAGGTCGGCGTTTTCGTTGGCGTGAGCGATGTTCACGGCCAGCGTTTCAGTGGGCGGCGCGCCCCAAGAAGGGGCGGGGCCCGCGGCGGCGGGCTCGATCTTGCCCGCGATCGCGCGTTGCCGTTTCGGTTTGTGGAAGAAGGCTTCTCCGCGCGTGTCGGAGTCCCACACCAGCCACAGCGAACGGTCCTTCGCCAGCACGCCGTTCATGCGCGTGGAGGATCGTCCGCGCGAATCGTCGAGCACCTTGGCGGCGCTCCATTTCGCGCCGTCGAGATGGGACACCCGGTACTCCCAATAGCCGCGATTGCCGCGAGGCTGCACCGGCTGGTTGTAACGCGTCTTGGCGACGACGTAAACCGAGCCCGCGCCATCGCTGAACACGTGCGGCTGGTAAGTATTCGAGTCACTGAACGGTTCGTTCAGGGGCTGCGCGGGATGGCGCCACGCGCCGTTGTCGTAGCAGGCAATGCGCGGCTCGCGAAGTCCGCCCAGCACAACGCCTTTCGGCGCGGCGCGTAAAATGTAGCCCTGATCCTTGCCCCATCCTGGCGCGCCCGCTTCATAAGCGACCCAGACACGGCCTGATGTATCGACGGCGACTGTAGGACGCGCTTCGAAGCGTTGCGAGTTGGCTACGGCCATCGGCTCTCCCGCCTTTCCCGCGGAGACACGGGCGAGCATCACGTCGTAGTTGCCACTCTTGTAGGTATCCCAGGCAATCCATGCGTTGCCCGAGGCGTCGAACGCCAGCGCCGGCTCCCAATCGTTGGCTGGATGATCGGTAACACGCACGTCCGCTCCCCAGCGTTCGCCGTCGAGAGCCTTCATCATTATGTTGCCGAACGGCCGCGCGCCCGGCGCATTTGGCGCCGGGTCCTTCCGCGTGCGAAACGCCTGCCAGGCGACCGCCATGCCGCCTTTGCCGTCGGACGCCAGGCGCGGGTTGATGTCCGGCAGTGGATCGCTCGTTAAGCGCTCCATCGCGCTCCACTCCTGACTCGCGGGATCGAAGCGGCGGGCGTAGAGATCCCAGTTTCCATTCAGCATCTGGCTCCACACGACCCACACGCGGTTCTGGGCGTCGACTCCGATCTGCGGCAGCCACGCATCGCCGGATGTGTTCGGCGCCCATTGCAGATTGCCCCACGCGCCGTTCACGAACGGCCGGATGGCGACGTCGTCGCGGTCGCCCACAAAGCTCAGCCAAGTGGTCCACAGCGTGCCATCCGGCGCAAGGGCGATCGACGGGAGATCGTCGTTTCGGAACTCGTGGCCAATCTCGGTTCCGCCAATCTTCCCTGCCGTATTGGCAGTCATCGTCTTCGGCGCTGCGCCGCCTTTCTTCTTCCCTTTCTGTTGCGCGGGAGAGTGGAAGGGCAGAAGCCAGAGCATAGAGAGCAGAAGGGCCATCGCCAGTCGCTGCATGGCAGGCATTATGCGACGAGAGGAAGCGCGGGGTCAACGCCAAGGGAGATGCAGTGGCGCGCGGAGTGAGAACTACTGCGCGGTAACCATGGCCGTCGAAGACACAGAACTCGTCTCGGGAGCGGCGATAGCGTGAACGCATGGCGACGGGTGGTGAATGCGCCACCAGTCTTCGGCTTGCGAACTGCACCAGCGGTTGGGCACGCGGATCGAACCGAGCCGCCGGGCAATCTCGCGCACCGACTGAGGACGGTCGGCGGGGCTCTTCGCCAGGCAGTCCATGATCAGGGCCTCCAACTCCGGCGGCACATCGAGCTCCGTCCGTTGGCTGGGCGGAATTGGAGGCGTCTGCACATGCGCCAAGGCCATTGCCATCGCGCTTTGAGCCTCAAACACCAGTTTGCCGGTGAGCAGCCAGTAAGCCACGCAACCGAGCGCATAGATATCCGCGCGGAAGTCCACGTCGTCGGTCGCTAACGCGAGCTCGGGCGCCATGTAGGCGGGAGTCCCGGTGGTGATGCCTTCGCGCGTCAGGCGCGTCTCTGCGCCGGAGTCCTTCCACTTGGCGAGGCCGAAGTCGAGTACTTTCACGAAGTCGTAGTTCAGGCCGAGCCGGCACAGGAATATGTTCTTCGGCTTCACGTCTCGATGCGTAAGCCCGCGGGCGTGGGCCTCGGCGAGCGAATCGCACATCTGCTGCAGCAGGTAGATGACGCGCGAAGCGGGCAATGGCCCGAACCGGTGCACAAGGGAGTCGAGATCGAGGCCGTCCAACAACTCCATCGCGTAATAGAAGACGCCGTCGCCGTTCACGCCGTAGTCGTAAAGCGTCACCGTATTGGGCGACTGCAATCCGGCGATGGCCTGCGCCTCGCGCTCAAACCGCCGGCGGGCCGACTCCGGCTGATTCTGATCGGAGCCGAACAGCATCTCCGGGCGGATCAATTTGATCGCCGCCTGGCGCACCAGCATGCGGTGCTTCGCGCGCCACACTTCCCCCATGCCACCGCGGCCGATTACCTCCATCATCTCGTAGCTGCCCAGTTCGCGCGCCTTGCTGACCTGTGCGCCGAGACTGTAAATAATGCGGCTCATCGGCAGCGCGAACGCGGCGGTGAGAACAACCGCGGCATACAGCAGCACCCACTGCGAACTCGTTGGGACAGGGACTCCAAACAACTTGATATTCAACCAGAGGCCCAGCGGTCCCATTGCAGCGGTTAGAAATGCAGCGAGCGCCGACCTAAAGCGGCAGGTGGGCACAAGGAGAATAAAGAAGACCAACCAAATCGCGATCGAGGAATGGCCACGGACGATCTCCTCGGGGAGTATCGGGTGGCGGGATTCGGCGACCGAAATCAGCAACGCGCCGAGAATTTCGAAGGCAAGTCCCACATCGAGTTTCACCAGGCCGGGAACGCTGCTTGAGAAGGCGAATACCGACATGCCGGCCCCGAGCAAAACGCCCAATAGGCACGTGATGGCGTAAAAGAGTTTCAGGTCGGGCGACAAGCTTTGGCCCAGCGGAGTAAGCCGGTGAATGATATACATGACCAGGAAAAAGGTCGCGTACATCGCGCTCACCCAGCCCAGGCGCACCACCGCCCTGTCCACAAAATCCGGCGGCAAGCGGTAGCCCGAAGTTGTGCTGACGCCTGTACCCGTGTCCGGACTCTTGTCGGCGCAAGCGAAACGACGGATGACTTCCTTCGCTTCAGGCATAGTAATTACCAGACTACCTCGAATATGTGACGCGCTGGGCCGGCGATTGGATTCGGGAATCCAATAAATGGCCTTGTGATGGAACCCGCCGGACGTCCGGCCTC
>Ga0268299_1004565_pt1 | contig 10594 bp, 9 predicted proteins | sample NOBtaG_FD_193484 | JGI IMG/M metagenome (GOLD analysis project Ga0268299, IMG submission 193484) | Activated sludge microbial communities from bioreactor in Nijmegen, Gelderland, Netherland - NOB reactor | ecosystem: Engineered > Bioreactor > Aerobic > Activated sludge | place: Netherlands... | reverse complement strand
ACCGACTCGACGATGCAGCCGGAGGGCGTCGCGCTCGGTGCCCCCCGTCGGCCGCGTCCCGGTGATCTGTGGACCAGACGAAGAAACCTGCGGGTCCCTGCAACGCTAGCAGCAGACCATACGGCGCATGTCGAGCTGGCTGGGCTCGTTCTTGACTAACCATTTTCCCTGTCTCTTGTGCTCCCGTTGACAGCGCCCAAAGCGGTCCACTAGACTGCGAAATATGCGGGTCGGTACTGAGGCTTGAGGAGTTTCCGGTTTTCTTGTTGCAATCACTAAGAGAATGAGGGCTTGACGGAAGGCGGAGGTCTGCAATGGCGAAAAAGGGAGCGGAATCGGACGAAGCACGGCTCAAGAAAAAAGTGGCCGCAAAGTTGAATGGCCACAAGAATCCCGAGGGTGATGCGGCCGTCCGTGCGCTTCGGAAACGACTGAAGCGTGAGCAGCGGAAACGGCGTGCGTCGGCTTTAAGAAAGAAACATGCTGGGGCGAACAAACCGGCCACCGAGGGAGCTCCTGCGGCAGGATAGCCGGCGTGAGCTGCTATTGAAGGAAGCGATCCATGGAACGATCGGAAGCACACGAGCAAGACCAACTCAAAGAAGCCGGTCCAGAGGCCGCGTCCGACGAACTCACCGATCAGGTGGCTGCCGGGCTGACCGGCGAGGTTCCCGTTGCAGAGACAACGGACGTTCAGCCTGACGCTGCGCTTCTCGAAGAAGAGAAACCGAAGGATGAGATCGACATTCAGATCGATCTGCTCAAGGATCCTGACTGGGTCGTGCGCCGCGAAGCGGCTATTACTCTCGGGGAAATGGCCGACGAACGATGCGTGGAACCGCTGTGCCAGATCTTGCGGGACGGGGATTGGCAAGTCAGGGAAGTCGCCGTCGACGGTCTCGGTCAGATCGGTTCCCCTGCCGTCGAAACCTTACTCAAACTGCTTCGTGATTGGGACGTTCGAAAGTATGCGATCGCCGCATTGGGCAAGATCCGCGACGAGCGGGTGCTCGATCCGCTCATGCTTCAACTGCGAAACGACGAGTTCAAGGACGATGCGACCAATGCTTTGGTCGAGTTGGGTGCTCCGGCCTTGACCCGTCTGGTCGTCGCGCTGAAGGACAAGGATGAGTTGGTTCGAAAGCAGGCGGTACTGGCCCTCGGCCGCATCAAGCATACTGACGCCATCGATCCGCTGATTGAAATGCTGGCCGACAAGGATTGGTTCACCCGTCTGACCGCAGCTGCCGCGTTGGAAGCGATCGGAGACGATCGAGGACGCGAGGCCATCAAGCCGTTGACGAAAGATTCGGATATGGTGGTGCGGATGCGGGTCGAGCGGATTTTGGCTAAGTGGAAGAAGCAGCCGGCCAACGCTTGAACGGTTGCTCGTCCGAGATCATGCGCGCACTGTAGTCTCCTACTTATCGAGCTGCCGGTCGATTTCCTTCTGAACTTCGTTCAATTTCTTCGTCGGAACCGGTTTTCCCATCGACAGTTCCAGTCGCAATTCCTGCAACGTGCCGATGACGTTTCTCACGGCCTGAGTGGAAGCGTCTGCGCGCGCCCCCTTGATGGCGGTTTCCAGGCCGGCTACGCCGTCTGCGAGCTGCTTTGCCGCTTCTCCGTAGTTCTTGTCCAGAAGATCTGAGCGGGATTGCACGATCTTCGATTTCGTCTCGAGCAGGGCTTGTCGCCTGCGGAGATCCTGTTCGATTCCCATTGTGGTGTCCATGACGTTGCGCGAGACTTCCCGAATCGATTTTGGCAACCCCGCGACCGTTTCCTCCAAAGTTCCGGTCGGCCGTTGACCGAAATAGAACCCAGCCGCAAACGATGCCGCTATCAGGACGAGCACTCCGATGAATTTCCACATGCCTATCCTTTCCGTCCCTTGGATGCCGTGGACTTGTTGCGACGGTCGATTTGTTGGATCAGGCTTCCAGCCGCTGTGATACGGACCGCTGAGTCTGAATCGTGCAAGCCCTTTTTCAAGAGCGTGAACGAAGGCGGGGTCGTTTTGCCCAACGCTTTCGCCGCAAATAACCTGGGCTGTGGTTGCTGGTCTTGCAACAAAGCCTGAAGGATGGCAAGACCTTGCTTGTCCGCGCTCATTCCCAGCGCCTGAGCCGTGGCGGCGCGGACTGACGGATCCGGATGACGAGCCAGATCTGTGGCGACTAGGATGGCCGACGAATCGCCCAATCGCAGAAGTCCCTCCACGGCGCTAGCACGCACTGGCATCGAAGCATCGCGCGTCAATTGGAGGAGCAGCGGACGCATGTCACGGATGCCGAGGCGGCCCAGACTGACCGCGGCCACACCCCTGACCCTGGCGTGCTCGTCACCGATCGCGTGCGTGAGCGGCGCTACCGCTCCCGGCTGACCGAACTCGCCTAAGGCGCCGGCGGCAAACGCACGAACCGATGGTTCGGGATCGTAGACGCCTTGGCTGAGCACTGCGAGACTCGACGGCCGCTTCAGTTTTCCGAGCGCACCCAACGCGGCCATACGGGTTTCCGGATCCGGAAGGGTGGCGGCTCCGGTGATATCGCGCAACATGTCCTGTTTGCCAAGGCGATAGAGCGCGGCATAGGCGAATACGCCTTCGGGTCCATCCTCGGTTCTCGCCACCTCGACCAGGCGGGGCATGACGTCGGTGACGCTTCCTTCGCTCAGCACGTTCATGGCGGCAATCCGAACCGGCGGCATGTCATCCCGCAGCGCCCGTCGGAGCGCATCCGACTTCGAGGCGAGTCCGGCATGACCAAGGCCTTCGACGGCGCGGGCTCGCACCAGGGGAGAGGGATCCAGTAATCCATCTTCCAGAACGGATTGGGTCTCGACAAGTCCCAACTCAGCCAGGGCCGTATAAGCGGCAATTCTCACGTACTCTTTTGGATCTCGGACATGGGTGGTCAACGTGCTCAAAGCGAGCGAACGCAATAGGGGGAATTCATCCGGTTGGTCGCCCGGTACCAACCGGTCGTAAAGCGCCGCAGCTTCTTCGGTCTGTCCTAATTTCAGATGGCTTTGAAGCGCCACGCGAAGCAAAGCCTTCGACGGAGGGAGCTCTGAGGGCCGCGAGTGCCATAATTTTAGAACTTTGTCGTATTCGGCATCCCGGTAGGCTTGCGTGGTTTCCTGCTCCAGGCTGGTTCCGGCGGTGGCAGCAGTGGCGACCGATGCAGGGACCTCGGCAAGTAGAAGCGATGAACACGCAATCGCGAGGAACGAGGGGAGGATCATCTTCCGGCGGGGAGCTGGGTTTCGCGGGACGGAAATCGAGGAAACGGTCTTACCATATGGTCGGAGTCCTGGCCATTGCCGGCGTGTACAGCATCTCCACATAATCCTTTACCATTCGCTTGGTGCAGAAGACCGGTGCGACTGTCCTGATGCTTTCCTTGACCAGTTGGAGCCATCCCCGAGGGATGCCGTCGATGTCTCGCTGATAATAGAGCGGAACGACTTCCTGTTCCAACAGCCGATAGAGCTGCTCCGCATCGTGGCGATCCTGCGCTTCGACCTCGCCGTCGGCCAGCGGTTGAATGCCCCAGCCGTTCGCTCCGTTATACCCTTCTTGCCACCAGCCGTCGAGCACGCTGAAGTGTAACGCTCCGTTGAGCGCCGCTTTCATGCCGCTCGTGCCGCTGGCTTCCATTGGGAAGCGCGGGGTGTTCAGCCAGATGTCCACGCCTTGCACCAGGTACTTTGCCATGTGCATCTCATAGTCTTCCAGAAAGGCGACCTGACCGCCCAACTTGTGGTCCTGGCAATAACTGATGACCTCGTGAATGAAATAGCGCCCCGGTTCGTCGGCCGGATGAGCTTTGCCGGCAAAGATCAGCTGGACGGGTCGCCATTGGTTGTGGAGAAGGCGTTTCAAACGTTCGAGGTCGGCAAACAGCAAGGTGGCTCGTTTGTATGTGGCGAACCGTCGGGCAAAGCCTATCGTGAGGGCTTCGGGGTCGAGCAGTGTGCCTCGGGCCAGCACTTGCGAGGGATGGAGCTGCCCCTGCATCCATCCGGAGCGGACACGTTCTCGGATGAAGCCCATGAGTTTACGCTTCATCGTCTGGCGAACGGCCCAAAGTTCATGATCGGGAATATCGGCAACCCGCTGCCAGATGGCCGGATCGTCGCAGCTTTCGGCCCACATTGGACTGAGAGACTTGCTGTACAGTCTGTGAAGATCCGGAGAGATCCAGGTCGGCGCGTGGATGCCGTTGGTAATGCTTCGAATCGGCACCTGGTCGACGGGGAGACCGGGCCAAAAATGTTGCCACATCTGGCGACTGACCCGCCCGTGTTCGCGACTGACTCCGTTAAGGTGGGCCGATAACCGCATCACAAGAGCGGTCATGTTGAATCCCTGTCCTCGAGATTCCGGTGTTTCCCCCAGGCCGAGAAATTCCTCGCGCGAAAGGCCGATTTGATCCCAAAAACCTGCGAAGTACTTGTCCATCAAGTGATGGGGAAACACGTCATGGCCTGCGGGCACAGGTGTATGGGTCGTGAAAACCGTACTCTGCCGGACAATTTCACTGGCCTCGGCGTGAGACGTGCCTGCTTGCACCAGTTCGCGCAGACGTTCCAAGGTAAGAAAGGCAGAGTGGCCTTCATTGGCATGCCAGACGGAAGGAGCAATGCCCAGGTTGCGCAGAACGCGAACTCCGCCGATACCCAGCAGGATTTCCTGACACAACCGCATTTCCTGGTCGCCGCCGTACAATCGGGCCGACAGAGCGCGGTTCTCAGGTGTATTCTCTGGCACGTCCGTGTCAATGAGGTAGAGCGGCACCCGACCGACCTGTACCTTCCAGACGACCGCCGCGACAGTTCGACCGCCGATCTCTACGGCAATCCGACAGGCTTCTCCTGACGGAGTCAGGGCCGGATGGATGGGAGATTCCTCGCGATTGAATGCCGCGTAGGCGGCTTCCTGCCAGCCCTCAGTCGTGATGCGCTGGCGGAAGTATCCCTGGGGATACATGAACCCGATGCCGACCAGCGGCACGCCGAGGTCGCTCGCCTCCTTGCAATGGTCGCCGGCCAGGATGCCCAACCCGCCACTGTAAATGGGAATTGAGGTGTGGAGCCCGAACTCGGCGGAGAAATAGGCGATGGTTTCCTTGACCGAAGCGGCGTGTTGTGTGCTGAACCAGCTGTGGCCGTTGGCCCGGTACTGGTCGAAAAGCTTGATCACCGCGGAGTACTGTCTGAGATAGGACGGATCTTCCGCCAGACGCGCCATCCGTTCCGGTTTCACGTCCGCGAGCAGCTTGACGGGGTTGTGCTGGGTCAGAAACCACAACGTGGGATCGATCGTTTCGAATAGCTGCCGCGCCTCCAACGTCCAACTCCACCAGAGATTCTGGGAGAGTTCCTCAAGGCGTGCCAAGCTGAGCGGCAAACCGGCACGTGGGTTCTGAGCGATGTTCGTAGTCTCCACTGCGACTCCTTATGAATGTGGGGCCAGGACGGTCGTGAGGGGAATAGCGGAGCACCCCGTGCCGAGTGAGATCAGGCGTGGCCGGCCTTGTGCCAGGAGGTCCACTCGTCCGAGAATGCCACGGATGCGTAGCGTTCGCCAAGGATTTTCGCAACTCGATTCATCAGCTTGGTCAACTGCTGCGCCTCTTCTTGGGTGAGGTCCTGACGGAAGCGCGGATGCAGTCCCCACCGGGTTTCCACTTCCTCGCCAGTGGCGGTGGACATGACACTGATGAGCTTGATTTCATTTCCGGTGGGATTCTTCGACTCGGAAGCCGCATCCGTTTGCATCGCCGGCGCGGACGACGGTTGCGTGGCCGTGCCTGCCGAGGAGGGAGGGGCGTCGCCTTGCAAAATTGCGGTGATCGCCGGGACAGCCGCACTGGCGCAGATCGTTGCGGCCGAGGTAATTTGTGGATGCCCGCTTATGCCGAGGGCCTCCGCTACACGCCCGCCGAAGGCATCGAACATCTCATTCTTGGCCTTGCTGTCCTCCGTGATGGAGAAGCGATATTGATCGTAGAGTTGACGGCTTTCGGCCACGGCACCTCCGATCGTCATCATGATCTCCGACTGATCCACGTTGGGGCCGAATGCCGGTTCCAAGACCGTCTTGAGCTGGGTAGTCACCGCGTCCTCCAACCCGTTCATGAATTCCGGCTGGTCTTTGATCGGAATATGGAAGGCTGAAATTCGGTCCGTCAGATTGAACATGACTTTGAGGAATTCGAGATAGAGACCCCACTCGTCCTGACGCTTGAGTTTCAGCGCCTGCTCGGGCGCATTCTTTTTCATCACGGTGACCGATTCGCCGGCGACGGCAAGCATCAACTCGGCGAGCGACCGCTGCTGGGCTCCGTAGGGTGTTCTTCCCATAAAAGAATACTGTCGTAATCCGAGTAAGGATTGGGTGTCGCCAGGAGGCGCATTATAGCCGAGAGTTCCCTCCAGACTCCAGGGGGCTTTCCGCTCAATGCCGTTCGTGACGGAAGGCCGCTTGCGTTGAAACGGTCTCAGCCGTAATGTTATACAGCGCAGACACTCCTTGCTCTCCATGAATCGAAACATTACGCCGTACATTTTGAAGCGGACTGTAGATGAAGCCGTGCCGCGCAAGCTGTCGATCGATTACGCGGCGGCGTTGAATCCGCAACAATTGGCCGCGGTGACGGCCGGGGACGGTCCGTCGCTCGTCATTGCGGGGGCAGGAAGCGGGAAAACCCGCACGTTAGTCTATCGTGTAGCCTATCTGATTGATTCCGGCGTCGATCCATCAAATATTTTGCTGCTGACGTTCACGAGAAAGTCGGCCCAGGAAATGCTCGAACGAGCCGGGGAATTGATCGGCTCGCGCTGCGACCGCGTGTGTGGCGGTACGTTCCACTCGGTCGCCAATATGCTGTTGCGCCGCTATGGTCGAGCCATCGGCGTGGAGCCGGGGTTCACGATACTGGATCGGGGGGATGCGGAAGATCTGATCGCGCTCGTGCGGTCGCAGCTGGGACTCAACGAAAAGGACAAGCGGTTTCCACGGAAGGGAACAATTGCCGAGATCTTCAGCAAAGCCGAGAACACGCTGCGCAGCTCGGACGACATCGTCCTGGAGGAATTCAGCCATTTCGCCGACCACCTCGACGTGCTTGGGCAGCTGCAGAAGGGGTATCAGGCCGCCAAGCGGCAACGGCAGTTGGCGGATTACGATGATCTGTTGGTTCTACTGCGCCGGTTGCTGACCGAAGACCAGCATACCCGGGAGATGATTTCTCAGCTATACCGGTACATCCTGGTTGATGAGTATCAGGATACCAATCGTTTGCAGGCCGACGTGATCCGCAAGCTCGCTTCCACGCATCAGAATGTCATGGTCGTGGGAGACGATAGCCAGTCGATCTATGCGTTTCGCGGCGCGACGTTCAAGAACATCATGGAATTCCCGACGCTCTTTCCCGGCACCACAATCTACAAGTTGGAGGAAAACTACCGCAGTACGCAGCCGATTCTGAATCTGGCCAATTGCATCATCGAAGCGGCGGCAGAGAAGTACAGCAAACACCTGTTCACGCGTAAATTGGACGGTCCGCTGCCGACCTTGGCGGAAGCGACGGGTGAGAATGCCCAGTCTCGTTTCATCGCTCAAAAGATCCTCGAACTTCGAGAGGAAGGGGTGCCTTTGGGCGAAGTCGCCGTGCTCTTTCGGTCGAGCTTCCATTCATTCGATCTGGAGATCGAGCTCTCGCGACGCGGGTTGCCGTTCGTCAAGCGCGGCGGCGTCAAGTTCATCGAAACGGCGCATGTGAAGGATCTGTTGGCGCACCTGCGGGTGGTTGCCAACCCACTCGACGCGGTCAGTTGGCACAGGGTGTTAATGTTGGTCGAAGGCGTCGGGCCGAAGAAGGCGCAAGATCTGTTGGCGTCATTGGTCAAGTCGGATACGCCGTATCGGACCTTGCGGGAGGTGGGCGGACGATCAGGTCAAGGGTTGAAAAATCTAGCCCATACGCTCGAAAGTCTCGCCGGGTCCGCCGATCTCGGGACAGCCGAGCAAGTAAATCACATCTATGAGTATTACCTCCCGATTCTAAAGGACCAGTACGACGACTATCCCAAACGCACCAGGGATCTGGATCACTTGCATACTATTGCGGAGGGTTATCCCGAGGTCGACCAGTTTCTTGCAGATCTTGCCCTGGAGCCCCCGGACGGGAGTGCGGTGGACGTAGAGGCGCCCGACCGTGACGATGAGCGGATGATCCTCTCGACGATTCATTCGGCCAAGGGACTAGAGTGGCAGTGCGTGTTCGTGATCTGGATCGTCGACGGGAAGTTTCCGTCGCTCTATTCGTTCGTCACGGATGACGAATTGGAGGAGGAGCGCCGGCTATTCTACGTTGCGGTCACCCGCGCGAAGCGGCACCTCTATCTGACCTATCCAATCAACGTGTTCGACAAAAGCAGCGGCATGCTGCTTTCGAAACCCACGCGGTTTCTCGATCATGTCTCCCCGGCCATGTTCGAGCAATTAGCCCTCATCGAAGAGGGCGAGCATGCCGACTGGCGGCGCTATCGGGACGACTCGTATTGATTCGTGCCTCAACCGCTGATCTACATGATGCGGCAGTTCAGCGACCTGAGTCAGGTTCTGCGGTTGCTGCTCTGCTGGTGCCTTGTCCTGACCCAATCGGCTGGAGCGGAAACGACGTCCGATCACACGTGGAGACAGATCGTGGTCGAGGCGGAACGGCTTGGACTGCCCGTGAAATTTCTTAAGGCTGTTCCATCCGACTTCGTCAAGTTTGAATTCGACGATCTGCAAGCATTTGCGGCCGAGTATCATCTCGGCGAGCATCGAATGGTCTTGAATCGTACGCTTTCGTTTAATGCCGCCGGGGGCACCCTTCGGCCGCTCAATCGCCTGACCAACACTGAAATGGAAACGCTCTACCATGAACTCTTTCACGCCTATATGGACTTTCTCGCGACCGATGGAGGTGCCGACGCCCTGACCTTTGCGCGCAGACAGCAACAGTGCCGGTACGGTGCTGTATTGATCAACCCCGTCGTACAACGGTCGGCTGAGACGGAAGAACGTTTTCTGAACGAAGTCGAATCGTGGGAAGCGTTGAACGAAGCATGGGCGGTCTTTGTCGGGTGGGCCGTATGGAGTCAGTTGGAAACAGGCGGACGGGCTTCCCTTTCGCTTCGGAAGTCGGGAAAATCCCGCGCAACGTGGCTTCATCGCCTGGAGGACGCCGACCGTGAGGGAAAACTTCGCGGCTATTATGAACCGGAGAGTCCCGAGGAGCGTGCCGTGGCGCGGAAGCGGTTCTTGGCTCCGGCTTCCCGGATCTCACCTGAGGAAGTTCACTATCTTTTGAAGGAAGCGCTTGGATTCCCCGATGATTTAGTGAAGCAGGCGGACCAGGTACTCAGTTCTGGCCGTCTCCCTCGCCATTCTCATTCATGTTAGCGTCCCCCGATGGGATCTCATAAGAATTGCCAGTTTATGGAAGTAACTTCCGAACAGGCAGGCTCAGCGTATATGCCGGATGAACCGACTCTCATCTTGGAGGAAGAATTAAGGGGCTGATCGGATTGACTATGTTTGAAGTGAAGGGAGGGCAGGATGAAGAAAAAATTCATGCCGTCGGCCTTCCCCTCTTGACTTCAAGAGACTTCATCAATAGAATCGGGCGTTTCTTGAACAAGGCTCTGTCCCCCGTTCAGTACTTTGTCCTTTTTAATTAAGGAAGAGGTGCTGTACATGGACGAGCCTGCTCTTCTTTTCTCGTCCGCGATGATGAAAGAGGACAAAGTTTTCTGTTGAACATTTGTCGTTGGCTGTTCGGGCAGGTACCCAAGTGGCCAAAGGGGGCAGACTGTAAATCTGTTGCCATCGGCTTCCAAGGTTCGAATCCTTGCCTGCCCACCAAAGCAGCGCTTGCTCGACTCGGGAGCTTTCGGCTGGTGGTCATCTGGCACGGGTAAGCGTGCAGGAGTTCTGGGGGCGATTAAGCGAACGGTCAAGCAGAGCGTCGGTGTGACGGAAGTCGGGTTGCCGTGGACGATGCGGGCGTAGCTCAGCGGTAGAGTCCCAGCCTTCCAAGCTGGCTGTCGTGGGTTCAACTCCCACCGCCCGCTCCAAAATGAAGAGTCCGCGGCGCTTTTGCTAAGGATAGTCGAATACGTACGATAGTCGAATAGGATGTCGGGAATTGTGCGTTGGTCTAAGACGATGGCGGGAAGGCAACCGGCTTCTGGGACTCGAGGCACTCAGGAGCGCATAATCAACTGTGATTGAACGAGCGCTTGCGACTGATTGCAGGAACGCCCACGTAGCTCAGTTGGTAGAGCACGTCCTTGGTAAGGACGAGGTCACGCGTTCGATCCGCGTCGTGGGCTCCAGGTTTCAGTCAGAGGCAGGTTGAGGTTAAGGAGTGAGAATGGAGTCTTCTCAACCTTGGCCTGAACCTCAACCTTGTAGTTACGGAGGAAGTTATGGCGAAGGCGAAATTTGAGCGGAAGAAGCCGCACGTGAACATTGGGACGATCGGGCACGTGGACCACGGGAAGACGACATTGACCGCGGCGTTGACGAAAG
>Ga0268299_1004564_pt1 | contig 10597 bp, 2 predicted proteins | sample NOBtaG_FD_193484 | JGI IMG/M metagenome (GOLD analysis project Ga0268299, IMG submission 193484) | Activated sludge microbial communities from bioreactor in Nijmegen, Gelderland, Netherland - NOB reactor | ecosystem: Engineered > Bioreactor > Aerobic > Activated sludge | place: Netherlands... | reverse complement strand
TCCGACTCAGCCGACGCACCCGCTGATGGATGGCCTCTCGTCCCGTCGTCTTGGCCGCAATGTGTGGGGTGATCCGCCGTCGCACGAGGGCGGTCAGAAACGGCTTGGCAAAATAGCCTTTATCCGCCCCACCGTCTGAATCCGAAGATCCTGCGTCGCATGAAACCGATCCAGCAACGCCCGCCCCCCGTCCATCTCGGAGGCCGGCCCTCGAAACGATTCGACATTGAGCCCCAGCAGTAGCCGATGGCGATTCTCCATCAATCCATTGACGGTATAGCCCACCATCGCGGCCGTCCCATTCCCCTTGTTCGCCAGTTTAGCGTCGGGATCGGTGGTGGAGACATGCGTCTGATTGGACCGCCGCTCGCCGCGAAACAGGACCGTGGGATTGCCAGGGTCCTGGGGCGGCTCTGGCGCCGCGTCCGTATCCAGCGAGCGAATCCGCCGCTTGTACTCTTCCGGCTTCAGGAACACTTCCATCGACACGAAGCTCTTGTGCGAGGCATTGGCCTGCACCAGGGTGCCGTCCAGCGTTGTATGCGGCGAGACCAGCTTCTGCGTGATCGCCAGGGCGACGGTCTCGTCAAACAACCGTTCGAGCAGCCCGCTCTCCGTAAACCGTCGTTTCCGGTTCTGCGAAAAGGTCGAGTGGTCCCACGGCATCTGATCCAGATCCAGCCCCACAAACCAGCGGAGGACCAGGTTCCCCGTCAGCTCCCGGACCAAGGCCCGTTCGGACGTGACGCCCAGCAAATAGCCACCCAGGAGGGCCAGAAACAGCTGCTCCGGTGGAATCGACGGCCGGCCGGTCTCGGCATAGAGCGGCTCACAGAGCTGCCGGATCCGTCTAGTGTCGATCAACGGCCGGATCTTCCGCATCGGATGATCGGCGGTCACATACTGCTCCAAATTGATGTGGTAGAACATCGAGGGCTGAGGATCGGCTATGCCCATCATAGGGAGGGTCCTCCTGATGGACGCCTCTCTTATCATATCTGCAGCGGGCGGAGGAGAGGGTTTGTCAACAGCCTGCTAGCTGTGAGGGGAACCACTGCGCCCTGACTCAGGGCCGGCTGCGCAGACTTCTCCCGTGCTCGTCATGCACCTCAACAACTCCCTTCGTCGCTTCATCCCGTACACCCTGCGGATATTTGTCTGTCTTTTCCCTGCCTAAAGGGTCTAGATTAGAACAGTATCTAGCTCGCCTCCCATCGCTGCGTTCGATCCGCATCACAGCTCGCATCGAAGCATTTGAACCGTTGATTGTCGAATAGTCCTTTCACCGCCGACCTCTCAGGTGCGGCCCTCGTCAGTGACCCGTTTTCCATCGCTGCGGCCTCGGCTGCCATTGCACTGCCTGTAGCCCAGACATCACGTCCAAGAAGGGAACCTCACCGTTGAAGATTCGCCCGACGATCCTCCCTCCGGTCCTGCTCCGCCTGAAGACACACTTCAGCGGAAACAGTCCCATCCAGCCCTACACCGGTGATGAACCGCCGCTGCGGGCGGAGCTCTTCAGCGCCGAGCAAATGCAACAGCATGGCAGGACCCTCGCGGGGTTGCATGCCGTCAGTGCCGAGCACGAGCCCGACCCGCTGCTCGCTCGACTGGCTGAGAACGAAGTCGTCCTGCTGGATGTGCGGAATCTGGTGGCCGAGGCCGTGAAGGGAAACCGACGCATCACACCGGCCGGAGAATGGTTGCTCGATAACTTCTACCTGATCGAGGAACAGATTCGCCTAGCCAGGCGGCACCTGCCCACAGGGTATAGCCGCGAACTGCCGCGGCTGGGCAACGGTCCATCGGCCGGCCTGCCCCGGGTCTATGACATCGCGCTTGAAATCATCTCGCACGGAGACGGACGGGTGGACCCGGAAAGTCTCAGCGGTTTCGTCGCGGCCTATCAGACGGTCACGGCCCTGAAGCTCGGCGAGTTGTGGGCCATCCCTATCATGATTCGCCTCGCATTGATTGAAAACCTGCGACGTGCCGGCGCCCGCATCGCAAGCGACAGAGTGGATCGCAATCGTGCCCACGAATGGGCCGGCCAAATGATTGAGACCGCTGAAAAGGACCCCAAGAGTCTCATCCTGGTGATCGCGGACATGGCACGGTCCAATCCGCCCATGGTGAGCGCCTTCGTAGCGGAACTTGCCCGCCGCCTGCAAGGACAGAGTGCGGCGTTGGCCCTACCCCTGACCTGGATCGAACAGCGCCTGTCGGAATCCGGCCTTACGATCGAGCAACTGGTGCAGTCGGAGACGCAACAGCAAGCGATCGATCAGGTCTCCATGAGCAACAGCATCGGCAGTCTCCGGTTCCTGGCGGCGATGGACTGGCGCGAGTTTGTCGAAGCACAGAGCCTGGTGGAACAGGCGCTCCAGGAAGATCCGGCCGGCGTGTACGGGCAGATGGATTTTGCCACTCGTGACCGGTATCGGCATGCCGTGGAGAAACTCGCAAAGAGTAGCCCCCTGTCGGAAAAGGACGTCGCGCGCCAGGCGATCCTGCTCGCGCAGACAGGAGCCGCTGCAGAGGGACCGGACCACCGCACCGCCCACGTCGGCTTCTATCTCATCGACAACGGACAGACGCAATTGGAACAGGCCGTGAGCCTGCGTCGTTCTGTCTTCGACAGGCTCCGGAGATGGACCGGATCCAGCAGCGTACCAATCTATCTCGGCTCCATCCTTGTCCTCACGGCCACATTCACTGGATGTTTCCTGGCCCTCGCCATGGCAACAGGTTGGAATGGATGGCTGCTTGCCCTGCTGGGGTTCGTGTCGGCCTTGGCTGCCAGCCAGCCGGCGGTGACGCTGGTGAACTGGCTCGCGACGGCATTGGTGACCCCGCATCCCCTCCCGCGGATGGACTTTTCCGATGGCCTTCCCCCGACGTTACGAACGCTGGTGGTGATTCCCACACTCCTCCAACATGCCCGGGGTATCGACGACCTCATTGAGGCTCTCGAGGTCCGATTCCTCGCCAACCGGGACAGTCACCTGCACTTTGCCCTGCTCACGGATTTCCAGGATGCCGACCAAGAGACGGTGGCAGGCGACGATCAGTTGGTGCTGACGGCCGGAGCAGGCATCGATGCGTTGAATGCCAAATACGCAGGCGAATATGGCGACAGGTTTTTTCTCTTCCATCGCCCGCGTCGCTGGAATGCCCATGAACGGCTCTGGATGGGATACGAGCGCAAGCGAGGCAAACTAGCGGACTTGAACGGGCTCCTGCGTGGGGGCACGACGGATCGGTTTTCAGCGACCGTCGGACAACCGGACATCCTGTCCACGGTGAAATATGTGATCACGCTCGATACGGATACCCAGTTACCTCGCGATTCCGCACGGCAATTCGTGGCGGCCATGGCCCATCCGCTCAATCGTCCGCAGTACGATCCTGCGGCACAGCGCGTGACTGCGGGATACGGGATTCTGCAACCTCGGGTGGCCGTCAGCCTCCCCGGCACCAACCGCTCGCGTTACGCGCGGCTCAACGCCGGTGAACCCGGTATCGATCCTTACACACGGGCCGTGTCGGACGTGTATCAGGACCTGTTCGGTGAAGGCTCCTTCATCGGCAAGGGGATCTATGAGGTCGATGCCTTCGAACAGGCGCTCAGCGATCGCTTCCCGGAGAATCGCATCCTCAGCCACGACCTGCTTGAAGGCTCCTATGCCCGCGCCGGACTCCTGAGCGACGTGCAGCTCTACGAAGAATATCCTGCCCGCTACAACACAGACGTGGCCCGGCGTTATCGCTGGATCCGCGGAGATTGGCAGATTGCGCGCTGGGCCTTCCCCCGCGTGCCGGGACCGGACGGCTGCACCCGCAACAATCCGCTGTCCACCCTGTCGCGTTGGAAACTTTTCGACAACCTGCGACGCAGCCTCGTCCCCGCCGCGCTGACATCCTTGTTCGTCGTGGGGTGGACGCTGCTTTCCCCCGCCTGGCTCTGGACCCTCGCCACGCTCAGCCTGTTCCTGATCGCGCCGTTACTGGGCGCCGTCGTCGATCTGTGCCGCAAGCCCGAGGATATGCGGATGAGCCAGCACCTCACCGCAACCGCGCGGGGCATGACACAACAGCTGACTCAGGCGCTGCTCACGCTCATGTGCCTGCCCTACGAAAGCTTCTACAGCCTGGGCGCGATCGTACGGACTGCCGGACGTGTATGGTTCAATCGCCCTGGCTTATTGGAATGGAACCCGTCAGGCGCAACGGACAGAAGCAGGACGGACCTGATCGGTTCCTATCGTTCGATGTGGATTGGTCCGGCCATGGCCCTGATCATCACAATCATTCTGATGCAGACTCGAGCCGAAGCGCTTCTGATTGCGGCGCCGGTGCTCAGCCTGTGGGCGCTGTCTCCCCTGTTCACCTGGTGGATCAGCACACCGCTGGCTCGACGCGAGGCCAGACTCACGGCCGGCCAGACGATGTTTCTCCGGAAGATGGCCCGCAAGACCTGGGCCTTTTTCGAGACCTATGTCAGCCCGGAGGATCATTGGCTCCCGCCCGATAACTATCAGGAACATCCGGCCCCGAAGGTGGCGCATCGAACGTCGCCGACGAATATGGGGTTGGCGTTGCTGGCCAATCTCTCCGCCCACGACTTCGGCTACCTGTCGGCGGGGCAGCTGATCGAACGCACCGCTCATACGTTCGACAGCATGGCAACCTTGGAACGATTTCGAGGCCATTTCTACAATTGGTACGACACCCAGACGTTGAAACCGCTGCTGCCCATGTACATCTCGTCGGTGGACAGTGGAAATCTGGCCGGGCATGTCATGACCCTGCACTCGGGGCTCCTCAGCCTGCCGGAACACAAGATCCTTGCTGAGCGCACATTTGAGGGACTTCGCGATACCCTCGCGCTGCTGAGCGAGGCGCTTGGAACTTCGACGTCTCAGCTTGACGCGCTTCAGAAGAACCTGGTCGCGGCCTGTGAGAACAGGCCGACCACACTCACGCAAATCCACCACACCTTGACCCTGCTCACCAAGCAGGTGGATCAAGTCACCGCCCATCTCGATTCCGCCTCCAACGCCGAGGCGCACCGATGGGCCCATGCCTTCGCGAGACAGTGCCGTGACGCGGTCGTCGAGCTGACCCTTCTCGCGCCCTGGGTTGGCCTTGCCGCCACCGATGAGATCCTCCACCTGTTTCCGGAATTGGATCGGATCCCCACGCTCCGGACGCTGACCAGACTGGAAGGCGAATGGCTGCCGGCAATTGACGCGCGACTTGGACCAGACGCATCCGGCACGGAGCGGCCCTGGCTGATCGAACTTCGACGGCACCTGAGCGCGGCCGGCCGACTGGCCGAACAACGCCTGGCCTCGCTCGACCATTTGGCCCGGCAAGCGAATCAATTTGCCCAGATGGAGTACGACTTCCTGTTCGACGACACGCGGTTCCTCCTCTCCATCGGGTACAACGTGGCGGAACGACGACGGGACGCGAGCTACTACGACCTCCTGGCCTCCGAAGCGCGCTTGTGCAGCTTCGTGGCGATTGCGCAAGGCCAACTGCCGCAGGAAAGCTGGTTCGCCCTCGGCCGTCTGCTCACGACGACAGGGGGTGAACCGATTCTCCTGTCCTGGAGCGGGTCGATGTTCGAATACCTCATGCCGCTGCTCGTCATGCAGACCTATCAGCAGACGCTGTTGGATCAGACCTACCGCGCAGCGGTGAAGCGACAGATCGAATACGGCCGGGAGCGAGACATTCCCTGGGGCGTTTCGGAATCCGGCTACAACATGGTCGACGCGCAGTTGAACTATCAGTACCGGGCCTTCGGTGTGCCCGGCCTTGGACTGAAGCGCGGCCTGGGCGAGGAATTGGTCATTGCACCCTACGCCACCTCCCTCGCCCTAATGGTCGCGCCGGAAGAGGCGTGCCTGAATCTCCAGCGACTCACGGCCGAAGGCGCCGATGGACCATACGGATTGTACGAAGCGATCGATTACACGCCCTCGCGTCTTCCCCGCGGACAATCGCGTGTCATCATTCGCTCCTACATGGCGCACCATGTGGGGATGAGTTTCCTTTCCTTGGCCTATCTGCTCCTCGACCGACCGATGCAGAAGCGCTTCGAAGCCGATCCGCTGTTCCAGGCCACTACGCTGTTGCTCCAAGAGCGGATTCCCAAGGCCACAGCCTTCTATGCCCACAGCACCGAGCTGTCGGATTTGCGCACGACGTCCGGCACGCCGGACACGCCGGTGCGTGTCCTGACAACCGCAAACACTCCGGTACCGGACGTGCTCCTCCTGTCGAACGGTCGATACCACGTGATGGTGACCAACGCGGGAGGCGGGTCCAGCCGATGGAAAGATCTGGCCGTCACGCGTTGGCGTGAAGACAGCACCTGCGACAACTGGGGGACGTTTTGTTATCTCCGGGACGTGGAGAGCGGCGAGTTCTGGTCCACGGCCTATCAGCCGACCTTGAAACCCTCCAAGAGCTACGAAGTCATCTTTTCCGAAGGGCGAGCTGAATTTCGGCGCCGCGACCACGACATCGAAACACATGCCGAAATCGTCGTGTCGCCGGAGGACGATATCGAGTTGCGGCGAATCCGTCTCACTAACTGCTCCGGCACGACGCGAACGATCGACCTCACTAGTTATGCGGAAGTCGTGCTCGCGCTGCCGGCGGCTGACGCCCTCCATCCGGCATTCAGTAATCTCTTCGTCCAGACGGAAATCATCCGCGAACGCCAGGCCATTCTCTCTACCCGCCGTGGGCGTTCACAGAATGAGCAGGCCCCGTGGGCATTCCACCTCATGGCAGTACGCGGCGCCCAGCGTGGAGAGATCTCCTATGAAACGGACCGCATGCAGTTCATCGGCCGTGGCCGCACTCTCGCCTCTCCGCAAGCCATGGACCATTCCGCTCCCCTCTCAGGAAGTCAAGGCTCGGTGCTGGACCCTATTCTGTCCATCCGCAGCCAGGTCGTCCTCGAGCCGGGGGAGTCGGTCACGGTGGATCTGGTGATGGGCGTCGGAGAGACCCGCGATCTGTGCCTGCGCCTGGTCGACAAGTATCAAGACCGGCATCTCGCCGATCGAGTCTTTGAGCTCGCCTGGACCCATAGCCAAGTTGTGCTGCGTCAGCTCAATACCACTGAAGCGGATGCGCAATTGTATGGCAGGCTGGCCGGTTCGATCCTCTATGCCAATGCGTCCCTTCGCGCAGAAGCCTCCGTGCTCAGCAAGAACCGCCGGGGACAATCCGGACTGTGGGGCTACGCGATTTCCGGGGACCTGCCAATAGTCCTGCTCCAGATCGGGGATCCGTCCAACATCGATCTCGTCCGTCAGTTAGTCCAGGCCCATGCCTACTGGAGACTGAAAGGGCTCGTCGTGGATCTCGTCATTTGGAACGAGGATCACGCCGGCTACCGTCAGGTCCTCCACGATCAAATCATGGGTCTGATCTCGGCAGGAGTCGAGGCCAATGTGATGGATCGACCGGGGGGTATCTTCGTGCGAACGGCGGAGCAGATGTCGGTCGAGGATCGCCTGTTGCAGCAATCGGTGGCTCGCGTGATCCTGACGGATCGGCGCGGCACGTTGGCGGAGCAGATTACGCGCGTCGCCTCCCCTGCCGTACCCGCCTACCGTTTTAAGCCCACTCGCACGCATCGACCCGATCCGGCCGCCACCATCGAGGCTCGAACGGATCTCCTGTTCTACAACGGGCGCGGGGGATTTTCGTCCGATGGCCGCGAATACGTCATTACGACGACGGCGGACCAGGTGACGCCGGCTCCCTGGGTCAATGTGCTGGCGAACCCACACTTCGGCACCGTCGTCTCGGAGAACGGTCTCGCCTATACGTGGAGCGAGAATGCGCATGAATTCCGCCTCTCGCCCTGGCACAACGACCCGGTGACCGATGCGAGCGGAGAAGCCATCTATCTCCGTGATGAGGAGAGCGGCCACGTCTGGTCGCCGATGCCGATGCCCTGCAGAGGGACCAGGCCCTACGTCAGTCGGCATGGATTCGGCTACAGCTGCTTCGAGCATACGGAAAACGGAATTCGATCAGAGGTCTGGGTGTATGTCGCCCTGGATGCCCCGGTAAAATTCACGGTGGTGAAGCTGCGGAATGAATCTGGACGCCCACGACGCCTGTCGGCAACCGGCTATGTGGAATGGGTGCTGGGTGACTTGCGACCCAAATCGGTCATGCATGTGATTACTGAAATGGATCCGGCCACCGGGGCGTTATTCGCACGGAATCCGTATAACACGGAATTTCCCGGACGGATTGCGTTCTTCGACGTGGATGAGGGTACGCGGAGCATGACCGGCGATCGGACGGAGTTTCTGGGACGAAACGGCACCCTGCGCAATCCTGCGGCGATGAGTCGTTCACGATTGTCCGGGAAAGTGGGCGCGGCCCTGGACCCATGCGGCGCCATTCAAATGCCCTTCGAACTCGCCGTGGGTCAAGAGCGCGACTGTCTCTTCCGATTAGGAGTCGGCAAGGATACGGACGAAGCCCGTCAGCTCGTCCGCCGCTTCAGGGGAGCGACAGGAAGCCGCGCGGCACTGGAATCCGTGTGGAACCACTGGACGCATACGCTGGGCGCCGTGCATGTGGAGACTCCCGATCAGTCCCTCAATGTGCTCGCCAATGGCTGGCTGCTGTATCAAACGCTGGCCTGCCGGCTGTGGGCACGAAGCGGCTACTATCAATCGGGAGGCGCCTTCGGGTTTCGCGATCAGCTGCAGGACGTGATGGCCTTGGTGCATGCGCGCCCTGAACTGGCGCGTGAGCAGCTGTTGCTGTGCGCCGGACGTCAGTTCAAGGAAGGAGACGTACAACATTGGTGGCATCCCCCCTCAAACCGGGGCGTACGCACAGGCTGCTCCGATGATTTCCTTTGGCTGCCCTTTGTGACGAGTCGATATGTCATGGCAACCGGAGACACCGGCGTGTTGGATGTTCCCGTTCAGTTCATCGAAGGCCGCCCGATCAATATGGACGAGGACTCCTACTACGATCTTCCCGGCCGCTCGGACCAATCCGGCACGGTGTACGATCACTGCGTCCGTGCCATTCTGAAGGGGCTCACGAGGGGAGCGCACGGGCTGCCGCTGATCGGGTCGGGCGATTGGAACGACGGAATGAATATGGTCGGGGATCGCGGCCAGGGGGAAAGCGTCTGGCTGGGATTCTTTCTCTATGACGTCCTCATGCGGTTTGCTGAGGTGGCGAACGCAAAAGGGGACGCGCCGTTCGCGGAGCGTTGTCACTCGGAAGCGGTGCAGTTGCAGAACACTATTGAGGAGCAGGCATGGGATGGAGAATGGTATCGTCGCGCCTACTTCGACGACGGCACACCACTCGGATCGGCCACCAACGATGAGTGCCAGATCGATTCCATTCCGCAAAGCTGGTCCGTCTTGTCGGGAGCGGGAGATTCGACCCGTTCACGGTCGGGAATGGAAGCGGTCTATCGACGGCTGGTGCGGCGCGACGATGCCCTCATCCAGCTGCTGGACCCGCCGTTCGACAAATCCGCACTGAATCCCGGCTACATCAAAGGCTACGTGCCGGGAGTGCGAGAAAACGGCGGACAATATACCCATGGCGCGCTCTGGGCCACCATGGCCTTCGCCGCACAGGGCGACCGCGAACGCGCCTGGGAACTGTTTCGCATGATCAACCCGGTGAACCATGCCCGGTCGCGCGAGGACCTCAACCGCTACAAAGTCGAACCCTACGTGGTCGCGGCGGATGTCTATGCGGTGTCACCGCACACAGGCCGCGGCGGGTGGACCTGGTACACCGGCTCGGCCGGATGGATGTACCGGTTGATCGTCGAGTCACTGCTTGGAGTGAGGCTGGAACATAACCGGTTACGGTTCGTTCCTTGTCTTCCCCGGGATTGGACAACCTTCACGGTCCACTACCGATTCCGGGAGACTTTCTATCACATCACGGTGCGGCAATCAGGGACGGACCAGCAGGCGATGTCGGTGACGGTCGATGGCGTGCAACAGGCCGACCTCGCGATTCCACTTGTGGATGACCGCCGCGATCATTCAGCGGAGGTGACCATCCCCGGCTGAGCAAAATGAGCACAGCGCCCGATACACCTGAACGGATCGCCTTCCCCAGACACCGCCTCTCACCCGAGCATCGTGATCCGGCCCCGCACGGTCGTGAAGGGATTGGTGCGCAGGATTCATGGCGTTACGAGCCGCGCCTTCGCATCGAGCGGAAGACTCTCTGCCTCGATCACGATCCGCAGAACCACACATCCCCGGCCACCTCCCAGCGTCTTCCATCCACAGAATGCGCGGTCACCAGCCGATCAGCCAGGAACGTCGATACGACATGGTCCTCCCGGGCAAGCGCCAGGGCCTCCTGCGCGGCGGCAGCCGAAAGGCCTTGCGCCAGTGTCAGATGGGGAAAGAACATCGACACCTCCTGCTCAATGCTGAGGCCGGCGGTCTTCGCCCCGGCCCGTGCCAAACCATGGACGAGTCGGTCGTGAAGTTCGACGAGGGACGGCGTGAGACAGACCGCAACATAGACCACATAACCGTGCCCACTACAGGAC
>Ga0268299_1004563_pt1 | contig 10598 bp, 7 predicted proteins | sample NOBtaG_FD_193484 | JGI IMG/M metagenome (GOLD analysis project Ga0268299, IMG submission 193484) | Activated sludge microbial communities from bioreactor in Nijmegen, Gelderland, Netherland - NOB reactor | ecosystem: Engineered > Bioreactor > Aerobic > Activated sludge | place: Netherlands... | reverse complement strand
CAGTGCCGATTTGAATGCCGCCGCGGAGCCGCGCGTCGAGGCCAAGCCCGATGCGCCGGTCACCAGCGCCTCGCACCCCTTCTTCTGGGCCGGCTATCTACTCGTCGACTCGGGCGATGGCGCGAACAGCGAAGAGGAAGAGAATCCGGCCGCCGAAGTCCTCGTGCAGTAATGCGCGGGTTCCTGCTGGCGAACGTCCTGCAATCGCTCCCCTCGAGCGCTCACGACACGCCGTGGATGACGACCATTTTGGTTTCGGTCATTTCCTTCACGGCGTAGCGTGGCCCTTCCTTGCCCATGCCACTGTCCTTGAGTCCACCGTAGGGCATGAGGTCGGCGCGCCACTGCGGACCCCAGTTTACGTGGATATTGCCGCTGTCGACGTGCCTGGCGAACTTGAGTGCCCAGTTCAGATTCTCGGTAAAGATCGCCGCACTCAGTCCGTAACGCGTGTCGTTCGCCACGGCGATAGCATCGTCGATCGTCTTGGCTTTTTGGATCGCCACGGCCGGACCGAAGAGCTCGTCGCAACTGATCTTCATGGCAGGATTCACATCGGCCACCACGGCGGGCTCGACGAGCGTGCCGCTGCGTTGGCCGCCGGTGAGCAGCTTGGCGCCGCCGGAGACCGCCTCGTCGATCCACTGCGTGACGCGTACCGCGTCGCTTTCGCGAATCATCGGTCCCATCTTCGTCGCCGAGTCGAGCTGATTGCCTGTCTTGAGCGCCTTGACGCGCGGCGTCAGTCGTTCGAGGAACTCGTGGTAGACCGGTTCCATGACGACGACGCGCTGGGCGCTGATGCAGACCTGGCCGGCGTTCGAAAAGCCGGTGGCGACGGTCGCGTCGGCAACTTTATCGAGATTGGCGTCGGGCATGACGATCAAGGGGCTATTCGAGCCCAGTTCCATCGTCACCTTCTTGAGGCCCGCCACGCGGCAGATGTGCTCGCCGATTTCGCGGCTGCCGGTGAAGCTGATCTTGCGGATGCGAGCGTCCGCACAGAGCGTATCGCCGACTTCGCCACCGGAACCGGTGATGCAGGCGATCGCTTCGGGAGGCAAACCGGCCTCGAGTAGAATCTTGACCAGCTTGAGCGCGGACAGTGGCGTGTCGCTGGCCGGCTTGATGATAACGCTATTGCCCGCCGCGAGTGCCGGACCGACCTTGTGGCAGACGAGGTTCAAGGGAAAGTTAAAGGGGGTGATCGCCGCCACCACGCCACACGGCACGCGGAGGGTGAAGCCAAAGCGATCGGCGCCCCCTGGCGCGCCATCGAGGGGAAGCACTTCGCCCATGATGCGTTTGGCCTCTTCGGCCGAAAGCTCGATGGTTTCCTTGGAGCGCGAGGCCTCGAACATCCCTTCGCCCAGGATTTTGCCTTCCTCGCTCGAGATCGTGCGGCCGAGATCCTCGAGCTGCGCCTGCATCAACTCGGAGGCGCGATGCAGGATCTTGTAGCGTTCGTGCCCCGGCAGGCGGCGCATGATCTCGGCGCCACGCACCGCGCCTGTGATGGCGCGTTCGACGTCGGCCTTCGAGGCCTTCGGCACCGTGTCGATGACGGAGCCGTCGAAGGGGTTTTTCACGTCGATCTTCGCCGGCCGATCAACCCACTCCCCGTCGAGGAACATCTGCATGGCAAACCTCGCTCTTTCAAATCCGGTGGCCGAGTTGGCCGCGGAAGTTCAAATCAGGATGGAAAAGACGCCCCACGCGCAGCCTACAGTTAAGGGCCCACCGGCCCGGCGGTCAACTGGCTCTTGGCAGAAGAGCTAGCGCGGAGACGCGGAGTGAGGAGGAGACGCGGAGGAAATTTCTGCGTCTCGGTTGGTCGGTCGTTCCCGCGGCAGGTGGTGGCACAGGCTGTCAGCCTGTGAGAGGGGAAGCAAGCCCGAGTTAGATGCTCGGTTTTCCATCCCGCACAGGCGAACAGCCTGTGCCACTTTGTCGATGCAGGTTGCAGCTGCTGGCTCGTGTCGCTGTCTTGCGATGTTTTACCGCATGAGCTCTAGCGTCGCAGCGGCAAAGGCGGCGTCATCGCCTGAGGCGCCGCGGGACGCGTCGGCGAGCGCATGACAGGTTCGATGGCGACGTCGTCGAGGTAGGCTTCGCCCAAGCCAGACAGGGCAAACGTGACGCGCAGTTCGCCGCGCTGCGGGGCCGTGCGGTAGAGGATGAACTCCTGCCAGCCGTCGGTCTGGCGGATGCGTTCGGCCATCGCCTCACCGCCGAACGAATCAATTACGAGCAATCCATCGACGGTCGCCGTGATCGGCGCCGGCACGCGGACAAAACCGCGCAGTCGGAATAACTGCCCGGCTTCGACCGGAATGCCGGGCGTGGTGATCCACACGGGCGAGGTCTCGACCGTGCCGGGGGCATTCTTCGCGTCGATGGCGCGTGCTGCCAGTTTCAAGCTGAACTTTCCCGAGTTGGGATCTTGCGGCGACAATTCCGCGAGCGACTCGAGCCCTTGATGTTCGTGACGGTAATGGTGCCAGCCGGCACTCGCGAGGGTTTCGAGTCGTTCGAGGTTGCCTCCCATCAATTGATTCCGGCCGAACTCGGCGGAGCTGAGACTACCGACCAGGATCCAGTGTTGCGGCAGCGTGTCGTACGTCGCGGCGAACGGACTGGCGGTGACGGACTCGAAGGTCTGTCGGGCCTGGTCCCATCGCGCGCGTTCGAGCATGCGCAGCGGCCGCATGGCGCGACGTGCCTCGGCAAATGCGCCGGGATAATCACCCGCCGCCAGCAGTTGTTCGCTCTGCTGCACGTGTCGCGACGCATCGCGCAGGGGCGAAGCCGTATCGTTGATCACCGGGGCGCGCGACGCGAGCGCCGTCTCCATGCGTTCGACGAAAAGAGATCGGGCGATGGCCAGCTCTCGTGCCAGTTGAGCGGCGCGCGGGGCGCGCGATCGCAGTTCGCGTTGCAAGTGACCGAGCGTCAGGGGATCCTCGGTCAGGATGACCATGGAGCTCACGCCGAACTCGTCGAGCGTGACGCGCGTGCCACCCGCCACACGTTTCTTGTCGCGTACACTCGACAACCCCGACGGCGTCAGCTCGTAGGCGCGATGCGACTCGGGCACCGCGGGCACCGTAAAAGAGATTCCGGTGGCCGACACCTGAGAGGGGACAAACTGAGCGCCACGCCCGGCCCAAAACGGTAGCAACAGGCGAGAACGGTCGGTTTGATAGACGATGCCGCGCGACTCGGGCTCGGTACCTTCGATCGTGGCCACGAGATGGCCCGACGCCGTCCATGGCTCGATCAACGCCAGTTCCGAGTTCAGCAGTTCGAGTGCCAAGGCGCGTTGCCGTGCCGGTGCGTCCGCGCCGTCGAGGCGCGTACGCGTCGAGAAGTACAATCCGCGCGGTCCGCACGACAACGCGGTATAGACGAGCAGGCGCAGTTGATCGGCGGTCACCGTGTCCCCCGGCGGTTCGCGGCCGGTGAAGGCGCGCCACTGTGCGATGATCTCCGGCGCGAGATGTGTCTGAACTTCGGCCCAGATCGGAGTGCCAGGCCGCGCGAGTCGGGAGCGGGTTGCCAGCCAAGCGGCATATTCAGGCAGCTCTAGCGTGCTCGCCAGGGGTTGCCTGCCCGCAGCAAGTACGTCGACCGCGCGGCTGTAGGAGCCGAGTTCAGCCAGTGGCGCGCAGAGCATCGGTCGGGCGTGTTCGCGGTCGGCCAGGCGGATTACCTTGGCCCACAAGTTGGTCCGTTCGAGTTCCGGCCGGGCGAGCTTGCTTCCCAGGTGCCACATCAACACGCGGTTGTAGGCCGAGCCGATCTCGACGGGCGGTTGCTTTTGGCCCGCGTTTCGTTGCTGGGCATATTCGGCATCGAGCGGTGGTGGGCAGATAAGCCACAGCTTGAGTCGAGCGGCCTCGTCGAGCAGTTCGCGCGAGGGCAGCGTCTCGAGGTGGACGACGTTGAAGCCCAGCCCTTGCAAGAACTCGAGCGACTCGCCGCGATATTGCACGATGCGCGGAAAGAACGGCACTTCCGCCACGGTAAGTTGATCGCCAACGAGTTTTACTTGGGGGCGTTCTGGCGCCGACGCGTCTGTACCATGCTCGTCAGCGCGATAGCCTGCCTGGAGCACGATGGGCTGATAGCAGCCGGTCATCTCCAGGTCGTCGATCCAGACTTCGCTTGTTCCCTGGCCACCATACACATTCAATAGCACGCGATCGACGAACGCTTCGCGCGTATCGATATCGCGTCGTAGCTCGGCGCGTAAGAGACGCGTTTGCCGTTCGAGCAACAAGGGGAGGCGTTCGAGCCGAAGTTGTTCCCAGGCGCCGACGTTGGCATAGCTGTTGCCCGGCAGGAGCGTCACGACTGGTTTACCGGTGCGCGGGTCGGCCGTGCGTGGCAAGACGACGCGGGCAAAGATTTGCACGCCGGCGTGCCCTGACTTGACCCAGGCCCCCACGTGCAGATCTTCGATCACGCGCGACGCGGGCACCTCGTGCGCATAACGGATGTAGGTGCCGTTGCTGGCGGAAAGGCGCAGGTATTCGGCACCGTGACCCCAGTGCACGTTGTCGTGGACGCGGGCATGTTGTTCGACACGAAAGGTGACGTTGGCGTCGAGCTGTCGCCAACTCGTGCCGGTCGATTCGAACTCCTGGCGGAAATCGGAGTCGGCGCGCGCAGCGCGAGGCCCGAACGCCCACAGCGCAGCACAGCAAAGAGCCCCGATCAGGCCAGCGAAACGCCAGGACATCGCGTCGGTTCCATCCTCCCGCGTATGGTCCACGCGCCGCGAGCGCGGCGAAAATGTGGCAAAAAATCAACCCTGCCGCGAGTGCGGTTTTTCGACGTAAAGCGAGCTTGTAGCGAGATTTGCGATTTGCGGCCAGATCGCTTGTCGGCTTTTCGCCACTGGGGGTCGGACGAACCGTTCGGTGTCGATTCGCGTAACGTTAGGCATCGCTTGCAGTTGCGCGCCATCGTTTGCGACGCTCGCCCGTTGGCACACCTTCTGCTAAACAGAAAGTGACCAAGCACCTGTGAGCCTAGGAGCCAACATGTCGAGCCCGTCCCGCATTGTCCCGTCGAACACCGAGGAACTGCCGCAGGATGTAGAAGCCCTGGGCGCGGCGATCAGCCGTCTGCCCGTCGAGCATCGCCAGGAGCTCGAGGTCGCCTTCGCTCGCGTCGTGGAGAGCACGAAGCGCCGCCGGCGAATCCTGTCACTAGTGCAGGACGCGCTCAGCCAGTTGCGGCTCGATATGAAGTATCTCGTCTTCGATCTCGAAGCCACGCGTCGCGAGCGCGACGACTTTCGCCGCAAGGTCGAGGGCGTGTAAGCGAATCACCTTTGCTGCCCAAGCAGCATCACGAACAAAACTTGCTTGATCGGCGGACCGCAGCCGCCGATCGGACCTCGGCATCCCGACTTCCCTCCTCCGGAAGACGGGATGCCTTTTTTTGTGCGCTCCTCTGGCACAAACAGAGACTGCTCTCGGCCGTCCCTCAGTAAAGTGGCACAGGCCGCTGGCCTGTGCATGAGAAGACGGCGGATTCTGAGCTGGGTCCACCCAACACCGGCCGGCGGCCGGTGCCACTTGCTTTTGGCAAGAACAGAAATGAGGAGGCCGCTTATGAACGCAAAATCCCTCCGCGTCTCCTCCTTGCTCTGCGTCTCCGCGCGAGCTGTCTTAACCTTGACGGTTCGTATCGACCATTGCAGCTAGGATCGCACAGCCGCCGGTTGCGATGCCTGCGCGACCGTGGTGATGTATTCCACCAGTTCTCGCTCGAAGCGCGGTGCCGAGAATCGCTCAGCCTGCTGGCGGGCTCGTTGTGGACAGAAGAGTTCGGGAGACTCCTCGAAGTTTTCGATGGCTGCCGCGAGCGAGTTGACCGTCGGTTCGTGGAAGAAGAACCCTGAGCCGAGCGAGTTTTCATCGCTGGCGAGAATGGTTTCGGTCGCGCCTCCCCGAGCGAGAGCGATTACTGGCGTACCGCAGGCGGAAGCTTCGAGCGGCACGATGCCAAAATCTTCGTGACCAGGAAACAGCAGGGCGCGGCAGCGGCGCAGGTGGTCGCGGATCTCTCGATCGGTCTGCCAACCGAGAAACTCGATCGTCGGACCAGCGAGCGACTTCAGCTTTGCTGTCTCGGGACCGCGGCCGATGACGATGAGTTTCTTTCCCAAGCGATTACATGTGGCGATGGCCAGATCGACGCGCTTATAAGGCACCAGGGCTGAAACCACCAGGTAATGGTCTTCGCGCGGCACATCCGCGGGCGTGTAGTACTCGGTATCGACGGGTGGATAGATCACCATACTCTCGCGCCCGTAGCACTCGCGAATCCGCGCGGCGACGGTGTTGCTGATCGCTACGAAGTGGGTGACTCGCTCCGCCGAGCGGCGATCCCACTCGCGCATGCGATCGAGCAGGGCGTCGCGTGCGAACTCGACCGGTCGTCGCGTGATCTTGCCGCTGAAGACCCCATAGCCGGCGCGACTAAGTTGCTCGTCGCGATCGACCTCGACCAACTCGTCGGTCGAGCGGAAGTATTCGCCGCGCAGATGCCAGGCGTAACGCATCGGAGTAAAGCAATACGACACGTGCGGCACTCCGGCCGGCACGCGCACCCCTTTGGCCACGGCATGGCTGAAGCTGACTACCAAGTCGACATCGGCAGGTAGGGCGAACCGCTCGACCGCTTTCGGCATCAGGGGTAGCAGCAAGCGGTAGCGCGCTTCGATGCCGGGCACGTGCTGCAGGAAACTGGTGGTGATCGCCATTCGCTCGATGTCGGGCGAGGTCGTTCCGGCGGCGTGCAACAGCGTGAAGAGTCTCGCGTCGGGAAAGCGGCGGCAGAGCGCGGCGAGGCATTTTTCGCCGCCGCGCATCCCCGTCAGCCAATCGTGGACCAAGGCCAGTTTCACGTCGTGTCGCGCTCCATCGCGAGCCGCATGCCCCGCTCCGGGCGGGGCAGGTTACAATCTCGGACTCAACTGTCCCACAACGGCCGTAATCGGGTCAAGACGAGCAACACCACTACACAGAAGGATTTCATCCGCAGATTACGCAGATTTACGCAGATGTGAGCACTACCGTCGCGGGCCTGGCGATGGTATCCGATTCGACATGGAACTCTTTTTCATCTGCATGCATCTGCGGATCAATCCTACGAGACGTGGCAGATCACTGCTGACCGCATTGGGTTGAGATAGAAATGCCCGAACGAATTGCTGGACTGATCTTCGATCTCGATGGCACGTTGGTCGATTCGGCGCTCGACTTCGACGCCATGCGTGCGGAAATGGGGTTGCCGCCAAAGCAGCCGATCCTCGAGTCGCTCGACCGAATGTCCGACGCCGAGGCCCTGCGATGCCGCGAGATTCTGGCACGGCACGAATGGGCGGGAGCCGAACGGGCCGTGCTCATGCCGGGTGCCGCTGAGTTCCTTTCGCTGCTCGAACCGCTTGGTCTGCATCGTGCCCTGCTGACGCGCAACAGCCGCGCGATCGTCGAGCGCACCCTGACGCGGCTGGGGCTCGAGTTCGAATACATCGTGGCGCGCGAGGACGCCCCCGCCAAACCGGATCCGACCGCGATCGAACAGATCTGCGCCACGTGGCAGCTCGCACCGCCGCAGGTGGCGATTGTCGGTGACTATCGTTTCGATCTCGAAGCGGGCAGACGAGCGGGAATCCGCACGGTGCTTTACACTGCCGGCCGGCCGCTCGACACGATTCCTTATCTTGACCTGGCCGATCATTTGTTGCCGTCTTACCATGATTTTCGGGCGTTCAGCGTTTGGCTGGGGCACGCGGTGTAGAGCGTTTCTTACCCCCACGAACCACGATGTTTCCCCGGTTGTCCCACCATCGCGCGGGGCATAGACTGTTTTGTAGCCGCGCCCCTCCGGCACCCGCCTCGGCGAAATTGCACCAAGCCTGTATCTGGCCTGCCCTTACGATGCCTGCCGACGAAGAAGAACTGTACCAGGAGCACATCCTCGATCACTACGAGGACCCTTACCATCGTGGGCATTGCGCGCATCCGACACACGCGCACGAAGATGACAACCCGCTCTGTGGCGACGTCGTGCGGATCGAGCTGGAAGTGGCGCCCGAGGGGAAAATACGCGACATCTACTTCGCAGGCGATGGCTGCTGCATCAGCCAGGCGGCCGCCTCGATGCTGGTCGAGAAGTTCGACGGCCAGCCGGTCGAAGAAGCCAAAAAATTCACCGCCGAAGACATGCTCGACCTGTTCGGCGCCAAGCTGACCCCCAACCGCCAGAAATGTTGCCTCCTGTCGTGGCGCGTGCTGCAAAGTGCGCTCTACTCGCCCGTCCCTGGCAATGCGGACCATTCGGCCCCTGGCGATCACCACATGTAAACGTCAGGCGACCTACCATGTCCGCCACCGATACGCGGCCGGCTCTCGATCCTGCTCGCCTCCGTCCCGACTTTCCCATCCTGTCGATGGTGCTGCCAGGCGGGGCGCCGCTGATCTATCTCGACAACGCCGCGACGACGCAGCGTCCGCGCGCGGTAATCGACTCGCTCGTCACCACGTACGAGCAGCACTATGCGAACGTGCACCGTGGTATTCACTGGCTGAGCGATCAGAGCACCGACCGCTTCGAAGAAGCGCGGGAAAAAGTCCGCGCCTTCATCAATGCGCCCCATCGCGAAGAGGTCATCTTCACCGATGGCACGACGGAAGGCATCAACCTGGTCGCGCGCAGTTGGTGCGATGCGAACCTGAAGCCTGGCGACGAGATTCTGCTCACCGAGCTCGAACACCATTCGAACATCGTTCCCTGGCAGCAGGCGGCCTCACGCACGGGCGCGGTCGTCCGCTTCGCCCCGGTGACCGAAGAAGGACTGATTGATCTCGACGCCTTCGACAAACTGCTCACCAAGCGCACCCGTATCGTGGCCGTGGCGAGCGTTTCGAACGTGCTCGGCACGATCAACCCGATTGCCGATCTCGTGGCTCGCGCGCATGCGGCAGGAGCATTGTTCCTGGTCGATGCCGCGCAGAGCGTACCGCACGAAAAGACCGACGTCGCCGCCTGGGGTGCCGACTTTGTGGCCTTCAGTGGACACAAGATGATGGGTCCCTCGGGCGTGGGCATTCTGTGGGGCCGCCGCGAGTTGCTCGACGCAATGCCTCCCTTCTTGGGTGGCGGCAGCATGATCCGCCGCGTCACCACCACCGGGTTCGAGCCGGCCGATCTGCCGGCCAAGTTCGAGGCAGGCACACCGCCGATCGTGCCGGCCATCGGGTTGGGGGCGGCGATCGACTATCTCGAACAAGTCGGCATGCAGTCGATCCACGAGCATGAACGCCTGCTGACTGAGCGTGCGCACGAAGTACTGGCATCCGTCGGCGGCGTGAAGATCTACGGGCCCGATCTCAGCCGCAAGGCGGGCATCGTCAGCTTCACGATGCAAGGGGTCCACGCACACGACATCGCACAATTGCTCGATCGCAAGGGCATCGCCGTCCGCGCCGGTCACCACTGCGCCATGCCGCTGCACAAGAAACTCGGCGCGAACGCCACGGCCCGCGCTAGCTTCTATCTCTACAATACGCTGGAAGAGGTCGATCAACTGGCCGAAGGCCTGATCGCGGCGCAGAAGACGCTGCGGCGGCGGTAGACTCGCATTCTTGTGGCGGGCAGTCAGCCTCGGTGACGGGGCGACTTTCCGAGATGTCCTACGAAAGAATCAACGCCAAGGCGCCACGACGCGGAGACGCGAGGCATACCTTCGACGGAACGTTGCCGTGCGCGTCTGAACAACGAGTGTGACAGAGAGCTTGCGACGAGGATCCCCGTGGGCAATCCGCGCGTCATCTACTCCAGCCACTACAACATCCGCTTCTTCGGCATGGAGAAGCTGCACCGGTTCGATTCGTGCAAGTATGGGCATGCACGCCGGCGGATGCGCGAGCTGATGGGTGGATCGCTGCGAAGGATGATGGTCCGCCCCAAGCGGCCGGCCGGCATTCGCGAGCTGATGACCGTCCACACGGGAGACTACCTCGGTCGGCTGCACGACTCCGCCTGTGTAGCACGCGCGCTTGAATTGGCGCCGGTCGCCAAGCTGCCGGCGTGGCTGGTGCGTTGGCGCATTCTGCGGCCGATGCGTTGGGCCACCATGGGCACGATCGTCGCCGCGCGCGAGGCGATTCGGCACGGCCTGGCGGTGAATCTCGGGGGTGGCTACCACCACGCGAAGCCTAACTCGGGCGAGGGGTTCTGCCTGTACAACGATATCGCGGTGGCCATTCATGCGATGCGGGCCGAAGGCCGGCTCGGCACCGATACGCGCGTGGCTTACATCGATCTCGACGCCCATCAGGGGAACGGCGTCTGCCATGCCTTCCTGCACGACCCGCGCGTTTTTATCTTCGATATGTACAACGCGGAGACCTACCCGGCGTACGATCACGCCGCGCGCGAGCGAATCGACTGCAACGTGCCACTGCGACCTGGCTGCGCCGACGCAGAATACCTGAGCGTATTGCAACAGCGCCTGCCCGGCTTTCTGAATTCGATCACCGCCAGCCAACGCGTGGGGTTGGCGATCTACAACGCGG
>Ga0268299_1004562_pt1 | contig 10599 bp, 8 predicted proteins | sample NOBtaG_FD_193484 | JGI IMG/M metagenome (GOLD analysis project Ga0268299, IMG submission 193484) | Activated sludge microbial communities from bioreactor in Nijmegen, Gelderland, Netherland - NOB reactor | ecosystem: Engineered > Bioreactor > Aerobic > Activated sludge | place: Netherlands... | reverse complement strand
TTCGCATCAGGAATCAAAATAGCAGAGGCGCTACACTACCCCCATGATTCGCTTCCTGGCCTCCCTGTTCGTGGCGGCCGCAATCGCCGCCGCTCAACCCTCCGTTTCCGTGTCCTACCCCGCCTCCAACGGTGGCCCCTTCGACGGCCGGCTGCTCCTGTTTCTCTCGCAGGGCGACGGCGATCCGCGCGACAAGGTCGCCGACGACGCTCCGAACCCGGCCCTCGCTTTCGGCATCGACGTTACCGCCTGGCGCGCAGCCACGCCCGCCGTAATCGATTCGAAGGTCTTCGGCTGGCCGGTTCGCTCGCTTGCCGGGATTCCCGCGGGCTCCTATAAAGTGCAAGCGCTCTTGCACAAATACGAGGCCTTTCACCTCGCCACAGGCCATACGGTGAAGCTCCCCATGGATCGCGGCGAGGGCCAACAGTGGCGAACCGCGCCTGGGAACCTCTTCTCCAAGCCCATCGCCATCCAATGGCCGCTCGCCTCGCCGCTGAAGATCGCGCTCACCGAGAGCAACCCGCCCATTAAGCCGCCGGCCGACACCACTTACATTAAGCACATCCGCATTCGCAGCGAACGGCTGAGTAAGTTCTGGGGCCGCGACATGTTCCTTGGCGCCGCCGTCTTACTCCCCCATGGCTGGCATGACAATCCGAACGCCCGCTACCCGCTCATGGTCTATCACGGCCACTTCGCGCCCACCATCGGCGGCTTTCGCGACTCTCCGCCCGACCCGAATCTGAAGCCCACCTATTCCGCTCGATTCCGCATGGAGGGTTACAACCTCGTCCAACAGGAGTACGCCTGGCAGCTCTATCAGGATTGGATCAGCCCGACCTTCCCACGAGCGATCATGATCGAAATCCAGCACGCCAACCCCTATTACGACGACTCCTACGCCGTGAACTCGGCCAACCTTGGCCCCTATGGCGACGCCATCACCTACGAGTTGATCCCCCAGATCGAGCGCACCTTTCGCGGACTCGGCGCCCCGTGGTCCCGCTTCATGTATGGCGGCTCCACGGGAGGCTGGGAAGCGCTCGCCGCGCAGGTGCTGTACCCGGAGGAGTATAACGGCGCATACGGGGCCTGCCCCGATCCCGTCGATTTCCGCGCCTACACCACGGTGAACCTGTACGAACACAAGAACGCCTACTTCGTGGATTCAAACGTCCGCCAGCTTCGCCGCCCGGCGAAGCGGAACTATCTGGGTGAAGTTCAGTCGACGGTCGAAGACATGAACCATCTCGAACTCGTGCTGGGAACGCGCTCCCGCTCCGGCGGCCAGTTCGACATTTGGGAGGCGGTTTACTCGCCGATGGGTCCGGACGGCTATCCCAAGCGCATATTCGATAAGGTCACGGGCGCGATTGACCCCGCCGTCGCCGCGTACTGGCGCGATCATTACGATCTCGTCCACATACTCAAGCGCGATTGGAGCCACCCGGACCGGCAACTAGGACGCAAACTCGCCGGCAAGCTCAACCTGTATTGCGGCGACATGGACACCTACTACCTGAACAACGCCGTCTATCTGGCGGAGGACTTCCTCGCCTCGACGGCAAACCCGCCCTACGGCGGCGAGGTGCTCTATGGCGACCGCGCCGAACACTGCTGGAACGGCGACGCCACGCGCCCCAACGGCATTTCGCGGCTGCGCTATCACCAGATGTACATTCCCAAGGCAGTCGAGCGCATGAAGGCCACGGCCCCGCCCGGCGCGCTTGCCGCCTGGCCGCATTGACAGCCTCAGACTTGCGCCATCACCACGCGGAACCCAATGTGATCCGAGCGGCGGTCCGGCTCGTAGCGCAGACGCATCGCCGACCGGCAATACTTTCCATCCTCGATCCACGCCCCGCCCCGGCGCACCTTCGAGTACGTTCCATCGCGATTCATCTGCCCTTTCACGCCCGACAGATCCGGATCGGCGCCGCCGGGCAGACGCGGGTGGTACCAGTCGCGGCAATACTCCCACTCGTTGCCATGCATGTCATGCAGTCCCCACGCATTCGCCGCGTAGCTTCCCACCTTCGAGGCTTGCTTGAGCGTGTTGCCGTAGTTGGCGCGCCGTTCGCCGATCGATTCTCCAAACGAGAAGGCGGCCGCCGTGCCCGCGCGGCATGCGTATTCCCATTCGGCTTCGGTCGGCAAGCGAAACACCCAACCGGCGGGAGCGGCCACCTTCCGGCAGAACTCCTCGGCTTCGAGGAAGCTCACCCAATGCACGGGATAGTCGTCTCCCACGCCTTTGTTTTGCGGTTGGGGGAATGCGCCTATCACGCGAGCCCATTGCGCCTGCGTCACCTCATTCTTTCCCGCCCAGAAACCGCGCGTGAGGGTCACGTCAACTTGGGCTTCGTCGCTTCGGCGATCCGTCTCGCTTTCCGGACTCCCCATCCGGAACCGGCCCGGCGGACACCAGCAGAGCTTGATGCCGCCGGCTTCGCGCTCGTCGCCGGCGCGGGCGCCGGTCCATCGACCCACGGCTACCTGCATTGATCGCGCCAACATGGCCCGCCTGCTGAGCATGGCCGCGATGATATCCTACGCGCCATGACCCGCGCGGCGCTCGCCTTCTTCCTTGCCTTAGCGCCGTTGTGCGCCCAGACGGAGGCCCTGCTCCGCGAACATTTCGAGGGACGCGCCGTCACCGTCAAACTCGACATGCCCGGGGACAGCAACGGCGTCGACCTTAGCCCGGGCGAGGATTCGCTCACCAACGACTTCCAGATCGCCGAGGACATCCGCCGCTTTGGCGTGGGCGTTCGCAAAGGCGCGCGCGCCAAGGTCACGGCGATCCATGTAAAGAAGGACCACATCGAAATTCACTTGAACGGGGGCGGCTTCGGCAGCTTCAAGGACCGTATGACCACGTCGAATTCCGCCGTCCCGAAATCGAGCGAAGAGACGCGCCTGGAACGCGAGCGCCGCGACGCCACGGGCTCCCGCCGCCGCTACATCGACACGCGCCTGCGCAGCCTGCGCGAGCGGCGCATGCGCGAAGAGGCACGCATGAAGGAGCGCGCCGCACAGGGCGACCTCACCGCCCTCAGCCCGGAGCAACTGCGCCGCCGGACATCGGGATCGCGCTTCAACATCCGATACACGAGCGCCAAAAAGGTCCCCTCCGCGGCGCTCACGCCCGCCGGGCTGGAATCGATCCTGGCGCCTTACGCGGAGTTCGAAGGCGGCGCTAAAACTCCGCCACGTTGAACCCCGGATCGGTGATCGCGATCACTTTCATCGACGGCGCGTACTTCTTCACCTTGTCCTGGATCTTCGACGCGGCGCCTACGAGGCAGAACTGCAGGTTGTCGTCGCGGTAGTAGCGCCGCGCCACCTCATTCACTTTTTCGACGGTGAGCGCGTCGATGCGCGAAAAGTAATCGTCGATCTCGCCCTTGTTGAGCCCGAACAGTTGCAGGTCGGCGAGCACACCGGCGATCTGCCCGTGGGTTTCCAACGCTCGCGTCGGATACATGCCCTTGGTGTAGGCCTTCGCGCTCGCGAGCATCTCCTGGTCCAGCCCCTTTTCGCGCAGACGCTTCAGCACGGTCAGAGCCAGGTCCATCGCTTCGACGGTCGTCTCCGTTTTGGTGAACGTCGAGATCTCGATGGCGCCTGTCAGCCGGTCCTGCGAGACATCCGAGTTGGCGCCGTAGGTGAGCCCGGTATTCACACGCAATTCGTCGTTGAGCATCGACGTGAAGCGACCGCCGAAGAGGGTGTTGACGATCTGCAGCGCCACGCGGTCCGGATGCGTGCGCGCGATGCCCGGCTGCGCGATGGAGAAGTAGGTTTGCGTGGCGTCGGGCTTATCCACCAACAGGAGCCGCGCCGTGGAGCGCTTGGGGAGGCCGGTCTCCTTGACCCACGTATACTCGCTTCCCGGAGCCAGTCCGCCGAACGCCTTGGCCACCAGCGCGGACATCGCGTCCAGGTCGAAGTCGCCGGCGGCGATCACGGTGGTGTTCTTCCCGGCGAAAATCTTAGCGTGATGCGCCGCGACGCTCTCGCGCGTGATTCTGGCCAGCGAGAGTTCGTCTTCCACCTGACCGTACGGATGCGCCGCGCCGAAGAAGAACGATTGGAAGTAACGGCCGATGGCGGCCTGCGGATTGTCCTTCGCCGCCTTGGCGCCGTCGATGCGTTGGGCCAAGGCGCGCTTGAATTCGGCCTCGGCGAACGCCGGCCGCGACACGGCGTCGGCGAGCAACTCCATGGCCTTGGGCGCATGGGTAGCCAGCGTGTCGAGGCCAACGGAGAAGGACTGCGGCCCGCTTTGCGCGCGCAATCCCGCGCCGAGGAAATCGAGGTCGGCGGCGAACTGTTCCGCCGTGCGCGTTTTCGTGCCGCGCTGCATCAGTTCGATCATCATGCCGCCAAGACCGGCCATACCCTTGGGGTCGGCCTCGTCGCCGCCGCGCGCGATGACGCGCACGGCCAGCATCGGCACGTCTTTCTTCACGCAGAGCACGACGGTGGCGCCGTTGTCGAGCGTGCGTGTGGTGAACGGCGGCAGCTTCACCTGGGCGCACACCGGCGCCGCCGCGCCTACCGCCAATAGCCCAACGAGTAACGTCTTCATTGGCCCGCCTCCCGCTTCGCCGGCACAAGCACACCCACCGTCCGGTTTGTCCGCTTCAAATACTTTGCCGCCGCCGACTTCAACTGCTCCACTGTCAGCGCCTGCAGGATGGCGTCGGCGCCGGCCAGCTTTTCGTGCCCGCCGTAGAACACTTCCCATCGCCCCAGCAAGTTGGCCTTGCCCGCGATGGTGGAAAGCTCGCGGAACAGTTCCGTGCGCATCTGGTTCCGCGCCTTCTCCAGCTCGCGCTCGTCGACGCCGTCCTTGGCTACGCGCGCAATCTCCTCGTCCATCGCCGATTCGGCCTTGGCGACGTCCACGCCGGGACGCAACTGCATCGTGATGTCGAACGTGCCGGGGTCCATCGATTCGCCCGTTCCGGCGCGCACGCTCAACGCCAGTTGCTCCTTCTCGACCATTCGTTGGTGCAGCCGCGAACTGCGCCCCGAGGCGAGCACCCGGCCCAGCGCCTCCAACGGCCAGTAGCCGGCATCGCGGGAGCGCACCGTATGGTACGAGGCCATCCACAGCGGCGCCTGCGCGGGCTTCTCCACGGAGACGCGCCGCTCGCCCTTCTGCTCGGGCTCCACGGTGCGCACCGGGGGCGGCGGCTCCTGGCGGGGAATCGGCGCCAGGTACTTATTCACCATCGCCATCGCTTCGGCTTCCGTCACGTCGCCCGTAATCACAGTCACGCAGTTGTTCGGCGCATAGCCCATTTTGAAGTGCGCCTTCAGGTCGTCGAGCGTCCAGCCTTCGATATCCGACGGCCAGCCCACCACCGGCCATCCATAAGGATGAGCCGTGAAAGCGGCGGCGTTGACCTGCTCGTTCAGCGCGCCGAAGTTAGAATTGTCCGTTCGCAGGCGCCGTTCGCTATAGACGACGCCGCGCTCGCTCTCGACAATCTTCGGATCGATGGCGAGGTCGCGAATGCGGTCCGCCTCCATGTCGAACATCAACTCCATGGCGCTCTTGGCGAACCAGTCCGTATAGACCGTGACGTCCTGAGTCGTATAAGCGTTGTTCGCGCCGCCGGACTTCTCCATCTGAATGTCGAACTGCTTGGGACCGTACTTCTTCGCGCCGTTGAACATCATGTGCTCGAAGAAGTGGCTCAGGCCCGTCGTGCCGGGGCGTTCGTTGCGCGAGCCGATCTTGAAGAAGAAGTAAAGCGCCACGTTCGGCAGGTCGTGATCCTCGTGGACGATCACTTTCATGCCGTTTTCGAGCGTATGGGACTTGACGGCGAGCGACTGTGCGCTCGCAACGCATGCCGCGGAAACCGCCGCCAAAGCGGCCGCCACCTCTATTCGCCTGATGAGCATAATTGTTACCTTATCAGTACCCGCCGCCATGCACCGCGACACGTATTTTCGAATGTTACTCGTCTTGAGTCTCGCTCCGGCGGCCGGGGCGTGGAGCGCTCCATTGCTGTATCCGGCCCAGTCGCGCATTACCGTTTGCGCGTCTCCGGGCGTGGCGCGAGCGCGGCTCCACTGGTCGCTCCCCGAACCGGCGGAAACACAGATTCGGGCCGGGTCGCCAAGCGGTCCGCCGATGACGGGTTGGAACACCGAGGCAAGCGGCACGGCCGAGTCCGGCGACTGGGTTACCGACGGCACGCGCTTCTACCTGGTCGACCGATCGGGAGGCGTGCTGGCCGCCACGCTGGTGACGGTGCGCTGCGGCGAGACGCGGCCTTCCTGGTTTCCGCTGGAGGTGGGCAACGAGTGGACCTACTTTTCGCGTACGCGCCAGTTCACCGGGCGGTACGAGACAGCGCGCGTGGTGGGCACGTATCTCATCGACGGCTACCTCTGGTTCGACGTCGACGGCGGACCTTTCCACCATTGGCTGTTGCGCGAGGACGACCAGGGCCGCGTTTGGCGCTACAACGACTTTGCCGCCATGCCTCCGGAACTCGTGGTCGATCCTACAACCGGCGAGAATCCCGAAGCGTACTTCCCCACGCGTCCGGGCCCGGTTGCGTACTCCCAATCGGGCCCGATCGAGACGCTGGCATCGCCGTTCGTGCAGGGCGCGCCGCTTGAGGGGCGCACGGCCAACCTGGGCAAGAATATCGGACTGCTCGAACTGACGCTGACGATGATTTCGGGCTCTTCGGGCGGATTCCTGGCCGGCTTTACGCTGGTTCGCGCGCGCATAGGCGGCAAGGTCGAATACGATTCGCCCGAGCTTTCGCTGAGCCTCGGCGTGGAGTCGCAGCGCGTCACGCTACGGCCTGGAGAAGTGGGCAACTGCGCCGTGCCGTGCTATTTCGTCGCGTGCGGCCTCGTGCCCGGCGCCGATCCGCCGGACACCTTCAAGCCCTGCATGCGGGCGCGGCTGACGCTGAACGGCACACTGCCCGGCGGAGCGACGGCGCAACTGCGCCTCACGAATGCGAACGGTGAGACCGTATTCCAGACCAATCCCGCCTCGGCCGGGTTCGCCGGCGACAGCCTGTTCGTCCAGTTGCCGTTGTACACAGCCCCGAACCGGCCGCTCCCGCCAGGGGCGTACCTGTTGAGCGGCTCGGCGGACACCGCGGCAGGGCCGCTCACGGCGTCGATTCCCGTGCAGGTGCTGGAGTAGGGCGAAACCGGCGCGGCTTGACACGCGTCAATCCATCCATCAGGATCAGGTTGGAGGCGGCCATGAAGAGAACTTTCTCCGCGCTAGCGGCTCTCGGAGTTTTGTCCTTGCCGGCGGTGGCGCAGAATGTAGTCAGCGCCCGCGCCGGACTCGTGAACTACACCGAGGGCGCAGTGAGTCTGCGCGATCAGCCCGTGAAGCTGACAGCGAAGCAGACTTACGCGGAGATGAAGGACAATGACATCGTCCGCACCGCGCTGGGACGCGCCGAAGTGCTGCTGAGCCCCGGCGTGGTCATGCGCATGGCCGAGGAGTCCGCCGTCCGGTTGGTGTCGGGATCGCTGACCGACACGCAGGTGGCCGTGCTCGAAGGCGACGTCTTCATAGAAGCATCCGAGCTCTATGAAGGCTCCCGCGTGCGGGTGCGCCTGGGGGATCGCGAGGCTGAGTTGATGAAAGCCGGCCTGTACCGGTTCACCGCCGATCCCGCCGAGGCTCGCGTTTACGACGGACGCCTGCAGGTTGCATCGGGCGACCTGTCGAAACCGACGCTGGCGAAGAAGGGCAACGTCGTTTCCATGAGCGACGGACTGGTTGCGCGGAAGTTCGACACCGATCAGGGCGACGTATTTTACCGCTGGGCGTCGCGCCGTTCGGCCTACATCGCCATGGCCAACGTGTCTGCCGCGAAAATGCTGCACGATAACGGGTCCGGGCGGGGCCTGTACGGAAGCTACGGATACGGCTCCTCATTCCGCGGCGGCTGGATTTACAACCCGTATTTCGGGATGTTCACCTACATTCCTTACGGCGGGATGATGACGAGCCCGTTCGGATACCGCTATTACTCGCCGTCCACCGTCTATGCCGTCTACGCTCCGCCTCCTTCGATTGGCGGCGGCGGGGGAATGAATGCCGGCGGCGGGTTCATCAACCGCACGCCCACGTATAACTCCGACTACGGCTATTCGACGGTGGGAGGCCGCGGCGTGAGCAGCGGCGCGAGCGCGAGCGTGGGCGCGTCGGCTCCGGCGGCAGCGGCCACTTCAGGCGGCGCGCGCGGCGGCGCAGACGGTGTGGGACGCGGCGCTTCGGCGGGCGGCGGCCGGCAGCAGTAGGCGCGCGGTCTAGCGTCCCTTCAGATTCCGTTCCAAGAAATCCGTCATCGCTTCCTGCATGTGCTTTTTAGCAGTGCCGGTGACCCCGTGCGCTTTCTGCGGGTAGAGCAGGAATTCATACTGTTTACCCGCCTGTTGCAGGGCGTCGGTCATCCGGAGCATGTTCTGGAAGAGAACATTGTCGTCTTCGAAATTATGCACGAGCAGGAGTTTGCCCTGTAGCTTGGCCGCGTCCTTGACGACGCCGCTGGCCTTGTATCCTTCTTCGTTCTCCTGCGGCAGGCCGAGATAGCGCTCGGTGTAAATGGTGTCGTAGTGGCGGTAGTCGGTGACAGGCGCTCCGGAGATGCCCGCGCGGAACTTGCCTCCGCCGTTGAGCATCGCCTGGAGCGTCATGTAGCCGCCATAGCTCCAGCCGTTGATGCCAATGCGTTCCGGGTCGGCGGTCCCCATGCTCAGCAGATGGCGGACGCCCTCCAGTTGATCCTCCAACTCCACCTTGCCGAAGCGGCCCTGGAGCGGCGTCTCGAAGGCGTGGCCGCGTCCGGCCGAGCCCCGGTTGTCCATCTGCCAGACGATGAAGCCGCGATGAGCGAGCACCTGGTCCCAATCGGCGCCGCGCCACCTGTCGACGACGGCTTGCGCGCCGGGGCCGCCATACACCTGGACGACGGCGGGGAGCTTCTTCGAGGCGTCGAACCTGGCGGGCATCAGAAGGCGCGCATGGAAGAGCGTTCCATCGGAGCCCTTGAAAGTGAGGAGTTGAGTAGGGAGGATCTCATAGTCCGCGAGGGCATCGGCGAACTTTGCGCCATAGACGGCCAACTGCTCGCCGCCGGCGTAAACGGTCTTGCGCGGTGCATCGACGAGGCTGGAGAAGTAGTCGACGCGGTTGGCGCAGCCGGGGGAGAAGTTGAGTTGATGCGTGCCGCGGCCCTGGGTTTGGCGTTGCATATCCGAGCCGGCGAGGCTGACGGAGTAGAGATGGCGCTCGACGGGACCGGCCTGAGTCGAGGTGTACCAGACGCGGCCCGCTCTCTCGTCGACGCAATCGACGGCGGTCACTTCCCAATCGCCGACGGTGAGCTGGGTCTGTTGCTTGCCGTCGATGCCGTAGACGTAGAGGTGGCGGAAGCCGGAGCGCTCGCTCGACCAAAGAAGGCGCGCACCGCCATCGAGCAGACGCAGGTCGTCGGTGAGGTTGATCCATGCCGGGTCGCTCTCCTCAATGACAGTGCGCGGCGGACCGCCACCGGCGGAAACGGCCATGAGCGAGAGCTTCTTCTGAGTGCGCGTGAGGCGATGCACAAGCAGAGTCTCGCTGCCAGGCATCCACATGACGCGGGCGAGCAGATCTTCGGGCGCGGCTCCAGTGTTTAGCCAGCGCGGCCTGCCGCCCGTTGCGTTGACGACGCCGAGACGCACGACGGAATTTGGCGTTCCGGCTTGGGGATAGCGTTCGGGCTCGGCCGTGGGTGTGAGCTTCAACAGATCGGCATGCGGGTAGATTTGTACGCCACTCACGTCGAACTGGAGATACGCGATACGCTTGCCGTCGGGCGACCACCAGTACGCCGTGCCGAGGTCGAGTTCCTCGGGGTAGACCCAATCGAGTTCGCCGTTCAGACGGGTGTAGGAGCCGTCGGTGGTGACGCGCGTTTGCTTGCCGGAGTCGAGATCCTGCACGAAGAGGTTTCGCGCGAGCCGGTAGGCGACCTTGCCGCCGGCGGGCGAGAGCTTGGGGTCCATCTCTTCTTCCCGCGACTTAGTAAGCTGCCGCCATTCGCCCGAGGCGGAGTCGACGAGGAAGAGGTCGCCTTTCACTTTCAGCAGGAGGCGGGCGCCGTCGGCGGACCACTGGAGCGCCTTCTCCCTTACGCGGCGGTTTTGCCAACCGAAGGCATCGGGCGGAACGGTGGCGGCGGCTGCGTCCTGCATGGGATGCAACTCGGCGAGCACCTTTTCGGAGCGGGCGGCGATGGAGTAGAGCTTCAACTGACCGCCGTCGATCCAGGCAAAGCGGGCGCCGTCGGGCGACCACTCCATGCCGGCCAGTTCGGCGAACGGAGTCTGCGCCAGCATGACGTCGAGCGTCACGGGTTTCTTTTGCGCGGAGGCGAGCGCGGCGCAGGCGGCGAGCAGCGCGGCGAAGCGGATGGGCATGTTCGTAGTGTAGCGGCTGGACCGGGGGATTCAGTCCGGGTCCACTGTAACTTGAGGCGTGGCAAATTGGGATTTAGCGGGGAGACGTGTGACCGGGTAGAGAGCGGAAAGCGCGGAGGGTGT
>Ga0268299_1004561_pt1 | contig 10602 bp, 10 predicted proteins | sample NOBtaG_FD_193484 | JGI IMG/M metagenome (GOLD analysis project Ga0268299, IMG submission 193484) | Activated sludge microbial communities from bioreactor in Nijmegen, Gelderland, Netherland - NOB reactor | ecosystem: Engineered > Bioreactor > Aerobic > Activated sludge | place: Netherlands... | reverse complement strand
GCCTTCGGCGCGACGCCAACTTCCGCTTCATCGAGCCCCTGCCGCTCAAGCGCGAGGATACGCAGATGTGGGCGGGTCTGCGCCTCGGGCGAACTCTCTGGGGCTTCGACGTCCTGCTTGACTACACTGACGCCGTACGCCTCAACCATCTGTTTCAGGCGTATTGGGTGCCGGGCACCACCGACGATTTCAACTTCACGACAGGCGTCGACCTCATCAATCGCTCACTGGCGCTGACCATCGCGCCCCACCTGCCGCTGCGCCGCTGATCGCCTACGGCAACCGCGTGGCCCGCAGCCTCGGCGTCAGCACCGTGTCCGGCGCGATCAGCAACCCATCCGCCACGCTGTACCCCGGCTCGAAGCGCACATCATAGCCCGGAATGCCCGGCAGGATGAACACCCCGTAGTTGTCGCAGCGCACGTTCGTGAACGTCGCGATCCCGTTCACGTTCGTCTGCGCGCTGCGCAGGATGCCCGCCGCCGAGTACAGGTAGATCGGCACGTCCGGGATCGCGCGGTCATCTTGATCCAGCGCCTGCGGCGCGATCGTCCCCACGCAGGTCTGCACCGTGAACGACGCCCGCGGCACGAACTCCGCGTCCACCCCGAGCCGGTCGGCGAACAGCGCCGGCTGGTTCGCGACGCCAAGCGAGTCGGGCGGCACCGTGAACGCGCCGTACTGCCCGAACGGGACGGAGTCCAATCGGGCCAGCCCCGTGGCGTCCGTCGCCGCCGATCCGATGACGCCCGCCGACCCGTAGAAGTACACCAGCTGCCCGGGCAGGCGCCGATTCGTCTGCGACTGCACGACCGCCTCGATGCTCCCGGCCCCGCGCTTGGCAAACGTGAAGCGGAGCGTCGTGTCCATCCCCGGCGTGATGTCCAACCCGTCGACATACGTGCGGGGCGCGGTGTCGAGGATCTCCGACAAGTCGGCCAGCTCCGGCCCGATGCGCATGGAAACCCCGTACTGCCCGACCGGCACGCGCCGGAACACCACGCGCCCGGAGTCGTCCGTGCGCTCGTACTGCAGCGAGTACGGCCCGATGTACAGCTCTACGACGATGCCCGGCAGCGGTGCGCCCGTGCGCGAACGCGCCTCGGCGCGGATCGTCCCGTACGGAATCGGCTCCGTCACCAGGATGCCGCAGCCCGCGGCGAGGCTCAGCAGCGCGGTCACCACCAGCAAGCGCAGGCGCGAGTGCATGACCGAAATATAGATTCCCGTCGTGCCTCGCCTCACGCCGCCGCCCGCCATCCGCGACATCACCAAGACCCTCGAGGCCGCCGGCCACGAGGCTTGGTGCGTCGGCGGCGCTGTCCGCGACGCCCTCCTCGGCATCGACACCCTCGACTGGGACATCGCCACCAGCGCCCGGCCAGAGCAGGTACAGAAGCTCTTCAAGCGCACCATCCCCGTGGGCATCCAGTTCGGCACGGTGGGCGTGCTCGACCGCGACGGCGTACTCCACGAGGTCACGACCTTCCGCCACGACGTGGAGACGGACGGGCGCCACGCGGTCGTGAAGTTCGGCGCCTCGCTCGATGAGGACCTCGCCCGCCGCGACTTCACCATCAACGCCATCGCCGTCCACGCCGAGACGCTCGAACTGCGCGATCCCTTCGACGGCCGCGGTGACTTGGAGCGCCGCGTGGTCCGCTGCGTGGGCGACGCGCAGCAGCGCATGCAGGAGGATCGGCTCCGCGCCCTGCGCGCCCTGCGCTTTGCCGGCCGCTTTGACTTCGCGCTCGACCCGGCCACCTGGGCGGCCATCAAGGACAGCGCGCCGCATTTGGGCCGCCTCTCGATGGAGCGCGTGAAGCAGGAGCTGGAGAAGGTGATGGAGCAGGTCCGACGCCCCAGTGCCACCCTCGAGCGGTACCGCGAGGCGGGCATCTTCGCGGCGTTGGTGCCGGCGCTGGCCGATGCACCTCCCGCGCGTTTCGCGGCAATCGACCACCTCGCGCTGGGGCGCCCCGACCGCCGCCTGCTGCGCCTCGCGGCGCTGTTCGTCGAGCCCGGGGTGAAGCCGCCGCGCTCCCTCGAGAAGACCCTCAAGGACCTGAAGTTCAGCAATGTGGAGGCCCGCGCCGCGGTGAGCCTCGCCGCGGCGGCGGGGGACCACCCATTGACCGAAACGGCCGAGCATAGCGAAGAGGACCTCCGCCGCGCCGTCGCCCGCGTGGGCCGGCTGATGGTCCCCAGCCTCGCGCGCGTGCTCTGGGCCCGCGCCAAGGCCGAGGGCGCCACGCTCGCGCAGGCCCGCGCGGGCCGCGCCCTCTATCGCCGCGCGCTGCGCATCGCCTTCCGCGATCCCCTCGGCGTCGCCGACCTTGCCATCGACGGCGAGGATCTGCAGCGCGAAGGCGTGGCCCCGGGCAAGGCGATGGGCGAGACGCTCGCGCAGCTCCTCGACGTGGTGCTGCGGGACCCCGCGCAGAACACGCGGGAGGCGCTGCTGGCCGAGGTGCGGCGGCGTCGATGAAGCCGGCGCTGCTCGTCGATGCGCACTCGCCGGGGCCCAGCGGACTCGGCCGCTATACCCGTGAGATGCTGCGCGCCCTCGCGGGTCGCGATGACTTCCGCGCGATTCACATCGCCGGTGACCCCGCCGAGGTCTCGGGCTGGGTGAGCGGCGCGACGGTGATTCCGTTCAAGCACCGGCGGCACTCGCCATGGGTCCCACGGGACTGGTCCCGCGTCGAGGCGGCCGTGCCGGGCCCGCGGGTGAGTTGGTTCCCGCACTGGGATGGCGCGTGGACGGCACGGCCCGGCGTGACGACGATCCACGACTTGCTCTCGCTGCAGGAGTCCGGCATCGTCGGCGCGGCAAAGCGCGCCTACGCACGCGCCTGGATGCAGCGCATGGTGCGCCACAGCGCCGCCCTCGTGACGGGCAGCGAGCATACGGCGCTGCAGGTGGTCGCCGAGTTTCCGGAGGCGGCGGGCAAGATCACGGCGATCCATCACGGCGTCGCCGACGTGTTCTTCGACGCGCGCCCGAGCGCGAGTCCGATGCGCTACTTGCTCACGGTGGGCAACAAGCGCCCGCACAAGCGCTTCGAGACGGCCATCCGCGCCTTCGCGCGCGTCGCGCCCGAACGGCCGGAGCTGCAGCTGGTGATGGTGGGGCATCGCGACCCGCACGCCAGCGCCCTCCGGGCGCTCGCCGCCTCGCTCGGCGTGGCGCAACGGATCCACGATGCGACGGCGCTGACCGACGCCGAGCTGGCGCAGCGGTATGCCAACGCCGAGGCGATGCTCCTGACCTCGCGCGACGAGGGCTTCGGGCTCATCGCCATCGAGGCCATGGCCGCCGGCGCGCCCGTCATCGCCGTGGACCGCGGTCCCTTCCGCGAGGTCGTCGGCGAGGCCGGCATCCTCGTGCCCTTCGACGACGACCGCGCCATGGCCGACGCCATCCGGACGCTCGACCGCGCGCACTACATCGCCCTGGGGCGCGCACGCGCAGAGGCGTTCACGTGGGCGCGCGCGGCGGCCGAGCTCGCACGCATCCTGCTCGCGGCCGCTGATTAGCTTGCACGGACCATGCTCGCCCTGAACCTCGACGTCGAGATCACCCGCGGCGACACCGTTGAGTCGCTGCACCGCGTCCACGCCGCCGTCATCGGCGCAGACGATGTGCTCATCGCCGCCGCCCGCGACGCCGCGCTGGTCACCATGTGGCGCAGCTGCGCCAAGCCCCTCCAGGTGCTGCCGCTGCTCGCCAGCGGCGGCTTCGAGCAGCTCGGCTGGGGGCATGAAGAGCTCGCGCTCGCCTGCGCCTCGCACGGCGGCGAACCGGAGCACATCGCAGTCGCCGGGCGGATGTTGGCGGCAATCGGACTCGAGGAAGGCGACCTGGCCTGCGGCCCACACGAGCCGCTGAGCACGCGCGGCGCGCGCATCCTGCGCGAGAGCGGCGCCATCCCGACGCGGCTGCACAACAACTGTTCCGGCAAGCACGCCGCCATGCTCGCCCGCGCCAAGACGGCCGGCTGGGCTACCGTGGGCTACGAGGCCGCCGACCACCCCGTGCAGCGTGCCTGCCTCGGCGAAGTCTCCGCCTGGACCGGCGTGCCACTCGACGACATGCCGCTCGGCGTGGACGGCTGCGGCGTCGCCGTGATGGCCCTCCCGCTGGACCGCATGGCGCTGGCCTACGCCCGCTGGGGCCGCGCGGTGCATGCCGGCGAGGAGCTCCCGGCGCGCACGGCAGCGGCGATCCGCAAGCATCCGCATTTGGTCGGCGGCACGGAGCGCTTCGATACCGTGCTGCTCGAGGAGACCAAGGGCGCCGTGATCGCCAAGGTGGGCGCCGAGGGCGTGCACACGGTGACGGTGCCGTCGCTGGGCATCGGCCTGGCAGTGAAGGTCGAGGACGGCGCCCAGCGCGCCCAGCACGTGGCCGTGCTGCGGGCCCTGCAGCAGCTCAGCGTGCTGCCGCAGTCGCTGCCGTCGCGCCTCGCCGAGTTCGTGGAGCGCCCCATCAAGAACACCCGCGGCGAGTCCGTGGGTCTGGTACGGAGCGCGCTGCGCGCATGAGTTCGCCACGCACGACGCCGGTCCCCGAGCTCCCGGCGGACCTCGCCGCCCTCGTGCGGCTCTCGGCGGTGATCGCCGCCGGCTCCGAGCCCGAAATCCGCGTTGCCTGCCAAGCCGCCCTCGACGCCGACGTGCCGACGCCCTGGGTGGAGGAGTGCATCCTCCAGAGCTACCTGATGGCGGGATTCCCGCGGTCGCTCAATGCCATGCGCGAGTGGCGCAAGGTGAGCGGCTCACCGGCGCCCGCCCACGAGGACATCCCGGAGCCGAGCCTTTGGCGGTGGCGGACGCAGGGAGAGCAGACCTGCGAGATCGTCTACGGGAAGTTCTATCAGAAGCTGCGCGAGAACATCACGCACCTGCATCCGTCGCTCGACGAGTGGATGATTGTCGAGGGGTACGGGAAGATCCTGTCGCGGCAGGGGATGGAGCTGCGGCTGCGCGAGCTGTGCATCGTGGCGGCGTGCGTGGCGATGGGGCAGGATCGGCAGTTGCACTCGCATCTGTACGGATCGCTGAATGCGGAGTCTGCTTCTGAGGAGATTGCGGGGGTGCTGGGCGCGCTGGAGGGTGTGGTGCCGGCGGCTCACTTGCTGCGGGCGCGCCTCTTGTTTGCTCGAGTGCTGGGGAAATAGGGGCAGGGGAGACGGCGGTACGGGCGGGGATGGAGAGATGGGAATGGGGGAGATGGGGGGCAGACGTCTCACGACCCCTCCCGTCTCCCCCCCGTCTCCCCTCTCCCGCATCACCTCGGCCCCCCTCCGCCCGTACCGCCGTCTCCCCTCTCCCAGCATGACAAGCGCACCGGGAGCGGGAAGACGATACGGGAGAGGGCCGCGCTCGATTAGCTTCCGCGCATGTTCATTGATCTCGTAGCCGTCCGCGTCACCGCCGGCACCGGCGGCTCCGGCTGCACGTCCTTCCGCCGCGAAAAGTTCGCCCCCATGGGCGGCCCTGACGGCGGCGACGGCGGCAAGGGCGGGGACATCATCGTGCGCGGCGACGCGAACCTGAGCACGCTGCTCGACTTCACCTACCGGGATCACTGGGAAGCCGAGCGCGGAGAGCACGGGATGGGGTCGAACAAGACCGGGCGCTCCGGCAAGGACGTGGTCCTGCCCGTTCCGCCCGGCACCGTGATCCGCGATCGCGACTCCGGCATCCGCCTCGGCGAGATCCTCGAGCACGGGCAGGAGTTCGTTGTCGCCAAGGGCGGCCGCGGCGGGAAGGGCAATGCCTTCTTCGCGACCGCCACCCACCAGGCACCGCGCGAGTGGCAGCCGGGCGAAGAAGGCGAGATGAAGACGCTGGAGCTCGAGCTCAAGCTCATCGCCGACATCGGCCTCGTGGGGCAGCCGAACGCGGGCAAGAGCACGCTGCTCTCGGTCATCTCCGCGGCCCGCCCGAAGATCGCGGATTACCCGTTCACGACCCTTGCGCCCAATCTGGGCGTGGTGCAGCTCTCGGACTCGCGGACCTTCGTGGTCGCCGACATCCCGGGCATCATCGAGGGCGCCCACACGGGGAAGGGGCTCGGGCTCCAGTTCCTGCGCCACATCGAGCGCACGCGCATCCTGGCCTTCATGATCCCCATCGACGCGATGGATTGGCAGGCCGAGTACGACCAGCTGCGGGCCGAGGTTCAGAATTATTCGCCGGAGCTGGCGGCCAAGCCGCATTGCGTGGTGTTCACCAAGCTCGACCTCCTCGGCGAGGACTACGTGCCCGAGATCGAGGCGCCGGAAGCGTTCGGGAAGTGGTCGATCTCGGCGGCCGGCCGCATCGGCCTCGACGAGCTCAAGGCGGCCTGGTGGAGCCGGCTGCTGGAGCTCCGGAAGGCGGCGGGCGAGGTGCCGACGGGCTGATGCCGGCCCCGGCGCGGACCCCCCAGTGGTGTCCCGCCGCAGCGCTGCCCGCCCAACTGGGCGAGCTTTCGATACCACCCAAAGGTTTGTGGTTGCTGGGCGACCCGTCCGTGCTGGAGGTCGGCCCAGAGGGCTTCGTGGCCATCGTGGGGACCCGCGAGGCCTCGGCGTATGGCATCAGGATGGCCCAGCGGCTGGCCGCCGGCGCGGCCCGCGCGGGACTGATCGTGGTCTCCGGACTCGCCCGCGGCGTCGACGCGGCCGCCCACGAGGCCGCGGTGTGCGCAGGAGGCCGCACAGTGGCCGTTCAGGGCACTGGGGTGGATGTGCCATACCCCGCAGCGCATCGCGGCCTGCAAGAGCTTGTCCAACAAAATGGGGCCTTGCTGTCAGAGGTAGAGCCCGGGACGAAAGCATTTCCGGGCTGCTTCCCTCGCCGCAACCGGATCATCGCCGGACTCTGCCGCGCGACCATCGTGGTGGAGGCCGGGCACAAGTCGGGAGCCCTGAACACGGCCGCCGTCGCCACCCAGCTCGGTCGGTCGGTGGGGGCGGTGCCCGGACTGGCGGACGACCTCCGTGCGGCGGGTTCCAACCAACTCGCGCGCGACGGCGCCCACCTGATTCTGGATGTGGAAGATCTGTTGGTAGTCATGGGATTTTCCACATTTCCCAACATTGATGACGAATCGCTGGGACGCGCCCGCCGTTTGGCGACCGAGCTCTGGGAGCCGGCCGACCGCGCAATCCTCGCCGCCCTCGAGGTGCAACCGAAGCCGGTGGAGCAGATCGCATCCGCTGCAGCTCTGTCAATACGACAGGCGTCGAGCTCCCTCCTTCGCCTCGAAATGCTCGGCGCCGCCAGGGCGGGGGACGGCGGCTACGCGCTGGCGACCTCCGCGCCTTGATCGCCCCGGACGTCCGAGCAGCGCGGCGCGCGGCAGCTGTACGCGCCTCCAATCGGCGATATCTGCCTCTGGCGGCGGCCCAATCAATGGGCGATATTTGCCGCATCGGTCTCGAGACGTAATCCACGTGAGACTTCTAGTGAACTCTCAGATACATTTACTAAATATATGTATTACAAATATTTGAGAATTCACTTTAAGTCATTTTCATCTGGTGGATTCGCTCCCGGTAGGGGCAGTTGTGTCGCGTGTGTGGCGTCAGGTGGCGACACTGACTTTCGGCGACCTGCTGGCGGGTTTCGATCGGCCTCTGCACTCCAGGTCCCCTGCTCCAACCGCGGGTGACAGACTACCGCCACATCTACCTGCACGTCCCTTTTTGTGGACGGCGCTGTTCGTACTGCGACTTCTCGATCGCGGTGCGTCGGGACGTTCCGGTCTCCGAGTACATTGACGCCATAATGGCTGAATTGGTCACTCGCGGAATACGGACCACCGGCGAGCCCCTTAAGTCGCTGTATTTCGGAGGCGGCACCCCGTCCAAGCTCGGCGGGGCTGGCGTGGAACAACTTATCCACAGACTGGCGCAGTGGGCCAACCACGGCAACTTATCAACATTTCTTGGCGGCGCTGAGGTCACCGTCGAGGCGAACCCAGAGGACGTCACCGAGGAGACAGCTGCGCGTTGGGTGGCCTCGGGCGTCAACCGCGTCTCCCTGGGCGTGCAGTCCTTCGACCCGTCCGTGCTCGAGTGGATGCATCGTGGACACGGACCGGAAGGCGCTCGACAGGCCGTCGCGATCCTGAAAGCTGCCGGCATCCAGGATCTCTCGGTGGACCTCATCTTTGCAATCCCTGAGCACCTTCGCAGAAACTGGACAGACGATCTTCAGGCAGCCTTTTCTCTGGACGTCGACCACATTTCTGTGTACGGCCTGACCGTCGAATCTCACACTCCCTTGGGGCGCTGGACGGCGCGGGGAGAGGTCGCGGAGGCGCCTGAGGAGCGCTACGAACGGGAGTTCTTGGAGGCTCACGAGCGCCTGACGGCCGCGGGGTTCGAGCACTATGAGGTCTCCAACTACGCCAAGCCTGGGCGCCGCGCGCGGCACAACTCGGCGTATTGGACCGGCGTCCCGTACCTCGGTTTGGGTCCCTCCGCCCATGGGTTTGACGGGCGCGAGCGGCGCTGGAATACGGCCGCCTACGCGGCCTGGCAGCGGCAGGCGATGGCGGGCGAGGACCCCGTGGAGGGGCGGGAGGTTGTTGCCGAGCAATCGTCGGCCGCCGAGCGCTGGTATCTCGGGCTGCGCACGGTGGACGGCCTCGAGCTGCTGCCGGACGAGGCTGCGAAGGTGGCGCCTTGGGTTGCCGCGGGCTGGGCGACCCTCGAGGGGAGCCGCGTGCGGCTTACGCCAACTGGGTGGTTGCGGCTGGACGCGCTCGTGGCGCAGGCGATCTGAGCGGCCCGCGACCTGCCGCTCGGTTGGTGCCGCAGGGTCGGCACCGCCGGGTCGGCACCGCACGGTCCACCGCAGGGTCCACCGCACGGTCGGTGCGGGCACGCCGGGTGAGGCGACTAGCTCGGCCGGCGCAGGACCACGGTCGCGTACGCGGTCAGCTGGGGAATCGGGTGCCGTAGCAGCCAGCGCTCTTTCGTGAGTTCGGCGCGATGGAGCGGCGCGAGTCGGTGTTCGTAGTAGCGGTGCCCGAAGAAGCCGCGGTACTCCAGGACCTCGAAGCCGAGCCGCTCGAAGCGCCGCATCTGCCGCGTCGTCGGGCCGCGCGACCAGCTGTAGTACGCCCGGAACTTGTCATGCTGATGGCGGTCCCGCGGGGCGAAGGCGTTGAGCAGCGCTCCGGAAATCCACTCCGGCGTGAGCCGATTCACGAGGAAGGGCAGGGCGTAGAGCGTCGAGAACGCGTGGGCGGTGACGCCGCCTGGGCGCAGCGCGCGCAGGATGTTCCGGTAGTAGGTCTCGCCGTCGCGGACGTGCTCGTTGACCATCCGGCTGCAGATGAAGTCGTACTGCTGTGTCAGAGCGAGTGCAGGATCCGTGAAATCGGCGCAGAGCGTCTCGTAGCCTGGCGGCGCCTTGGCGAGCTCGGCGGCGGAGACGTCGTTCGTGGTGTACTGCGCGATGCCGAGGTCGGGGAGGCGCTCGAGCGGGAGGGTGGGGTTCGCGCCGGCGCCGATCTCGAGGACATGGCGTGAGGCATGGCGACGGACGAGCGCACCAATCCAGTCGGCGGCGCCGGACCACCCGGGGAACTGCTCCCATGCGGAATACGAGATGGTCGGCACGGGCTGCAAGCTAGCCGCCGCGCGAGCGGATGCTATCGGCGGCGCGACGAGTCACGACGCCAGACACCGAGCCGTCCACCCCACGCCGGGCCCTCGATTTCGACGATCCCGGCGGCACTGGGGCGGCGCGTGCGCGGCGTCTGGGTCGTGCCTTCCTGCAGCACCGCAACGCCGCCGCCCGCGTGGAGCACCCTCCCCTCGGTCACCCAGTAGTTGTGCGTGACCGACGTCATCCCAGAGAAGATCGTAGTCGTGGAGGCGAAGCTGTTCGAGAAGCGGTCGTCGTCGTAGATGCGGAGCGTGTCCCCGATGACCGTTCCGCGAACGCCGGGTAGACCGCTGCCCAAGACCACCGGCGGCCGAACGCCGTCGAGTGTCTGCAGCACGTACCGCCCTGGCAACACGACATCGGGCGGCTCCGTTGGGCTGCAGCCGAAGGCGCCGCTCAACAAGAGCAGGAGGACCCAGGAACGCGGAGCGGCCGGCATGGGCGGAGAATGCGCCAGAGGGCGGTATTCAACAAGTAACCACGTAAAGCATATTTTGACAGATAGCAATTGCCACCGCAGTTCCGCGCCCGAGACTTGCGCCGCAAGTCGTTCATATTGCATAAGTTAAGCCCATGAGCGAGCTGAATACGCGCGAACGGCAAGTGCTCGAGGCCGTCATTCAATCGTACGTCGAGACCGCCGAACCGGCCGGCTCCCGCACGATCAGCCGCCGCTTCGGCCTCGGCGTGTCGCCCGCGACCATCCGCAACACCATGGCGGACCTGGAGGAGAAAGGCTTCCTCTACCACCCGCACACCTCCGCCGGCCGCATCCCCACCGACAAGGCGTACCGCTTCTATGTAGATGGCCTGATGCACCAGGGCCAGCCGCTGCCGACGCAAACGGTCGCGGTGCCGGAGCGCGACCGCCTCGCCGAGCAAATCGGTGAACGCGGCTCGGCCATCGAGACGATCCTCCGCCGCGCG
>Ga0268299_1004560_pt1 | contig 10602 bp, 8 predicted proteins | sample NOBtaG_FD_193484 | JGI IMG/M metagenome (GOLD analysis project Ga0268299, IMG submission 193484) | Activated sludge microbial communities from bioreactor in Nijmegen, Gelderland, Netherland - NOB reactor | ecosystem: Engineered > Bioreactor > Aerobic > Activated sludge | place: Netherlands... | reverse complement strand
TTGCCAAGGCTCGCGAGGTGATCGCCAATCCAACATTTGCAAGAGGCAGTGAGGCTGAACTTGCAAAAGCAAGACGCATTCTCACCAGCATGGTTGACAGCGCCCATCTGGAAGAAAAAACCAGACTGGAGGCAGCTAAATTCGTGGCTACGGAAAAAAGCTATGCCGGTGATGAAGGCAAATATGCCCGCGAAAAGGTGTTTAACGCATTCGTCGATCTGGCCGCCCATGGAAAAACAACTGCAGAAGAAGCAAGACGAATTGTCTCGGCTGATCCGATCGCAAAAAAACGCGCTATGGAATATCTTTCCAGCGGTTTGGAAACGATAGCGAATTCGAATGCAAGAGTGAATCCTGATGTAGTCGCGCAAAAGCTGGACTTATTGGGACGTCTGCACAATAGCGATGATCCTTCCAATGAGTCAATGCTCTATAAAGCCTGCAGAACTTCTGAACGCCTGGTCGGAGCCGGCAACGCTTCTCTAAACTCTGTTGTTGCACTCCTCAACCGCAGCGGCACTTCTCAATTGCCTCCACTTAGCGGCAAAGACGATCCGCGCATAAAGCACATGACTGCGGTTCTATCCAGTGAAAACGACATGCTGCGAACAAGCGCGGCACTGGCGCTTACGGACAAATCCTTGCCCACGGATATCGCCGGTTCCAAAGAAATGGAAGCCGCACGCGCTGTAGTTTCGCGACATATTGAGCAATTGACGAGCAATGCAAGGGCTATAGAAGACGGCAAGTCTGCTGATTCCAAGCAAATCGCCGCGGCCTGGGCAGCAGTGGAAGCAGCCTACAAGCACATCGGAGGTGATCCCAACTCATACGCTTATTCATATGCAACCATGAAGCGCATGGCCCAGGAATTGGGACCGAAACACAAGGATATAGCGCCTCTCTATGACAGGCTTGCTCAGCTTAACGCGGCCCACAATGCACCGGATCAAGCCGAATTTTTTAAAGCAAGAGCCCGTGAAGCGCGAGGCGAATCTGCTGTCGATCCTGCAAAAACAGCAGCTTTAGCAGAATTGTCGAAGCGCGAGGTGGCTGCAGAAGAGATTGCCGCCCAGGCCCTCAAATCCGGCGACACCAAACAATTCGCAGCCGCGGTTGCCGAAATGGAAAAAGTCGTAGCCGATACTCGCACCGCACACGGTGGCAAAGGCGTAGTGCTGGCAGGCGCACTGACAAAGCTGGCGGCAATGAAAACCGCTGGGGGCGATTCGGCAGGAGCGGAAATTGCATTTAAAGACGCAGTGCGACTGTACGATCAAGCAGGAAAGAGTGCTGATGCGCTGCAAGCTAATATCGGGCTGACCCGGCACTATGCTTCGATCAATGACACCGAAGGGTTCGATCTGCACAAGAATAAAGTGTTGGATGCCACTCGTTATGCCGGCACTACTGAGGTAAAACTGTCTTCCAGCGAAGCTCTCATGGATCTGGCTGACTATATCGCTGCGCGCGATACGTCGAAGGAGATGATGAACGATGCACAAAAATTGCTCGAAGCCGGAGTAAAAATGAAAGTGGAAAGCTCAGGAGAAGGAACGGTTGATGCGGCCATGGCAAAACAAACTCTGGCTGACTTCTACATGAGGCCGAACAATCCGAATGCTAACTTCGGCAAAGCTGAGGAAATACTCAAAGAAAATATCGGAGTGTTAGAAGTTTCCGGTGGTCGGCTTACTGAAAATTGGGCCGTAACCCGAGCGAAAATGGCTCATTGCCAGCGCATGCGCGGCGACTACCAGGGTGCCATGGCCGGCTATGGGGACGCCCTGCACACGATGATTCAAACGCCGCTCAGCGATCCTGGCAGGATGGTGGCTGTGCAAAGAGCATATGCACAGATTCTTCAAGATCATGGTCGACACGCTGATGCCACAACTCTCTTGACTGACCCGGCTAGATTCATTCGCGAACAGAGAGGCAATATCACGGTTGCAGGCACGATGGGCGGACCTCCGTAATTTCGCAATCTCATCAAAATTCGCCTGTGCAAGACGATTGGCGATTGCGCCGCCTATTTCAAGTTTGTTGCAACGTCCCTTGCAAGTGTTGTCAGCGGATTCAGCGTGCGGGGAGGGCGTGTCTTGGCGTCTTTACTATATGGATGAATAAAGTAAGTCATAAAACAAATGGGCACCATATACGAAACCATATTTCGAGTTTCACAAAGCGGGATGGGAACACAATGTCCCCACCCCGCAGACCGTTTTTAGATTCCGATTACCGTCTACAACGATGGGCAGCAGCGGTGAATCAGTCGAGAGTGCCGATGTGGTTAATCGGCGGTCCGGGCGGCAGTTGCTTCTATCCGCGTGACCAGAACTTCTCGGGAAACGGTGCGAATCCGTTCGAACGACGACTTGGCGATGTTGAGTGCGAGATTGCGCACTTGTGCAGGTTCATCGACACCAAAGCGGTGCACGACATCGCGGCCGAAATTGCCGTAGGCGCTGTTCAGAGAGCGCGTGAAGAGCGACCATTCATCGACAAGACGTTTGGTCGTGAATGCGTCGGCGGCGATGGCGGCATCCAGTGGTGCCAGCGCTTCATCGAAGTCGCCTTCTGCCTTGTTGCCTGAAACCGCTCCCTGGAACCAGGTGAATAGCTCCGTGGCTGCTCCAAGAATGAGGATGTGCGAGTCGGCAAGGTTGGCGACTTTGATTTGCGGCTGGGTCGTGTCTGTCATTGAGAATTCCTTAGTTGGAAGAGTCGTTTCTTTTTGATGCTTCGATGCAGCAAAAGATGCTGCCAAAACCGGGGATCAGCCTGGCGAGCAGTTCGGGAACCACTTTGTCGGCTCCACCGGTATGCACTTCCTTGAACGACCAGTGATGCTGGCCGGCAGGCGTGATGTTCACCCAGATCGTTTTCACGCCTGAGTAAAACCGCTTCTTGATGTTGACGATACTTTTGGCCGGCTGAACTTCCAGCGTAGTCCCGACGACAACGAGCGTGCCGCAAGCCTTCATAAGCTTGCGCGCGGCACCCGCTTTCTCGATGTCCACAGTTTCTCCGAAAAGCACGACATCCGGGCGCAGATGATGTCCGCACAACGCGCAGACAGGCAATGCCTTGGCATGTGGTGCTTGATCTTCGAAGGGCTGAAGCGCGCACTTTGGATTCGTACAGCGGCTCTTCATCACGTTTCCGTGAAATTCGATCACGTTGTTGCTTCCGGCTTGCGCGTGCAAGCCGTCCACATTTTGCGTGAGGATGTTCAAGCTGTAGCCGTCAGGCAGTGCCGCTTGCGCCGCTGCCAGAGCCAGATGTGCCTTTGTGGCTTCAGCAGACGCGATTTGCCGGCGCATGCCGCCCCAGTGATCCCAGCTCAAGCGAGGATTTGCTCTGAGCGTTTGCGCCTCGGCCGCTTTGACGACGGCTGCGTCATTCCACAGCCCATCCGGACCACGGTATGTCCTCAATCCGGCGGAAGCAGAGATGCCCGCGCCGGTGAATACAACGATGTTCTTCGCGTCACGCATGGGTATCTCCATTGCCGAAGCGCAGCGCAAAGTGATTTGCGCCGCGCGCTCGCCTCATTTATTCATCCTGCTCATCGAGCTCGGCAAGCTGTTCTTTGATCGCGGCGTCCAGGGCGAGGTGCCCTGTGATGCGTCCGACGATCAGCTCGACGCGGCGCTCCTCTTTCGAGGTCTTCTGGTACTGGGCTCGCACGGCGTCTTCATGCCGCTTGAGTTTTTCCTCGCCGATGCGCTCGCGCTCTTTGTTAATCGGGTCGAAGAGAACACCGGTGTTATTCCGGCTCTCTTGCGTGAGCGTGTCCTGAGCGTCGCTGACAGCCTTCTGGGCTGCCACGAGCGCTTCGGAGTCGGCGGCGGCGCCGCTCGCTTGCAGTGTGCGCAGCGAATCGGAAGCCGTTTGGAAAGCATCCTGGAACGGCTTCATCACCGCGTCGTAGGCGGCTGCGGCTTCCTTGTTGACCTTGAGCCAGGCGTCGATGTCGTCCTTGATGTCGGCAATCGCCGCCTCAAATTCCGCATCGATGACGGCGATTCGAGCCAGATAGGCGGCGCGAGCTTGCTGAGCTTCCTTGACGGCGGCTTCATCGCGCCCCGAATTCATGACGGTCTGGCATTCTTGGCACTTGTCCTGCTCCAGAGAGCAGCAAAGGCACAGAGCAAATCGCGAGTAGGTCGAGATGGTGCAAGCCGTGCACTTGTGCGCACTGGCGAGCACCATTCTGTCGGTGTCGCATGATTTGCAAAGAAACATGTTGAGCATGTGATGTTCCTGTCGTTTGGTGTCTGGCGCGTCTGTCATCAGACACGCCACTTGCGCGTTGAACGCGCTACTGGGCGCCTGCCCGATCGGAGCCGGGTTTGGCAAGGTTTGGGCGTTGTCCGCGTGCGGACGGCGGGTTCTCAGGCGCGCGCGCACGAATACTGAACGTGACACGCTCTTCCGGATCGACGACGGTGCCGACTTCATGCCCTTTCTTCAGCCAGCGATTGGCGACCGAGTCGACGGCGTTGCGCCGGAAAGGCGTGACGTCGAAAGTGACCGGTTCAGTGCCTGCATCCGTGAGATGCGATTGCACGGCTTTGTTGAGCCGCCGCGTCTGATTGAAGTGGACGATGAAGTCCTCGAGCAGCTTGGCGATCGTCTGTCCGAGCCAGGCGCCGGCGATAGACGCGGCGGCGATGGACATGTCCTTGAGAACGAACCAGGCGTAAGCGCCGACTGCCGCCAGGGCCAGCAAAATCGTGACGTTGAGGACGGCACGCTTGGAGCGTCCCCAGTTGGTTCGCTCGATGAGCAAGAGCAAGAAGGTGATGCCGGTGGCCGCACCAAAGACGTACAGCATTGTGATGGGATCCATCAGGACCTCTCTCTTTTCGTATTGCATTCGATGCCACGATGCCTAGATGAAGAAGAGCACGTAGACAATCATGGCAATTGAGAGCCAGAACAGAGCCTGACCCAGAACATTTTTTCGCTTCACGGGCGTTTTCCCCGAATGGAGAAGGCATTGACGCCGCTCTCTCGTTGATCGGTGATGGCCGGGCTCGGCGGTTGCCGATACCGGCGAAGCGAAGATGAAGAGGGCATGCCTGCCCGCCTTCAGGACGATTTCTCGTCGTATCGACCAATATCAGTCGATGGCGACAACGTCTTACACAAGGCGCTGGCGTCATCGGTTGATTTCAACCCTTTAATCTCCATGCTCGAAAAACCGATGCGTGTTCCACCAGACAGCCCGAAGCCGCTGTGCGGAGACAAAAAAAGCACCAAATGCGCGTGTTTGGTTGAGGATGGAAGAAGGACTGGGAAGTTGGTGATACTTCTGGGATAACACAGAAAAAGAGAAGCGAATAAGTAAAGTGTAGCTTCATAGAGGTCTTTACATGGCTTCAAACACAGCGCGTGCGAGGGTTTTAGAGCGACGCTCACTTTTTGACCGGAACTGAAAGAGTTGATCTTTGCCTTTAATGCCGCGATTTTCGTTTTATCCTGAAATGCTCGCGGAAGCCAAAAGTGTCTGATGCTAGGTGCGCTAGATTAGCCGATTCTTCAGAACCAATCAGCCTCAAAAGCCTGCCTTTGTTGCGCTTTCAGTGGACTGAAAAAGAGTCCGATTGCGGACTGTATTTGCCTTGCTGGCGCTGACATTGCAGGGGTCGGCGAGCTTCGTGCATTGATCGACCTCGCGCAGCCGCATAAGCGAAGTTCTAACTGCGAATCGGCGCATTTTGCCGGTGGCGAAACGAGCGATTTTGTCGGCAGTTTCAATTGTGATTCCGAAACCAGCACAGGGACGGTTTTTGCTGTCCAAAACGCGCACAGGCTCAGGGGTGTAACTGGTTGTAAAGGGGTTCTATGAAGCTCCACTTTATACTTTTAGTCCAAGGATTTTGGTAGCAAAAAGTATCTTTGTCGATCTTTCCATTCTCGAGCCAAAAAAACCTGAACACTTGAAATAGAGCCTCTCTCTTAGGACTCTATCCTGCAGCGAAAGCTGTGGGGGTGCACACGGTTTTAGAGCAAGGTGATGGCAGGTCGATTCGAATCTGTGATCTCGTATCGAAATCCGAAAGGAGAAATAGCTATGACGTTCTCAATTGCAGTTCCGACCTCGAGCGTAATTGCCGTGGCGCCCAACGACCCCTATCAGGTCTGCGTCATCGAGCAAAACGGCAAGCACAAGGGCCGGCTGACTCTGGTCGGCGGAAAAGTGATCATGCCGAAGCAGACCCATCTTCAATGCGCGCTGGAAGAATGGGACCAGGAAGCCGGCGGCAAGCAAGCCAAGCTTTCCGAGGTCTCTCTCTGGGCGGTGAAGACCGACGAGCATTCGGACGTCCGTCCGGCAACGCTCGGTAAACTCACTCACGACCTGTGCCCGGAGGAACACCGTTCGCTGCCCGTCGTCGGGCACTACGGCGCTCCGGACTACCTGTATCTGGCGGCGGTCGAAGGCGAGCCCTACCCGTTCGACGGTGAGGCGAAGTCGTGCAAGTTCATCGACGTGCGCGACGTGAAGTGGACCGCCACCGAAGCCGAGAGCCGTTACGGCGCTCAGCACGACCTTATCCTCATGGTCTACCGGCTCTACCTGGCCGGTCGCCCCGTCGACAATCGCGACTTTGCGGATTTCCGCGCACTGCGCGCCAATCTGCGCGATCTCATCGCCGCGGTCAAAGACTGAGGCTGGTGGCCGATGCCACTGTAACTGGTGCCGAATTTTTCGGCGCTCTGGATAACCACAGGCAGCCAGGCTGTGACCTGATGCTGTCTGTCAAGAAAAAATATGGAGTTAGTATGTCCAAGCTTTTGGATACTGCTCACGCGAGAAAGCTGGATGCCCATCTGGATCGCGTGAATGCCAACGCGCAGCATTTGCAGCGCGTTCTGAGCACTTTGAAGGGCATCGGGCCGCAGGGAACTTTCCTCGGCTCTCGTAAGCTCGGGCGAAACACGCCTGAATATCTCTGGTTGGCCGAAGCGTCGCGCCTTCTTGCTCTGGTCAACATCGCCTGCAAAACGGGTGGCGGACCGGGGCTGATGGAAGCACCTCACAAGGGTTGTCTTGACGCCGGCCGCATCGATCGTGCCATCGCCGTATGCGCCGATTTCTTCAACGGCGAGGAAGACTTGAATCCTTTCGTGGCTGGGGGAGGGCATGTGTTCCATATGCCTGACTTCAACTCGCGCCACGACGGACTGTTTTTCGGCTCGATGTTCCACTGCGTTCTGTGGGGCAGACTCGGAACCATTCATGAGCTCTACGACTTGATGAATCGGCTCAAGCACAGTCTGCTGGCCGCCACTCCGGTCTACTTCATCGAGCGGGACGGTTATTGGTCGCAGAAGAAGGACTTCCATACGCAGTCGCTGGGCGAAGAGCTCGGACCGCGCATCAGTCCCGAAGACTATGCGATGACCAAAATCGTCAACATCCTGGAGACGACGCCGGAGAAATTCGTGCGCCAGCTCCTCGTGGATGTCGGTTTCTAAAGACACGTGGAATGGTGCTTCCGTGTCCTTGTGTCTCGGGCTGAGTGAATTGCCCAATTCTTTATGCCCCTACCTGCAATGGTCGCCTGGCGAAAATACTTTCGCCGGGTGGATGGGTGGGAAACCCATCGGGGGCTCCGCCGGCGAGTGGTGGAATGCGAAAAATCGGGAAGGGTGTTTGCCCTTTCTCTGATTTTTCGTTTTATGCGCCTGGCTGCTATGTTGAGTAGTAGAAAATGCGTGTGATTGAACTTTTTGGTTGTGGATTTCGTAATAGAAAGTAGGGGCACGGCGCGGGCGCAAAGTTAAGTCCTGCCTGCTATGTACCTGATCTGACGTATTGCAATTACTCCGAAAAAATTCAGATTTTTCGGAGTAATTTTCCAACCAAAGGAGGTTTGATATGGGTTCTACTAGTATGTGCCGATGGTATGTGAACCAGTTGCCGCCTGGGCAGTGCTTTCACACGAGAGAACTTTTGACGTACGGAAAACGGGGCACGATTGATAAAGCGACTCAGGCTATGGTTCGTTCCGGCATGGTGCTGAAAGTGGCTCGTGCTGTCTTTGTGCGCAATGATATAAATTTGAAGGAGCCAACTATTGAGGAGATTGCGTCGACGAAGGCGCGGGCGTTTGGCAAGCACATAATTCCTTCTGAATTAGCTCAAGCAGCCAAATTAGGGCTTGAGCGTCCGAGCAAACTGAGAAAGAAAGGCAACAAATTGGTTCCGCCGAAGCCGCCATATCCAGGAACAACATTTGCTGTTCTCGGCACTACAAGCGAGTTTTGGACGGTGCATGGCTACGTTCGATTGAAGCATTTATCCGCACGGAAATTCTTTGCGGCACAGCACAACGTTGGGGAATTGCTCACAGGGATTTGGCAGGCGAGCAAAGAGGCGAAAATAGATTTTCAAAAAATTTTGGCAAAAGCGAACTTGCAACCTCAACAACATATACGAATGCGGGAGCTGGCCGCGTGGGTTCCGGAATGGGTTCACGAAAAATTTCGCAATCTCAATATGCGTGGAAAAATTCATGCGCCGTGGAGACTTTATCCATTCGTCGAACTGGCCTTTCCGAAGTCTTTGGTGGTACCCAAATTGAAGGTTGTAAGAGAGTCTCCGGAGGTATATGCAGTGGGCACCAAATTTGGTGTCGGACAAGAAGCCTGTGCTGGTTGTGAAGATGCGCTAGATTTGCCAGCGATGCTAGGTCTGCTAAATGAAAGGAAGGCAACTGAATACAATTTCAAAATTGTGAAGAGTCACTTTTCATCGGCAAAAATTCTGAATTCTAGATGATCACGAGGCTCTTGGAAAGCCTTCTGCGCTTGGCATCGCGGGCTGAATATATCGTGTGAAGAAGGGGTATTTTTGAGACCTCCCTTTTACTTCCTCACGCTTTTAACTACCTCCAAAAATTCTTCAAGTACATGTATTCGCGCAAATAAAACAGTTCCTAAAGCTGTGCGAGTGAGTACTGTCTTGGTTTTTGGAGGAAGAGTCTGCTGATTTCGGCAATCGGTAGTTGTCTGCGTATCCAAGATTCAAACATGCAGTTTCTCGGTAATCACGCCGGGAATGGCTATTGGAGACCTGTAATGAAGAAAAGGTCTAAAGCGACTGCCGGCGGACAGCCGACGGTCAAGTTTAAGGCGCGCGTAAGTTCGCTGCGCGGTGAATCTCCTTTCGTCATTAAGCCACTGCTACAATTCGCTCCCGATGTGGGCAATGACGGCACGGTGACTGTCGAGTTAGTCTGGATTGCGCATCTCAAGCGCAATCTCTGGCAAGTGGAGTATCTTTGCGATGGCACGACTGCTTGGGTTTCCACTGCGGTGGAGTTCGTCGACAGTGTGACCATCAAGGACAATGAGTTCCGACGTTTCCGCGCCTCTCTAGCTGGTATCAAAGCTGGTACCAGTTTCGAGTATCGCGTGATGATCTCCGGTCAGCAGGTCTTTTCTGCGACCGCGAAAACACCGCCAGCCAATGGCTCTAAGATGCGCATCGCACTCTTCGGCGATTTTGCCGACGGCGATCCTGAATCGACGAAAGTCGCAAAGGCTGTGCATCAAGCTGATGCCGACATGGTCGTTCTGGCGGGCGACATCGTATACAACAGTGGTCTTTTCGGTGAATACCGGCGCCACTTTGATCCCGTGTATAACGGCAGTGGAGATCGGGGCGCGCCCATAGGTCGTTCGGTAGTTACCGTTGCGACGACCGGCAATCATGACGTGCGCGTTCCTGACCGTTTCGACTTTACGCAACATGCTTCTGACAAGGATTTGTTCGCGTTCTTTCGTGTGTTCAGGCACCCGAACAATGGTCCGACCCTCGATGCCAAAGTCCTTGCCAAAATGGTCGAAGGCGAGCGCGATGGACGTAAACTGTTGAAAATGCACGGTCCGAGGTTTATTCGCCTGACGAATTACTATTTTCGTCAAGGTGACAGCTTCTGGGTGTTTCTTGACGCCAACGAGTACATGGACTGGCGCAATCGAGACCTGCAGAAGTGGCTCGAGAAGGCGCTCGCGGTTGGCGCTGACAGTCGCTGGAAGTTTGTCTGTTTTCATCAGCCTGGCTTCAACAGCGACTCGAAGTACAAGCACGATACGCGCTTGCGCGTGCTCAGCCCGATTTTCGAGAAGCATGGTGTGAGCGTAGTCTTTAGCGGACATTGCCACTTCTATGAGAGGAGCTTTCCTCTGAAGTTCGAGTTGAAGAAAGGCAGAGCGGGCGAAAAGCTTTATCCTGAGGGCAAGATTGTGCTGGATAAGCAGTTCGACGGTGTGACGCACAAGAAGCCGGAAGGCGTGATTTACATCGTTTCCGGTGCGGGCGGTTTGCTCGTCAGTCGAGAAATGCGTCCCGAGAAGCACGGACTGAGCGAATCTTCGTTCAAGATTGCCGATAACAGCAATTCGTTCACCGTTATCGACATTGACGGAAAGACGCTTCAGGTAAAGCAGATCGATACTGCAGGAGACGAGCTCGACTGCTTTGTCATCGAAAAAGACTGAATTCCTGCGTGTCGCAGCTTTGCTGCTGCGGCACGCACTTTTTGTCCCTCTTGTATTCATACATATAGTAAAGCGGTG
>Ga0268299_1004559_pt1 | contig 10604 bp, 3 predicted proteins | sample NOBtaG_FD_193484 | JGI IMG/M metagenome (GOLD analysis project Ga0268299, IMG submission 193484) | Activated sludge microbial communities from bioreactor in Nijmegen, Gelderland, Netherland - NOB reactor | ecosystem: Engineered > Bioreactor > Aerobic > Activated sludge | place: Netherlands... | reverse complement strand
CGACGGTGGCACCTTCGTCATCCAGGACGTCGTGAAGATCGTCGTCGGCAACCTCGCCTGGGGCACCTCCGACACCACGATCTGGGTGCCGGTCGCGGCACCGCCCGGTGCGAACGGCGAGCTCACGTTCGACAGCACCTTCACCCAGGTGTCGAGCTTCCTCGACCTCGGGGCGACGATCGACATCGCGGACGTGTTCGCCGGCGGCGTCAAGCGCCTGATGTTCTACGTGCGCTCCGATGACCGGACGACGCACTTCCTGCTGCAGGAGCTGAACGTCGAGATCGAGGGCGTCATCGACTTCACCGCGACGATGACCTTCGACGAGTACACCGACGGTTTCGACCTCTCGCTGATCGCGGAGGGCGAGATCCTCTCTGCCTACCGCATAGGAATGGTCGGGGTGATCGGGCAGCGGGCCAACGTCTTCCGCGCCGGACTGTTCCTGCGCACGAGCGTCACGGTCACGATCATCCCCGGCATCGTGACGCTCACCGAGGTGGGCGGCGGGCTGTTCATCAACCCGACCGCGCGCGACCTCGCGCTCGTGAAGGCGATCGCGGGCATGAACGGCCCCTCGTCGGACCGGGTGGGCATGCCTCCGGCCGGCGCGTTCGCCGTCATGCTGTACGCGGCATTCGAGTTCGGCGGGTCCAACGGCGCGTCGGTGGCGGCGGGCCGCGCGCTGGTCACGATCACCGACCAGGCGTTCCAGATCAACGCGCAGGCGACGTTCTTCCAGATGGACCGGCAGCTCTCCGGCGACCTCGCACTCCAGGTGGGCTGGACCCCCTCGGTGTACGTGCGCGGCGACGTCTCGCTCCTGCTCGAGATCCCCAAGACGGTGCGGGGCGAGGCGAGCGTGCAGTTCTTCGCCGGGAACAACCTCTTCGCGATCAAGGGCGAGGTGGACCTCCGCATCATCGAGGTGATCGAGGCCGGCGCGGAGGTGATCATCGTGCCGAGCGGCTTCACCGCGAACCTCACGACGCGCATGGGCGTGTCCACCGACGTGGTCACCCTCGGCTTCGCCGCGAACCTGCGGATCTGGTACCGCCCCTCGACGAACGATCTCGGGGCCTACATGAGGATGACGGGCTCGGTGGCCGCGTTCGGGGTCACGGGCCAGATCGTCCTGGTCGGCGCCCTCGTGATCCAGCCCGAGCTGGCGATCTACGCGCAGGGCTCGGCGCAGATCGTCGGGGTGGACGCGCTCAAGTTCGACGTCTGGGTCCAGTACGCGAACGGGAACGTCACGGCCGGCATCGGCCACAACGAGGAACTCGCGGCGGCGCTCGCGCGTGCGGAGCAGGTGGCGGCGGAACTGGAGGCAGAGGCGGACCGGATCCTCGCGGGGATCAGCGACGCGGAACTCGCCCGGGCGCGCATCCCGATCGCGGTGCCGGATTCGAGCCTGGCGGCGGCGTACCGGAACTTCCAGCGCTGGAACGTCTGGGAGCTGTGGACGCTCTGGGGCGGGTTCCGTGCCACCGAGGCGGACCTCGCAGGCGGGTTGCTGGCGCTGAGTGCGACCGACGCGTACGTGTCGTTCTACGAGCGTGTCCTCACCAACCGCGAGGCCGCTGCGGACACGGCGATCGTGCGGCAGTTGCGCGAGGAGGCCGACCGCCGGTTGCAGGTGATCGCCGGGCGCCGGGCAGAGGTCGAGCAGCAGATCCAGGCGCTGCGGCTCGAGCTCGACGCGGCCGAGGCGGCCGCGGCATTCGTGCCGCCGGCGGATCCGGTCCTGCGCTGGGACGCCGGCTCGCCGACCCTGGTGGCGGGTGCGGACGGCCGCATGATGCTCGCGAACGCGCCGCAGTTCGAGCTCGACGATGCGCTGGCCGGCGCTGCGCGGTCGACGATGACCGATGCGGCCGAGTCCACCCGTGGACAGGCCGAGCGCATGCGCGCGCAGCTGCAGGCGGTGGAGGCCGGACTGGCGACGGTGATCGCGGCGACCTCGGCCTCGGCGCCGGGCTCGTTCTCGAGCTACGCCCGCCTGCACAGCGAACTCGTCGACGCGATCGAGCACCAGCATGCGGCCAACGTCGACTTCCGCATGCGCCGCACGGCCTGGATCGCCGGCAAGCTCGACACGCTGGCGACCCGACGCGCGGGGCTCGTGCAGCGCGTGAACGACCGCGTGGCCGGCATCCGCACACAGGTGGAGGCCATGAACCTCTCGGCCGTGCAGAAGCGCTGGGCCGTGCTGTTCCGCATGGACACGCTCGCGTACCAACGGGCGCGCTACCTGGCCGCGTTCGCGCTCGACCCGAGCATCCTGCAGACCTACGAGACGCAGTCCGCCACGCGGCGGACGCAGGCGAAGGCCGCCTATGATGCGCTCCGCAGCGACGCCTCCAACGGCCCGGCCTCCGGCACGCTCGAGACCCACACCACCTGGTTCACGGAGCAGGCCGTGAACTACGGCGTGCTGATCTGGTGGGGCGTGGCGAACGCCGGACTCTCCCAGGCACAGGCCGGTGCGCGCGCACTCGTGACGAGCGCGGACTCGGTGGCGCGGCCGGTGATCCGGGACATGCGCGACATGCACGCGCGGTTCACGAGCCAGCTGGCGTCGTTGAACACGCGGCAGGCCGAGCTCTACGGGGTGCTCTACGACCTGTACGACAACTACCTCCGCACGTTCGGAACCGAGGACGCGATGGCGACGGCCTACCGCACGCGCCGCTCTGAGCTCGGCGAACTGCTGCAGGCGCCCCGGGTGACCGGCCCACGCGTCACGGTGACCGACTACGGCTACCTCTCCTCGGTCCAGAGCACCTGGAGCGGCACACACCCCCGCGGCGTGTACGAGTACCTGATCCAGGAGAACGACGACTCGCTGTTCACCATCGGCAGCCAGGGCTCGGTGCGACGCTGGCAGTACACCACGGAACCGGCCGGTGGCAGCGTCGCGCAGAACGAACGGCTCATGGTCCGCGGTGGCGCCGGATTCACCGCCATGCAGCTGACGCCGTTCACCGTCACCTTCGCGCGCGGCTCGGCGGGGACGCCGGTCACCAACGTCGCGACGCCGCCGGCGGACTTCACGGCACCGTCGCCGCCGAGCGTGAGCTTCACCGCCGCACGGCTGATCACGGCGATCCACGGCGACGAGTGGTGGACCGGCGACTCGACGCAGGTGGCGGTGCGCTGGAGCGCCAGCGATCCGGAGAGCGGCATCGCGGAGTACGAGTACCGCGTGGTCACCTTGCCGCTGCCCGCGGGGACCGGGCCGGCGCAGCTGGGGGTGGGCGCCCTCGGTGGGCCGGTGACGCAGCAGCAGCTTGCGGCGATGACGCCGGTGGAGATCCTGCCCTGGACCAGCGCGGGCGGACGCAGCAGCGCGATCATCTCCGGCCTGCGCCTGCCGGCTACGCGCGGCGTGTTCGTCGAGGTGCGCGCGCGGAACGGCGCGGGCATCCTCGGTTCGTCCGGTTCGAGCGGACGACTGCGGCTGGACGTCTCGCGTCCGGCGTTCGCCAGCGGCACCACGCTCACGCCTGCCCTGGTCGCGTACACGCCGTTCGTGAGCATGGGCACGTACACGGTGCCCGGGTACACCGTGCCGCTGCTCAGCACCTGCGGCTCGGTGGCCACGCTCGGGCGCGTGTCCATGAAGGTCTGGGACGGCCGGCTGGTGACGGTCAACGGCGACACCAATGTGGTCGGCGGCGGCGCGAGCTACACGCTGCGCTACAACCGTCCCACGGCGACGGACGGCGAGACGGGCATCGCCGCCTATCAGTTCCGCGTCGACACGGTCGCGCCTTCGGGCGCCGTGCCGCTCGACGGCTGGACCGACCTGCCCGGCACCGATGCCACGTTCGTCGCGACGTCGCCGCTGCTCGTGTACGGACGCCCGCGTTGGGTGTCGCTCGCGGCGCGCAACGGTGCCGGCTCCATCTCCGCGCCGCTGACCCATGGCCCGCAGACCGTGAACGACGGCACCGGGCCGAATGCACCCGTCTTCTGCGCGGACTACTCGAGCGGGGGGTTCATCGCCTACATGGCGACACCGTCCGCCGACGCGGAGACCGGTGTGCGCGGCTACCAGATGCGGGTGCGCGGGCCCACGGGCGCCATCGTGCGCGACTTCCCGTCGGGCCGCAGCGTGGACTGGCCGGCGACGCAGGCGGCGGCCGGCATGGGGGTGCGCGTGCCGGTGGGTCTCGCGTCCGGTGGTGCCCACACGGTCGATCTGCGCGCGGTGAACGGTGCCGGCGTGGTGGGGGACATCGCCTCGAGCGGCACGTTGATGGTGGACGTCTCGCCGCCGCCCGTCGCCGGGGTCTCCGGCACGGCGTCCATCGCCGGGGTGCGACTCAACCTGACGATCGCGACGGATCCGGAGAGCGGTCTCTCGGGTGTCGAGATCGCCTTCGGCACCGGAGCCGTCGATCTCTGGTCGCTCCGTGCGCCGCCGCCGCAACTGCTCGTCCCGTACACGACGTATGCCGCCCGCGCCGGGACTTCGACGCTGAGCATCCCGCTGCCGGAGTCGGTGTCCCGCACGCCGGGCCTCACGGTCTACGTGCGCGTGCGCAACGGCGTCGGACTCCTGAGTGCGGTGTCCACCGCGGTGGTGGGACGATGAGCGTATCCCGGAGGTCCCGCCGCATGTACGCACGGCTGCTCAGCCGGTGCCTCGGCGTCGGTCTCGCGTGGCTGACCACCGCGGCTGCGCTCGCGGCGCAGTCGACCGAGGCGCGCCTCGCCGTGGTGGTCGCCGACCGGCGCGTGCACCTGTACCCAAGCCGCATCCCCGGCGACGGGGAAGGGTGGATCGTGCTGCGCGACGGTGTCGTCCTGACGCCCGCGCCGATGACGGGTGCGCGCGGTCCGGCGGAGTTCTCCGCGGCGGTGGGTCCCGACCTCCCGCTGATCGAGCGCATCACGGCCACCGAGAGCGCCCTCGCTGCCTACCGTCGGCTCCGCGCCGGGGGTGCGGCGGCGGGGATCGCCCAGATCCTGTCGCCGCGGACGGCCGCGGCGCTGGGGGCGCTGTTCGTCGACTCCAGCGTGGCGGCGAATGCGCTCCACACGTACGAGGCACGGTTGGTGCGCCTCTCCCGTCCCGACTCGGTGCTGCGCCGGGCGCGTGCGGCGGTCCGCGTCGTGACGACGCCGATCCCGACGCCGTCCACGCCGTCGGCGCGCATCACCGACGGGCTGGTCACCATCACCTGGGCGGTGCCGCGCTTCACCGCCGCGGCGGACGATCCGGTCGTGGCCTACGCGGTCGAGCGCGCCGACAGCGTCGGGGAGTTCACGCGCGTCAGCGCGTTGCCGGTGATGCGGCTGGCGGACAGGCCCAGCGCGTTCATCGATGAGTCCGCGGAGCCGGGGCGGCTGTATCGGTACCGTGTGCGGGCGGCAGACCTGCTCGGTCGCCTCTCGGCGCCGACGGCTGCGGCCAGCGTGCGTGCGCCCGGGGAACGTGGGCCCTTGCCGCCCACGCGTGTGGCGGCGGACGTCAGCGATGGTCGCATCCGCGTCGTCTGGGAGACCTCGCCGGAGCCGGGCACCCGGGGCTACCACGTCGAACGTTCGGTGGCCGGCGATTCGAGCTTCGTGCGCGTCACCCGCGCCGTGGTGCCCGCCGAGGCGCCCGAGTGGACGGACACGCTCGTGCGCGGCCGCGAGGTCTACGCATACCGCGTGCGCAGCGTCGACGCGCGCGGTCGCGTGGGTTCGCCGTCGAATCCCACGACCACCCGCGCCCTCGACCACAAGGCGCCGACCGCTCCCACCGGACTCGTGGCCACGCTGATGCCCGGTCCGCGCGTGCGGCTCACCTGGCGCGCCGTGGGTGACCGCGACCTGCGCGGCTACGAGATCCACCGCGCCGAGCCGGGTGATACGATCTTTGCACGCATCACGGCGAATCCCATCGCCGCCGCAGTCTACGTGGACACGGGCTACGACGGTGCGCGCCTCGAGCCCGGCCGCACCTACACCTGGCGCGTGAGTGCGATCGACAGCTCGGCCAACCGGTCGTCGTTCGCCGAGTTGCGCTTCGCAGTGCCCGACGACGAGGGACCCGAGGCGGCACGTTCACTGCACCTCAGCAACCACCTCGGCCGCTGGGTCGAGCTGACGTGGACGCCGAGTCCTTCGGGTGACATCGCCCGCTACGACGTCGAGCGCAGCGTCGTGGGCAGTGCGCCGGTGCGGGTGGCCAGCGTCCCGGCGGGCCGCCCACTCGTGGCGCGCGACACCACGCCGCCGCGCGGGCGTGCGGCGCGCTGGGCCATCGTGCCTGTCGATACGGCGGGCAACCGCGGCGAGGCGCTCGCCGACACCCTCACGTTCCGCGACCTCACCAAGCCGCCCGCGCCGCGTCGCGTCACCGCCGTCCGCGTGGCCGGTGCGACCACGGTGCATTGGGAACGTGTCGTGAGCAGCGACCTCCGTGGTTACGTCGTCTACCGCGCCGAGCGCACGAACGGGCCCCGCACGCGACTCACGCCCACACCACTGACGGGACTCGAGTTCATCGATCGCGCGGGCACGGCCACCTCGCGCTATCTGGTGCGCGCGGTGGATGCGGCCGGCAACGAATCCGACGAGAGTCCGGCGGCGGTGACCGTGGAGCGTCCGCGATGAGCCATCCGAACCAGCGCATCCGGCGGCGGCTGCTCGCCGCACTCGTGATGGGGGCAGGCTTGGTCGCACCCGGCGTCGTCACGGCCGCGACCGCGCAGGCCCAAGGCGGTGGACCGACCTCGGCGGTCGATCGGGCGCTCGCAGCCGATCCCACGTACCGCGTGCTCGTCGCACGCATCCAGGACGCGCTCGGCGCGATGGCGCAGGCGGATCGCGAGCTCATGCCCGCGGAGGGTGTGTCGACCCTGCGCGCGGCCGACGACGCGGTGCTCGACCGCCGTGCGCGCGCGCGTGCCCGCGCGATGGCCGGTCTGGACTCGCTGCTGGCCGGCGGCGCACGTGGGCGCGCGATGCTCAAGGCGCTCGCGACCGACTGGCCCAACACCGATCTCGTGCGTCGGACCGAGGTGCGTGCGGCGGTGCTCGCGAACGATGCGAACGAGGTGCTGCAACTCGTCGTGCCGCTGGCCACCGCCGCGCCGCGCGACACGCAGTTCCTGCGCTGGCGTGCGGACGCGCTCGACTCGCTGGGACGGCCCGCCGAGGCCCTGCGGGCGCGGCAGGCGCGGTTCGAGCTCGCCCCGAGCGACCCCGAGGGCTGGCGCGCGCTGCTGCGCGGGCACGAACTCGCCGGGTCACTGTCGCGGCTGCGGGAGTCGCTGTCGCGGCTGCGGCTGCTGTATCCCGAGAGCCGCGCCGTGCGCGAGTACGAGATCGAGGTGCTGCATCGCCTGGGTCGCAACGACGAGGCCGCACGCATCGCGGCGGACACCACCGGAGGCACACCGTGACGAAGGTGCGCGGCGGGATCCTCGTAGGCTGCGTCTGGCTCGCGACGACGACGGCCCTCGCGGCCCAAACGGCGCCGCGGGCCGGTGCCGACAGTCTCGGCGGCGAGTCCTGGCTGGCGCGGCGGCTCAACGGACAGGCGCAGGTGTTCTCGGAGGCCTACGGCATCTCCGGTGCACCCCGCCGCCGCCCGGGCGGCACCTGGCGGTTCATGGCCTCGCCGCGCGTCCGGCTCCTCGGTGGCACCGAGGTCGGCCTCGATCTGCTGCTCTCGTCGGAGGGGAACTCCGCACGGCAGAACATCAACCAGGTCGCGTTCGAGCCCGACTGGGGCTGGGGTCAGCTGCACCTCGGCGACTTCGCCCGTGACTACTCGCCCTACACCATGCAGGGCCTGCGCATCCGCGGGGCCGGCCTCGACATCTCCCGCTGGGGCATCCGGGGTTCGCTGCAAGGCGGCCGCAGCGCCGCCCTGGTCACGACCCCCGACGGTCCGCAGTTCCGTCGGCAGGTGATCGCCGGCGCGTTCGGGGTGGGCCGTGAAGGGGAGCGGTCCCTCGACCTGCGTGTCGTGCGGGCGCAGGACGCGCTCGTCGCCGACGATGTGTTCCTGCTCGACACGCTCGGTCTCGACACCCTCCCCGCCGACCTGCGCCCGCAGCAGCGCTCGCGGCCGCAGGAGAACGTGGTGGCGTCCGTCGCGAGCACGTGGCGCCTGCTCCAGCGTCGGCTCTCGCTGCGCGGTGAGGTCGCGGGGGCGCTGCTCACGCGGGACCTCACCAGCCCGGCCGTCGATGCCGACAGCAGTGACGCCGGCGGCATCACGACGCTGCGGACCTCGAGCAGCGGTGACGCGGCGTGGAACCTCGACGCGCAGTGGCAGGGCCGGAGCTTCGGACTCCGCGGCGGCGTGGAGTCCGTCGGCGCCGGATTCACCTCGCTCGGGCTCGCGTACCTCATCAACGACCGCCGCAGCTGGCACGCGGGCGGGGACCTGCGACTCGGGGGCGGGCGCGCGGTGCTGCAGGGACGCGTGCAACGCCAGCTCAACAACGTCTCCGGCCAACGCAGCAGCACCACCACGCGCGAGGTGCTCACGGGCAACGCCACGTTCCGGCTGCCGGCCGACTTCAGTGCGTCGTTCGTCGCGCTGCTCGCCACCGCGGGCAATCGGGAGACCAACGACACGCTGCTGGTGGACAACGCGACCTCCACGCTCAGCGCGACGCTCGCGCGTGCGTGGACGCTCGGGGGGCGCAGCGCGAACGCTTCGCTGGCCTGGTCGCTGCAGTCCACGGAGGACAAGAACCCCATCCGCCTCACGCCGGCAGTGCAGGTGCAGACCGCGAACCTCGCGCTGGCGCTGCCGCTCGCGTCGTGGCTGTCGGTCGCGCCGGCGGTCTCGGCCGTGCTGCCCAGCGACGGCGTGGACGGCGAGAACGTGCTCGGCAGCCTCCGGCTCACGGTGCACGGCCTGCGGGCGATGACCGCCTCGGCCAATGCCTCGCAGACGTTCGTGTCGGCGCGAGCCGTGACGAGTGCCGGCGTGCAGTGGGGCTGGGAGCTCCCGGGCGACATCCAGTTCTCGCTGCAGGGTCGGTACATGCGCTTCGGCGCGCTCGGCCTGCGTCCGGGCTTCAGCGAACGCTTCCTCACCACCACGCTCGCGAGGAGCTTCTGATGACCCGGCGCCCGGTGACGGGGATGCGTCCCTGGCGGCCGCGGCTCGCGGCCGCAGCCATGGTGGTGGCCGCGGTGGCCTGCAGCGGCATCATCACGGGGCCCGACGCGCCGGACACCAGCGCCCGCAGCATGCGGGTCACTCCGACCGCGCTCGCCATCGGGGTCGGCGACACGGCGCGGCTCACCGCCTCGCTGTTCGACGCGAGTGGTGCGATCACCAGCCCCAGCGCCGGGACCAGCCTGACGTATGCGTCGAGCGATTCCACCGTCGCGCGAGTGGACGCCACGGGGCTCGTGACCGGGGTCGCCGGCGGCACCGCGACGGTGCGCAGCGCGTATGGCGCGCTCGCCCTCGGCGTCACCGTCACCGTGCAGGACCGGCTGCGGCTCGTCGTCGTGTCCGGCGACGGCCAGACGGCGCAGCAGGGCGACTCCCTCGGCGCGCCGCTGGTGGTGGAGGCGCGCGATGGCGCCGACCGCCCCGTGGCGGGCGCCCCGGTCGTGTTCGAACCGCTCACCGGCGGCGGCAGCGCGGACCCCGCCACCCGCACGACCGATTCGCTCGGTCGCGCCAGCACGCGCTGGCGGCTCGGCACCGCGCTCGGTGCGCAGCTGCTGCGGGCCCGGCTGGTCGATGAGGACACCGTCGTCTTCGCGGCCACGGCGACCGCCGGCACGCGGGTGTTCCGCGTGCAACTCTCGGCGCCGCGCACCACCCTCGTCGGAGTCGCCGACGGCGTGCAGTTGCTGGCGCGCGCCTTCAACGTGGTCGACTCCATCATTCCGGGAGCCGCGTTCAGCTTCAGCAGCGGCGACACCGCCGTCGCCACGGTCTCGCCGGCGGGCTTCGTGAGCGCACGCGCCTACGGCACGACGACGATCCGCGCGACGAGCGGCGCGTTCACGGACTCGGTGGTCATGCTGGTGCAGCCCGTCCCTGCCACGGGCTCCAAGCGCTGGACCGGCCGCGTCAGCGACGACTGGTTCGCGGCGGCCAATTGGGAGGAGGGCAGTGTCCCGTCGGCGACGGACTCCGTGCACATCCCTGCAGTCGGTGTCACGAACCTCCCGCGCCTCGCGGCGAGCGACAGCGTCCGCGCGCTGGTGAACGACAACGCCGGCGCCCTGCGCCTCGACGACGTCACGTTGTACGTCGGCGGCGTGCTGCTGCTGCGCAGCGACGTGCTCGGTGCGAGCTGCGCCGGCGGCGGATTCATGGTGCGCGGTCCCGCCGTGCCCGGCACGCAGGTGCTGGCCGGCCGCATGGCCTGTTCGCTGTTCCTCGAGAGCGGTGGGCACGCACTCACGGACTCGCTGGTGGTGAGCGACCACGCGCTCATCCTCTCGGGGGACGCACGCCTCATCCCCGGCGGCCACGCGGTGCGTGTCCCGGACCAGCAGATCATCGTGCAGCAGTCGGCACGCCTGGAGATGGCCCTGCCCACGGACCGTGTGTACGCGCCGTGGATCTCGATCGAGGCCAACGGGCAGGGCAGCATGTTCGCCGATGGTGTGCT
>Ga0268299_1004558_pt1 | contig 10604 bp, 12 predicted proteins | sample NOBtaG_FD_193484 | JGI IMG/M metagenome (GOLD analysis project Ga0268299, IMG submission 193484) | Activated sludge microbial communities from bioreactor in Nijmegen, Gelderland, Netherland - NOB reactor | ecosystem: Engineered > Bioreactor > Aerobic > Activated sludge | place: Netherlands... | reverse complement strand
TCGGCACGGCCGCGGTGGGAGGATTGAAGGACTTCTCGCAGGCGCGCGCGAGCCAGACCGCCGCGTTGAAAAACGTCAGGAACTTCCAGGGTCGGGAGATGAAGCTGGATGGCTTGCCGGCATACGAACTCACGGCCGACGGCAACGATGCACGCTCAGGGGCTGCAATGAAGTTGTATCAAGTGATCGCTGAAGACGGTGAGGGCTACTTCATCGCGCAGGGTCTGATCTCCACGGCCCGCGCCAAGCAGTCCATCGCCGAATTTCAGCGCGTGACGGGCAGCTTCAAGCGCGCGCCTTAGGGGCCCTGCCGGAGCAAGTCGCTACGGCAACTCCGGCAACGCGCCGGCGCACTCCCGCTGCGCCCATGCAGGGCGCTTGCGTTTGGTGATCGGCGCGTGATCGGTGTTGCCGCCGTCGAAGCCGGGATCGGCCGGTGCCGCCCCTTCCACCGGCAAGGGATCCATATCGAGCGCCTGGCGGCACACACGCACGACAGCGCGCGCCGATATACCGAGCCCCGGCGTGCGGTCGTGCTCGCCGCTCTTGCCGATGTAGGACTCTGCATCCTCGAGCAGGGCGCGAACCTGTTCTTCGGACGCATGCGTTGCGGACTCCGGCACGAATACGAACCGGTCGATCGCTTCGAGGGTGAAGCGTTTAGGGAACTTTGTCCAGTCGATCATGCGAGTCATTCGTTCGATGTCCGGTATGTGGTCAATACCTGAGGAGGGCAATGATCGAGCCCGGCGGCCGGTGCGAGTCGGTCGTTACCGTGGCGGTCCTGCCGGCCTCGTCAGTTCGCGTCGCACATACGTTTGACGTCGCACACGTGAATGATGCGTCCCTCGACCCTAACTAACCCCGATTGAGCCAAGTCGTGGAGGATGCGGGAAAAGTGCTGAGGCGTGAGATTCAGGCGCGAGGCGATCACCCCTTTGTTGGTGGGAAGGATCACGTCAATCTCGTGATTGCCTTCGGCCTGCTCCGCATCGCGCAACAGGTAGCCGATCACGCGCTGCGCGCCGGAGTGCATGCAGTACGCTTCCACGTCGCTGATGATGCCGTGCAGCCGTCGGCTGAGCCCGCCAAGCATCTTGCCTGCGAATGCAGGGTTGCACTGCAGCTCGCTCATGACCACCGCCTTCGAGACGAACAGCAACATGCTGTCGGTGAGCGTCTGCGCGTAGACAACGTGGGGCGTGCCGAGAAACATGACCGCCTCTCCGAAGCTCATCCCCGGGCCAATGATCTCGACGACCTTTTCAGCTCCCTGGGGTGAAGTGAACGCCAGCTTTACCTGCCCAAAGACCACCAGGTAGAAACCTTCGGACAGGTCGCCCTTGTGAAAGAGCGTATCGCCGCGCGCCGCGTGGATGACACGGGTGCCTTGTGCTATGCGCTCCACTTCCTTAGGGGTTGCTTCCTTGAAGAGCGCGAGGTTCTGGAGGAATGCGTCGATCCTGATGTCTTGTTTCATGCTGGCCGCTTCTCCCGTTTTTCTCGATTCTGTGCGGGCCGGGTGACATGAACTTAATCTAGATCAACTTCGCGTGCCCTCGTCGCGAGCGCAGAATTGCATGGTGCGCTGCAACGATGGTGATCAGCAATACGGCCGCACCGGTGTTGTGTGCGACGGCTGCGAGCAGCGGAAGTGAGTAGGCGACGAGCGTAACGCCGAGCGCGCTCTGCATGAGCACCGCGGTGCCGAGCGCGGCAGCGCGCACTCGAGAGACTCGTCGCAGACCATAGGCCGTGCACAGGCCCATGATGAGGGTCGCCAGCGCTCCGATGCGGTGAGCCGCATGCACGGCGATGCTCGGGGATGCCTCCCGCCAAGGGTTGAACTGTCCAGCCGCCCATCCCACCCACAGGCGATCCGTGCCGCAATCCAGGACGCCCGTGCACGTCAGACCGGAGTGACTGGCGCTGGTCATGACACCCAGCGCAACTTGCAGCAACGCAAGGAACAACGTGCCCCAGGAGAGCGCGACCAGACATCCGGGAGCGGGGAGAGCACCACGCATGTCTCCCAGGGCGATCCACGCGAACATGGCGGTGAGGAGCATTCCTCCGACCACGTTTCCAACCGGTACGATTGTCGTTGTTGCGCCAGCGCTGGAGCGACCGAGCATTGCCAGTCCGATGAGCAGTGCGAACATTACAGCGCTCATTGCCAATTCGCGCCGAAAAATCCGTGGATGGCTACTGGCGAAAACTCCTATGCCGACCACGGCGAACATCGCTGCCATTGCCGTAATGCGATGCAGCAAGCGCGGAATGGAATACGCGGCGCGAGTCGGTTGCACCTTGCCATAGCAGGCAGGCCAGTCGAGACAGTCCAGGCCGGCAGCGCGCAGGCGCAGCAGCGCGCTCATCATCATGACGACGATGAGGAGTGCAGCGCCGAACGCCGCGAGCCGGTTGATTACCTTGCGCGCGCGCCGCTGGGCAGTCTCCGATTTCACCACCGCAAGTTAGCAGCCATTGCGAATGCGCTGATGAACGTGGATTAAGGAATTTTTCGCGATGGCCGAACAGAATCCGCACGAACCACTGCGGAGGAAGCTGCCATGCGGCAAGGTCGACAGGGACTGCTCGGTACAGGCCTGGTGCTCTGGTTCATTGTTACGGTGCTGCTGGGCGTGTCGCTGACACAGGGTAAGCCTGACCGCGCGTGCGAGCAGACCATTCGCAACTGGCCGCAACTCAACGCATGGGCATCGGAGGGCGTGCTACGGCCTCTGGCTGTGCTGCTCCACGTGTGCTGAAGACAATCCAGTAAAACTGAATCTAGGCGAATTCTCACATTTCGCTCGCGGCGTACATTCCCAGGCGACGCTCACCGAGCAGTGTGCGTGAATGACCAGGTGGAGAATTCAATCCCATCCAAACAGGGAGGCGCGCTGCTCTCGCGGCGTGAAAAACGATGGCCGAGAACATTTCCAATCAAGCAGATTCGGAAAGCGCGGGCGATGAAGAAGAGCGTATCCCCGCGATGCAGCATCTTCTGGACAACCACTTCTTGCTGTTGTTCCTTGGCATCACGATCCCGACCGTGCTCTACATCCTCTGGGGAGTGATGGAGATCCTCACCATTCCCAACGCACCGATGTAGCCAGGAGAGCAGACCATGAGTTCGATCCTGCCGCCCGCAAAGCGGATCTGGTGGAAGGAGCCGGTCGAGAAGCTGGAAGTCTGGTGGATCGTCATCGCCTTTCTGTGGGCGCTGGTGCTCTTCTTCATGATGCCGTACTGGCATGTGTTCGGTAAGCAGAACCTTTCAAACGAGGCGTACCGCATCTCCGCGGAGCAGTTCCAGCAGAAGACGCAGCAGATGGTGGACAAGTACACGGTGCGCACCGAGACCGATCAAAACATCCCGGTGGTCCAGCCGCCGGCCGGGAGCGACGTCTACCTGATCGCTCGCCTGTGGCAGTGGTGGCCGATCCTCGAACTGGAGAAGGACAAGACCTACCGGCTTCACCTGTCGGCCATGGACTATCAGCACGGGTTCTCGCTTCAGCCCGAGAACATCAACCTGCAGATCGTGCCCGGCTACGAGATGGTCGTGACCATCACGCCGAACAAGTCCGGATCCTTCGCAATCGTGTGCAACGAATACTGCGGCATCGGCCACCATCAGATGGTGAGCCGGATGTACGTGAAGTAGAAAAACAGGGGAGCGGAAATGGCCACAGCTGAATCGTTCCGGATCGACCCGCGCTCCGGCCTGCAATACCACCGCCAGGCGGAGACGTTGATCAAGGCCAACGCCGTCGCGGGCGTGGTGTTCCTCCTTCTCGGCGGCGTCCTGGCGCTGCTGGTGTCGCTGACCCGGGTGCCTGGGCTGCACGTCCTCGACGCCGAGCGCTTCTACATGGTGCTCACCGCGCACGGCATCGACATGCTGATCTTCTGGCTGCTGTTCTTCGAGGTGGCCATCCTGTACTTCTGCTCGTCGACCTTGTTGCGATCGCGACTTGCGACTCCACGGTGGGGATGGCTGGCGTTTGCACTGATGATCATCGGTGCAGTGACAACCAACGTGGCGGTGTTCCAGGGTCAGTCAAGCGTGATGATGACCTCCTACGCACCGATGCAGGCACATCCGGCTTTTTACCTGGGGCTGATCCTCTTCGCCGTTGGTGGTCTGATCGCCTGCTTCATCTTCCTCGGGACCCTGGTGATCGCCAAGGCGGAGAAGACCTACGAGGGTTCGGTGCCGCTGGTCACCTTCGGTGCACTGACCGCCGCCATCATCGCCATCTTCACCATCGCCTCCGGCGCCATCATCCTGATCCCGACCTTCTTGTGGTCGATCGGCTACGTGCAGCACATCGACCCTCTCATGTACCGGGTGATCTGGTGGGGGCTGGGGCATTCCTCGCAGCAGGTCAACGTCGCCGCGCACATCTCGGTGTGGTACGCGGTGGGGGCGATCGTATTCGGTGCCAAGCCGATGTCGGAAAAGGTGAGCCGCACCGCATTCCTGCTCTACATCCTCTTCCTGCAGCTCGCCAGCGCGCACCACCTGCTGTCCGACCCCGGTCTGTCGTCCGAGTGGAAGATCCTCAACACCAGCTACTTCATGTATTTCGCGGTGCTCGCCAGCATGCTGCACGGGCTCACCGTGCCGGGTGCGATGGAGGTGGCGCAGCGCAGGAAGGGCTACACCCGAGGCCTGTATGAGTGGCTGCGCAAGGCGCCCTGGAGCAATCCGGTGTTCTCGTCGATCTTCCTGTCGATCATCGGTTTCGGCTTCCTGGGTGGCATCTCCGGCGTGATGATGGGGACCGAGCAGCTGAACATGCTCATCCACAACACCATCTACGTGCCCGGCCACTTCCACGCCACGGTCGTGATTGGTACCACGCTGGCGTTCATGGGCCTCACCTACTTCCTGCTGCCGAGTCTGTTCAGCCGCGACGTGTCGTTCTACAAGATCGCGCAATGGCAGCCCTACGTGTTCAGCATCGGCATGTACGGCCTGGCGCTCACGCTGATGGGTGCGGGCACGCTGGGCGTTCCGCGGCGGCACTGGGACATCGGCTTTTCCGGCACCGCCCTGCCGTACGAGTATCCCGGCGCGGCCTACCTGATGATGACGCTGATGGGCATCTTCGCCGTCATCGCCTTCGTCGGCGGGGGCATGTACATCTTCGTTACTGTGTGGTCGATCCTGTTCGGCAAGCGCCTCGAGAGCGGACAGCCGCAGCCGCGGCCGACGCCCCTGCGCCTGCCGGTGTCCGAGGCGATCGAGGGCCACGGCAGCGGTGCCGGGCTGCTGGAGGCGCGCGGCACCTTCGCCCTGGCGATGGTGTTCCTCGCGGCTTTCGTCCTGTATTACTTCATCAACTGGAAGTACCTCGGGTCGGTTTGGGGCATCAACTGAGCCGTGACGCGACGAGGCTAGGACGATGACGACAGCCGTTGCAGTGGAGAGTGCCGGAACCGGTGTACGGGGAAGGCGTATGCGTGCGGTGCTGAGCCTGTTCAAGCTGCGCATCGGGGCGGTGATCGCCGCCACCGCCCTGGCCGGCTGGGCGGTGACGAGCGGCCCGGCGCTGCGCGCCTGGCAGGTGGTGGTGCTGGGGCTGGCGGTGTTCCTCTCGTCCGCCAGCGCCGGCGCATTCAACCAGTACGTCGAGCGCGACGTCGACGCGTGCATGAAGCGCACGCGCCGGCGGGCCTTCGTCACCGGCGAGCTGCCGCACTCGCCAGCGTGGCTGGGTGTCATCCTGGCCATGGTCGCCGGCTCCACGCTCGCGGCCTGGTGGGCGCTCAACGGCTGGGCCGCGCTTTACACCTTCCTCGGCGCGTTCTTCTATGCGGTGGTGTACACAGTCTGGCTCAAGCGCCGCACCTGGCTCAACATCGTTATCGGTGGACTGGCCGGCAGCTTCGCAGTGCTGGCGGGCGCCGCGGCGGTCGATCCCAACCTCGGCGCGGTGCCGATCATCCTGGCGGTGATCCTTTTCCTATGGACACCGCCGCATTTCTGGGCGCTCGCCATCGCCTTCCGCAAGGACTACGAGGCCGCGCGCGTGCCGATGCTGCCGGTGGTGGTCGGAGATGCCATCGCCGCGCGCGCGATCTTCGCGCATGCGCTGGCCCTCACCGCGCTGTCAGTGGTGCCGGCATTTCTCGGCCTGGGGATGGTCTACCTCGCCGGCGCCGTGATCGGCGGCGCTCTGCTGCTGCGCCACTGCTGGCGGTTGCTGCGCGAGCCCGGACCGCTGCGCGCGATGGGGGCGTTCCATGCCTCGCTCACGCAGCTGAGCCTGCTACTGCTGGGCGCCATACTTGACGGGCTCCTGTGGTGAGGCTGCGGGGAAACCGTCTGCGTTCGCTCCAGGGGTGCCTCGCATTGTTGTGCATCGCTAGCTCTCCCTCGGTGCAAACGGCGGATTCGTCTGTGCCGATCGGTGCGGGCGCGCAGGTGGCGCGGCAACTGGAGCCCTCGCTTGCCCTGAGCGCGAGCCAGGCAGCGATCGGCAACAGGCTGGGCGACTACATCTTCCAGGACAGTCGCGGCGGCACGCTCGGTCTCACGCAGCTGCGTGGCAAGCCGCTGCTGATCTCGTTTGTCTATACCGGATGCTTCCAGGTGTGCCCGACGACCACGCGCACGCTCGGTCGCGCGGTCGAGGCTGCCATGGGCGCACTGGGGGCCGAGGCATTCAACGTGGTGACCGTCGGCTTCAACCAGCCCTTCGACGGACCTGACGCGATGCGCGCCTTTGCCCGGCAGCATGGCATCCATCTTCCGAACTGGCATTTCTTGAGTCCCGATGGGCAGACGCTGCAACGTCTGGCCGATGACGTCGGATTCCGTTACGTGCCAACTGCAGGCGGATTCGATCACGTCACGCAGCTGACCGTAGTCGATCCACATGGGGTGGTGGCTGCGCAGCTCTATGGGGAAGGTATTGCGCTCGGTGCCTTGGTCGAGGCGCTCGAACGGGCGATGCGAGGCGAGCGATCCGTCCGCGAAACCCAGCTCGGCCTGCTCGATCGCATCCGTATTCTTTGCACCTATTACGATCCGGTCAGCGGGGAGTACCGTTTCAAGTACGCGATCGCGCTCGAGCTTGCGGGTGGAGCGACCGGCATCGTCATGCTCGCTCTATTCCTCGCGCAGCGCTGGCGGGCCGCCCGCAGATCGCTGAACTCAGGTTAATTCACCCTCTCGGGTGCGCACGTAGCATCGGTCCATGTGCGCGACCGCAACACCCGTTCCATACACCCGCGGCACGCCGGGGCCCATGCCGGCTGTGGCCAGCGCGCTCGAATGGGTCGAGTCGCGGTTCGACTGGTGGTTCGGACCAGAAGCCAACCCTTGGCGGCACCTGGGCGCACTGGGGTTCCATCTGTTCTGGATCGTAGCAGCGAGCGGCGCCTACCTGTATGTCGTGTTCGACACCAGCGTCGCCGGGGCCTATCGCTCGGTGCAATGGCTGACGCTCGAGCAGCCCTGGGCCGGCGGACTCATGCGCAGCGTCCATCGCTATGCCTCGGCCGCCTTCGCCTTGGTCATCGTTCTGCACACCGCGTGCGAGTTCATCCGCGGACGCTATGCGGGATTTCGCTGGTTCACGTGGGTGACGGGCGTGCCGCTGCTGTGGATCGCGCTCGCCAGCGGCGTGGTCGGGTACTGGCTGGTGTGGGATGCGCTGGCTCAGTTCAGTGCAGTGGCGACGATGGAATGGCTCGACGCGCTCGGCGTATTCGGCGTATCGCTGGCGCGCAACTTCCTCACCGCCGATACCGTCGACGATCGGCTGTTCTCGCTGTTCGTGTTCCTGCACGTCGGACTTCCGCTTCTGCTGCTCCTGGGAATGTGGATTCACATCAAACGGCTGAGCCGACCCGATACACAGCCGGCGCGGTCACTCGCGGTGGGCACGCTCGTTGCGCTGGTGGTGCTGTCGGCAGTCGCGCCGGTCACCAGCGCGGGCCCGGCCGATCCGTCGCGTATCGAGCCGTCGCTGGGATTGGACTGGTTCTATCTCGCCCCGCACGCGCTGATGTACGAGACCTCCGCCGCGACGCTGTGGGTGGCGGCCATCGCACTCACCCTGCTGCTGGCGATGTTTCCGCTGCTCGCGCGAGGGGCGCGGCCGAGCATCGCACGCGTCGATCCGGGCAACTGCAACGGCTGCAGACGCTGCTTTGCCGACTGTCCCTACGGCGCGATCTCGATGCGGCCTCATCCCGATGCACGAATCGGCGCCGAACTTGCCGTGGTCGATCCAGCACTGTGTGCTGCATGCGGAATCTGCGCCGGTGCCTGCCCATCGTCGACGCCATTCCGCAGCATGCGGGATCTGGTGACCGGCATCGACATGCCGCAGCTGCCGATCGATGCCTTGCGCGCGCGCCTGCGCGAAGAGCTCGACGCGCTTTCGACCACAAGGCGGATCGCCGTGTTCGGCTGCAGCCAGGGCGCCGATATCGAAGGCCTGCGCTGCGCGGATACGGCCGTCGTCGGCTTGTTGTGTGCGGGGCAGCTGCCGCCATCCTTCGTCGAATATGCCCTGCGCAACGGAGCGCAGGCGGTGGTGATCAGCGCGTGCGCGCAGGACGGGTGCGCTTATCGACTGGGCGAGCGCTGGACGCGAGAGCGCGTGCGCGGCGAGCGCAAACCGAGCCTGCGCGTACGCGTTCCGCGCGGCGCGGTCAACGTCGTGCATGGCGCGCGTCGCGATCGTGCGGCACTCGAGCACCAAGTTGCGCTGGTTCGGGCACGGCTCGCCGCTGCATCATCGGACGCTGAGGCGATCCATGGCTAGCCGCCCGCTCGCGCTGATCATGCAGGCTCTGCTGTACGCGGCATTTGCCGCGACCATCGGCTGGTTTTCCTCGAATCCGACGTATCGGCATCTGGGTGAAGGCGAGGCGCTGCTCAAGCTCAGCTTCTCGCATCCGGGCCAGTTGCGCAGCGACTGCCGGCGCCGCACGTCGGAAGAACTGCAGCGGCTCGCACCCAACATGCGCCAGGAAATGGACTGTCCGCGCGAGCGCTCACCGACCACCGTGGAACTGCACATCGACGGCGCGTTGCTGGCCCACAAGGAAGTCCAGCCGGCGGGACTGTCTCGCGACGGTGCGTCCACCTACTACGGTCGTTTTCCGGTGCCCGCGGGCGAGCACAGGCTGGTGGTACGCATCGACGACAGCGTGCGCGTGCCCGGCTTCAACCATGAACGTGACGAGACGGTCCGGCTCGAGCCGGGACGCATCCTCGTCGTGGACTTCGATCCGGCCAAAGGAGGGATCTTGTTCCGATGAAGCCTGCTCATCTGATCGCGCCGGGCGTCGCGCGTCCCGGACTGCGCACTGTTTCCCGGCCCGCCCAGTATCGCATCCCGGTTCTGGCGGGTGTGTCGTCCGACCTGGCACGGGGCTGGTTGCTACTGGGTATCGGTGCCGTTGCACTGTCGGGAGTGTTCTCGATCCTGTTGGTGGCCGCACGCACGCCGGGTCTGCAGAATCTGCTTCCAGCGGGGGATTTCTTCCGCGTCGCGCTGGTCGTTCACGTCGATCTTTCGGTCCTGGCGTGGTTCGTGGCCTTTGCCGGCGTGTTCTGGAGCATTGCCGGCGGCACGCGCGCACCCGTATTGGGCTGGGGCGGTCTCGCGCTGTGTGCGCTTGGCACCGCGGCCCTGTGCATGTCGCCCTTCGTCGAGCGAGCCGAGCCGATCATGGCCAACTACGTGCCGGTGCTCGACGGACCAGTGTTTCTGGCTGGTCTGCTGGCGCTGGCTGCCGGCGTAGCTCTCGTGCTCGTCCGCGCGCTCGTCAACGCCGGAGTTCATGCTGCGCGAATGGATGGGTCTGACGCGTTGCGGTTGGGGCTGGTCGCGGCCGCGCTGGCCACCGCCGTGGCGCTCTTCGCCTTCCTGTGGTCGTGGCTGGCACTGCCCGAGTCCCTCGACCGGCGCACCTACTACGAGGTGCTGTTCTGGGGCGGTGGCCACGTGCTGCAGTTCACCTGGACGGTGATGATGCTGATCGCTTGGCTGTGGCTTGCCGATGCCGCGGGCGCGCGCCTACCAATCGGCCCCCGCGTCGTCCTCGTTCTGTTCGGCCTGTCGCTGCTGCTGGTGCTGGCCACGCCGCTGGTCTACCTCGCCTGGGACGTGACCTCGGTCGAGCATCGGCGCATGTTGACCTGGATGATGCGCGTCGGCGGTGGAATGGCGATTCCCCCGCTTGCCATCGCGCTGATTGCCGCATTGCGCGGTGCCGGGCGAGTGGACGTGCGCGCGCGTCCGTTGCGTGCCGCTTTGATCATGTCGCTCGTCCTGTTCGGCGCGGGGGGTGCGATCGGCTTCGCGATCAGCGGCGCCAACGTAAAAATCCCTGCGCACTATCATGGCTGCATCGTCGGGATCACGCTCGCCTTCATGGGCGTGGCCTACGATCTGCTCCCCCGACTGGGCTACCGTGCGCCCAATCCGGGGCTCGCGCTGTGGCAACCGTACGTGTACGGTACAGGCCAGTTGATGCACATCGCCGGACTGGTGTGGTCCGGCGGGTATGGTGTTCAGCGCAAGGTTGGGGGCGCCGAGCAAGTGCTCGACCGATTGGAACAAGTG
>Ga0268299_1004557_pt1 | contig 10613 bp, 11 predicted proteins | sample NOBtaG_FD_193484 | JGI IMG/M metagenome (GOLD analysis project Ga0268299, IMG submission 193484) | Activated sludge microbial communities from bioreactor in Nijmegen, Gelderland, Netherland - NOB reactor | ecosystem: Engineered > Bioreactor > Aerobic > Activated sludge | place: Netherlands... | reverse complement strand
CGGGGCGCGCGCCTGCATCGACATCGATCGCCACGAGCGCAGCGGTGGGCTCTATCGTGAGCGCGCCGCCGCCTGGAATAGGCGCGTGAATCGCGAGCGCGTCCTCGATCGCCGCATCGATCTTCGCGCGCGTCGCGGAATCCGCGGCGGGCGCATTGTCGAGCCCCTCGTCGCTCTCATGGCGTTCGAGCCGCACTGGCGCGCCGCCTGGATGCGCTTCTGGCAGCATTTGCAGCACCGCGCCCTTGGCGCGCGCCGCTTCGCGCGTGACCGCGACGACAACGGCCGCGCCCTCCGTCAGCTTCACGCGCTCGCGCCCTTGGCGCGCGCGCCCGTCCGGCTCGAGCGGCAGAAAACCGTGCCCTTCCTTGACGCCGAGATCGACGAACGCGCCGCGAATGCGCCGATCGATGCGCGTCACGCGCCCCGCATAGGTCTCGCCCCAGCGCGCGCGCCGCCCCTCCTCGCTCGCACGCCGCACGCGTAGCGCGACGACACGCCCGTCCACCACGAGCGCTTCGCGCGTTTCGCCAATGGCGCCGTCGATCCAGCGTTCCGTGCTCATCGCGGCGCAAGCCCCGCGCCAACGAGCAAGTTCGCGGTTTCATAAAGCGGCAGCCCTACGATCGCGGTGTAGGAGCCGCTGATGTCGATCACGAAGCGTCCCGCCCGGCCCTGGATTCCATAGCCGCCCGCCTTGCCGCGCCATTCGCCGCTCGCGACATAGGCATCGATCTCGGCGCTATCGAACCGCTTCATCCGCACGCGCGCCTCAACAAGCCGCGTGCGCACCTTGCCCTCGTGCGCCAGCGCAACGGCCGTCAGCACGCGATGGCCGCGCCCGGAGAGCAGCGCCAGAAACGCGCGCGCTTCGGCTTCGTCTTCGGCTTTGCCGAGCAAGCGCCGCCCAACCGCCACCACCGTGTCCGCCGCCAGCACGACAGCGCCCGCGCGCGCGAGCTTTTGCGCCTTCGCCGTTGCGAGGCGCACGGCAAGCAGGTGCGGCGGCTCTTTTGGAAGCGGCGTTTCGTCGATATCGGCCGGCGCGATCTCATCGGGCGTAAAGCCAATCTGCGCGAGCAGGTCGCGCCGGCGCGGACTTTCGCTGGCGAGGATAAAGTGCGGCGCGGTCATCGCGCTCAGCTTTTCGAAATCCCGAGACGGCTCGCGACCATGCGGTCCACGAAGCGCGGCGGCAGCACGCGCGGCAGCACCGAATCCATCAGCGGGTTGCGCAAGATCGCGTACCGCACCTTCGGCGAAGGATCGTTGAGGATGCGCCACACCAGCGCGCCGACATCTTGTGGCGGCAGCCCGGCTTTGCCGATCTTCAGCATGTAATCGCGCGTCTTCTCGACCATTTCGCGATATGGCGTGTTGGAGAAACGCGTCACGTCGATCTCTTCGTCGGACTTTTCCCAGATCGGCGTCGCGATCGCGCCGGGGCCGACGACGATCACGTCGATGCCGTGCAGCATCAGTTCGCGCCGCAAGCTTTGCGAGTAGCCTTCGAGGGCGAACTTCGAAGCCGAGTACGGCCCAACCATCGGGCTACCGTTCCGGCCGCCGACGCTGGAGATCATCACGATGCGCCCCGGCTTGCCGGTGCGATCGGGATCGGCGCCGAGCAGCGGCGCAAACGCGCGCGTAACCCGGTGTACCCCGAGCAGATTGATATCCATCTGCCGCGCGAGTTCTTCGGTTTCCAGATGCAGCAACGGGCCCGCGACAGCGATGCCCGCGTTGTTGACGAGCCCGAACAGGCGCTTGCTTCCGAGAGCCGCCGCGACTTGCGCCGCGCCTGCGTTGACCGCCGCTTCATCCGCAACGTCGAACAGCAGAGGCGTCACGCGCGCGCCCAACTCGGCGCGCAAGCTCTCCGCATCGGCCGGCTTGCGCACGCTTGCAAAGACGTGGGCGCCGCCAGCCGCGGCCTTCGCCGCGATCGCGCGGCCAATACCCGTCGATGCGCCCGTAACGACGACGGCGCGCTCGTAAGACCCTGCGTCCAAACTCATGATGCTTCGCTCACTTGAAGCGATACGTAATCCGACCCTTGGTCAGATCATACGGCGTCATCTCAACGAGCACGCGGTCGCCGTTCATGACGCGGATGCGGTTCTTCCGCATCTTGCCGGCCGTGTGCGCCACGATTTCGTGGTCGTTCTCGAGCTTCACGCGGAAAGTTGCGTTCGGCAGGAGCTCCATCACGGTGCCGGCGAATTCCAGCAATTCCTCTTTCGACATTCAGTCCTCTTGTCCCGTCTCTCCAATATCCGCCCCCAAGGAGCGCCCCTCAGGCGGCCGGTTTTCGGGAGCTGGGGAGAACCTCGGACCCGCCCGGAAGGGCCAGAGCCGAGGCGGCCCCTCTATAGAGCGCGCCGCCCGCCCCGTCGACCTTGCCGGAACCCTTTGCAAGACGGCCCTAGCCGGTCTCCGGCCGCGGAAACCGGGCCGCGATCCGCTTGTCCAACGTGTCACGCACGGCCCGGTACTCATCGAGCCGCTGGTCGCGCGAGCCCTGCGTCAGCGAGGGATCGAACGTCGCCCAATACTCGACCTCCACCGCCATCGTGCGGGTGAATTCGAGCGCGCGGTGGTGCGCTTCTGGCGTCAGCGTGATGATGAGGTCGAAGTTGGTGTCTTCGAGGTCCGCAAAGCCCTTCGGACGATGCCGGGAAAGATCGACGCCCAGTTCGTCCATCACGACCACCGTGAACGGATCGACCTCCGTTCCCGCGCGCACGCCAACGCTATCGACCCATATCTGATTGCCGAAGCGCCGCTGCAAGAGGCCCGCCGCCATCGGAGATCGGATGACGTTGTGGTGGCAGGCAAACAGCACGGCCTGCGGCAGCGCGCTCATCGCTCAGAGCCGTACGTGCAGCGCGCAGATCAGCGTGAACAGGCGCCGCGCCGTATCGTGATCGATTTTGAATTTGCCCGCGAGCCGCTGCACCAGCAGTTCGGAACCTTCGTTGTGGAGGCCCCGCCGGCCCATATCGATCGCTTCGATCTGGCTCGGCGTCGCGTTGCGGATCGCGGCGTAATAGCTTTCGCAGATGAAGAAGTAGTCTTTGATGACGCGCCGGAACGGCGACATCGAGAGCACCACCGCCCGGATGCTCTGCTTGTCGGAAGCGCGCGCTGCGTCGAACACAAGGCGCCCGTCGTGGATCGAAAGCGTCAGCGCATAGGGGCCTTCGTCCATCCCCTCGATCTCGAAGACGTTCGATTCCAGCAGATCGAAGATCGCAATGCGCCGCTCATGTTCAGCGTCGGCCGTGGCCGCCGCCAGCGAGCCTTCGTCGAGCACGATATCGACGAGGCGGTGATTGCTCATGAGTTCTCAGCGAGCCTGAGGCGCACCGAGAGTGCGTGCGCGGGCAGCCCCTCCGCGTCCGCGATCCGCGCCGCGGCGGGCCCGATCGCGCGCACCGCGTCGGCGTCCGCGCCGATCATGCTGGTGCGCTTCATAAAGGTCTGCGTCGTCACGCCCGAAGCGTAACGCGCGCCGCGCACCGTCGGCAGCACATGGCTCGGGCCGGCGACGTAATCGCCCAGCGCTTCTGGCGCGTGCGCGCCCAGGAAGATCGCGCCGGCGTGCTTTACGAGGCCCGCGAGCGCGTCGGCGTCGCCCGCCACGATCTGCACGTGTTCAGGCGCTGCGGCGTTGATGAAGGGCGCGGCCTCTTCCAGCGCGCGCACCAAGATGATCGCGCCGTGCGTATCCCAAGAGACGCGCGTGCGCGCCGGCAGCGTGCCGCTCGCGAACAGCGCATCGACTTCGGCGGCCACCTTCTCCGCGAACGCGCGCGACGTCGTGAACAGCACCGATTGCGCGTCTTCGTCGTGCTCAGCCTGCGCCATCAGATCCGCCGCGATCCAGCGCGGATCGGCCGCGCCGTCGCACAGGATGAACACCTCGGAAGGGCCCGCGATGGAATCGACGCCCACTGCGCCGTAAACAATCTTCTTGGCCGCCGCCGTGTACGCAGCGCCGGGACCGACGACGACATCGGTGCGCTCCAGCGGCGCTGCACCGTAAGCGAGCGCGCCGATCGCCGCCGCGCCGCCAATCTTCCAGACTTCATCGACGCCGGAAATCTTCGCCGCCGCGAGCAGCGCCGGGTGCGCGTTCAGCTTTCCCGGCGGCGTCGCCATCGCGACGCGCCCAACGCCTGCGGCCTTCGCCGGGATCGCATTCATCAGCACGGAGCTCGGCAGCGCCGTCAGCCCGTTCGGCGCATACACGCCCGCGGAATCGACCGGCGTCCAACGCCAACCGAGGCGCACGCCTTGCGCGTCGGTGTAGCCGCCGTCCTGCGGGCGTTCGCGCTCGTGGAACGAGGCGATGCGCTCGGCGGCTTGCTCCAGCGCACGAATGAGATCGGGCGGGCACGCGCGCACGGCCGCCTCGATCTCGCTTTGCGTAACGCGCACGTCTTCGGGCTTCAGCGAAACGCCATCGTATTTCGCCGCAAACTCGCAGATCGCCGCCATGCCGCGCGCACGCACGGCGTCGACGATTTCGCGCGCCACGGCTTCGGCTTTGTCCAGCCGCTCGCCGCGCGCGGCGATCAGCCGTTCGTACGCGGCGGCAAAGCCCGGATCGGCCGCATCGAGAATGCGCGCCATCACGCGGGCTCGTGATCTGGCTTGCGCTGCGTCGGCCAACTCGGGCCAAGGTCCGCCAGCGTCACATCGAGGCACTCGACCGTCAGTGCGATTTCACCATCGCCCGCAAGCACGATGCGCGCGACGCCGCCCGGGGGCTCTGCATCCGCATCGAACTTGATGGAGAGGATATCCGCCAAGGCTTCCGGCTCGTCCCGGCGCAGCCTGCGCGTCTTCACCGCCAGCACGCTGTCGAACGCGAGCGCAGCGCGCACGCGTTCATACGGCCCGCCCGCGCCCGCCGCTTCCCACTTGAAGCGCAACACATCGGCCGTAAAACGCCGCGCGCGCGGATCGAACTTGAGATCGCGTGCGCGCACGAGCGCATCTTGCGCGGCCGCCGAGATCACTTCGAGATCGGCCACGTCGCTCGCCAGCAGCCTTAGCCCAGAATCCCTGCTTGCCCCGCTCATCGCGTCACTTGATCCGCTTCACTTGCGCGCCGCATGCGGCGAGCTTGGCTTCGAGGTTCTCGAAGCCGCGGTCCAGGTGATACACGCGATTGACGATGGTTTCGCCTTCCGCGGCGAGGCCGGCGATCACCAGACTCACCGAGGCGCGCAGGTCCGTCGCCATCACCGGCGCGCCGTGCAGTTTCTCGACGCCTTCGACCTCCGCTTCCGAGCCATGCACGCTGATCTTGGCGCCAAGGCGAGCGAGCTCGGGCGCGTGCATGAATCGGTTCTCGAAGATCGTTTCCTTGAACGCGGACTTGCCGTCCGCCAGCGCCATCAGCGCCATGAACTGCGCTTGCAGGTCGGTTGCAAAGCCCGGGAACGGCGAGGTCTCGATATCGACGGCCGAAAGCCGGCCGTTGACGCGCTTGACGCGCACGCCCGCGTTCTCCGTCGTCACTTCCACGCCCGCTTGTTTCAGCGCCGTGATCAGCGCGCCCAGATGCTCGGCGCGCGCGCCTTCGAGCAGCACATCGCCGCGCGCCGCCGCAGCCGCGATCGCATAGGTGCCCGCCTCGATCCGGTCCGGCACGACGCTATGGGTGTGCGGCTTCAAGCTCGTGACGCCGCGAATCCAGATCGCGTCTTCGCCCGCGCCTTCGATGCGCGCGCCCATCGCGTTCAAGCACTCCGCGAGATCGACGATCTCCGGCTCGCGCGCGACATTCTCCAGCACCGTCGATCCATGCGCGAGCACGGCGGCCAGCATCGCATGCTCGGTCGCGCCCACGGAGACGAACGGAAACTGGATGTTCGCGCCCTTGAGGCCGCGCAAAGCCGCAGCCTTCACGTAGCCTTCCTCGATGACGATATCGGCGCCCATCGCCTCGAACGCCTTCAAGTGCAGATCGACTGGGCGCGCGCCGATCGCGCAGCCGCCCGGCAAGCTCACCGTCGCGTGCCCCACCCGCGCCAACAGCGGCCCGAGCACGTTGAACGTGGCGCGCATCTTCCGCACCAGATCATAAGGCGCGATCGTCGAACCAATCTCGGCGGCATGGAAATGCGCCGTGGAGGTTCCCTGCTTCCAATCGACCTTCACGCCCAGCGAAGCCAGCAGCTCGGCCATGAAGCGCGTGTCGGCGAGGTTCGGGCAGTTCTCCAGCGTCAGCGGCTCGCTCGAAAGCAGGCTCGCCGCCATCAGCTTGAGCGCCGAGTTCTTCGCGCCGGAAATCGGGATCACGCCGTTGAGCGGCGCGCCGCCTTTGATCGAAATGCGGTCCATGAAACTCTTTATGCCCAGTCGTTTGAGAGGGGCCCCCGGCGCTCGCCTTATGCGGCGCGTTGGGGGCGCAAGCAAGGCGACGCCCCGCCCCGGCCGCGCCCTAGCTCTTGGAGGCCTTCCGGCGCCCCAAATTGCGTTTCAAAGCGGCGGCGCGGCGCGCTTCCTTGTCAGAAGCGGGCGCCTTCTTGGGCGGCGGGTCTTGCGGCTTGTGCGCCATCGGCGTGACCTCGCCGCCCCTGCCCGGTAACGTCAAGCCCGGGGACGCGATGAGCCTAGCGGGGACCAGTCTGGACACGGAGCCGGCGCGGCACGCCTTCGCGCACAAAGCGCGCTTTGGCGAGATCGCCGCGCTCGCGGGCCGCAACGCGCTGCTCGGGCTCGTGACGCTCACGCTCTACCGCTTCTGGGCGCGCACGCGGATGCGCCGCCGGCTTTGGGCGCGCACCGAACTGCTGGGCGATCCGCTCGAATACACCGGCAAGGGCGGCGAGCTTTTCCGCGGCTTCCTGCTCTCGCTGCCAACGTTCTTCCTGCCGGCGATCTTCGTTCTCTACCTTGCCCCGCTCGCCTTCGATCCGGCGACGGCGGGGCTCATGTTCCTGGCGTTTTACGCGGTCGCCGTGCCGCTCATAAACGCGGCGCGCTATTGGATGCGCCGCTACCAGCTCTCGCGCACGCGCTGGCGCGGCATCCGGCTCTCGCTCGAAGGTTCAGGCTGGGCTTATGCGTGGGCCTCGATCGGCTGGTCGCTCCTGGAAGCGATCACGCTCGGCTGGTTTCACCCGGTCGCACGCATGCGCCGCGCGCAGCTCTTGTGGTCGAACACGCGCTTTGGCGATCAGCCTTTCGCCTTCACCGAGGCGCATGAAGATCTCGCGCGCGGACTCTACGGCCCGTACGCGCTCGCCTGGATCGGCACGCCGATCGCGTTCTTCGGCGCGTTCGTGCTCGGCGGCTTCATCGCCGCGAGCGCGGGCTACAACCCCACAGACATCACAACGCCGCTCGAAATCGCGCTTTCGGTCGCTGCTTTCGCCAGCCTCTTCGTGCTCGCGTTCCTGCTCGTGCTCCTGGTGTGGGCGCCGTTCAACGCCGCCGCGATGAACCGCACCGCCGCGCTGCTGACGATCGACGGCGCACACTTTGAGCTGCGCGCGACGACGTTTGGCCTCTACGGCGTCACCATCGCCAGCGTGCTGATTTTCGCGTTGTCGCTTGGATTTATGGCCCCGCTCGCGGGCGCGCTTTACGTCCGTTACGTGTTCAACCGCCTCACCATGATTGGCCAACCGCGCTTTGCCGAAATTGGCCAGAGCATCGTGCCTGAAGAGAAGGCCGGCGAAGGCATCGCCGATGCGTTCGATCTCGATCTCGGCGTGGGGGTGGTCTGATGGCGCGCTATAGCGATGGCCGCTCCGCGCTCGCGCATGAGATCGCGGCCCGCGCCGCGCCCGATGCGCTTGCGCTGCAAGCGCCCGGCTTTTCCGCCATGTGGCGCTGGGCGGACCTCCGCCGCGCCGATGACGGCGGCGGCGCGATTGTTCTCAAGCGCGCGCCGGACACGGGCGAGCGCGTCACGCTCACGCAAAGCGAAGCGGACGATGCGCGCCGCGCGGCGCCGCATCTCTTCACGCCGCACGCGCTCGGCCGCGAGCGCCCAGCGTTCCTGCTCTCACTCGTCGCCGGCGCTGGCGCGCTCGCGGCGGTCTTTCTTGTCGGCGTGCCGCTCGCCGCGGGCCCGCTCGCCGCCATCGCGCCCGCGCGCTACGAGGCGCGCCTCGCCGATCTGGGCTGGGCGCAGGTCGAAACCGTCTCCACGCGCTGCGACGCGATGAGCCCCGGCCAGGGCGCGCTTGAAGAGATGTTCCGCCAGTTGAAGATGCACGCGCCCCGCGCCGCGCATTCAACGATCCACATCGTCGACGCCGGCTTTCCAAACGCATTCACGCTGCCCGGCGGCGCCATCGTCGTGACGGACGATCTGATCGCGCTCGCGCAAAGCCCGGATGAAGTCGCCGGCGTGCTCGCGCATGAACTTGGGCACGTCGAAGCCCAGCACGTCATGAAGAATGTGATCCGCCAGATGGGCGCTGGGCTCTTCTTCGACATCGTGTTCGGCGGCGCGGGCGCGGGGCAAACAGTCGCCGCCATGAACATCCTGACGCTCCGCTTCAGCCGCGAGGACGAAGCCGAGGCCGATGCGATCGGCTACCGGCTGCTCGAAAGCGCCGGCCTCAATCCCGGCGCCGTCGCCCCGCTGTTCCAGCGCCTGGCTGAAGAAGAGCGACGGGAAACCGCCGGGCTCTCGATTCCGGAACTTCTCAGTTCCCACCCCGATTCGGCCCGCCGCGCCGCCGAAGCCGCCGCCCGCGCCCAGCCGGGCCGGCCCGCCTCGCTCCCAGCGGATGCCTGGGCCGCTCTCCGGATCGCCTGTTTGGCCGCCCCCTACGCGGCCGAAATCCCAAGCACGCCAGCGCCTTCCGCACCCGGCAAGGATGCAGCGGTTGAGGAGGTGGTGAAGGAAAATGGTGCCGTCGGCGAGGATTGAACTCGCGACCTCAGCCTTACCAAGGATGCGCTCTACCACTGAGCTACGACGGCCTAAGGCCGGGGCGTATAGCCCGCGTCAGGTCCGCAGGGAAGACCGCCTCCGGCGCCGCCCCTTTCCGTTGACACGCGCGCTCCCGCCCGGCCATCCATCCGCCGTGACGCTTCCCATCATCAAACTGACGACGCCCGGCGGCCCCAGCGCGGAGCTTGTCGCGTACTACGACGAGTTCGCGACCTATTACGCGCAGGCCGAGCCCGACACGCGCGCCTGGTGCGTCACCCAAGTCAAGCGCGACTGGGTCTGCTTCGATGTCGGCGCCAATGTCGGCACGTACGCGACGCTGCTCTCGGCTCTCGCCGGCCGCGTCCACGCTTTCGAGCCGACTGAAACCGCCGAGATGCTGCGCGCCAATCTCGCGCACAACAAATGCGCCAACGTCGATGTGCATCAGATCGCGCTTGGCCGCGATGCAGGCGCGCTCGAAGAATCCATCTTCCGCATCTGGGGCAAGGATCCGGAGCGCAAGACCTACCCGTTCGCCACCGTCGATCAGATGGTGCGTGAGCTAAATCTTGAACGCCTCGATCTCTTGAAGATCGACGTCGACAGCTTCGATTTCGAAGTGCTGCAGGGCGCGGTCGAGACGCTGAAGCGCTTCAATCCGTACATCATCGTCGAGCTCAACCACGCGCTCGCCAAACGCAACCAGACGGTCAACGCCGCCCTCGCCTGGCTTTCCGGCCAAGGCTATGACGGCGCGCTCGTGCTCGACGAAGAGAACTTCATCCTGAAGCGCGGCGAGCAGCGCGCCACGGCGCCGACATTTTCGCTCTGGATGTCGGCAAGCGAACCGGAAGCCGAAACCGCGCTCACGGATGCGCGCCTCGGGCCCGCGCTGTCGCACAACGGCGCAACGCTTAGCGATGCGCCCGCCGCGCCCGCCGAAATCGCCGCGCTGGAAGGTTTTTTGCCGATCGGCCTGCGGCTCAAGACGGCGCCAGATATCTGGTCCTTCGCGCTCTCGTTCGACCTAAACGAGATTCCAACCGGGCCCGCTCTCCGCGATCTCGCGATCGAAGCGCATTACGCACTCGTCTCAGGCCGCGTCGGCATCGGCGCGCTCGGCGCTGATTGGAAAGACTATGTCGCCAAGGAGCGCGACGCAGAGCCAGGGCGCGCCGCCGTCACCGTGCGCTTCCAGGATGCGGCCGACACCGCTGCGCTGATGTTCCGCAATACCTCGCCGAGCGGCCAGCCATCGGAGATCATCCTCCACGGCGTGCGCGTGTTGCGCCGGCGCGGCGATGCGGGCGCGATCGACCGGCTCGCGCGCGACGTCGCCCAAGGCGCGCGCATCGCCATCGCCGATCTTGCATCGGCCGCCACGCAATTTGGCGAGCAGGAGCAGGCGTGACTCACATCGATATCGTTGACGCCGGCGCGCTCCACGCGCGCCTCGGCTACGCCACGCCCTTTACGCAAAGCGCCGAAAGCGCCGCCAAATCCATGCTCGATTGGAAGATGGAGACGGACGACGCGCCGATCCTCGCCTATCTCTACGCGAACGCCCGCCCGAAGAAGCACTTTGAATTCGGCACCTGGGAAGGCTTCGGCGCGCGCCTTGTCGCGCAATCGTGCGACGCCGAGATCTGGACTGCCAATCTGCCTGACGGCGAGACCATGAACGGCGATCCCGCTTACGCCA